>VFQM010000637.1_pt1 | contig 36875 bp, 30 predicted proteins | sample 3512391 | NCBI WGS metagenome assembly VFQM01 (sample SAMN10412369, study PRJNA504923) | tailings metagenome | isolation source: Replicate 1 from Balatoc abandoned mine | place: Philippines
ATTAACCCTGAACCAGTTGGTGCTGATATAACCAGAGCCGCAGAATGTTCAGATGCAGGCTTTGTAGTGAGTGCTAATAATGTAGTCAATGGTGTGGCGAGCACATTCACGTGGGTTCGCAATGCACTTCCGCTTGGCTTGACTTCGGTTGTAGCCGGAGATGGTACAGGCGATATAGAAGAGACGCTTCAGAATTTGACAGGTGGTGTATTGAATGCTACTTATGTAGTGACACCAACAGCAACTACCGGTTCATGTGCAGGCAGCACCTATGTAGTTACAATTCCGATTAACCCTGAACCAGTTGGTGCTGATATAACCAGAGCCGCAGAATGTTCAGATGCAGGCTTTGTAGTGAGTGCTAATAATGTAGTCAATGGTGTGGCGAGCACATTCACGTGGGTTCGCAATGCACTTCCGCTTGGCTTGACTTCGGTTGTAGCCGGAGATGGTACAGGCGATATAGAAGAGACGCTTCAGAATTTGACAGGTGGTGTATTGAATGCTACTTATGTAGTGACACCAACAGCAACTACCGGTTCATGTGCAGGCAGCACCTATGTAGTTACGATTCCGATAAACCCTGAGCCTGTTGCCACAACATCGTTGGCAATATTAAATGTCGAGCGTTGCAGCGGAGATAATATTAACTACGATTTGCAAGATGCCATTAATGGGGTAGGGGGTAATAGTGTGGATAGTCGTTTTACCTATACTGTAGTGGCTAATAACTTAGTAGGTCTGTCGCCATTGGTATTTCCAGGAGTATTTGACAGGTTAACACCTTCTGATGCACCTATAACTACAGCATTTACCAACTTATCTGCTAATCCTATAGTGCTGACCTATACAGTTACTCCCTATAATGATCCATCCGGATGTCAGGGAAGTAACTTTGAAGTAAAAGTTACCATACTACCACAACCGGTAGGTATTAATTTTACCGAACCCACCTGCGATGATGGTTTAAACCATAATATTCAGACTAAACAAATTAATGTAATCGGAGGAAATTTCTTAAACAGCATCTTCACCTATACTGTTTCCTCGAGTGATGAAGCAGCAGTGCCGACACCCGTTGCATTAGATAGAACAGTAGCTAACAACTTGCCAATCACTGATACATATGTTAATTTATCAGGAACGGATGTAGTAGTGACTTATACGATTACGCCATTTAATGCCGCTGCCCCTACTTGTGCTGGAGCACCCATTTTGTACGAAGTTGTTGTAAGCGCCAAGCCAGTAGGATTCGACTTTGTTGCAGATCCGGTTTGCTCGGACGTTGCTTTCGATATAGATCCACAAGATGTAATCGATGATATCGGGAATGGTGGTAATGGTGTGACAAGTACATTTACCTGGACTGCTAATTACGGTACACCTGGTAATTTGACTGTAAACGGTACGCCTCCGCCAGCAACTGATACAAACCTCAATGGAAGGGTAGATGGTACACTTACTAATAAGACGAATAGTCAGAAGTTTGCTATTTATACGATTACACCAACATCAGGAAGTTGCGTAGGGTCAACATTTAACATTACGGTGCCTATTGATCCCGAACCAGTGCTAGATGCTGCCGTTATTAATACGCCCATTTGTAGTGATACACCTTTTGATTTTGATTTAGCCCCTATAGCAGGAACTGTTTCATTATCCAATTTTGATGTAACACTTGTGTCTGTACATCCTGACCTTACACCAAATCCAGGTAATACTTTTTTTGCTGCACCTGTTGGTCCGGTTAGTTTAAGTAATCAGCCTGCAACAGTTATCCGCAATGAACAGTACACAAATGATAAGCGATCAATAAGCTTATTTGTTCAGTATAGCGTGACAGGGAAAAGTGAAACAACGCCAGGTTTGGTTTGTGTGGGTGATGCTTTAGATGTGGTGATGGAAATTTTACCTGAACCAGTGATGAATCCTGCATTGGCAAACTTAGTAGTTTGCAGCGATGCACCTACAGATATACAATTAGAGACAGATGGTTTTACACCGATAGCTACAGCTTTCTTTATTAACAGTGTTTCGGTACAAGGAACTAATATTGGATTGCCTGGAGCAGTAGTAGGTGATGTTACTGCTGCTGCCGGAAATAAAACAATTAATCCTGTTAGTGCTGTTAATAAAGATTTCTTACGTCCGGATAAATTTACGGTTAAGAATTTTGATCCTTCTGATCCTGTAACAGTAAGAACGGTGTTGTATAATGTAACACCACAAACAGGTGTCTGCCTGGGTGATCCCTTTGATATTAATCTTGAAATCAAACCCGAGCCAGTTCTCTTGGCCACTATTGATCCTGACCCTATTTGCAGTGATGATCAAATTGATGTAACACTAGGCAAAGTGGCGAGTTCAGTTAATATTGACAGATTCAGGGTAGTAGGTATAACGTGGGATAATTTACTTATTAAAGGCCCATCTAATGCGAATGTTGGGGATGTATTTGTGGGTATGCCGAGTATTCTGGAAGATACTTATACGAATACAACAAGTCTCATCAGAAATGCAACGTATACTGTAGTGCCCATTACAGAATATACTGTTGAGAATCTTGTCTGCGAAGGTGATCCTGATGGAACAATTGTGATACCCATTTCTCCAGCTCCGGCTGTTGCTGACGGGTTAAATAATATTGTTTGTAGCGACACAGATTCAGAAATTGTAATTAGAGATACAGAGAGTGTAAGTGCCATTGGTATCAGTGCACAATCATTTGTCATCAGCAGAAATGTTAGTCCTGGCCTGATAGTTAACAATGCACCGGCACTTGATCCTTTTTATAATGGTGCTGACAATATTGCAGCAATTGAAAACGATCGATTTGAAAATCCAACCAATAGCCCTCTAACAGTAACTTATACAGTGAATGCTTGGACTGGCAACAATGCAAGCTTGTGTGAAAGCCCTGCCAAGGAAATTGTATTAACGGTTGAACCAACAATAGTGGCAACACCTGTTAATGCTAATGCCGAAATTTGTAGTGGGGCTAGTACTGCGATTGAGATGCAATCGCCAACAGTAACTACAGCAGGTGACGTTACCTTCAATTTAACAGTACCATCTCCACCGTCAGGTATAACAGGTTTCTCTTCGCTTTCAAGTTTAAGTGAATCGTTTAACATCGAACAAACCTTGGTTAATAACAACGCCACACCAACAACGCTGCAATACAGGGTTTTACCAAGAGCAGCCAGCGCGGGAGGGGGAGCTCCGGGATGTACAGGTGCGGCAGTGTTGGTTGATGTTATTATACAACCAAGACCTAATCTGGTTTCTATTACGAACAAAACAATCTGTGAGGATGACGCAGTAGGAATTGCCTTAAGTACTACCGCATCACCAACTGTTGGAGCAGGTTATGGAAACGTGGAGTATGAATTGTTGGCGCCTGCAACTAATCCGTCTGGCTCGATCAATGGCAATGCTGTGGCAGGAACTATTTTTGCGACATCGAGTATGCTTAATGATGTGCTGACGACCACAAACCTTAATCAGGAAGTAATAACGTATACATTGAGACCAAGATTCGAAGTGCCAGGTACTGTTTCTGTAAACACTGTACTTGCCGGCTACTGTGTAGGAACAGAGAGAGACATACTTGTAACGGTTAGTCCCAGAGCTCAAATTACACCTCTTGCCAATGTTGAGGTTTGTAGTGGAGAAGAATTTACACAGTCCATTACTGTAGTTGATGCAGATCCATCTTCCTCACTGATAACCTGGACCAGGGTTGTAAATCCTGCTGCTGGTATTACCGGTTCATCTAATGGCGCAGGTGATAATATCACACAAGTACTTTTCAATTCAACAAATGATGTTGGAAGTGTAACCTATACCTTCACGCCAAGATCATTTAATTGTACAGGTGCCACGGTTAATCTTGTAGCAAGCGTTTTACCAACACCAAAAATAATAGGCCTAGGCTCATCATTTAACATCTGTAACGATGCTGATCTGGAAATTAACCTCGATAGCTTTAGCCCTACAACCAATGCTACCTTTAACTGGACAGTGGATAATACTGATCCTCTTCTTTTAGGATCAACAGGTGGTAATGGATTGGCTATAGACGATACCTGGTCGAATGCAACTGGTGCATTAGCAACGGCAACTTATACGATCACACCAATTGTTGAGAAAACAAATGGTACAGATTGTTTAGGCCCTGAAAAAATTGTCAGTGTAAATGTAGCCCCTGAAGTAGAAGCAACGCTATTCAGTTCTTCGGGTGATAATGATGATTATTTGTGTGAAGGAGGTAAGGGTTTCTTATTCTTTGAAAACACAGGTTTGCCTTCTTTCGACATGACTTATCGTGTAGATGATGGCACCACAGCTAATGATGTTAACCTGACTAAGCAAGGCATTATTAAGTTGTTAGAAGTTCAACCTTCTGTTACTACAACCTATACTATACTTTCTGTGAAAGATGCTTTTGGTTGTGAGTTTATTCCAACTACTAATAATGTAGTTGTAGTTAATGTTGGTGATACTGATGCTAATTTTGATATAGTTGGAGATCCAATTAATTGCAGTCCTTTCCCGGTTGACTTTGAATACAACCAGCAAAGCGGTGTTGTGTATAATTGGAAGTGGTTTGATGGAGAACCGGATTCAACCTATACAGCCAGCACCAATGTTACCGGTCAGACGGTAAGGCACACTTTCTTTAATCCAGCACCAGGAGCCACTGTCAGGTATAAAGTATTTTTAGAAGCCTCATTCGCAGATGCCGCAGACCCTGACGATAATTACCCTGGTGCTTGCTTTAATACTACTTTTAAAGAAGTACAAGTATACCCAACTGTTGCTACAGCTATTTTCCCAGACAAAACAGAAATTTGCAGTGGTGATGAGGTTCGCTTTGTCAATACTTCACAGGGAGTAAGACAAGACAAGTGGTTCTATCGTGTTCAAGGATCAAGCGGTGAGTTAGATACGAGATCAGGTACCTATACACCGCCACAACGTCCGGCTACCAGTCAGATTTTTGAATTGGAGAATATTACTTCAACCAATCCAATAATCATTGAAGTGGTGTACCAGGCTGCAAACTTAAACTGCCCTGCTGCAGATGTTGTAGTGCCTATAACCGTTTATCGTGGCGTTACGGCTAACTTTAATAACAGTACACCAACAGAATTTGTAGGTGGTCATTCATTTGTAGATGTTACCAATACCTCAACTCCTATTGATGCGGCAGACTTTACTTATGAGTGGAATTTCGGATTGGATGCAAACCCTGCTGACCTGAATGGCACTACACCGCCTAATCCTATCGATTATACAACCCCTGGCCTTAAAGAGATTTCATTGCTGGTAACGAATATCGATGCCTTGGCGAATGGCCTGGTATGTTCAAGTGAAATACGCAAGACAATTGAGATAGTAGTTCCTCCATTGTTGGCAAACTTCAGGGCTATACCATTGGCTGCTTGTTATCCTACTGACATTACTGTAGTTGAGAATCTGGCTACGGGTGATGAGTTTGAGTGGACTGTGATTGATGAAGCGGGAAGAATTTCAGCAACATCAAATGCGAACCTACCGATATTTGCCATACCTAATCCTGGTAAGTATACGATCATATTGGTAACAACAAACTCTTTCACCGGACAGCAAAGTCCGCCAAGTTTGAGAGAAATAGAAATATTCGAAAGCCCGGTTGCTTCCTTTGAAGTAAGGCCTACAACAGTATTTATTCCTGATCAGGAGATTACTACCTTCAACTTTAGCACAGGTGCGAATCAATATGATTGGGATTTTGGAGATGGAAACACCTCTATAGACTTTGAACCCAAGATTACTTATCGTGTAGAAGGCGAGTATCCGATCACGCTTGTGGCCGGTTTTAATAATGGTTCCAGAGATGTCGATGGCGATGGTATAGTAGATGGCAGCATTGTTTGTTATGATACACTCAGCCGCACGGTGCAAGCGCGCGATGGCGGCTTAACCAGAATACCTAACTCCTTTACGCCAAATCCAAATGGACCAGGTGGTAACGGTGGCAATGGCGGAGCGGGTTCGTTCAATGATGTATTCTTACCGATAACCAAGGGTGTAGAAGAATTCATGATGCAAATCTTTGACCGCTGGGGTACTTTGGTTTTTGAAAGCCGTGACAAAAACCAGGGCTGGGATGGTTATGATAGAAACAGAAACCTGGTGCCGGCAGGTGTTTATGTGTACAAGCTGGAGTTACGTTTGTCTAACGGAGACCGAACAACACAAGTTGGAGATATAACCCTCATTCGCTAATTTTCAATGATGAAGAGAATTTTATTTAGTCTGCTGTGTATACTACTGATGCTCAATCTTGCTGCGCAGGATCCTCAGTTTTCTCAGTATTATCAGGCACCGCTTTATCTTAATCCGGGCTTCACTGGTATTACACCACAACAAAGGTTAGTGGTCAATCATCGGGTGCAGTGGCCGAACTTACCTCAGGCTTTTTCCACCTATGCTGCTTCATACGATATTTTTGTAGATGAGCTGCGAAGTGGTTTTGGTATTTTAGCAACAACTGATAAAATGGGTTCGGCCGGATGGAGGACTTCCACAGCAGGTCTGTTGTATTCGTTTAAAGTAAAACTTACTGACAAGATTGTTTTCTCTCCTGGTTTGTATTTTGGATATGGCACAAATGGTCTTGATAGAAATCGCTTAACCCTCGGAGATGGTTTGGAATTTCAAGGGCAATCATTAGACCCTGAATTAAACAAATTAGGCAGGCAGGATTACTTTGATTTTGGGTCAGGCTTTATTTTTTACAATAGAAATCTCTGGTTGGGTGCCGCCTTTCACCACATGAATCAACCCAACCTTTCAGTGCTAAACGATGTGAGCAGGCTACCCATGAAAACTTCTATTCATGGTGGCGCGAAGCTTTCTCTCTACAATGGTCCGCGTACTTTAGCCAAGGTTTCCTACTTGACACCATCATTCATTTTGCGTAAACAAGGCAAGTCATTTACCCAATTGGATGTTGGTATTAACTACCATATAGATCCTGTTTCTGTAGGCTTTTGGTACAGGGGAAAACCTTTTGAGAAAACAGTGATTAATTCAGTCGCACAAGATGCCCTCATCTTGTCTTTAGGTATGTACTTCAAAAATCTTTCGGTTGGCTATAGCTATGATTTTACCGTATCCGAATTGCAAACAGCAGCAGGGGGAGCACATGAAATTGCCCTTACTTACGAATTTGTAGCTAAACCTTTGAATAGAAATATCAAACGGAAATATAGATTGATACCCTGTCCATCCTTCAACAGTAAAGAAGGTTTCTGGAATTAAAAGTCAGTGTCTTTAGTTAAGCTTGCTTACTGGCCCTGACTTTGCCGAAACAGCTACGTGCAGGCAGGCTCACCTCCTGTCCTCTCCAAAGGAGAGGAAGACCAAGGAAGCTTAACTAAAGGACATTGAATTAAAACAGCTAACAGCATCTTTATAAATCCTTATCGTAAATTGCACCAAATCCGGTGTAAGACTTTAGTGCATGAATTTAGCTGAACACATACAAGAACCTGTTTTTAAGACAGTTAGTCGCTGTGCACAAGAATTAGGTGTAAAAGCTTTTGTCGTGGGGGGCTATGTTCGTGATTTACTTTTGAAGAGACCATCGAAGGACATAGACTTTGTTTGTGTGGGCAGTGGAATAGCCCTGGCCGAAGTTGTGGCCAAGGCCTTGGGCCCGGCAGTACATGTGAATGTGTTTAAAAACTTTGGTACGGCTCACATACACTTTCAGGATTTTGATCTTGAATTTGTTGGCGCCCGCAAGGAATCCTATCGCTCAGATTCGCGTAAGCCTCTTGTGGAAGATGGAAGCCTGGAAGATGACCAGAAAAGGAGAGACTTTACGATTAATGCTTTTGCCATAAGCCTCAGCGCTGAAAACTATGGAGCCTTAATAGATCCTTTTAATGGTTTAGCTGATCTTCAGAACAAGATTATCCGTACACCCCTTGAGCCGGGTATTACCTTTTCAGACGATCCGCTTAGGATGATGCGCGCGATTCGTTTTGCTTCGCAGCTTAATTTTGATATTGAGGCAGATACTTTTAATGCGATTATTCAACAGGCTGAGCGACTGTCAATTATATCGCAGGAACGCATTATTGATGAGCTCAATAAAATTGTATTGAGCAAAACGCCATCGTATGGTTTTAAGCTTTTGTTTCAAAGTAAATTATTACACCAATTTTTTCCTGAACTGGTGGCTTTGCAAGGTGTAGAGTATGTTGGAGGTAATGCACATAAAGATAATTTTTACCATACGCTACAAGTGCTGGACAATGTGTCGAAAGTATCAGACGATTTATGGTTAAGGTGGGCCGCCATTATGCATGACATTGCCAAGCCTGCTACCAAGCGCTACGACCCTAAAGTAGGTTTTACCTTTCACGGGCATGAAGAAAAGGGTGCACGCATGACGCCCAAGATATTCAGAAGATTAAAGTTGCCATTGAATGATCGCATGGATTTTGTGCAGAAGTTGGTGCGGCTTCATTTACGACCGATCTCACTTGTAAAAAATGTAACAGATTCAGCCATCAGGCGCTTGCTCTTTGAAGCTGGTAACGATGTTGATGCACTGATGATGTTGTGTAGGGCAGACATTACCTCCAAGAATCACGAGAAAGTATCGCGCTTTCTTAACAACTTTGACAAGGTAGAGGTAAAAATGAAAGAAGTAGAGGCTAAGGACAGCATACGGAACTTTCAGCCACCAATTTCTGGTGAGGAGATCATTAAAACTTTTGCCTTACAGCCAGGGCCCATCATAGGTGAGATAAAAGAATATATTAAGGAGGCCATTTTAGAAGGAGAGATTAAAAACGACTACGAAGAAGCTAAAGCACTTATGATAAAGTTTGCCGACACCAAGGGATTGAAAGTACAAGGTTAACTTGATGTGCTGATGTGCTGATGTGCTGATTCGTTGATTCGTTAATGTGTTGATTCGTTGATAGATTTTGAATTTTGAATTTAATATTATAGCGTGAACTCCCTCGACTTACTAAGATCAGCAGCCAATTACATTCAACCTTTATCGGATGAGGCCTGGGAGGATTTCGCTGCCTGCTGGAAAGCCCTTTCAGTTAAGCGCAAAGAAACAATTACAAAAGCAGGAGAGAAGGAAGCTTACCTTTACTTTGTAACGGAAGGTGTACAGCGAATTTATTACCTGGATAATACAAGAGAATCGACAATTATATTAACCTATGCACCTTCTTTTGGCGGAGTTATGGATTCATTTCTCTTACAAAGTCCCTCACGTTTCTATTATGAGTCATTAACCCCATCCGTTTTTCTACGTGCAGATTATGCAAGCATAGCCGCACTAATGGACAAGCATCCTGATATTCTGAAACTGGTGCATAAGGGTGTCACACAGGCCTTCTCCGGCTTGTTAGAAAGAATGGTGGAGTTGCAATGCTTCAGTTCTGAGGAAAAGTTTAAAAAGCTTTTGCAAAGAAGTCCTCATATCCTTACGCTTGTGCCTCACAAATACCTGGCTAATTACCTGGGCATAGATGCCACTAATTTCAGTAAACTCATCAACTCTGTGCGGATCTAGAATTGTTGGTAAATACCAAGAGTGAAAAGTGCAGCAATAGCTTGTTTTGTGTCAACATTTAAATCAACACAACATGAAAGCACAAACAATCTACACTGTATTAGCAAAAGGCTTTATGCTACTCTCTGCCCTAAGTCTTGCCTACGTTGCCTTACTGGCCATTAAAAGTCCGCAGGCTGTGATGGACCTAGTCAATGTTAAACTGGACAATAACGATGCGCTGAGCTCAATCAGGGGTGTATACGGAGGTGTGGGAATTACCCTGGTTATTGTTATTATATACCTGGCATTCTTCCAACTCACCAAAGGACTTGCTTTTATTTCAATTTTCTGGGGTTCTTACGCCTTGTCCAGGTTAATTACTTTATTAGTTGATGGTGCTTTGGGTGATTTTGGGAATACCTGGCTTACCATCGAGACTATTTTTTGTTTGATAGGTCTCAGCTTATTGATCTTTGGTCGTAAATTTAGGAAGCTTGAAAATGCTTAGTCAGGAGGAATATCTTTTAAAACTTGAAGCAATGCTTGAAAAGCAATTGCATGAAGTAATAAGTATCTTTCAGAATTTACCTACTACAACATTACTCCATTCACCTGCACCAGGTGTTTGGAGTATTGCTGAATGTTTTGAACACCTTAATACTTACGCTGAATATTACCATCCTAAAATTCAACAAGGACTTAAGCGTACACTAAGTGTAGAAGCCTTGCCTTTATTCAGAAATACCTGGTTGGGTCTGTATTTTATCAAGACGATGAACAGCGAGATCAATCAAAAGAAGTATAAAGCCCTGAAGCAGCACCGACCAAAGTCTATTGAAAATCCGGCAGCTGTGATCAGCAGGTTTATTCAACATCAGGAAGATTTATTGAAGTTGTTGCAGGAAGCAAGTACTAAAGATTTGAAAAATGTTAAAGTAAAAACTTCTTTAGCTCCGCTGATTAAAATTAATGGCGGTGATGCCATAGAATTTTTGCTGGTGCATACCCAGAGACACCTGCAGCAGGCAAGGCGAAATCTTTAAAAGTTTACAATTATTGGCTTCCCCAGGGGACCGCTGGTGTTTCTGTTGCTTTGCTCAAATCGAAAGTAATGGTAATGATTCTGTCGCTATTTAACCTGCGCAGGTTATATGTGAAAACCTTATCTGTCAACGAAATCCACCACACATTAGAAGCTGCATTAGGTAGGAGGTTTGCGGTTTGCTCATCAGCCGGGAAGATTTGTAAGGTGGCAGATCCACTGTTGGTGGCAAGGCCACCATATTGCGTTACGGCATCTTCGCTGCCATCCTCATGTCGGTGGTCATGCTTGAGCAGAATCAAATCATTTTTCAGGGTGAGTACCCAGGTTCTGGAGCGGTTATCACCTACCACGAATGGTATGCGAATAACGGAGTCGCTACACGCCCGCACATGCATGACCAGTTTTTGATCTTTAAACGTGCCACTGCTTTCGGGATTTTCCGTCAGTTTCCCTTCATAAGCTTTTCCACAATGTTTTTGAAGTTCGCTCCAAAACTGTTGCGCACCACTCTTACTTTGGGCATGTGTGTGTATGAAGAAAAACATCAGGAAGAGTATAGACAGGGTTGTTTTCATATAGTGGAGAATATCATTCAAGGTAAGGCTTTCTGTGATCAAAGCAATTAGTGACTATGATATATGCTGAAGGGTATTGTATTTTTTATAATATGATTTCTAGCGGCATTTAACAGGTTTACAAAGTCTCAGACAATGGTGGCAAAGGCTTTAGGTAAAAATGACTAAGATCACCTCAGGCCATGAGTTGCGTCATACTATTCCGGATGATTTGAGTTTAGTTTAGTATCAACAAGTAAACAAGGAGGTATTTATGTCACTCATAAAAAAAACTGACTGGCCATCCTTAATGAATGGCTCGCTGCTATCGGATTTTTTCGATAACGATCGCTTTTTTGATGCTGATTGGCTGCGTAAGCAATCAGTTCCTGCTGTCAACGTAAAAGAGACTGAAAAGAACTTTGAAATTGAAGTGGCTGCGCCTGGGTTAACTAAAAAAGATTTCCACGTTTCTGTAGACAATGGTTTACTGACCATCTCATCAGAGAAACAAGAAGAGAAAGAAGAGAAAGACAAAAACTACACGCGCAAAGAATTTAGTTATAGTTCATTCAGCCGTTCGTTCACCTTGCCTGAAAACGTGAATGAAGAGGATGTAAAGGCCTATTACGAAGACGGTATTTTGAAGCTGCATGTTGCCAAAAAAATGATTGGCACTGCAAAGCCTAAAAAGGCTATCGAAATTCGCTGACTGGGGAGAGCGAATCAGGTAGTCAGGGCCTCCGGTTAAACCGGAGGCTTTTTTATTAATTGGTTTTAGGATTATCAGCCCAAACAGTTGTTTCTTCCCACGCATCAAAATCCTTCTTGAGTAAATCGAGTTTTGCTCTTGCGCTTCGGAGGGCACCTTGTCCTAATAATAGGCGATAAGGAGGGTTTTCGGACTCCACTACTTTTATCATGGCCTGCGCGGCACGTTGAGGATCGCCTGGTTGACTACCGCTGTACCCACGAATGCTGTCTTTATTTGCACCGGCAGTGGCAGCATAGTCATCGATGACAATTTTACTGGTGTTGGCTGAGCGACCGGCCCAATCGGTACGGAAACCGCTTGGTGAAATAACGGTTACTTTAATGCCCAGGGGAGCTGTTTCTTTTGAAAGTGATTCTGAGAAACCATCGACCGCAAATTTTGTAGCATTGTAATAACCCACAGCCGGGTAACCAACCAGACCAGCGATGGAGGCAATGTTTAGAATATGACCGCTGCGTTGCTTGCGCATAATAGGTAAAACAGCCTTAGTCATGTTAGCCAGACCAAAGAAATTGATTTCAAACATTTTCCTGATCTCTTCGTCTTCACTTTCTTCGATGGCACCGAAGTACCCAATACCGGCATTGTTCACCAATACATCAATGCGACCAAAATGTTTGTACGCTTGTGTAACAGCTTTCTCAATGTCTGTCGGCTTAGTAACGTCAAGGCTAAGTGCTAATGCTTTGTCTGTATGTTTCTCAATTATATCCTGAATGTCACTTATTTTTCTTGCCGTAACCACCACCTTGTAGCCCTGGGCTAATAACAAGTTAGAAAGCTCTCTTCCAAAACCGGTGGAGCAACCGGTAATAAACCATACTTTATCCATAGTAGTATTAATTCAATAGTTAACAGACAATTTATTTGTCAGATTTGTTCACGTCATTAATAAAATAAGTTAAAAAATGATTTGAGTGTATCTCGTAAAAAATTATACTTGTCATTGTGAGCTCACTGAGTAAGGTTTGCACATTGTATGACGAAGCAATCTAGCTAGTTGCTGTAAAAGTACATCAATAGATTGCTCCGTCAAGTCAATACACTATCCAAGCTATTCCTTACAATTGCGAGCCGTTTTAATTTTAAAATTCTCAAATTATCAACGAATTAACTCATCAATGAATCAGCACATTAATACAGATTTCTTCTTCACTCAAGTACACATACAACGCTTCGTTCATCGCAATGACGAGATTATCTGTGTTATCTGTGGCGTCTTTACTTGCTGGTCCTTTCAATCTCGCGCAGGTTCTCCATCTTTTTATTGCGCAGGAAGCCCCCAATATCTTCGAAGTGTTCTTTAACACGTTTGTTACCAAATTCAAATACTTTATTGGCAAGGCCATCAAGAAAATCACGATCGTGCGATACAAGAATCAATGTGCCATCAAAAGCTTTCAAGGCATCTTTCAAAATATCTTTTGTTTTGATATCCAAGTGGTTGGTTGGTTCATCCAGAATCAAAAGATTAACGGGTTGAAGCAATAATTTAATCATCGCAAGGCGCGTACGCTCACCCCCTGAAAGCATTTTCACTTTTTTATCAATGGCATCACCGCCAAACATAAAGGCACCGAGAATATCTTTCATCTTGGTACGAATTTCACCCACAGCTATCTGATCAATGGTATCAAATACCGTAAGCTCACCATCCAGCAAAGCTGCCTGGTTTTGAGCGAAGTAACCAATCATGCTGCCGTGCCCCAGCTGACATTTTCCATCGAAAGGAATTTCATTCATGATGGCTTTAATCAAGGTTGACTTACCCTCACCGTTTTTACCTACGAAGGCAATCTTTTCACCACGAGCAATAGTTAGCGATACATCCTTCAACACAGTATGGTCACCGTACTTCTTTGTAAAGTCAGTAACAATTACCGGATAATTCCCGGAACGTGGGGCAGGAGGGAACTTCAAATTAAGTGCAGAAGTGTCAATCTCATCCACTTCAATCGGCACAATTTTCTCCAACATCTTTACGCGCGATTGCACTTGTAATGTTTTGGAGTAAGTGCCTTTAAAACGTTCTATGAAAGCGGTAATGTCTGCAATTTCTTTTTGCTGATCATCAAATTGCTTTTGTTGTTGTTCGCGTCTCTCTTTACGCAGTTGCAGGTAATGTGTGTAGTTTGTTTTGTAATCGTAAATCCTGCCCATAGTCACCTCTATGGTTCGGTTGGTCAGGTTATCGACAAAAGCTTTATCGTGACTGATAACAATTACAGCCTTAGCATTATTTTTTAAAAAGTCCTCTAACCACTGCACTGATTCAATATCAAGGTGGTTAGTTGGCTCATCCAATAAAATCAGATCAGGTTTTTGCAATAGAATTTTGGCCAACTCAATGCGCATACGCCATCCACCGCTAAATTCCTTTGTAGGCCTTTCGAAATCGCTGCGCAGAAAGCCAAGCCCCATCAAAGTCTTTTCTACTTCCGCATCATAATTAATTTCTTCGATGGAATAGTATTTTTCGCTTAGCTCAGAAACATCTTCAATAATTTTAGCATACTCTTCAGATTCATAATCAGTTCTGGTTTCAAGCTGACTGTTAAGCTCATCCATCAACTTTTTCATATTGTGGATTTTGGCGAATGCCTTACTGGCTTCCTGAAAAACCGTATCATTATCTTCCGTTAAAAGATGCTGTGGCAGGTAGGCAATAATTGCGTCCTTCGGTGCAGAAACTTTGCCTCTGGTTGGCTTATTTACACCAGCTATTATTTTAAGCAGGGTAGATTTACCTGCACCATTTTTACCCATCAGGGCTATACGGTCATTTTCATTGATGTTGAAGGTGATGTCGCTAAAAAGAACTGTGCCACTGAATTCTACACCTACTGCGTCTACTGAGATCATGTTTGCTAAAATAAGGGCGCAAAGATAAGAGGTTTCATGATAATTATTTGGGTGAAATGCCGGGTTTGCAAATTGCTCTTGTATTTTTCAGCTAATACAGGTGGCTTTTTCCAATGCTTGAGAATAAACTTTTTAATGTTGGGGAAAAGCCTCTAAATGATGAATATGGTTAGTAAAAATTGTTAAAAAATGACATTTTGCAGTATCTAATTTGTGTCGGAATTTAGTACATGGCTGCAGAGGATTTTCAGTATAAACGTTTTTTTGATTTAACCCCGGATTTACTCTGCATTGCTGGCTTTGATGGCTACTTTAAAAGGGTAAATCCTGCTGTGCCACAACTTCTGGGCTACAGTTTAGAGGAGCTGTATTCGCGGCCTATCAATAGTTTCATATATGAGGAAGACAGAGACATAACCAGCAGAGTAAGGCAGGAGATAACAAAAGCTAAAACACTGCATAATTTTGAAAATCGCTATGTTACTAAAGGCGGAGAGATAGTCTGGCTCTCCTGGACTTCCTTGCCTGTGGAAAGCGATAAACTTGTTTTTGCCATAGCGAAAAATATCACTCATAAAAAACGACTGGAAGCTGAAAGAAACACCTTGCTGGCCAACCTTACTGAAAGCAATAAAGATTTAAAGCGATTAACTTTTACAGCCTCACACGATTTACGCTCTCCGGTTAATAACCTGGTTTCATTGTTTAGTCTGATTGATAATTCGAAAATAAGCGACCAGGAAACACTGGAGCTAATTGAAGTAGTTAAACTCACTGGTGATAAGCTAAAACAAACTATGAATAAGTATGTGGACGTGTTGAGTAATAAACATGTCGCACAAAATAACCTTACTGAGGTTTCTTTCCAGGAAAGTCTTGACTATGTTCATCAATCGATCAGTGCACTGATTACAGTTTCAAAGGCAGTTATACAGGCAGATTTTTCTGAGTTGGCCATAGTAAAGTTCAATAAGGCATACATGGACAGCATATTTCTGAATCTGATAACCAATTCTATAAAATACGCCAGGCCTGATGACATGCCGGTGATTTCAATTGTTTCAAAGCAGAATCAAAAAAGTAAGCAATTGATATTTACGGATAACGGTCGTGGTTTTGATATGGAAAAAGTAAACGATAAAATATTTGGCCTGCATCAAACCTTTCACGACTACACAGATAGTAAAGGAATTGGCCTTTATCTTGTACACAACCATGTGAGCAGCCTTGGCGGAAAGATTCATGTAGAAAGTGTTGTAGACAAGGGAACTACTTTTACCATTACCTTCAGGGATTAGGCGTCATGCATAATAGAAAGTAGGCCAATGTAATGGCTCGTGGCAAGATTAATCAGTCAATGAACTAAAGAAAGATGTTTGAGAAGAAGAATATAGGAAGTTTGAAATTATGGCAGTTTACGAGCTTATCAAAAGAGAAAAATATAAACCATTTTGTAAGTGATAGAAAATCATTTGATGACGATGACTTTAATTTGAGCTACAGTACTTCTCCGGATCCTCAGCTTGTTAAGCTTAACAGAGAGCGTGTAGCAAAAACAATGGGGGTTGCTTTTGATCAATTATATATTCCCAGGCAGGTTCACAAAGACCATGTACTAAAAGTTGATGCTAGGACCACAGCAAATGCCCTGGAAGAAACAGATGCCTTGATTACAAATGACACTCATGTTTGCATTGCTGTGATGTCGGCTGATTGTGTACCCATACTTTTGTACGATAAGAAAAACCATGCAGCAGGAGCCGTACATTCGGGGTGGAAAGGAACAGTAGCACATATCTTAACCAAAACCTTGCAAGCCATGCAACATGAATTTGGTACTCAGGGAACTGATGTTGTGGCTGCCATTGGCCCATCTGTATGTCAGGCTTCTTATGAAGTAGGTCATGAAGTGGTGGAAGCTGTCCGTAAGTCTTTTAGTAATGCAGATGTATTACTTCAGCCACAGGCTAATGGAAAAGCGAAACTTGACCTTTGGCAAGCAAATTATGTGCAGCTTACAGCCTTCGGTGTAAAACAGGAGAATATTCAGGTTGCCAATACCTGTACCGTTATTCACAACCTGCATTTTTTTTCTGCGCGTAAAGGTGATACCGGACGCTTTGCTGCAGGCATCAGGTTGTTACCACGCTGATATCAACAGATTTTTTACTAACACCCAGCGCTTTCCTGACTGCTGGTGCCACTTCCGTTCCAAAGAGTTCGATAGATCTGAGCATCTGTTTGTGTGGCATGGGGCCCATCATTTGCGCCAGGAAGCGTGTATGACCAAACAGTTCATATTCATACAAAATCTTATCAATAACCTGCTGTGGACTGCCTACTAATAAAGAACCTTTTGGACTGCGCATGTTTTCATATTGCGCTCTTTCCATAGGCGGCCAGCCACGCTCAGCGCCAATACGCGACATCACGGCCGCATAAGCCGGATAGAATTCATCAGCTGCTTTTTGGGAGGTATCAGCGAGATAAGTATGAGAATTTATACTTACCTGAACAGGACTTGTATGTCCTAATTGTTGTTTTATATCTCTGTAATAGTTGATGTGTGGAACAAATTGAGCCGGACTACCACCTATAATAGCAAGTGCCAGTGGTAAATCAAGTGTGGCTGCCCGCGCAATTGATTCAGGTGTGCCGCCAATGGCAATCCATAGTGGTATTTTTTGCTGATGTGGCCTTGGATAGACACCAAGGTTATTCACAGCAGCCCTGTGTTTCCCTTTCCAGGTAATGCGTTCCTGCTCATTGAGCTTCATTAGCATTTCGAGTTTTTCGGCAAACAGCGTATCATAATCTTTTAGGTCGTAACCAAAGAGGGGAAAGGATTCAATGAAAGATCCTCGTCCTGCCATCATTTCTGCACGGCCATTTGACAATAGGTCTACCGTTGCAAATTGTTGAAACACCCGGACAGGATCTTCAGAACTAAGTACAGTAACAGCACTTGAAAGCTTAATATTTTTGGTGAGCACAGCAGCGGCAGCCAAGGCAACCGGGGGAGAAGAGATCAGATAATCTGCGCGGTGGTGTTCACCTAAAGCGAAAACATCCAAACCTACCTGATCCGCCAGGGTAATTTCTTCCATCAAATTTTGCATGCGCTCTGTTCCGCTCATGGTTTTACCTGTAGCCGGATCTTTGCCCATTTCAACAAAGCTGTACAATCCCAATTCCATAAATCCTTGAATACTAATGATGAGTTAAACACTAACTATAAAATAAAGTTCCTTAGTCCCTTGTTTTAATCTTGTTTCAATAACTTTGGTCTATGAGCGGACTAAGGCTTTCAAAAATTTCTAAAAAATCAGGGCAGCAATACATTCTACGCGATATTTCGTTTGAACAAAAGACTTACAAACGCATGGTTGTGGCAGGAGAAACCGGCTCAGGAAAAAGTACCTTGTTAAAAGTGATTGCCGGGCTTGCGCAAGCTGAGACCGGGGAAGTTGTTTTTAATGATGAAGTAGTCAAAGGGCCATTGGAAACCCTTGTTCCCGGACATCCGAAGATTGCTTACTTATCGCAGTTGTTCGAGCTCCCTAAGTTTTTGCGCGTTGAACAAGTATTGGCCTACGCCAATCTTCAAAGTGAAAAAGACGCTAACAGACTGTTTAAGCTTTGTGAAATACAACATTTGCTGGGGCGCAAAACAGATGAGCTCTCCGGGGGTGAAAGGCAGCGCATTGCCTTAGCCAGACAATTGTTAAGCAATCCTGAATTGTTGTTACTAGACGAGCCCTATTCAAATCTCGATATCATCCATAAGAATAGTTTGCGGCAAGTAGTGGATAAGGTGCTGTCGGCAACTGGTATTGCCTGTGTCCTTGTTTCCCATGATCCTTTAGATATTTTGCCCTGGGCAGAACATATTATGATTATGCGGAAAGGAAAAATTGTTCAGGCGGGATCAGCACAACATATTTACTACGAGCCAACAGATGAATATGTAGCTGCCTTAATGGGGAAATACAATTTTGTGCCCAAAGCTTTGCTGAAGCAATTGGGAAGACAAAAAGTAAAAGCAGATGAGCTAATACGCCCCGGGTCTTTTAAGATAAGCAAAAGACAAACAGTCAATGCAGTTGAGGCTTATATAGAAAGTATAAGTTTTTGTGGTGCTTACTCCGAAGTAAGTATAGCTGTAAAAAAAGATTCTTATATAATTTATACTCACCTGTCAGATCTGAGAATGGGAGAAAAGGTTTTTGTTTCCCTGATCGAGTAAGCCTATTAAGCCGATAGTGGCGCCAAACTTAATTTTTTTCAAAAGAACAATAACGCCCTTTAAGTAAAATGCCCCTGTTGCCTAAGCAACAAGGGTATTTTATAACGTTTATGACATTAACGAATTAATTTTTCCGGAAATACAATCACAGATTCATTACCACTCTTGTCTACAGCCGAAACACCAAAGAAGTAGTTGTCAATGACAATGCCCTCTAAAGTAAAAGCACTTACATTACCTACATAACGAGAATTATCCCAGGTAGGTGAGGTGGTATCGCGCCAGTAAATTTTATAACCGGCCACTTTATCGGCAGGTAAAGCATCCCAGCTTAATTTAGTAGAAGGTTGTACCGCTCCGCCAATGCTTACATTGGTTGGTGCAGGAGGTGCCCAGGCAATACCCGCTAACGTTAATGCGTTAACGGCAGTTAGTTTTTTGCAATACTCAAAATTCACACCTTCAATCACGTCACCATACTTAATACCATTCTCTACACGAATATCCTGATGTTGCCTGTTATAGTTTTCGTTGGTTTCCATAATGCGAATCCCTGGAAAACCCACATCATTGAAAGGGCGATGGTGACCGCCACGGCCAAAACGATCCAGGCGGTAAATCATCATGGGATTCATTTCAGGCATATACGTTTTTGTTTGCTTGTGCACGTAGCGCGCCAGTTGCCGGGAGATGCCATCTACTTCACCCCCGTAGAACCTACGTTGGTTTCTGCGTTGTTCTGTTTCGGTTGGAGGTACAGGCTCTGAAAAGATACGGAAGGAACGATTGTCGATTACACCGTTTACGCCTTCAATGTTTCCAATCATGTCATTGTTTAGTACGCCCAAAATGTTCCAGCCTTTTTCTTTGGCATAACGTGCTAAACCGGCACCACCAAACAGTCCTTGCTCTTCACCAGACAAGCCAACATAAATAATGCTGTGTCTGAATTTATATTTGGATAGCACCCTTGCAGCTTCGATGGCTCCAGCCATACCCGTAGCGTTATCGTTAGCACCGGGTGCATCAATTTCAAAGTCCATGGTATTGCTGGCCCTGGAGTCGATGTCACCAGACATGATGATGAAATTATTTGGAAACTCGGTTCCGCGTTGAATAGCCACCACGTTGACCACCCAGGCATCTTTGGGCACACGGGGGTTACCTTCCTTGGTTACCAGATCTTTCTGGTAAAATACCTCCAGACACTTATTACAATCTTTGGAGATTTTATCGAATTCACTTTTTATCCATCTGCGAGCCGCACCAATGCCCCTTGTTGTGGAGACTGTATCGGAAAAGGTATTGCGTGTGCCGAAGCCTGCCAGGATGCGTATATCTTTTTCCAGGCGTTCAGCGGAAACGGCTGAAATAATATCGTACATCCTGGGATCTGTCTGTGGTGGTACTGTCTGTGCAAAGGAATGTATGCCACTTGCAAAAAGCAGCAGGGCAAAGTATATTAAAAGCCTTTTCATATGTTTAGGTTTCGTTGGACGCGAAGTAATGCAAACATGGCTGCTCGGTGATGAAAATATGTATGAACGGTAGAAATAAGCCCCTAGCCCAGCAATTTTTTTAGTGATTGTGGCCACGTAAAGAAATCATCCAGGTATCTCCCCAAATAAATTACAGCTAACTGCTATATGCTTCGTTATTCAACGATAGGGTTCATTTCTTGAATTTTAATATTATAGAACCTAATGATAGCTCATCTGGTTGACGAATAGTAAGGCAGGATTTATTCAATTGATATCACTACTGGCTCTAATTCTACAACATTGCGAACACTTCATTAGAAAAGAATTTGATATTGATTAATTTGGCGTATGCTAAAAAGAAAATACCTGATATGGCTTGCTATGGCACTCCTGCTTATAGCAGTACTCTACTGTTTTGTATTTGTTAAAAGTAATTACGAAAGTAAAATTGCCAGACATATTCAAGTGGCTGATTCTCTCAAACAACAAACCTTGCGGCTAGACAAAGAAGTAAATCAGCGCGATAGTGTTCTCCGGCAATACATGAAGTCATTGGATGAGGCATTAGTGGCTTTGAGCGAAAAGTCTGCAAGAAACCGTGTAAACATCGCCAGTAATTTATCCAAACTGGATTCTATCCAGTTAGCTTATTGTGCTGAAATGTATAAAATAGGTGTAACCAGCTTAGACTGCCGATAATCATGAAATATATAAAACTCATCGTACTCCTTGCACTTTCTCCTGTTTTTGGAAACGCACAAAGTTTACTTGTGGCGAAGGACACAAGTACACTTAGCTTTCCAAACAAGTTGCAGATTAGTTTCAATAAGCAAAATAGAAGCAATAAGACTTACTATCAGCTAAGTCAACAGTCTATGAAGACATTGGTATTAACTACCAATTATTACCTACAAAGAGAGGCCTTGCTGAGCAGCAATCAGGCAGCGTTGTTGAAAAATCAACAAATAGCAGATTCAACCCAGTCACTACTTCAACAGAAATTTGAAACGGAGCAGGAGAGGAGTAAACTTTTTCAAAAATCTTATGAAGAACTTAAAAACATCTCTACCACTTATGACGAGCAGTTGAGGCTTTGTGCGAAAGACTTAGAAAAAATGAATGCTAAGTTAAAACGTGCTCAGCGCATAGGCATTGTGAAAGGTGTTTCCTTTAGTCTGGGTTTTGTTGGTCTGGTGTGGCTGGCCTCTTCGGCTTTTTAATTTATTGTTTTCTCCCTTTTGATAATTTCACGATCTTTGCTGTTTTAAGCAGGCATGATCAACCAAACTGAGCAAGAAGAGCGCGAATACCTCGAAATCATCAAAGAAAAATTACTACTGGCCATTCGCAGTGTGGATCAACGAGTAAAGCACTTCTCTAACGAACTGCGCCTTAACAAGGAATATATCTACGAAAATCAATCGGGCATGGATGAAGCGGACATGGTAGCAGCAGACCAGTCGATTAACCGCATGGCCTTTACCGGAGAATCCGCTGTGGCACGAAAGCGTAAGCTGATGAAGCTAGGTGCTTCTCCCTATTTCGGTCGCATTGATTTTGTCAACCAGAAAGGAGAACGCAACCCTATCTATATTGGTATTTATACCTTTACCGATGAATCGGAAGGAGTAAACCTCATTTACGATTGGCGTGCACCCGTATCGTCAATGTTTTACGATTTCGAGTTAGGAGAAGCCTTCTATGCAACACCTTCCGGTCAGGTTAAGGGCAACATAGCCCTTAAGCGTCAGTATAAAATCAGAGATGGTATAATGGAGTTTACCATCGAGAATGCGGTCAACATTCATGATGACGTATTACAAAGGGAGCTTAGCAAGTCGGCTGACGATAAAATGAAAAATATTGTCGCCACCATTCAACGCGATCAGAATGCGGTAATCCGTAATGAGACGGCCAGTGTAATGGTCATTCAGGGGGTGGCAGGTTCAGGTAAAACTTCTATTGCCCTACACCGGATCGCTTTTTTATTATACCGCTATCGCGATAGTATATCTGCCAAAGACATATTGATACTTTCACCTAACAAGGTATTTTCAGATTATATTTCTAATGTATTGCCTGAGTTAGGCGAAGAGCATATACCAGAAATAGGCATGGAAGAACTGGCAACTGAGGTATTGGAGAATAAATTCCCCTTCCAACCCTTTCATCAGCAGGTAGCACAAATTCTGGAAAAACCGGACCAGGCTTTTATTGAGAGAATAAAATTCAAATCCTCCTTTGAATTTTTGAGTCAGTTAAACCGCTATTTAATTCATGTAGAGAATACTTATTTTAGGGCAAGCGAAATCAGGGTATCAGGTATGGTAGTACCCGGGCCTTATATTCAGGAACGCTTCCGTGCATGGCAACGAATGCCTATGCTCAAACGCTTTCATGAGGTGGTGAAGGAAGTACAACAATATGTGCGAAACGAAACCCAACGTAAACTAAGCGGTCATGACAAGACTAAAATCTGGGAAGCCATTCCGCGCATGTTCACCATGAGCAGCGTCATTGACCTTTATAAAAACTTTTATACCTGGGCAGACAGACCTGACATGTTTAAAATGTCTGCCAATGGTCAACTGGAATATGCCGATGTATTTCCATTGATCTATTGCAAGATCAGACTGGAAGGTGCACAAAGCTACGACCATGTTAAACATTTACTTGTAGACGAAATGCAGGACTATACACCTGTTCAGTATTCAGTGCTGTCTCGTCTATTCAAGTGTAAAAAAACCATTCTTGGCGATGTTAAGCAGGCTGTTAATCCCTATAGTGCCTCTACAATGGAAACAATAGAACAGGTGTTTCCGCAGGCAGATATTGTAAAGTTGTTACGAAGTTATCGTTCTACTTATGAGATTACCCATTTTGCACTAAGTATTTTACCGAATGCTGATTTGATAGCCATGGAGCGACATGGTGAAGCGCCACAGGTGAAAGGCTTTAATACCAATACTGAGGAAGTTGATTTTATTAAAGAATATATTGCTTCATTTAAAAATACAGGACATCGTTCGCTTGGTATTATTTGTAAGACCTTGACCCAAGCTAAATTTGTGGCTAAACAACTAACGCAGGGCAGCTTTCATTTGCTTACGCCCGAGAGTACTTCTTTTAAAGAGGGTGTTGTTGTCACCACTGTTCATTTAGCCAAGGGACTTGAGTTTGATCAGGTAATTGTTCCCTTTGTTTCCGAACGCAATTACCAGACAATGGTAGACAGGAGTATGCTTTATATTGCCTGCACCAGGGCTATGCATAAACTGATGTTAACATATAGCGAAGCCCCGTCAAACTTTTTGAAAGCTTAGCATCTATATGTGTTTTGTTGTACCGAAGCGTTGCTTTAATTTTTCTAATACTTCTTCTCTGTAGTTTCCCCCAATAGGAATTTGTTTGTCCTGAATGGAAATTTCCTGGGTGTTATACGATTGAATTTTGGATACCGCAACCAGGAAGGACCGGTGTATGCGCCAGAACTTCAGCGGATCGAGTGCTTCCTCTATTTTACTTAAGGCGTATTTGGATGTATAAGTAGCCGATAAGGTGTTTATATTGATATATTCTTTCTGACTTTCGATATAGGTAATGTCGTCAATTGCAATAATGCAATTTTTTTTATCGGCATAAATTGTGATAACACTTTTCTCGGTGCGATCAGTGACGGAAACATTTATCTTATTAATTGCTTCAACAAAACGGGTGAACTCAATTGGCTTAAGTAAATAGTCCTTTACACTGAATTCATATCCTTGCAAAGCATATTCATGATAAGCTGTGGTGAGAATTACAGCGGGTGGATTTTTTAGAGTTTTCAGAAAGTCAAGTCCCTTTAATCCAGGCAGGTGAATATCCAATAACAGTAAATCAATGCGCTGTGTATTCAGGTATTCCATTGCCTGAAAGGCATCTGAACAGACGGCTACTAATTTTAAATGCACAATTTTTGCAATATAATCTCGCAGAATATCTGCCGCCAGGGGCTCGTCTTCAACGATAAGGCATTGTATGGTCATTTGCGCAATGTCAAACTAAGTATTACGGTAAAGATAGTGGCTTCATCCTGAATGATCAATGTATGCGCGGGGTAGATTAATTCCAGTTGCCTTTTTATATTTTCGAGCCCAATAGCCTTTATGTTTTCATCTTTCCTATAGCTATCATCCTTGCTATTCATAATGCGTGCTTCAAGCAGACCATTTTTAAGTGTTATATCAATTTTAATAATGGCGTCACTACGCGATTCACTGAGTCCATGCTTAAAAGCATTTTCAACGAAGTGAATCAGCAATAAAGGTGCAATACGCTGATCAGGATTGTCAATGGTGCTGTTAAGGGTAATGCTTATGCGGTCTGTATAGCGGAGTTTCTCAAGACTGATATAATCTTCAATCATCCTGATTTCTTCCGATAGCAGGATATCACTTTTACTGGCCTCATAGAGCATAAAGCGCATCAGTTTAGATAGCTTAAGAATGGCTTCTGGTGTATGAGCAGATTCTTTTCTGGCAAGGGAGTAGATATTGTTTAAGGTATTAAATAAGAAATGAGGGTTGAGTTGTGCCTTCAGGTATTTAAGTTCAGTGTTGACTCTTTCTTTCTCAAGCGATAATTCACGCAGCCGTATACGGCTTTGAATGCGTATTAATTTAATAGCCAACGCAATGCCGGTAATAAAGGCAAGACTAAAAGCATGATACAATAAGCTACCCGGATTAAATACACTACTTAACTCGCCTCTATAGTGGAGAATAACGGGTAGAATAAAGTGATGATTAAGCATCGACATCAATACAGCAGCGAAACAAAAGCTGGTGACAAAGGCAATGGAGGCTTTGGTAAACCAGGCATTATCCGTAAGGTATTTCGTGAGCCAGTAAAAACTGGAGTAGATTAGAGGTATTTTGATGATGAGGAAAGTCAGCTGAACCAGGAGCAACTGACCAAAACGTATCCAGACTTCTTTTGTGTTATAAACGAACTCAAGGGCATCAGAAGAAATATTTAAATAGGCTTTGAAAAGAACATAGGCCAGCCAGAAGAGTACGTGATTTCTTATTCTTTTCATTGTATAAAGATGTTCAAAGTAAAGCAATCATGTAGATTTTTAACAGCACCAGGCATTGTTTTAGTTGACAGAATATTACTTTCTGTTGACAAAGTCTTTAAATCGGGTTAAGCCATTGGTCTGAATCTCTTCAAAACAATAGTTTTATCAGCGAATCATAAACTTGAAAACGTGCCAAACCTCTTCATAACATTAAAGCCCTTGCTGGATTTAATTATTGTGATTACAGGCGTATCGGTGGCTTTTCTCCTCAATGGTTGGAGTGAGAATAACAAGGAGGCCGCTGAAAGAGAGAAAGTGATGAGAAGTCTGCAGCAGGAACTTAAGGAGATTGTGCACTACTTTCCTTCCATGGCAGCGTATCAGGAAAATAATAGTAAGAAATGGGATAGTCTGTTCAGACTGAATATTGTTGCAGAGTTTAATCAATATTATTATTTACAACCACAGTACAATTATTCGGTTATAGAATATGCCATAGCCACCAGAAATAGTGATATAGTCGATTTTCGCTTGCATGAACAATTATTAAAGCTCTATAAGCGAATTAAAATGCTGGAACAAGCCGAAGTGCACATGACAAATATTGCTTTACAATATCAGGCCACAGGGACAAAAGAGAGCCAGGAAAAACAAAATTTATTTTTATTTCAACGCTTTATTGGTTTTTCAAAAAACAGGGCCAGTATTATGAAAGATGTTAATCAATTAGCAGGTGAAACCCAACAGATGATTAAACTACAATAAAATGCATATGAGACAAAAGAATTTTTTTTCCTTATGGTTGATCACCATGTTATTGTACTTGGCATGCGCCAAAGAAACGGCAATGCCAGAACAAAAAGAGAGCAAGCCCCGTGTCTCTGAGCCTGGTAATTTTGGTAACGACAGCACATTTACTGAGCCTGTTGTCCGTATATTGTTTGTAGGTAATAGTCTCACCTATACAAATAACCTTCCGGCTATGGTTCAAGCTATTGGGGTTAATAACGACATACAGCTTGAAACAGAAATGCTGGCATATCCCAACTATGCCCTGGAAGATCATTGGCATGATGGAAAATTTCAAAAGTTAATGAATGAAAAATACTATAACTATGTAATTGTTCAACAAGGACCTTCATCACAGCAAGATGGAAGGGATATGTTGTTTGATTATGGAGATCGCTTTAAAAAAGTTTGCGATGAAAAGGGTGCCAGACTTGTTTTCTTTATGGTATGGCCTTCGCGTGGCAACTATCAGACCTTTGCAGGAGTAATACAAAACTACCGCGATGCAGCAACACAAACTGAGTCTATGCTGTGCCCGGTAGGTGAGGCATGGAAGTCTTACATTGATTCAACACAAGATTTTACTTACTACGGTGCAGATGGCTTTCATCCATCCTTAAACGGTAGTCAAGTGGCAGCTCAAATGATTTACAATACGATATTTAATAATTGATCGCTTATATATCACCCCAGTTTTCATGAAACTACTCACCAGCATCTTATTTGTCTGTGCCTATTCGATGCAAGCACAGGATATTAATCTTTCATCTCCGCCAATTGAGCTTACGCTTTTGGGTCCTGAATTTATTTCTACATCTATTAACGAGCGGGATTTTGCCATTTCTCCGGATGGTACGGAAATCTACTTCACTATTTCCACACCTAAATCGACTTTTCAAACCATAGTATTTTGTAAAAAAATTAAAGGAGAGTGGAGCAAACCACATATAGCTTCTTTTGCAGGCAGGTATAGCGACCTTGAACCAGCATTTAGTGCAGATGGTAAATCGCTTTACTTTGCTTCCAACCGTCCATTAAGTGGAGATCAGGTGAAAGATTTTGATATCTGGAAAGTGATTAGACAGGGCGATACCTGGTCAGAGCCAGTAAATCTGGGTGAAGTAATTAATACGAAAAGTGATGAGTTTTATCCTTCGCTAGCAAAAAATGGAAATTTATACTTTACCGCTTCCTATAAAGACGGACCTGGACGTGAAGATATTTATCAGGCTGTTTTTAAAGACAATGCTTATCAAAAGCCAGTGCCTTTAGATACTGCTGTTAACACGAAGTTTTATGAGTTCAATGCCTTCGTTGATCCGGATGAACAATACATCATCTTTACATCCTATGGTAGAAAAGATGAGGCGGGGGGCGGGGACCTGTACATGAGTAGAAAAAATGAAAAAGGACAATGGATGTCAGCAGTTAATTTAAGAAACATCAACTCAAAACAATTAGACTATTGTCCTTATGTTTCACCCAACGGGAGAGCCTTATTCATTACAAGTGAGCGACATACGCTGCCCCTTGTCTTTAGTCAACATCCGGCAACTTATCAGGATGTTCTTAATGCATCCACACAAACACAAAATGGTACAGGGAATATCTACTGGATTGATTTTCAGGAAGTAGTAAAATATTTAACTAAATAAAGTAAACGCACAAGGCACAGGTTTGGAATAGGTTAATAAAACAGCCAAGAGTCGAAATACCTTTAGCCACCCCGTTGATAGGGGTGGTTTTTTATTGTATTAAATCTTGATTTTAATTCGGATATTTAGGTTAGCATGAAGACAACAATACTAGCAATTATTTTGGCCATTATGGCTGGAGGAAAGTTGACAGCACAGACTAAAGAAGTCTGGATGCTTGGACCAATGTTGCACTATAATATTGGTGGCGAGAAAAATCGCTGGTCATTTTCATTAGAACTGGCTTACTGGAATTATGAAAAATTCCCTTATAGTTTTGACGCAGCCATTGAATTTGAAAAGCAAAAAATCAGACTCTATAGTGAAGTGCAAACCGGCATCGGATTGGCAGGCCTGGCGGTTGGGCCGCTGGTTGAATTCAGAACCAAAGAATTCGCAATCAAGGCTGGTTTTCAAGGGTCCATCTGGGCAAACTATTTTTTAGGATTTGATCTAAGAGTGCGAAGTACAGGTGGTGACACCTATTTTTGTCCAGGAACTTATTTTAAGATGCCGCTGGGTATTTATGGAGACAGTGATGGTGATTCAGATGATTGGGACAGTGATTGGGATTGGGATTAAGTACATAATGATAATTAGTATTTAATATTATCAGCATTTTTGTATAAACTATAATTGTCAGAGAAGGTAAACGCAGCTCATTATCGTAGCACAACAATATTTACAATGTCAATCTCGTGTTCCTGCTTTTCATATTTCCTAACCCAAGGTAAAATGTTCCACGCCATGGTAACATTTTGATCGACTGGACGTCTCGTTGCCGTAAATGCTGTTAAACAGCCTTGAAAACTATTTTAAACGAAACGCCCTGTTCATGAAATCTTACCTTAGAAAGCACCTTAGTTCATTATTGATAAGCATCCTTACTCTTTACGGCTGCTCATCCGAAAAATTAACAGATGATGAGATGGATAAACTACATCCACCTTCAGCACTACAAACTGATGTAGATTACCTGGTTGAGACGCTTGAAAAACGACATGTTAATTTTTACCAGCGCGCCAATCGAGATTCAATTGAATTCATTAAAAATAAAATTAAGTCAGATTTGAACACTCCAATGAACAGAGAGTCCTTCTATAAAAAGATTGCACGGCTTAATCCTTATTTTAATGATGCACATTGCCTCATTTTTCCCTTAACGGATGAAGCTGATCGTGCAGTAAGTAACGGATCAAAACTTTTCCCATTTCATGTAGTGCTTAATGAACAAGGATATTTATATCCGGAACGCAGCTACCAGCGCGTGGCGGACCAGGCGCTGCTCGATAAGACTATGCGTATCGAATCAATTAATGGTGTGCCTGCTGAAGAAGTGATTCAGACAATTGAACAATATAGTCACGGAGAAACAAGCAGGCTAAGAAGACACATGACGACCCTACTTTTTTCAGATTGGCTCTATGCTTTATACGGGTGGAAAGATAATTTTAACCTTTCCCTAAATGAAGGTAAAATAAACATTGTGCTTAATGCTCTAGATGAATGGAAAAGCCTTGAGATAAATACGGTTCAATACAATAGACTTGAGATAATATCGGATGTAGCTTACCTGCGCCTCAATAGTTTTGATGTAGACGAACACCGGGAAGCTTATGAGCATTTTATTGATGATGCTTTTGCCACCATCAAAAAGGATCAAATACAAAAACTCATCATAGATGTAAGAGGTAATACAGGCGGCCAATCCGATGCAGGTGCATATGTACTTCAATACCTTACCAATAAACCACTCAACCAGGTTTCAAAGGCTTTTGAACGTATCCATGAAGGTAATGCCGGATGGTTTAACTATAAAGGGAAGCCAGGAACATTAAGTACCATGAACATGGATGATGAGGATATCATAGAACCCGTAGCCAAGGATAGAAGATTTGTTGGTGAGGCACTCGTGTTATCAGATGAGATGACGTATTCTGCAGGCATAATTTTTATTACCAATATACAAGACCATAAAATAGCTACACTGATCGGGAGACCAACGGGTGGCTATGCAAACCAAACAGGTAATATTGAATCATTCCGCCTACCCAACACCAAGCTTCTTGTGTACGCTCCGGCCAGAACATTTGTACGTGTTAATGGAGACAGCACCTCGCATGCAGTAAAACCTGATGTTGTGCTCATGCAGCCTGATAGTCTGTATAAGGGAAAGGATTATCTTTTTGACTATGCGCTGGATTTATTTTCTAAAAAGCAATGAGGGTAGTTTAGGTCAGTGAGCTTTTAGCGTATTTAAAGGGAGCACTTTGGCAGGCACAAGTTTTTTGTTCTATTAGCAAAAACTTGTACTTGCCAATAATTACCATATGGTAATTTAAGTTTAGCCGTAGGCTAAAATGCTATTTTCCTATTTCTTGATTACCTAAACTTGGCGGATAATTAATAGTTCAGGTAGTATGCATCACGATGTTAAGGATTGGTTAGCAGGGGGACAGTTTTTTCAAGTCCGTGAAAATAGAATTTTTTTTAGAGACCAAGGACAGGGTAAAGTTATCTTAGTGATTCACGGCTATCCTTATAGCAGCTTTGAATGGAAGGAAGTTGCGCAGGTCTTAAGCAAGTCTTACCGTGTGATATTGATTGATCTATTAGGTTTTGGTTTTTCTGATAAGCCTGAATATTTCGCTTACGCTTATGAGGACTATGTGTTGCATATAACGTTACTCATGCAGCATTTAGCTGTGCGAAATGTTCACGTAATTGGCCATGACCTTGGAGCGAGTATAGCACAAGAACTTGTTGCAAGGCATCATAAAAATGATTTGAATATTGACATAAAATCATTGGCCTTTGTTAATGGTGGTTTGTTTATGGATACTTACAGACCACGTTTAATACAACGACTATTATCAAAATCGCCCGACTGGTGTGGAAAATTGGTTAATCGTTTGCTCAATAGAACATTGATTGAAAAGTCTGTGTGTCAGCTTTTTGGTAAAGATAGTCAACCTTCCCAACTGCTGCTTGATCAACTTTGGGATGTTTTAAATTACAATAAAGGAAAGAATATTTCGTATCGACTAGGGCGTCTCGTTTTTGACAAATATCGATATCAGCAAAGATGGATTTCGGCTATGCAGGAAACAAAAATTCCTTTGTGCTTTATCAATGGGCCAGGCGATCCAAATTCTGGTGAGCATATGGCGAAACGTTACGAAGAGCTTATTCCTCAACCAAAGGTCTTCAGGTTGAATTACAATGTCGGCCATTGGCCACATCTTGAAAGCCCTATTTCGTTTTTGCAAGCGTACAATAGCTTCCAACAATTATCTCAGTAAGTTTAAAACTTAGCGCTCCTAATTCTACTCAGGCTTTGTGGCGTTATACCCAGGTAAGAGGCAAGATCAGCCTGGGGTATTGACAAAATTTCTTTAGGGTATTGAGTGATCAAATCCTTATAGCGCTGTTCTGCTGTTATTGCGATGCTGTCTATGAGTCTGTTTTGTAGAGTATGAACATATCTGATCAAGAAGTGATTAAGCAACCTTAGATAACTTTGCTCACCGAGGTTTTCTTTGAGGTCTTTCCAACTACAGCATACTATTTCACTGTTTGTCAAGGCTATGATACTAAAAGATTGAATGGGGGGATCTAGTAGAGTAGCGGGGTCTCCATCCAGGTCTCCTTTAAAGGTGAAACCCAAAATATGAGCTTGATTACCCAGCATTTTAATGGTTTTAAAAATGCCACTTTTTACGTAGAAAAAGAAGGGAGCAGGTTCTTCAGGAATAACGATTGCCTCACCTGCTTTGACATTTCGTGTACTGCCTATCAGTTGAATACTGTCGAATAATTCTTTAGAGAATTCATCTGATGTCTGATCAATATTAAATTCAGGACTTAGCATATTTGCAAAGGAGTTAATTCAAGATATAAAATTCATTATTCTCCTGGATAACTTTGTCTGCAGAATTATTAAAAAAAAGAGGAAGACTTTCATCTTCCTCTTTCATCATTTAGTTTTTCTTTTTAGCGTTTGATCCACCATCAGCTCGTTTAAAAGTTGGACTGGAGCTTGCTCCGCCACTGTTCGATTTAATTTCGCGTGGCGCTGAGCTCTTACCTCTATTACCTGAGCTAGATCGCTGAAAAGTATTACTGCTTTTCTGCTGAGGTGTATAAGTACGTGGTGCATACTCTTGCTTAGTTTTACCACTGCTACTTCTATTCATGTTGGAATAATTTTGCTTCTCTGTTTCTTTCTTATCAAAACTTTGTCTTTCCTGATTTTTACTACTTACAGCAGGACGATATTGTTGCTTTTCTTCCCTTGTTTTATAAGTACTGTTGTTGGTACTAAAGCTTCTGGATTCAGGGCGTTGCTTTTCATTGGTGTATAACTTACGGGTTGAATTATTGGTATAAGCACCTTTGTCTTCACGGCTACCCTTATAGTAGCTTTCATTTGCCTGTCTGGAGCTTCTATATTGTACAACCTGATTGTGGTGCCTGTTGTGTACTACGACAGAGGTTGTTCTATGCGGACGGTATAAGTCGCGGGCATAGGCTACACGATGAGTATGGCAATGGGTATAGTAACTTCTGTAGGGATGCCAGTAACTGTAGTAATCGTAGTAGGCTACTGGTCTCCAACTATTCCACCAGATTGGTCGTACATGCCAATGCCAGGGAGAAACCCACACTGTATAGTAAGGACTGTAGATATATTGTACAGATGGCCATGTCCAAACGTTAACTACAGTACGACTGGTCATGGTGCCAGCATTTATACGTACTTCTTCCGTTGGCTCAATAATGGTTTCGATACCATAAATATCTTCATCGCCAGTAATTTGCAGAACAGCTTTACCATTAGCCAGTTTCTCTAACTCAATGACGGCAATATCCTGCGCCTCGTTATCTGAAATTACTGCTTGTAAAATAAAGGCATGAACATTACCGCGATTTTTATCGATTACGCGTATATAATCAATGGATCCATCGCCATTTAAGTCCAAATTATTTACCCTGGCATCTGCTGAATTTAACATACGTTCAAATTCTTCCGGTGAACTTGATTTTTTGAAAAGTTCTAATGCCCCTTCAAGACTAAAATCATCACCCGGAACTTCCTGTTGATACTCCTGACCGATTACTGCGAGTCCTCCACTCATCAGGAAAAACAGCGACAGCATTTTTACCTTAAGCGTTTTCATAGCATTGCTTGTTTAATGTATAAGCGTTAATACAAAGAACGAGCCAAAGAAAGATAAGTTTGTATTTGGGGCCTTAAAGTGATTAAAATGAGATTAGAATTGTATTTGTTTGTTGGTTGGTCGTTATTCGTTGTTCGTTGTTGGTTGGTCGAGACCTTTTTTAAAGAATAAATTAAGTAAGCATTTCCTACCTAAGTCTAAGATCTAACGTCTAGCATCTTACATCTAGCTTCAGGCGTCCATCCTCCAACCTCAAGCTTCTAATTTCGAACTTTTCACTGTATTGATTATCCCAGTCCGAAATTGTAGTTTCGGTAAAATAAATTATGGATTATCAGACCCATCCGCCATCCGAAATACTAAGTGATTTTATTAAATGTTACTGGACCTTATCTGCACCTGCTGAAGACCATCCGGAACGGCAAAAGATAGTGCCTGATGGTTGCATGGAAATGATCATCCACTATGGCGATCTATACAAACAATTTCGGGAGGATGAGAGTAGTTTTGTTCAACCCCGTAGCTTTGTTTTTGGGCAACTGACCAGACCTTTGGAAATAGCACCAACCGGTATCACAGGCATTATTGCTGTGAGGTTCCATCCTGATGGTTTTATACCCTTTAGCACCATGCGTGTATCAGCCATGGAGAACCGTGCCGTATCTTTAACTGATTTGTATGGACAAGAGGGTGCTCAACTGGAGACAGCAATAATCAGCACAACACATCCGGCAGAAAGGATTGCAATCCTTGAAACTTTTTTATTAAAAAGGTTGAAGGATAAAAGCATCATTGATGCGCTTACAGCATCCAGTGTAGATGTTTTATTATCCCTGAAAGGTCAGTTGAGTGTCGATCAGCTGGCAACACAACAGGGCACTTCACGAAGACAACTAGAAAGAAGATTTGCCACTACGGTTGGTCTTAGTCCCAAGCAATTAGCCAAGATTATCCGCCTGCAGCATACGTTAAAAAACCTGGAACAAAAGCAGTTCACAAACCTTGCTTCTCTGGCTGTTGAGCATGGCTATTTCGATCAGGCACATTTTATTAAGGATTTTAAGGAGTTTACAGGCATGACGCCTAAGCAGTTTTATGCAGATAGTCTGAAGATGTCGGCCCTGTTTATTCATGGCGATTAGCTGTCGCCTTTTTACAATTTTATAAGTGATTAGTGCTATATCTTTGACCTGATCAAATCACTAATCAATTTAAATCTGATGAGACTTTTTATGAAAAGACTATATACCTGCTTGATAATGGTTATGCTAGGCACGCATGCCGATGCACAATCAACTGATGCCTTGAAATGGATGTTGGGTACCTGGAAGATTAATACAGGCCAGGGTTACATTGTTGAGCAGTGGCGAATATTAAACGATAGTACCTTTTCCGGGAAGAGTTTTTTTGTCAAATCTACTAACGATACGATACCGCAGGAAGTTATACAACTTGCTCTGCGAAAAGGACAGTGGTACTATATACCAACAGTTGAGGGACAGAACAACAACCAGCCAGTAAGCTTTGCGATACAATTTATCGGCAGGGCAGAGTTTATCAGCACAAATCCCAGTCACGACTTTCCACAACGGATTGCCTACAGGCGTGTAAAAAACCAGCTCTTTGCCAGTATTGAAGGTTTAAAAAACAACAAGTATATCAAACAAAACTTCGACTTCGCTTTAGAATAGTTTTTTGTTACGGATGAGGTTTGGTAATTCTTCTCAGTATATTTTATTACTTGTGTCTTATCACTCGTTATTCGTCTTTCAGCACTTCCACTGGATTTTGCGTAGCAGCTTTAATGGCATGGTAAGAGGTGATGATTATGGCTACAGCAAAAGTTCCTATACCGGCCATTGCAAAAATCCATGCCGAAGGTTGAATCTTATATGCGAAACTTTCCAGCCAATTGTTCATTAAGAAATAGGAAATGGGAGCTCCTAACACGAAAGCAATGCTGATCAGGCTTGTATAAGACCTTGAAATTAAACGTAAGATATCGAAAACAGAGGCTCCCGAAACTTTTCGAATGCCGATCTCTTTGGTTCTTTGCTCTAGTGCATAAATGATCATACCCAACAAACCGAGACAGGCAATTAATATAGCAAGTGAGGCCATAACAATAAGTACTTTTCCAAATTGCTGTTGAGAACGAAAGGTTTCTGCAAATGCCTGATCAATAAAGAAGTACTGAAAAGGTGTATCTCCGGCACGAGCTTTCCAAAGGTTCTGCATTTCAGCAATACTTTGTTCCCAGGCTTGAGCATCCTGAGCGTTAATCCTAAGCGCCAGGTGTTGACGTTTTTCCGGATAGATCTGTTTGGTTTTAATATGGAAGATGGCCATCGGTTCGATGGGATTAGCCAAGGACCAGTAATTATAATCCGCAACAACACCGACTATTTCAAAAGTCTCATTGCCATAGTAAATGCGCTTACCAAGCACAGATTCATTTAAGGGCCAGCCAATTCTTTTGATAGTCGATTCATTCAGGATAACGCGGTTTACATCAGCCGGAATATCCTTCGAGAAGTTTCTGCCAAATTTTAGTTGAATACCGAGTGTGGTGAGGTAATGCTCATCAGCACCAGTAAAGTTGATAGGGATTCTTAACTCACTATTTCCTTCTACTCCAAAAGTATCACCACCCCATATCCTTGGTGGTACTGAATTACACCAAGTGGCATCGGCTACACCGCTAACGCTCATACTTGCCTGGGTAAAACTTTCGGCATCACTTATAGCTTCCAGGTGTTCAATTACTAACACATTATCTCTATTAAATCCCAGGTTTTTATCAGCAACATAGTTGAGTTGCTGAAATACAATGGCTGTACAGATGATGAGGATGATAGAAACACTGAACTGAAAAATAACCAGGGCATTTCGGAAAGACTTTCCTTCACTGCCCACTTTTAGCTTTCCTTTCATGGCTATTACCGGATTAAAGGAACTCAGAAACAAAGCAGGATAGCTTCCGGAAATTAAAGTCATGAGTAAAACAAGCCCTAGCATGCCATATAAGAGAGGCATATTATTCAATAGATCAAGTTCCAGTCTTTTATCAGTGATGGTGTTAAACAATGGAAGCAGTACTTGTGTAAGTGCAAGTGCAATAAGTAAAGCAACCAGGCAAAAGATAAGTGCTTCAGTAAAGTATTGCAGACTAAGTTGGCCTTTGCCCAGTCCGAGTATTTTTCGTATGCTCGCTTCTTTTACCCTGCGTGTAAATTGGGCAGTGGAGAGATTCATGAAATTGACGCACGATAACAGCACAATAAATATGGCGGCTCCGGTAAAAGCATAGATAACAGTACGATTTCCAGCATCATTCAAGCGGTTAATGACAGTATGTTCCGGCAAGTGAATGCTGGTCATGGGTTGAAGAAATAGCTCCCACTTTTTACCTGACTTGATATATTCATCAAAAGTCATGTTAAAAGCCGCGCTCATGGTTTGCCCCAGGTGTTTGCGTGGTATGTCCAGTAATTTTTTCTTTACATTTTCAACATCCACCTGCGGCTCTAAACGCACGTAGGTCTCCAATTGTGTCCATACCCAGCTTCAATAAAAGCGTTCAACAGCGGGAAAGCTTGTCATGGAT
>VFQM010000638.1_pt1 | contig 36846 bp, 36 predicted proteins | sample 3512391 | NCBI WGS metagenome assembly VFQM01 (sample SAMN10412369, study PRJNA504923) | tailings metagenome | isolation source: Replicate 1 from Balatoc abandoned mine | place: Philippines
CGGCGGGGCGGGTGCGATAGTCGTGACATTGGTCTGGGCGTGGTATTTCCCCGAATTGCGCCGCGCCCGCAGCTTCGAGCCGCACGAGCTCAAACGAGAGGTATCGACATGAAGGCTGACAACATCCTCGCCACCATCGGCGGCACCCCGCATATCCGCCTGTCCCGGCTGTTTCCCGATCACGAGGTGTGGGTTAAGTCCGAAAGGTCGAACCCCGGCGGTTCGATCAAGGATCGCATTGCCCTTGCGATGGTCGAGGATGCAGAAGCGCGCGGTGCCCTCAAGCCGGGCGGCACTATCGTCGAGCCGACTTCCGGCAACACCGGTATCGGCCTGGCCATGGTCGCTGCGGTCAAGGGTTATCGCCTGGTGCTGGTCATGCCCGAATCGATGTCGGTCGAGCGGCGCCGCCTGATGCTCGCCTATGGCGCGAGCTTCGATCTCACCCCGCGTGAAAAGGGCATGAAGGGCGCGATTGAGCGCGCCATGGAACTGGTGTCGCAGACCCCCGGCGCGTGGATGCCGAGCCAATTCGATAATGCCGCCAATCCGGCCGTTCACGCCCGCACCACCGCGCAGGAAATTCTTGCCGATTTTGCGGACAGCCCCATCGATGTCATGATCACCGGGGTGGGCACCGGCGGGCACCTCACCGGGTGCGCTGAAGAACTAAAGAAGCATTGGCCGGCGATGAAGGCCTATGGCGTGGAACCGGCGCTCTCGCCGGTCATCAATGGGGGGCAGCCCGGCCCTCACCCCATTCAGGGCATCGGCGCTGGGTTCATTCCCGGCAACCTCCATACCAATGCAATTGACGGCGCGATCACCGTCGATGCCGAAGAGGCCAAGGAAATGGCCCGTCGCGCTGCACGTGAGGAAGGGATGCTGGTTGGCATTTCCTCGGGCGCAACGCTCGCTGCGATCGCGAGCAAGCTGGCAGCGCTCCCCGCCGGTTCGCGGGTGCTGGGCTTCAATTATGATACCGGTGAGCGCTATCTTTCGGTGCCCGACTTCCTTCCGGTGGAATAATGGCGCTCGAACGGATCGACTACGCCGATGGCGAGACTGCGCTGACCGGTTGGCGGGCGCAGCCCAGTGGCCCGGCGCGGGCGGCAGTGGCGGTGTTCCCGACCTTCATGAACACCACCCCGGGTGTCGAGGCCAAGGCCGAGGCCTTGGCCGCTTCCGGCTGCATTGCTTTTGTCGCGGATTTCTATGGACCGGCCGCCCCGAAGGATGCGGCCGACGCGTTTGCGGCGATGAACGCACTTCGCGCGGATCCGCACGCGATGCGCCAGCGATTGCACGCGGCGATTGAAACGCTGAACAGTTTCACGCCAGATCTGCCGCACGTCGCAATCGGTTTCTGCCTTGGCGGGATGGCAGTGCTCGAACTGGCGCGCGACGGTGCCGATCTGGCCCTTGTAGCGAGCTTTCACGGGCTGCTTGCCACCCCCCTCCCCGCCACCGAGCCCATCGTACCGCGCCTGCTGATTTGCCACGGCGACGCCGATTCGCTGGTACCGCGCGCCGAAGTGATTGCTTTCTGGGAAGAAATGGACCGTGTGGCTGCCGATTGGCAGTTCCTGTCTTTCGCGCGGGTCGAACATGGCTTCACCAACCCGCTGACCCCTGCGGGCGAACCCAATCCTGCCTACGATCCGCTGGCAGACCAGCAATCGTGGAGCGCGTTCATGGGCCTCCTCGATATGGTTGCCCCGCAAGCGGGATAGGCGATTCCTTAACCACCTTGGCGTAATCCGGCCGCGGGGTCGCTGCTGCGGCCCGTCTCCTCGTTCGGGAAGCGCTGTCCATGAAGTTCATCAAGCTGGAATCGCGCGGCGGCAACTATCTCGTCGTAGCCTCGAACGTAGCCTGGCTGCGCACTGCCGAGAACGGGCAGACCAGCGTCGGTATCGTCGGTGGGCAACCACTGCTGGTGGTGGGTTCGGTCGAGGAGGTGGCCGAGAAAATTCTTGTGGGCCTGGCTGGCGGGGAACCGCAAGCGGCCCCTGCCCCCGCCCCTGCCCATACGACTCCGCCTGTTGTGCCGCCTGTCGTTAAAGCCGCGGTTCCCGTGACGGAGCCCGAACCTCAGCCCGAGCCTGAACCCACGCCCCTGCCTGTGGCCGCTGCACCGGAACCAACCCCCGTGCCCGAGGCAGAGGCGGAGCCGGACGACGAGCCTGCCCCGACCGCTCCGCGCCCTGCCGTGCCCGTGCGTCCCCGCGCCGTCTCGGCACGCTCGGCCAGCATGTGGGAACGGCCCGCTGCGGCTGCGCCCAAAGGCCTCAAGATCAAGGCCAGCTCGCAGCGCATGATGGGTAAGCTCGAATAGCAAAACCCGTTGCGCTGGCGGATGCGCCTGATACCTCTCCTGCTTACGAACAGGGGAGAGATTAGATGAAACGCGTTTTTGCCGGACTGACCATGGCAGCGGCTGTCGCCCTCGCCGCAGGGCCGCTCTCCGCACAAACCCCCAGGCGCGAACAGATCGTCGCAACCGTCGACGCGCAGCATGATGCAACAGTCAAGGCGCTGACCGATTGGGTCGCCCTGCCCACCATCGCTGCCGAAAAGCGCGGCACTCCGGAAGGCGCGGAGTACATGCGCAAGCTCGCGCTGGACGCAGGGTTCCAGCAAGCCAAGATCATCCAGACCGATGGTGTGCCAGCGGTCTTCGCGACGCTCGATGCCGGAGCCAAGGTAACGGTCGGCATCTACTTCATGTATGATGTCAAGCAGTTCGACCCGGCCGAATGGAACACCCCGCCGCTTCAAGCGACGCTGGTCGACCGGCCCGGCGAAGGCACGGCCATCGTTGGGCGCGGGGTGGTGAACCAGAAGGGGCCGCAGATGGCCTTTCTTGCGGCGCTGAAGGCCATTCAGGCGAGCGGGCGGCCATTGCCGGTCAACCTCGTGCTCGTTGCAGAGGGCGAGGAGGAGGTTGCCTCCACCCATTTCGATCAGGTCGTCGCCGTTCCCGAAGTGCAGGCCGCTCTGTCCAAGGCGATCGGCGTTTTCATCCCCTCCGCCAACCAGAACCGCGATGGCAGCGCCGGTATCACGCTGGGTGCAAAGGGCGCGGTCGAGTTTCAGCTGGTTGTGGGCGGCGAGACCTCGGACAAGTATCCCAAGACCGACATCCATTCCTCGAACCACGCCCGCATTGAAAGCCCCGCGTGGCGGCTCGTGAAAGCGCTCGACACGCTGGTCGCCGACGATGGTCACACCCCGACGATCGATGGCTGGTTCGAGAACGTGCAGCCGCTCTCGCCGCGCCAGAAGGAACTGATCGCGGCGAGCGTGAAGCCGGGCGCCGAGGAAGGCGAAAAGACGCTGCTGGGCGTGGGCCGCTGGATCAGGAATGAGGACTACGTCACAAGCCTAGAGCGGTTCTTTTCGCAACCGACCGTCAACATCCAAGGGCTTGTTGCCGGCTATACCGGTGAAGGCGGCAAGACCGTGCTTCCGGGCCGCGCCGAGGCGAAGCTGGAGTTCCGGCTCGTGCCTAACATGACCAAGGCCGAGGCGGTCAGCAAGTTGCAGGCCCACCTTGCCAAGCGTGGGTTCGACGATGTGCGGGTGACTGTGTCAGGCGGCTATGGCCCCAATGAAACTGCCGAAGATTCGGCCCTGATCCGAGCGCAGAAGAAGCTCTTTGACGCACAGGGCATCCCCTACACCATCCGCCCGCGCAATGCCGGGAGCTGGCCAGGCGTGATCTTTAACGGCCCGCCGCTGAACCTGCCCGCCTCGCAATTCGGCCTCGGCCGCGGCGGCGGTGCCCATGCGCCCAACGAATGGTTCCTGATCGAGAGCAGTGACCCCAAGGTCTATGGCATAGACGAGGCGACCATGGCCTATGTCGATTACCTCTACGTGCTTGCGGAAGAAGCGAAGAGGTAGGCTGGCCAATACAAAAGGGCCGCCCCGCACATCGCGGGGCGGACCTTTTTCGTGCCCGTCGCAGCGACGCGTTACGCGGCGGTGGCAAAGGCCTCGGCCGGGAGCTTCATCATGTATTCGCTGCCCGCTTCCAGCTTGCGGCGCAGCGCGCCAGCATCGGGCAGGAAGCGTTCGGCGTAGTAGTTCGCCGACACCAGCTTGGCTTCGTAGAACGCCGCGTCGTCCGAACCTTCGGCAAGCTTTGCGGCAGCCACCTTGGCCATCTTCAGCCAGAAGTGCCCAAGCGTCACGATGCCCATGATGTGCATGTAGTGATGTGCGCCCGCGCCGAGGTGGTTGGGGTTGGTCATCGCGTTCTGCATGAACCACATGGTCGCCGCCTTCTGCTCGCCCAGCGCCTTTTCGAGGCGTTCGGCGACAGGCTTGAGTGTTTCGTCCTGCTTGGCCGAGGCAATTTCTTCGTCGATCATCGCAAAGAAGGCCTGGATCGCCTTGCCCCCGCCCGCGGCGAGCTTGCGGCCGCACAGATCCATCGCCTGCACGCCGTTGGCGCCTTCGTAGATCATGGCGATGCGGCTATCGCGCACGAACTGTTCCATGCCCCATTCACGCACATAGCCGTGGCCGCCGAACACCTGCTGCATGTTGTTGGCGATGTCATAGCCCTTGTCCGTGCCGTAGCCCTTGATCACAGGGGTCATCAGCCCAATCAGGAGATCGGCCAATTCGCGTTCTTCGGCGGTTTGTGCCTTGTGAGTCAGATCTACCTGAAGCGCCCCCCACAGGCACAGGGCTCGCATGGCTTCGGTGAAGACCTTGGCGTCCATCAGCATGCGGCGCACATCGGGATGAACGAAGATCGGATCGGCTTTGGCCGACGGGTCGGCCGGGCCAGTCAACGCGCGGCCCTGACGACGGTCGAGCGCATAGGCGACCGCGTTCTGGTATGCGACTTCGGCCTGAGCATAGCCCTGAATACCAACACCAAGGCGGGCTGCGTTCATCATGATGAACATCGCCGCAAGGCCCTTGTTCTCCTCGCCCACCATGTAGCCCGTGGCGCCATCATAGTTGAGGAGGCAGGTGGCGTTGCCGTGGATGCCCATCTTCTTTTCGATCGAACCGCAGGTGACGCCATTGCGCACGCCCGGATTGCCGTTTTCATCGAGCAGGAACTTGGGCACAATGAACAGCGAGATGCCCTTGGTGCTGTCGGGCGCGCCCGGGGTCTTGGCCAGCACCAAATGGATGATGTTGCTGGTGAGGTCATGCTCGCCGGCCGAGATGAAGATCTTCGTGCCGGTGATTGCATAGGTGCCATCGCCATTCGGCACGGCCTTGGTGCGGATCATGCCGAGATCGGTGCCGCAGTGCGGCTCGGTCAGGTTCATCGTGCCCGACCATTCGCCCGAAATCATCTTGGGCACATAGGCCGCCTTCTGTTCGTCCGAGCCCTTGGCGATGATCGCCGCGATCGCGCCGTTTGTCAGACCGGGATACATTGCGAAGGCCTGGTTGGCGGTGCCGGTGTATTCTTCCAGAACGAAGCCGAGCACGTGGGGCAGGCCCTGTCCGCCGAATTCCTCGGGCTGGGCAAGCGTGCCCCAACCGCTTTCGACGTAAGCCTGGTAGGCGTCCTTGAAGCCCGGAGGCGTGGTGACGCTGCCGTCTTCGTGGCGGGTGCAGCCATGCTCGTCACCGGCCTGATTGATCGGCGCGAGAACTTCGGCGCAGAATTTGCCCGCCTCGTTGATCACGGTCTCGATCATGTCCGGGGTGGCGTTCTCGAAGCCGGGCAGATTGCCGTAGCTCGCAAGGTCAAGCACTTCGTTGACGATGAAACGCGTATCGCGGGTGGGCGCGGTGTAGGTCGGCATCACTTGTTCCCTTGAGTGACCTGTGTGGTTTTAACGGTGGGGTTGAAATGGTGTTGGCTCGCCCAGCGCGTCAGCGCAGGTCGAGCTTCTGGATCTCGGCGACGAAATCGGTGAGTTCCTTGATCGAGGAGTCGATGTCATCGCGCTGTGCCTTGAGCTTGGCGATATGCGCGCGGCATTTCTCGACCGTGACACGGCGCTGTTCGACGCGGCCATCGTCGAGATCGTATAGGTCGATCATCTCGCGGATTTCGGTGAGCGAGAAGCCGACGTTCTTGGCGCGCATGATCCATGCAAGCCGGGCACGATCCCGCTTGGAATAGACCCGGGTCAGGCCCACGCGTGCGGGGCTGATCAGCCCTTCGTCTTCATAAAAGCGCAGCGCGCGGGCCGTGCACCCGAATTCCGACGTGAGATCGGAAATGGTGAATTGTTCGCGTTCGTGAACGTCCGGGCGATCCAGATGCGCACCGTTGCGGCGCGGTTCGCTGCCGGAATCCCTGATAGCATCGGACGATTGAGCAGGAGCAGTAGCCATGCCCCAGCCCTACCTTACGTTTACGTGAGCGTCAAGTCGCTATGCGTGTCAGGACTACGTTCCCGTCTGTCACATCGATCCTGCGATAGAAGCAACTGGCGGCCCCGGTGTGGCATGTTGGCCCGGCAGGCCGAGCCCGGATCAGGATCGCATCCTGATCGCAGTCGACAAACATCGCCACGACTTCGAGGACATGCCCGGAAGTTTCACCCTTCATCCATAGCTTGCTGCGTGAACGTGACCAGAAATGCACCTTCCCAGTCTCCATCGTGGCATTCAGAGCCTCAGCATTCATGTGGGCAACCACAAGCACCCCCCCGCTCACAGCGTCCACCACCACGGCTGTCAGCAGGCCGGAGGCATCGAACTTGGGCGCGAAGACAGCGCCCGCCTCGCGCTCTTGGGGGGTAAGGAGGATGTCAGTCACGAAAGAAACTCCATCTTGGCTGGGGCAAGCTCATGCGATGATTGTTGCAAGCAGACAACAGCGGGTAACAAAAAATCGTATTCGAGCAGGTTTGATCTTCCGCCTGGTTCCAGTCGGTGGAAGAAAGCCCCCGGAGCCTTCGCAAGGGGTTCTCCACCGAACAATGCACCGCCCGGTGCCAGGTTCAGGGGGTGACCGGACCGCAGATCTGGCAGCGGGGTGCCAGCGCGACCGGTTGAACGATAGGGATTGGATCCCGGCAGCGAAGTTAGGGGGTCGCTGCCCTGGCCCGTTTGGGTGGATCCGCACCGTTTCGTCACGTGGCGCCCGGGGCCGAAAGGCCTCGGGCGTTATGTTTTCCTCGACCGCGCGGCTTATGCAGGCGCGGCTTTGTGATCCTCTGCCACGCGCGCAAAACACGCCACTGCCAGAGACGCAGGTTCAGCCGCCGCGATGGCCGCCATGCAAGCGCGGCTTGTAGCGCCGCTGGTCAGCACATCGTCCACCAGAACCACATCCCGCCCCTTGATGGAGGCGGCTGCCCCGGGAGCAAGGCTGATCGCACCGGTCAGCACCTTCTCGCGTGCGTCGCGCCCAAGCCCGCCAAGGTTGGGAGTGCGCCGATACCGGACCAGCGCGCCCACCGCTGCCTCGCCTTTCCCGATCCGTTGCAGCTCGCGGGCCAAGAGCGCCGACTGGTTGAACCCGCGGTGCCAAAGCCGCCAGCGGTGAAGCGGTACCGGCACCAGCAGCGGCGGCGCCTTTTGGCGGTCAGGCTCAGGCAGCTGCGCCGCGATCAGCCGGGCGAGGAGCCGCGACAAGGCAATCCGCCCGCCGTGTTTGTAAACGAGCACCAGCTTCCGCGATGTGTCATTGTAATAGCTGGCCGCGTAAACCGGCACGGTCTGGCCTGCGGACTGAACTTGAGCGGGCACCTCCAGACTGCTCCAGCAATCTGCGCACAGTCCCGCTTGGCTCGCAATCGCTGCACCGCATGAAGGGCACCGCGGCGGATAGATGAAATCCACCACAGGCGCAAACTGCCGGGCTATGTGAGCGACCACTGCCATAGCTTAGACGTGTCGCATGGCTTGCACTCCACTGGCAAGCACGGCAGGGCGATCAGCATGAGCGGCACCAGCGTTCCCACTATCTTTGCCGAACACCGCCGTGTGGCCCGCGCCCTGCGGTCGGCCCAGCGACTGCGGTCCGTCAACGATCCCGCAACGTTTCTGATCGACTCCATGGCAGAGGACATGACCGACCGCCTCGGCTTCGTTCGCCATAAGCCCTCTCGGAGCCTCGTGATCGGCGGCTTCACCTCATTGCTGGCTGACTACCTTAGGGAAGGCGGCGCAGAACTTGTGGTGGCCCAGACCGCTAACCCGGCCGAGCCGCTCGCTGGTGGGCCTTATGACTTTATCGGCGTGATCGGACAGCTCGACGCGGTGAACGACCTGCCGGGGGCATTGATCCAGCTTCGTAACGCTCTGGTCCCCGGCGGGCTGGTCATCGTGAGTTTCATTGGCGGTCAGAGCCTGCCTGCCCTGCGCGCCGCGATGCTTGGTGCCGAACCCGAGCGCCCCGCCGCGCGCATTCACCCGCTGGTCGATGCCCGTGCGGCCCCTGCCTTGCTGCAACGTGCTGCGTTGAAGGATCCTGTGGTCGACACCCACACGTTGACAGTCCGCTATTCCAGTCTCGATCGGCTTGTCGCCGATTTGCGCGATCAGGGCCTTGGCAATGCCCTGGCCAAGCCCGCTGCGCCGCTGGGAAGAGCCGCACTCGCCCGCGCGCGCGCCGCTTTTGCCGCGCGCGCAGGGGACGATGGGAAGGTCGACGAGATCTTCGAGATCGTCACCCTTACCGGACGCCGATCGCTCGCCGGGACCTAAACCTTCTTGAGCGCCGCTTGCGCAGCTGCCAACCGAGCGATCGGCACGCGGTAAGGCGAGGCGCTGACGTAATCGAGCCCCACGCTTTCACAAAAAGCAATGCTGGCCGGGTCCCCGCCATGCTCTCCGCAAATGCCGAGCTTGATGTCGGGCCGGGTGGCCCTGCCGCGCTCTGCTGCAAGTTCAACCAGCTGGCCGACCCCTTCAATATCGAGGCTCACAAACGGATCGCGCGGGAAAATGCCCTTGTCGACATAGACCGACAGGAACCGTGCGGCATCATCACGCGATACGCCTAGCGTTGTCTGGGTCAGGTCATTGGTCCCAAAGCTGAAAAACGCGCCTTCCTCCGCAATTTCGCCAGCCATCAATGCAGCACGGGGGAGTTCGATCATCGTGCCGACAAGGTAGTCCACCCTTGTGCCGGTCTCGGCGAAGACTTCTTCTGCGGTCTTGTCGATCACGCCTTTGAGGATCGCCAGCTCGCGCTTGGTCGCTACCAGTGGGATCATGATCTCAGGTAACGGGGCTTCGCCGCTTGCGGTCTTCACCGCACAGGCCGCCTCAAAGATCGCGCGGGCCTGCATCGCGTAAATCTCGGGGAAGGTGATCCCCAAACGGCAGCCGCGGTGGCCAAGCATCGGGTTGAATTCGTGCAACTCGCCTGCCCTGCGCTTGAGGTGATCGACGCCAAGGCCGGTCGCATCCGCCAATTCGGCGAAGTCTTCATCGGCATGAGGAAGGAATTCGTGCAGCGGCGGATCAAGGAGGCGGATTGTGCAGGGCAACCCGGCCATAACCTCGAAGATAGCCGTGAAATCGGCGCGTTGTTCCGGCAGCAGCTGATCCAGCGCGCGGCGCCGACCAGCTTCGTCTTCGGCCAGAATCATCTGGCGAACCAGCGAGATGCGCGAAGCTTCGAAGAACATGTGCTCGGTGCGGCACAGCCCGATGCCCTCGGCCCCGAACTGGCGCGCCATGCGGCAATCGTCGGGCGTTTCGGCATTGGTGCGCACCTTCATGCGCCGCAGCTTGTCAGCCCAGACCATCAATGTGCCGAAATCGCCAGCCAGCTCCGGCTCGACCGTAGGTACGATGCCGAGCATGACCTGCCCGGTCGCCCCATCGAGGGTGATCGCATCGCCTTCTTTCAGTTCAGTCGAACCGATCCGCAGCGTGCGGGTGCTGCGGTCGATCGAGACCCCCCCTGCTCCCGACACGCAGGGTCGCCCCATGCCGCGCGCAACCACTGCCGCGTGGCTGGTCATCCCGCCACGCGCAGTGAGGATGCCCTGCGCGGCGTGCATCCCGTGGATGTCCTCCGGGCTGGTCTCGACCCGCACCAGGATCACTTTCTCGCCCCGGCCCGCCCATTGCTCGGCGGTGTCGGCATCAAGCACGATCTTGCCCGCAGCCGCGCCCGGCGAGGCGGGCAGACCGGTCGTGAGCACGTTGCGCTCTGCGTCAGGATCAAGCGTCGGGTGGAGCAACTGATCGAGTGCCATCGGATCAACCCGCCGCACCGCCTCGCGCTCGTCGATCAGGCCCTCGGCCACCATATCGACCGCCATCTTGAGCGCGGCCTTGGCGGTCCGCTTGCCCGAGCGCGTCTGGAGCATCCAGAGCTTGCCGCGTTCGACGGTGAACTCGATATCCTGCATGTCCTTGTAGTGTAGTTCGAGCAGGTCGAAAACGCGGGCGAGCTCAGCATAAGCTTGCGGAAGCGCTTCTTCCATCGAGAGCGGCTTGGCTCCCGCCGCTTCGCGAGCAGCTTTCGTCAGGTATTGCGGCGTGCGGATGCCTGCCACAACATCCTCGCCCTGCGCATTGATCAGGTATTCGCCATAATAGGCGCGCTCGCCGGTCGCGGGGTCACGGGTGAAGGCGACGCCGGTAGCGCTGGTTTCGCCCATATTGCCGAAGACCATCGCCTGCACATTGACCGCGGTGCCCCAGTCGCCCGGAATATCGTTCAGGCGGCGGTAGACCTTGGCACGGTCAGAGTCCCAGCTGTCGAACACGGCGCGGATCGCGCCCCACAATTGCTCGGTAACGTCCTGCGGAAAGGGGCGTCCCAGCTCTTGCTCGACAATGCTCTTGTATTCGGTGACCAGCGCCTGCCAGTCTTCCGCAGCCATCTCGGTGTCGTTGTAGAAGCCCCTGTCTTCCTTCGCGATTTCAAGGGCCTCCTCGAACAATCCGTGATCGAGCCCAAGCACCACGTCAGAATACATCTGAATGAAGCGGCGGTAGCTGTCCCAGGCGAAACGCGCATCGCCGCTCGACGCTGCCAGACCTTCCACGGTGGAATCGTTGAGGCCGAGGTTGAGGACCGTGTCCATCATCCCGGGCATCGAAACGCGCGCGCCCGAGCGGACCGAAACCAGCAGCGGATCAGCCGCATCGCCGAAGCGTTTGCCAACAGTGGCTTCGACATGGCCGAGCGCCCCGGCCACCGCCTCACGCAAGCCCTCCGAAAAGCCGGCGCCTTCTCGTAAATAGGCGACACATTCCTCGGTGGTGATGGTGAAGCCCGGCGGCACCGGAAGCCCAATGCTCGCCATTTCGGCAAGGTTCGCGCCCTTGCCGCCGGCGACGGTCTTGTCCTTCTGGCGGGGATCCGCGTGGTCGGCGGAGCCTCCGAATACATAGACCGTCTTCAGTGTCATGGCAGTCCTCGTTGCAATGGCGCGCGGGCGAGAGGTGTTATCCCTCGATACGGCTGAAATCGGCGACCCGGTGGACCGCATCGCGGAAACGCGCAAGCAGGGCAAGGCGCGCATTGCGCTTGTCCGCCTGAGGGTCATTGACGGTGACCTCTTCAAAGAAGCGGTCGATGGGCGCACGCAAGGTGGCAAGCGCGGCCATCGCGTCGGCAAACTGCTCGGCCTCGACAGCCTCGCCAGCGCGCGGGGCGGCGGCATCGAGCGCGTCGATCAGCGCCTTCTCCGCAGGCTCGGGCTCATAGGAAAGCTGTGTCTCGGCCGCATGGCGATCGGCCATCTTGGCGGCAATCACGGGTGCAAGGTCCGGATCGTCGACCATCGCCAGCGGGTCTTCCTCGCCGGTAAGAGCGATCTCGCCCTCAATCCCGCGCCAGTCTTCCTTCTTGAGGATATTTGCCGCACGCTTGTAGCCCGCGAGGAGGTTGGTGCCGTCCTCGGTGGTGACGAAGGCCTGCAGCGCATGGACTCGGGCGAGATTCCCGACAATCTCGTCCTTGCGCTCCGCAAGGCCAAAAACCGCATCGATCAAATCATGGCGAACACCCGCATCGCGCTGCTGCACCTTGAGGCGATCTACGAAGAAGTCAGGCACCGCACGATAAAGTTCGGGTGTATTGTGCTCCGCCATCCAGTCGTCGTGATCATCGCCCCCCTCATGATGCCTGAAGACCAGACTTGCTGCCCGTGCTGTCGCGTGATCGAGTTCGAGGCGCAGACCATTGCGCAGGATGAGTTCGATCATCCCGAGCGCCGCTCGGCGAAGCGCAAAAGGATCTTTGGAACCGGTGGGTCGCTCCTTGATCACAAAGAAACCAACCAACGTATCCAGCTTGTCCGCGAGCGACACCGCCACCGTCACAGGTGCAGTCGGCACATCGTCGCCCTGCCCGACCGGCTTGTAGTGATCGCGGATCGCCTCGGCGACGTCCTGGGGCAGCCCTTCCTTCGCGGCGTAGTAGCCGCCCATCAAGCCCTGCAATTCGGGGAACTCACCGACCATCTCGGTGACGAGATCGGCCTTGCACAGGCGCGCGGCCTGTTCGGCGAGTGCGGGATCGCCTGCGACAATCCCCTCCTCGCACAGCCAGAGGGCCAGCTTCGCCACACGTTCGACCTTGTCAGCGACGGTGCCCAGCTTTTCGTGGAAAGTGATCCGCGCCAGTTTTTCGGCATGAACCGCAAGCGACGTCTTCTGGTCCTGCTCCCAGAAGAACCGCGCATCGGACAGCCGTGCGGCGAGGACCTTGCGATTGCCGTCGATCACCACGCTCGCGTCGCGCGGGTCGATGTTCGCAGTGCAGACGAAAGCATTTGCCAGCTTACCGTCCGCGCCCTCGCACACGAAATACTTCTGGTTCACCCGCGCGGTGAGCTGGATCACCTCAGGCGGCACATCGAGAAACGCCTCGTCGAAGCGGCCGAGCAGCGGCACGGGCCATTCAGTCAGCCCCGCGTTCTCGATCACAAGCCCCTCATCAGCGACCATCGCAAGGCCAGCGTCCGCCGCAGCCTTGGCCGCGCCTTCGCGGATAATCCGGCAGCGTTCGGAGAAATGGACGATCACATGCGCCGCGCGCAAAGCTTCGACATAGGAGCCGGCGTCGGCGATTTCGACCGGGCCGGAATGGTGAAAGCGGTGCCCCATGGTGGTGCGGCCGCTCGCGATCCCGTCGACCTCGCATGGCACGACGTCACCGTCCAGCAGGGCGATGATCCCAGACAGCGGGCGCACCCAGCGCAAGCTTTCGGTGGTAAGCGAGGCGGTGCCCCAGCGCATCGACTTGGGCCAGGGAAAGGCGCGGATGATCGCCGGGATGGCTTCGGCCAGCACCTGAGCTGTCTCGCGGCCCGGCTTTTCAACCACAGCGAAATAGACCCCGTCGCGCTCAACCAGCTGATCGGCAGTGAGGCCAACCTTGCGCAGGAAGCCTTCAAGCGCTTGCGGCGGCGCGCCGACCTTCGGGCCCTTGGTTTCCTCGCTGACAGCCATGGTCGCCAGCGGCAGGCCGGTTGCGATCAGGGCAAGGCGGCGCGGGGTGGCGAAGGTTTCAACCGTTTGCGCCGTCAACCCGGCCTTGGCCAGCGCGTCACCGAACAGGCGCGCCAGATCCTCCTTGGCCTTGGGTTGCATCCGCGCAGGAATTTCCTCGCAGCGCAGTTCGAGCAGGAAGTCAGCCATCAGACGAGACTCCACTCGGGGTACTTGGCCTGCCACTCGGGCGTCATCTTTTCGGCATAGGCCTCGCAGGAAGAGCGTGCGAGGTCGCGGACGCGGCCCATGTAGCTGGCCCGTTCCTGCACCGAAATCACGCCGCGGGCTTGCAAGAGGTTGAACAGGTGGCTGGCCTCGATCGCCTGCTCATAAGCAGCGATCGGCACGCCTGCTTCGAGCGAGCGCAGGCACTCGGCCTCGGCCCGGCGGAAGCCTTCGAACAGGGTCTCGGTGTCCGCTACCTCGAAATTCCACTTCGACATCTGACGCTCGTTCTCAAGGAACACCTCGCCATAGGATACGCCCGCGCTGTTGAACGCGAGGTCATACACGTTGTCGACGCCCTGGATATACATCGCGAGACGTTCGAGCCCGTAGGTCAATTCCCCCGCGACCGGCTTGCAATCGAAGCCGCCCATCTGCTGGAAATAGGTAAACTGGGTGACTTCCATCCCGTCGCACCACACTTCCCAGCCCAGCCCCCATGCGCCGAGGGTGGGCGATTCCCAGTCGTCCTCGACAAAGCGGATGTCGTGAGCCAGCGGGTCGATGCCGATCGCGGCAAGGCTCTTGAGGTAGAGCTCCTGGATGTCGGACGGCGAGGGCTTCAGGATCACCTGATACTGGTAGTAGTGCTGGAGCCGGTTGGGGTTTTCGCCATAGCGACCGTCGGTCGGCCGGCGGCAGGGCTGGACGAAAGCGGCATTCCAGGGCTCGGGGCCAAGCGCCCGCAGGGTCGTGGCGGTATGAAACGTCCCCGCGCCCATGCGCATGTCATACGGCTGAAGAATCACGCATCCAGCCTCGGCGCTCCAGAAGTCGTGGAGCGTCAGGATCATGTCCTGAAACGAGCGCGAAGGGTCTCGCGGCGGAGGAGTGTAAAGCGGCGTGTGTAGGGACTGGTCGCTCATCGCGGCTCGCCATGGCGGAAGCCCCCGCTAGCGTCAATGCCGCAGCGCAGCAGGCTTGCAAAGCAAGGGGCTAGGGTCAGGTTGGAGCGACACAAAGTCAGGTCTGCTTGACATGGTCAGCGAATCACGACATATAGTCACGACAACTTGACATTTAGTGAGGTTGTAACGACACCAACGCATCCGCCTCAGGAGAACCGTCATGCCCTTTCGTTTGCCCATTGCGATTGCCGTTGCCGCGCTGACCCTGACTCCCGCCGCTGCTCATGCCTCGCCGGTCAACGTCACCGAATTCGATGCCAGCGTCGCCCACGACGATCTCGACCTGACCACCCACGACGGCATTTCGCGCCTCGACGAACGCGTGCGGACCAAAATCCGGCAGATGTGCACGAATGGCGGGCGCGATAGTGGTTCGCTTCGGCTTGAGCGCGAATGCCGCCAGACCGCTCTGGCAGCGACCGCGCCCGCGGTCCGCGTCGCGATCGTCAATGCCCGGCTTGAACGGGTGCGCCTTGCACGGACACAAGCTGCCTCGCGCGCCGCAACTCCCGGCGCGTGATGTCTGCGACGACGCAGGGGTTTTGCCCCACTCCTGCGTCGTCATGGCTCCCACTGAAAAGAACAAGGTCTCCGATGGAATTGCTCACGCGATCATCAACTCGAAGAGGGCACTACGCTCGCCATCATGGCGCTGATCTTCCACGTGGCAATCGTTTATCGTCGTATCCGGGACCGGTGACCGGATGAAAAACCGCCTCAAGGTTTTGCGCGCCGAACGCGACTGGTCTCAGGCCGACCTTGCGGGTCGGCTCGATGTTTCGCGTCAGGCCGTCAATGCGATCGAGACTGGCAAGCACGACCCCTCACTCCCCCTCGCCTTCCGCATCGCGCGGCTGTTCGAGATGAAAATCGAGGACATTTTCGATGACGAAGTCTGAGTTCGAGGAAATGACCGAAGAACCCTCGGCCGGTCCGCTGTTGCTCAAGCGCGCGCTGATCACTGTCGTTGGCGCGATTGCACTGCTGTTCATCGCCGGGATGATTGCCGGGTTTTCCAGTGTCGCCTTCAGAAATGGCGCGCCGGGATTCAGGGGATTTGCGATCCTGGGAGCAATGGTGCTGATCGGAGTAGCGGTGGCATATGCTATGTGGCGCCTCTGGCCGCGCGGGCTGGACGGGCCAGTAGCGCCTCGCGTCAAGAGCGCACGGAACTTGCTCATCGCATCTGTCTTGGTGTCGCTGCCAATCGGGGTTGTTCTGGGCATCAGCGATAGCGGCAATGCTGCCGGGATGTTTTCCAACGCACCGGTTAGTCCCGCGCTGGCAATCAGCGTGATTGCTCTTTGGTCCATCGTCATGCCGATCATCACGTGGCTGTGGTGGAAGAGCATCGATGAACACGAAGCCCGGGCATACCGTGAGGGCGGCATGATCGCAGTCCATGCCTACATGTTCGTCACCCCGGCTTGGTGGATGGCCGCCCGCGCTGGCTGGCTGCCGCCGCTGGAGCCGATGATTGTCTTGCTGGCGGTCAGCCTGGTGTGGGCACTGATCTGGTTCGTCCGCCGCTTTTTCTAACCCATGGATCACCCGATATTGCGTGTCCGAGTTTTCCTTCCCTCTTTCTTTCAAGGAACCCACCGATGAAGCTTGCCAGATTGCTTGTACTTAGCGCCGCCCCTTTTGCTATGTTTGCCGCAAACCCAGTGGCAGCGCAGGATCACGCCGGTCACACGGAAAAGCCGGCCCCTGCCGCCAAGGGGCCCGCGCTCTGGAAAGTCGCTGACAAGGACACCACTATCTATCTGTTCGGGACGATCCACGTGCTGCCGCAGGGCCTTGATTGGTATGATGCGACCATCGCCAAAGCGCTGGAAGGTTCGCAGACGCTGGTGACCGAAATCCCGATGGACCCGGCGAGCGAGGCAGCAATGCAACAGCTTGCCCAGCAGCGCGGCGCTTTGCCTGAAGGAACGACCCTGCGTTCGCTGCTGACAGAAGAGCAGAAGGCCCAGTATGCAGCCGCGCTTGCCAAGCTGGGCGGCAAGATCGAAACCCAACAGCTTGCTGCGGCTCCGGCAGAGGCGCGCGCGCAATATGAAGCTGCCAAGGCCCAGGGTCTGGTTCCTTCCCCGGCGGACTCGCTGGGAGGCAGCTTCGACCCGCTCAAGCCCTGGCTGGTCGGCCTGACCTTTTCGATCCTCCCCCTGACGCTTGAGGGCTACGACCCGAACAGCGGCGTCGAAAAGGTGCTGCTCTCGAAGGTGCCCGAGAAGGAAAAAGGTGCGCTCGAAACCGCCGAGTTCCAGCTCGGCATTTTCGATGGGATGGCACAGGATGCGCAGATCGCCTTCATGATGGAAGCCGCCTCCGGCATCGACGAGGTCAAGCCGATGCTCGACAGCATGGTCGCCGAATGGGCCGAAGGCGATGCCGAAGGGCTGGCAGCCATCATGAACGAAGGGATGGGCGATCCCGCTGTTGCCGAGGCGCTGCTCTACAAGCGGAACGCCAATTGGGCCGAGTGGATCGACACTCGTCTCGACACCCCCGGCACGGTGTTCATCGCAGTCGGTGCAGGCCACCTTGCCGGCGCGAAGAGCGTGCAGGATTACCTCGCCAAGAAGGGCATCAAGGTCACGCGGGTCAAGTGATGAAAGGCACTGGCTGGGCGGTGATCGGACGGCATGCCGCGGCGATCATTGCTCCGCTCCTCATGATTGGCTTTGCCGGGTGCAGCGATGCGCCCGGCAAACCGGCAGTGGAGCGCCCCGCCCCCTCGCCGTTACTCTACGAGATCGCGTCTGCCGATGGCACAATCGAAGGATGGATGCTGGGCACCATCCATGCCCTGCCCGATGGCATAGACTGGCGCACGCCCGTGATTGCCCGAGTGGCGGACACGGCCGATCTGCTTGTGGTGGAAGTCGGTGAGCTCAAGGGCCGTGATGAAGGGCCTTCAATCTATCTAAGCCTTGCGCAGAGCCCCGGCCACCCCCCGCTCGCCGAGCGCGTTCCCGCCGATCAGAAACAGGCTCTCGCGGCGCTGATCGCGCGTGGCGGCCTTGATGCCGACGAATTTCGCGTCACGGAAACCTGGGCAGCGGCGCTAATGCTTGCGCGCATCGATGCGCCCGGCAAAACTGACAACGGCGTGGATGCAGCACTGATCGAAGAGTTCTCCGGAGAGCGTCCGGTGCGCGAGCTTGAAGGCCTGCGCGGACAGCTTTCAATCTTTGATCGTCTCCCTGAACCCCAGCAGCGTGGGATGCTCGCCGGTGTCGTCCGTGAAAGCGCAAGGGCCGACAAAGACCCGGAGCATCTCTTGCGGGCCTGGCTGGCCGGTGATGCTGCCGCCATCGAGGCTTCCACGCGGGAGGGGTTCCTTGCCGATCCTTCTCTGCGCGAGGCGCTGCTTGCCGGGCGCAACCGGCGCTGGGCCACAGCGCTTGGGCCGATATTGCGCGAAGGCCCTCGCCCGCTGATCGCGGTCGGCACCGCGCATCTGGTCGGCCCTGACGGTCTGGCGATGCTGCTCGAAGCACAAGGCTACCGGGTCAGCCCCATACCGACACACGCCGTGCCGAAACCCTAAGCGGCTTGCCTTTCGGGCATCTTCTCTCTAAGGGCCCGCGCTTCGGCGCTTCCGGTCATCCCTGGAGGCGGTTGCGCCGGGAAGACTACTGCAATCAAACACGCATTCGAAAGGCATCCGTATGAGCGAGACTCTTACCCTGCCGGCTGAAGCGCGCGAACGGGCTGGCAAGGGAGCCTCCCGAGCACTTCGCCGCGATGGTCGGACTCCTGCTGTCATTTATGGCGGCAAGGAAGAACCCACCATGATCCACGTCGAGCAGAAGGAACTGGTGCGTCAGCTGAACACCGGTCACTTCATGAACTCGATCGTCAACATCGAGATCGGTGGCAAGACCGTCCGCACCCTGCCCAAGGATGTCGCCTTCCACCCGGTGACCGACCGCCCGACCCACGTAGACTTCCTGCGCCTGACCGGCGACAGCAAGGTCGAAGTGTCGGTGCCGGTGGTGTTCGCCAACGAAGACGCCTCGCCCGGCCTCAAGAAGGGCGGCGTGCTGAACATCGTGCGTCACGAACTTGAACTGCTGTGCCCTAACGCCGACATCCCCGAAGAAATTCAGGTCGATGTCACCGGCAAGGAAATCGGCGATTCGATCCACATCAGCGACGTGACCCTGCCCAAGGGCGTGACCAGCGTGATCACCGACCGCGATTTCACCATCGCCACCGTGATCGCCCCGTCGGGCCTCAAGAGCAGCGAAGGCGAAGCCGCTTCCGAGTAAGCGCGCCGCCAGCAACGGCTTTGCAAGCGCCGGGCTTCCTTCGCGGGAAGTCCGGCGTTTCGTTTTTTGCGAAGGAGCGTTAGGAACACGTCATGCAAATCTGGGTCGGCCTCGGAAATCCCGGACCGCGCTATGCGCTCCACCGGCACAATGTCGGCTTCATGGCCGTGGACGTTATTGCGGACATGCATTCGTTCGGCCCCGAGCAGAAGAAGTTTGCCGGATGGGCGCAGGAAGGTCGGATCGGCTCTCACAAGGTGCTGCTGCTGAAACCTGCTACCTACATGAATGAAAGCGGCCGCGCGGTGGGTGAGGCTTTGCGCTTTTACAAGCTCGGCACCGATGCGCTTACCGTGTTTCATGACGAACTCGACCTTGCCCCTTTCAAGGTCAAGGTGAAGCAGGGCGGCGGTCATGCGGGGCACAACGGCCTTCGTTCGATCGACCAGCATTGCGGACCGGATTTTCGCCGCGTGCGGCTTGGCATTGGCCATCCCGGTCACAAGGATCGGGTCACAGGCCATGTCCTCGGCAATTTCGCCAAGGTCGAGGAAGACGCTCTCGCCGCGATGCTCGGCGCGGTCGGCGCGGAGGCGGATTGGCTCGCCAAGGGTGATGACGTGCGCTTCATGAACGATGTCGCGCTGAGAATGCAGGACATGACCGCATGACGGACCGTGCCCCCTATCTTGAGGTCAGCCCGCAGCAGGGTGCTGCTTTTTTCGGAGCGCCCGAAACAGGCCCGGTGGTGATGTTGAATCTGTTGCGGTTCCGCGAGCGCGCCGACTATCGCCACGCGCCCGATCTCGAACCTGCGGGCGGCTGCTCGGGGCGCGAGGCATATCATCGCTACATGCACGAAATGCTGCCGCTGCTGGAGGCAAGCGGCGGCGCAGTGCTGTTCTCTGGCACGGGTGCGTCGTTCCTGATCGGCCCGCCGGATGAAAGCTGGGATCATGTGTTGCTGGTGCGTCAGGCGAGCAAGGCGGCGTTTCTTGCTTTTGCCAACGACCCCGAAAGCCAGCGCATCACAGGTCACCGGCTCGCGGCGATAAGCGATTCCCGGCTGCTCCCGATCCGCGCCGATTGAGCGCCATGAACCGCGTTCTTATCATCGGTCCATGCGGTTCGGGAAAGAGCACTCTTGCGCGGCAGCTTGCCCCCCTGATGAGCCTGCCGCTTGTCCATATGGACCAGCTGGGCTGGCAGGCGGGCTGGGTCGAGACCGACAAGACGGAGCTGAACCAGCGCCTCGCTGAAGTCGTTGCCCAGAACGAATGGCTGATCGAGGGCAATTACGGCAGCACCCTAGGCCCGCGGCTCGAACGTGCGGACACGGTGATCTATCTCGACTTCCCGATCCGCCTTTGCCTTTGGCGGCTGCTAAGACGCATCGTCACCCATCGCGGACAATCACGCCCCGACATGCCGGAAGGCTGCCCGGAGCGCTTTGACGCGGCCTTCTTCTGGTATGTGATCAACTGGAACAGCGGCCCGCGCCCGCGCACCGAAGCACGACTGGCCGGCTTCTCCGGCAACCTCGTGCGTTTGACCTCCCCGGCAATGCTTGCAGACTGGCGCAAAGCCAATAATCTTGGCTGAGACCCCCAGCCAAGGATGACCCCATGAGCCTCGATCGCCGCACTCTGCTTGTTGGTGCTGCCGCAACTGCCGCCCTCGCCGCTCAGCGCGCGCGTGGCATGGAACCGGTCTACAACCCTGATGTCAGCCTGAAAGGCAAAAGCGTGCTGATCACCGGCTGCTCAACCGGTTTTGGCCGGTTGTCGGCAGAGCTGCTTGCGCGGCAGGGAGCGCGGGTCTTCGCCACCATGCGCGGATTGCCCCGACCTGAGGGTGACGCGTTGACCGCCCTTGCCCGGTCCGAACAGCTCGATCTCCATGTTCTCTCGCTCGACGTCACCGAGCTCGATCAGGTCAACACCGCAGTCAATGAGGCAGAGCGGATCAATGGCGGACCGATCGATGTCCTGGTGAACAACGCAGGCATCGGCATTACTTCCCCGGTGGAGGTGCAGGACATGGAGGCGACCCGGCTGATCTTTGACACCAATGTCTTCGGCCCGCACCGCATGGCGCGGGCGGTGTTGCCGGGTATGCGGAAAGCCAAAACGGGCCTCATCATCCAGATTTCCAGCCAGCTCGGCCGCGTGATTACACCTTATTCGGGCCATTATTCCGCCACCAAATTCGCCTTGGAAGCGATGAGCGAGCAGCTGGCATACGAACTGGTGCCGCACGGGATCGATGTCAGCATCATCGAGCCGGGCGGCTATCCCACGAACGTTTGGGTCAACCGCAATGCCTATTCGCTCGCTTTGAAGGAGCGTTCGATGGCGGTGCACAGCGCCGGCTATCCGCAGCAGGTTGCGCGCATGGGGACCGAAGATGGATCGGGCCGCAGTAACGATCCGATGGATGTCGCCCGCGCGATTTCCGGCCTGATCACGCAGCCCCCCGGCACCCGCCCGCTGCGCCTTCCGGTCAGCCCGGGAAACAAGCCGCAGATGGCGATCAACGAAGTTACCGCGCAGGTGCAGACCGGATGGCTTGGCAATTCCCCCTATGGTCCACTGGTGAAGGCCGTGCACAACCGGTGAGGCTCTAGCCAGGGCGCGCCCTCCCCGCTAAGGGCGGCGCTTTCCAGCTATCCAGGGCATAATCATCATGGGTTTCCGTTGCGGGATCGTCGGCCTGCCGAATGTCGGCAAGTCCACTTTGTTCAATGCGCTCACCGAGACGCAGGCGGCGCAGGCGGCGAACTATCCCTTCTGCACCATCGAGCCCAATGTCGGCCAGGTCGCCGTCCCGGACGAGCGCCTCCAGAAAATCGCTGCCATCGCCAAGAGCGCCAAGATCATCGAAACGCAATTGGGCTTCGTCGATATCGCGGGTCTGGTGAAGGGTGCGAGCAAGGGCGAAGGGCTCGGCAACCAGTTTCTCGGCAACATCCGCGAGGTCGATGCCATCGTCCACGTGCTCAGGTGCTTCGAGGATGACGATATCCAGCATGTCGCCAACAAGGTCGATCCGATTGCGGACGCCGAAGTGGTCGAGACTGAACTGATGTTGTCGGACCTCGAAAGCCTTGAAAAGCGAGTCCCCGCAGCCGCCAAGCGCGCCACCGGCGGCGACAAGGAAGCCAAGGCCATGGCGAGCGTGCTGGGGCAGGCCTTGGACCTGCTGCGCGAGGGCAAGCCTGCGCGCCTCACTGTGCCGAACGATGATGAGGAAGCGCGTCTTTTCAAGCAGGCACAGCTGCTGACTGCCAAGCCGGTGCTTTACGTCTGCAACGTCGCCGAAGAAGACGCCGCGACTGGCAATGCCCTGTCCGAAAAGGTTTTTGCAAAGGCAGCCGCGGAAGGTGCCGAGGCCGTGGTCGTCTCAGCCGCCATCGAAGCGGAACTGGTGGCGATGCCGGAAGAAGATCGCGGCGAGTTCCTTGAGGCGCTCGGCCTCACCGAAAGCGGTCTCGCCCGCGTGATCCGCGCCGGATACAAGCTGCTGGGCCTCAAGACCTTCTTCACCGCCGGCCCCAAGGAAGCGCGGGCATGGACATTCCCGGCCGGTGCCAAGGCCCCCCAGGCGGCCGGTGAAATCCACTCCGATTTCGAACGCGGTTTCATCCGTGCCGAGACCATCGCCTATGAAGATTACATCGCACTGGGCGGTGAAGCAGGCGCGAAGGAAGCGGGCAAGCTCAGGCAGGAAGGCAAGGAATATGTGGTGCAGGACGGAGATGTGCTGCTCTTCAAGTTCAACGTCTGATCCGCTTCGTCCCTGAGTTTTCACAGCCAGCGCACAAGGTGAACCGATGCGTCTGATCCTGCTGATTGTCGCTCTGCTGCTGCCGGCAGGCCTGGCGACGAAAGAGCCGGTACAGCCTGTAACCGTGCTCGTGGGGATCGACGGGTTCCGCGCCGATTATCTCGATCGTGGGCACACCCCCCGTCTCGCGGCACTGGCAAAGCAGGGCGCCCACGCAGCGATGCGGCCGAGCTTTCCCACCAAGACCTTTCCCAACCACTTTGCCATCGTCACCGGCAAGCGCCCGGATCGCAACGGCATCGTCGGCAATTCGATGATCGATCCGCGCCGGCCGGGTGTGATGTTCAGCCTCGGCAACATCGTGCAGGCCCTCGACCCTTTCTGGTGGAGCGAAGCAGAACCTGTGTGGATCACCGCCGAAAAGGCAGGCTTGCGCACCGCAACGATGTTCTGGCCGGGAAGCGAGGTCGCCTATGACGGGCGCCGTCCCGCAGACTGGCTGCGCTATGATCAGAACGTCACCAACGTGCAGCGGGTCAACACTCTGCTCGACTGGCTACGACGCCCCGCTGGCACCCGCCCTGCCTTTGCCACGCTCTATTTCGACACGGTGGACACCCAGGGTCATCGCTTCGGTCCCGACAGCACCGAAGTGAATGCCGCCCTTGCCGAAGTCGATGCGCGGATCGGTGAACTGATCGACGGCGCGGCGAAACTGGGCGTGCCGCTCAATCTGGTGGTGGTCGCCGATCACGGCATGCGCGCGACTGACGATAGCCGGGTGATCCAGCTCGAAACGCTGATTGATCGGGCAAGCTATATCGCGGTCGAGACCGGGCCCTATGCCGCGATCGAACCGGTGACCGGCACGGACGCGCGTGTGGCCGAAGCCCTGCTGGGGCCCCATGACCACATGACCTGCACCCGCAAGGAAGACCTGCCCGAACGGCTCCACTGGGGCCAGAACCCCCGGGTTGCCGCGATCGTGTGCATCGCTGAGGAAGGATGGACGATCCTTTCGGGCACCCCCGCCTATCCGGTCAAGGGCGGCGCGCATGGCTATGACAATGCCGATCCCGAGATGCTGGCCGTCTTCATTGCCCACGGCCCCGCCTTCGCGCAGGGTGCACAGCTGCCGGTGTTCGACAATGTCGCGGTTGCAGCCCTGCTGCGCGCAGCAATGGGTCTGCCAGAGGATGCGGATGCCGATGGCAAGCTGGCGGATGTAAGGGCGGCGTTGCGCAGATAAAGACACGGTGCGCGGGTCGGCTCAATGCCGGCCGAACAGCCTCTCGACGTCTTCCATGCTGAGCTTCACCCAGGTCGGTCTGCCGTGATTGCACTGGCCCGAGCGCGGGGTGGCTTCCATTTCGCGCAGCAGCGCGTTCATCTCGGCGACGCTCAGCGTGCGTCCGGCCCGCACCGAGCCGTGGCAGGCCATCGTCGCCAGCACCAGTTCAAGGCGTTCGGCCAACAGTAGCGCGCCGCTCTCTTCCTGAGGGCCATGCTTGGCGATATCGTCTGCAAGGTCGCGCAGCAGCGCGATGCTGTCGGCCTTGGAGAGCGCGGCGGGAAGCGCGCGCACCAGCATTGCGGCGGGGCCGAAGCGTTCGATCACCAGACCATAGCGCGCCAGCCCCCCGGCGGCGTCCTCCAACCGGTCGCAATCGACTTCGTCCAGCTCCACCACATCGGGCACCAGCAGCGCCTGCGATCGGCGCACCCCTTCATCCGCTCCTGCTGCGCGCAGCCGTTCGAGAACGAGGCGTTCGTGCGCGGCATGCTGATCGACCAGAACGAGGCCATCGGCAGCTTCGGCCACGATGTAGGTATTGGCGACTTGCCCGCGCGCGATGCCCAGAGGGTATTGGCGCGCCTCCGCTGTCACAGGGGCGGCTTCTTCGGCGCGGCCCTGAGGCTGGGCAAGCGGGACGGTCCATACGGGCCGAGCCTCGCTCACCTGAGGCTGCGCCGAAGCCCAGTCCCGCCCGTTGAACACGCTTTCCAGCAAGGGCGCCATCGGGGCGGCGGGCGGAACGATGGGTTCTGATTGCCACCGCGCCATCGCTGCGCGGTCCGGCCCTTGCGCGCTGCGCCGGTCGCCTGTTGCCAGCGCCTTCCTCAGCCCCGAAACGATGAACCCGCGCACACCTGCACTGTCCCGGAACCGCACCTCGGTCTTGGCCGGATGGACATTCACATCCACATCCTGTGGCGGCAGTTCGAGGAACAGCGCCAGGACCGCGTGGCGATCACGCGCCAGCATGTCGGCATAAGCGCCCCGCACAGCGCCGACCAGCAGCCGATCCTTTACGGGACGCCCGTTGACGAACAGATACTGGTGATCGGCCACCCCGCGGTTCCACGTCGGCAGTCCTGCAACCCCCGTCAACCGCATCACCCCGTGCGGCGTCTCGCGCTCCAGCGCGATGCCGACCGAATTGTCTTTCAGTTCATGCGCAATGATCCGCGCTACACGGGTCGCAAGTTCCTCCCCCGCCTGAAGCGACAGGACGGTGCGCTTGGCGCCTTCACCCGCAGTTTCCAGCGTGAAGGCGATCTCGGGACGCGCCATGGCCAGTCGGCGCACCACATCCAGACACGCAGCATATTCACTGCGGGCCGAGCGCAGGAATTTGCGCCGAGCCGGGACCTTGGCGAAAAGCTCTTCCACCCGCACGCGTGTGCCCGGCGGCAAAGCCGCAGGTTCATCAGCCAGCACCGCGCCATGATCGACCACGCGGCGCCAGCCTTCGGTTGCCCCTGCCTCGCGGCTCTCGATTGTGAGGCGGGCAACGCTGGCGATGCTCGGCAGCGCCTCTCCCCGAAAACCCAGCGTCGTCACCAGTTCGATTGCGCCATCGGCGCCGATCAGCGAATCGGGGAGTTTCGAGGTGGCGTGGCGTTCCAGCGCGAGCGCCATGGCCGCAGGGGCCATGCCGCAGCCATCGTCCACCACTTCGATGCGCGTGAGGCCGCCTTCTGCCAGCACTACCCCGATTCGCCGCGCGCCCGCATCGATCGCGTTCTCGACCAGCTCCTTGAGCGCCGCAGCAGGGCGTTCAACCACCTCACCAGCAGCGATACGGTTGACCAGAACAGAGGGAAGGCGGCGGATTTCGGGCATCTGACGGCAGGCTAGCGATAGGCGGATGCTTTTTCGAGAGCAGCCGCACTGAAATCACCGCCGCAGTGGACAAATATTTTGGCGTTTTGCGCAGGGATTCGCTAGGCGCGACGCATCATGTCATAAACGGGCGGTCAGCCTCCCGCAGCCATGTGTCACCGCAAGGCTGCGCCCTCGCCTGCCACCTTCAAAACTGGGATCACGATGAGCTTCCTGTCCGACCTGTTCAAATTCCGATCGCAAAACATGGCAATCGATCTCGGCACGGCCAACACACTGGTCTATGTGCAGGATCAGGGGATCGTGCTCAATGAACCCTCGGTGGTCGCAATCGAGACGATCAATGGCATCCGCCGCGTCAAGGCCGTCGGCAACGACGCCAAGATGATGATGGGCAAGACGCCGGATTCGATCGAGGCGATCCGCCCGCTGCGCGATGGCGTTATCGCAGACATCGAAGTCGCCGAGCAGATGATCAAGCACTTCATCCAGAAGGTGCACGGCAAGAAGTCGATGTTCCGCTATCCGGAGATCGTGATCTGCGTGCCCTCAGGCTCAACTTCGGTCGAGCGCCGCGCCATCCGCGATGCCGCCTCAAACGCAGGCGCCAGCGATGTTCACCTGATCCTCGAACCGATGGCCGCCGCGATCGGCGCGGACATGCCGGTGACCGAACCTGTCGGATCGATGGTCGTCGATATCGGCGGGGGCACCACGGAAGTTGCTGTGCTTTCGCTGCGTGGCCTTGCGTACACCACTTCGGTTCGCACCGGGGGCGACAAGATGGACGAAGCCATCGTCAGCTATGTCCGCCGTCACCACAACCTGCTGATCGGCGACGCCACCGCCGAGCGGATCAAGAAGGATTACGGCATTGCCATGATCCCCGAAGACGGCGTGGGCGAGACGATCACCTTGAAGGGCCGCGATCTCGTCAACGGCGTACCCAAGGAAATCACCATCAATCAGGCGCATGTCGCCGAGGCGCTGTCTGAACCGATCGGGGCGATCGTCGAGGGTGTCCGCATCGCGCTGGAAAACACCGCGCCCGAGCTCGCCGCCGATATTGTCGATCAGGGCATCGTGCTGACCGGCGGCGGCGCGCTGATCCGCCGCCTTGACGAACACCTGCGCGAGGAAACGGGCCTGCCCGTCTCGGTCGCCGAGGACCCGCTGACCTGCGTCGCCATCGGCACCGGCCGGGCGATGGAAGATCCGGTCTATCGCGGCGTGCTGATGACCGCGTGATCCGCAAGGGTTTGAGCCGGTCGCAGCGGCAGAAGGGAACCTAAAGCCATGGCGCCCCCCTCCTCGCGCCGCTCCGGCTTCTCGAAGAAAGCGCAGTTCTCGCTGTTTACCGGCTACCTGTTGGCCGGGGCCGGTGCATTGCTCGGCGCGGTGCTGCTCGCCTTGTCCTTGTGGCAACCTGCTGCCTTTGCGCCCTTGCGCGGCGTGGCGGGTGAGGTTGTGGCGCCCGTCGGCACGGGAACAGCGGCGGCGCGGACCGGTGGCCAGGGTCTTTTCGCCAGTATCGCGGGCTACTTTCAAGCGGGTGCACAGAATGCCGAACTGCGCCGAGAGAACGAGCTCGCCCGCATACGACTGGCCGAAGCCGATGCGATCAAGGCTGAAAACGCCCGGCTGAAGGGCCTGCTTGCACTTCGCGAAGGTGACAGCAAGCCGGTTGCCGTGGCCCACCTTGTCGGCTCAACCGCGACCAGTGCGCGGCGCCACGCCTATCTCAGCGCGGGCTCTGCCAGCGGTGTCAAGCCGGGCATGCCAGTGCTCTCCGAGCGCGGCGTGATCGGGAGAGTGCTGGAGACCGGGCGCAATTCGTCACGGGTTCTGCTGCTGACCGATAGTGAAAGCGTGCTGCCGGTCCGCCGCGCAACCGACAATGTGATCGCTTTTGCCGAAGGGCGCGGCGATGGGCTGCTGCGTATCCGCCTGGTCAATCTCGGCGTCAATCCGCTCAAGGTCGGCGACATGATGGTGACCAGCGGCGCGGGCGGATATTACCGGCCCGGCGTGGCAGTGGCGGTTATCGCCAAGCTTACCCCCGATGGCGGGATTGGCCGGCTTGTGGCGGAACCTGCCGCAACCAATTTCGTGTCAGTCCTGCCGGTCCATCAGGCCGAAGCGGTTGCCGAGCTGGAAGCGCCCGAAGATGCCGGTTCCGGGCTCCCTGCCGCGCCGACACCAGCGGCGTCTGCCTCTGCTGCGGCTGCGGAGGATTGATGGAGCGGCTCGATCCCCGCGCGCGCTCGGACATCTATGGTCTGCGCATCAACCGCGCGCCCGATCCCTGGCGCGTGCGGATTGTGCCTTATGCCTCGATCATGCTTGCGTCGATCGTGCCGGTGCTCTTGATGGCCGATACCATGCCGCTGCTGCCGTCGTTCGGGTTTCTGATGCTGCTCGGCTGGCGGATGGTCCGCCCCGGCCTGCTGCCCTTGTGGGCCGGCGCGCCGCTGGGTGCCTTCGATGATCTGGTGAGCGGTCAACCCTTTGGATGCGCCATCTTCCTGTGGTCGCTGGCGATGATCGCCATTGAAGTGATCGAGACCCGTTTTCCATGGCGCGGTTTCTGGCAGGACTGGTTCACCGCCAGCGTCATCGCCGTTATCTACTGGCTGGCAACCCTGCTGTTTTCGGGCGCGAGCATCACCCCGGAAATGCTTGGTGTCGCCGCCCCCCAAGCCTTGCTTAGCGTGCTGCTCTATCCGATCATGACGCGTATGGTGGCCGGCCTTGACCGCTTCCGCCTCGCCCGGGCGCGGACGATCGATTGATGAAGATTCCCTTCCTGCAACGCGGCCCCCAACGGCCTGCGAAGATGATCAACGCTTCCATTTTGCGCGCCACCTTCGATAGGCGTGCGGTCGTGATTGGCGCCGTGCAGGGTGGGATCGGCGTTCTGCTGGCTTTGCGGCTAGGCTATCTTTCCGTGGCCGAGAACGAGAAGTACCGACTCGAATCCGAAAGTAACCGGGTCAACCTCACCTTGATCCCGCCGCGCCGGGGGTGGATCCTCGATCGGGACGGCGCGCCTCTGGCATCAAACCGCGCCGATTTCCGCGTTGATCTGATCCCCGAACGCCTTGTCGATGCCGAGGCGACCATCGACCGTCTTGGCGAACTGCTTGGCCTTGAACCGACACGCGTTGCCGACATCAAGGACAAGGTCAGCACTGCGCGCGGCTTCCAGCCTGTCGAGGTGGCGAGCGGGCTTCGTTACGAACAATTCGCCGCCTTGAGCGTGCGCTTGCCCGATTTGCCGGGTGTCGTCCCCCAACGCGGATTTTCGCGTTACTACCCCACTGCCTCCAGCGTCGGCCATCTGGTCGGCTATGTCGGCCCGGCGTCTGCCGAAGAGTACGAGAAGGACCCCAACCCGCTGCTGATCACGCCGGGTTACAAGATCGGCAAGGACGGGCTGGAAAAGCAGTTCGAAAACGAGCTGCGCGGGATCCCGGGTGCACGGCGGGTGGAAGTCACGGCCGGGGGCCGCATCGTCCGCGATCTGGAAACGCGCGAGGATGTGCAGGGACAGCCTGTCCGCCTCACCATCGATGGGCCGCTTCAGGATTATGCAGCCCGCCGCATCGGTCTTGAAAGCGGGTCGGTGGTGGTCATGGATTGCCGCACGGGCGACCTTTTGTGCATGGCCTCGATGCCGAGCTTCGATCCCAATTCCTTCTCGGACGGGATCGGGGGTGTCGAATACGCGATGCTGCGCGATGACGAGCGAGTCCCGCTTCGCAACAAGGTGCTGAAGGGCCTTTATCCTCCCGGCTCCACGGTCAAGCCGATGGTGTCGATGGCGCTGATGCAGGCCGGAGTTGACCCCAACGAGACCGTCTATTGCGGCGGAGGTCTGAGAGTCGGCAACCGGGTGTTCGGCTGCTGGAACCGGCGTGGCCACGGCGCAGTCGACATGGCCAAGGGGATCTACCAGAGCTGCGATGTCTATTTCTACGCGATGGCCCAGCGTGTCGGCATGGATCCCATCGCGGCCATGGCGCGGCGCTGCGGGCTGGGGCAGGAATTCCCCCTCCCCGTCATCAGCCAGTTCTTCGGCACGGTGCCTGACCCGGCATGGAAAATGAAAAAATGGGGCCGTGAATGGCAGACCTTTGACACAGTGAACGCCACGATCGGTCAGGGCTACATGCTCTCCAGCCCCCTGCAACTAGCCGTGATGGCCTCGCGCCTTGCCACCGGGCGCCACGTGATGCCGCGCCTGACGCTCGACACCAAGCCGCAAGGCTTCGACAAGATCGATTTCTCGCCCGAGCAGGTTGCCTACGTGCAGAAGGCGATGAGCGACGTGGTCAACGGACCCGGCACCGCGGGCCGCGCCAAGCTGCCGCTTGAAGGCGTGCTGATGGCGGGCAAGACAGGCACCGCGCAGGTGGTCTCGCTTTCGATCTCCAACGGCAAATCCGGGCCGTGGAAGTATCGCGACCACGGGCTGTTCGTGTTCTTCGCGCCTTATGACAACCCGCGTTATGCCGGGGCCGTGGTGATCGAGCATGGTGGCGGTTCCGGGGCGGCCTATCCGATCGCGCGCGATGTGATGACCTTCCTGTTCGATCCGGCGAAGGGGCTTGAGGCATTGGCCGCGCTGGAGGCCGGATGGGGCGGCACCGCGCAGCAGCGGCTCGAACGGCGCTATGCCACCTATGCCGCCGAACGCGGAGCGACGGTCAGCCGCCCGCCGCGCCGGGACGAGGAAATTTTCGACCGGGTCGAGGCAGAAGCACGCCGCGCCGCTACTCAGACCGATGCGATTGCCAACGAGGTGATCGCGCCTCGGCCTGAAGCCAACCCTTCGGCAACCCCGCAGGGAGCACCGCCACCTGCGACTGCCCCATCCCCGGCGCCCGCGCCGACGATGCCGGCGGGCCCGGCGGAGGCCGCGCAATGAGCACGCTTACCACACGCAGCGGGATCGTTCCCGAGCCGATCGCGCGCCAGCCCTGGGAAATGCTGATCCCGCTGGTGCTGCTCACCTCGTTCGGCGGGCTGGTGCTCTATTCGGCGGGGGGAGGAGCCATGCAGCCCTTCGCCCTGCCCCACTTCATCCGCTTTGGTGTTTTTGCGGTGATGACCGCGATAATTGCCTCGCTGCCGCGCGATCTGGTCCGGCTGCTGACCTATCCCTCCTACCTCATGGTGCTGTTGCTGCTTCTGGCGGTGGAGATCGTCGGGCAGGTCGGGGGCGGTAGCCAGCGTTGGCTGGAGGCAGGGCCGATCCGCATCCAGCCATCGGAGCTGATGAAGCCCGCCGTGGTGCTTGCCATGGCGCGCTTCTACGAAACACTGCCGTCTGGCATGATCGGCTCGTGGCGGTCGGTGGTGCCCTCGGGCATGCTGATCGTGCTGCCGATCTCGCTGGTGCTGTTGCAGCCCGATCTGGGCACATCGGTTGCGATTGCCTTTGGCGGCGTCGTGGTGATGTTTCTGGCAGGCCTGCCCTTGTGGTGGTTCCTGACGGCAGGCGGTCTCGGTGTGGCGGCGATGCCTGTCATCTATTTCTTCGCACTCCATGATTATCAGCGCGCCCGTGTGACGACCTTCCTTGATCCCGAAAACGATCCGCTCGGGGCTGGGTATCATATCGCCCAGTCCAAGATCGCGATCGGATCAGGCGGACTGTTCGGCAAGGGGTTCAACAACGGCACCCAGAGCCACCTCAACTACCTGCCCGAACCCCATACCGATTTCGTGTTCGCTTCGATGGCGGAGGAATGGGGTCTGATGGGCGGGCTGTTCGTGCTGACCATGTATGCGCTGATCCTGAAATGGGGCTGGAAGGTCGCCGCAGAAAGCCAGGATCGCTTCTGTGCCTTGCTCGCCGCAGGGGCGACGGCGACGATTTTCTTCTACATTGCGATCAACCTGCTCATGGTGATGGGCATGGCGCCGGCCAAGGGCATTCCGCTTCCTTGGATGAGCCACGGTGGCTCTTCCATGATGACGAACATGATCTGCATCGGCCTGCTGATGATGGTCAACCGCTGGAACCGCGAGGCACCGCGCCGGGGGTTGGTCATCTGATTTGCCGCGGGTGCGAAAAAGGGTCTTGCCATAAGATAGAGGCGCGCTAAATGCAGCGCCTCACGCGAATCGGGATGCGGCTCCGCCCTTCACTTTCGCGCTTCCGCCCCCTTCACCAAGGGTAACGGAATGGACGCATAGCTCAGTTGGTAGAGCAGCTGACTCTTAATCAGCGGGTCCTAGGTTCGAGCCCTAGTGCGTCCACCATCCTCAAAAGTAAGGCTTTTTCGGGTCCGCCAGCGCACCGCTTCGCGCCCCCGAAAACCGGTCTAGCAATCACCTAGCTATCACGGCCGCTCATGTCGCGCGTTGATGCGTTCCCAGTTAATGCAGCTTCGTCTTGGTTCATTTTCACGGGGTCACGAGTGTTTGGTCCAGCCATCTAGAACAACAACGCACGTTGGGACTTGGTGTTACCTAGGCTCAGGACTCATTGCGGCAGCCAAAAGATGACGATTGCGGCGATGCAGATGGCAGACATGAAGGTATGGGCGCATCGGTCATAGCGGGTGTGGATGCGCCGCCAGTCCTTGAGCTTGCCGAACATGTTCTCGATCCGATGGCGCTGGCGGTAGAGGCCGGTGTCGTGCGGTATGGGCACCTTGCGGTTTGTCTTTGATGGTATGCAGGCGGCGATGCCGCGCTCGGCCAGGGCATGGCGGAACCAGTCAGCGTCATAGCCCCTATCGGCGAGCAGTGCCTTGGCCTTGGGGAACGCATCGATCATCAGCGCGGCGCCTTTGTAATCGCTCATCTGCCCTTCGCTGAGCAGCATGATCAACGGGCGGCCCTTGCCGTCGCAGACGGCGTGAAGCTTGGAGTTCAGGCCTCCTTTGGTGCGCCCGATACGTCTGGGTAGAGCCCCTTTTTTAGCAGGCTCGCCGCCGTCCGGTGCGCCTTGAGATGGGTCGCGTCGATCATCAGCCGATCGGGTTTACCGCCCTTGGCGGCGAGCTCGGCGAAGATGCGGTTGAACACGCCCAAGCGGCTCCACCGGATAAAGCGGTTGTAGATCGTCTTGTGAGGACCATAGGCAGCCGGCGCATCACGCCAGCGCAGACCGTTCCTGGTCACGAAGATGATGCCGCTCACAATCCGCCGGTCATCGACCCGCGGGATACCGTGCGACAGTGGGAAATAGGGCTCGATCCGGCGCATCTGCGCCTCACTCAACATCCAGACTTCAGTCAACGACAGCGCCTCCTCAGCGCCGCCATTGAATCAACCGAAGGCCGCCTGTGCAAGAGATTTAATGGGTCCTGAGCCTAGTTTCTCCGCCTTCTCTGCGCTATCGGTTCGAGTCTGATCACAGGGGAGGCAAAGATGAACTTGGGCAAGTTTCGCGCTAGGGTTACGCTCGCTGTCTGCGCTATCTCGCTTGCGGCGTTTCCGTTCAGCCTGAGTGCCAAGGACCAATACCGGTTTAAGTTTGAGCAGAAAGACGGGCAGGAGATCTCTTGGAACCGGGGAGTTCCTTCAATCGACAGCGTGCTAGATGGTTCAATCGTCCGGTTGATCGACGCCAAGGATCAACTCCCAGACGATCAGTCCACCTTCCGCATTAGTGTTCTCAACACGGGAGACATTCCCATCAATGTTGACCACGGTAATGTGTGGATCGAGGACGCCGAGGGTAACCGTGTGGCGATGCTGAGCCATGAAGAACTGGAGGGACGGCACCGCAGGGATATCAAGCGGCGTCAGGCTCTCGCAGTTTTTGCAGGAGCCATGGCGGCGCAATCGGCTGACGGCTATTCGTCCGGAACCTATAACTACAGCGGCACCACCACGAGCGGGACTTACTTCAACGGTTTTGGAACCTATACGGCATATGATCCTGCCCTTGCTGCCCAACAAAGGCAGGCCGCAGCCGCGCAAAGCCAAGCTACCTTTAACGCCATCCAAGTTCGGCAACTCGCAGGCGCAGAGGCGTTGAACGGGATGTTGCGGATGACCACCCTACAACCCGGCGAAGTTACAAGCGGGATCGTAGCGTTCGACCCGCCGCGAAGCTTGCGCAAGAGCGCCGCCAAAAAACCCGCGACAATTGTAGTCAAGATCAATGACGCGGAACATCGCTTTCAGGTCAACCTTATCGAAATCCCCTAATGGCTTGGCGGCGGCAGTTAGCCCGCTATCGGCCACCCGCCGGATTGCGCAGCCCAGCCGCAGCCGCCCCGCCCAGCGCAGGCGCACCCTGCCAATCGGGGAACGTTACGTGCAAATGATCGCCTTCCTCGTGCATCTGCGCTTGAGGCTCGACACGCTGCACCCGTAGCATAAGCTGGCGCATCGACATGCCACGCGGCGGCACCAGATCGAGCGCGGAGCCGGTCAGGTGTGCGCTGTTCTGCGCAGGCGCGTAGCCGCGCCGCCTCATATCCGCCTGATATTCGGGCGTCCGAAAGCCTGATGTGATCGAGACGCCGGGGATCGCCCGTTGAAGCGCCCCGAGGACGTCGCGCTGTTCGGCATCGGGGAAGCTGTCCCAAGCGTCCACAGGAGCCGCCTGCGAAGCCCGAGAACGCGGCGCGGCCCCTTCATCGGGGAAATCGCCCCATGGATCATTGCCAGCGTCCACAGCGCCCCGAGCGGGCAAGGGGTAAGACGGATCATCAAGCAGCGCCCGCGCCGACTTGCGCGCCGAGGCAATCGCCTTTTCAGCAGCCTTGCGCTTGCCCGCGTCGCTCATTTGGGAATAGCCCTCGGAGCCAATCAGGGCGAGCAGCCGGTTATAGGTGAGACGCCCCGCAACCTCGTGATAGCGGTCGTATTGTTCGGGCGTGTAGTCCAGCCGCTCCCCGTCCTGGGTGAATTGCTTGCCCGGAGCCGACACGCTCTTGCCGATACGCATCATCTCAGCGGCCACCGGATCATTGCGCGCCATCGTCTGCGAGAACGGCGAGAGGAAGTCAGGGCCCAGATTGTCCAGAGCGACAGGCTCCCCGAACACATCGCGGCGGGGCAGCAGATCGTCGGAGAGGCCGGGGATACGCGCCCGCAAGGCGTCGAACACATCTTCCCGCTTCCGCGCCACGGGATCGACCGCACGCGCCGCACCAGCCACGCCAGCGGGCACAGCGAAGGCCCCAACCGTGCGCTGCAACCAGCTATCGGCATAGCGCTGCGGATCGGACAGGCCTTCAACAAGCGAGGACACGCCCGAAAGCCATGTCTTGTTCGCAAGGTTGCTCATAATCGAGGCGACCAGCATCGTTGCCTGATCGTCCTTTTGACGGTCGCTCAAGCCTTCCGGCAGCGTCGCCATGTCCGCCGCGACACCAATCAGCGTAGCGAACGGATCGAGCCGCGAATAACTGATATACCTGTCACCGACCTTGATCGAATAGGGTTGCCCCGCCAAGGGCCGAGGCAACGGCATATTCAGGGATTTGGCTAATCATGGTGAGCGAGTTCGACACCATGTTGACGATATGCGTCGGCGGATTGCTCAGAAGCGAATTGATGTAGAGTTCGCTGATCTTGTCCCGAAACTTGGGCTTAGCGACTTGCTCGGCCAAGGTGTTGAACACCCCCGGCCCCATCTCGACAGCATCAAGCAGGGCGTTAGCCGCCTCTTGCAGGTCATCCTTGCCCCCACCCCCACGGACGAACGCAGAGAGGACTTCACGGCGAACGGCGCGACTGTCCGCCGCCATCCGGAATTGTTGCAGCACACGGCCCGCTTCAACGCTCGGATCATTCACCAGCTGGAGGTATTGCCGCTGCTGAATGTTCGTCATGGCGGTCGAGGGCGGCGAGAAGTCGAAAATGCGATCAAGCTTCAACTCGTAGTCGCCTTCCTGCACGGTAACCGCAGGGTTTGGCACCTTCACAGGCTCGGCAGGGCGCAGGCTCTCGCTCAGCGCCTTGGCCTGCCTCGGCAGATCGGGCGGCGGCATACCACCACCAGGACGAACAGGGACACGCGGCGCTTGCTGCTTAGGCCCGGCTGGCAGCGCCTTGGGAGCGCGCGGCTGTTCAGTCCCCGGCGCATCGGGGAAAGCGTCCCAATCGTCAGGGAAGGCGTCCCACGGGTCCATTATGGCACCACCTTCACACGGCCATCGGGCGTTCGAAAGCGCGTCCCCTTGGGCAAGCGCGCAGCTTCAGCAGGCGAGGACACCACAGGCAGGCCATCACCGCCCTGACCCGCCTCGGCACGGCCACCGCCACGCAAGAGCGGCGCAGGGCGATTGCGCATCACTTCGAGCCTGTTGCCTTGGCGCAGGCCCTCAAGCTTCTGGCGATTGCCAAAGCGCAGGCCCTCCATCCGCACATCATTCGCCGTGCGGTAGTCATCAAGCGCAAGGTCGCGCGTGTGCGCCGAGGGACCGGACGACCGCAGAACGTAGTCTTCAACCGCCTTGAAATAGGCGTCAGTTCCCGGCTCAAGCCCCAATTCGGAGGCGTAGAGTTCGAAGTCTTGCGGGCCATCGTAAAGCACTTCGCTTTGTCCCGTGGCGGGGTTGAACCCCACACGGCGGCGACCGATCGTGAAGGGCGCAGAGGCGCGCAAATCCGCCTCATTCTGGCGGGCAAAATCCCCGTATTGCCACTTGGCGATTTGCGCCTGTGCCGCATCCGACCGCGCTTGCTGGTCAAGCTGCATCTGGTTCAGCATCGCTACCGCATTGCCGCCCCCGTTGCCGTAGTGATTGGCCAGCACATCCGACACGCCCGCGAGGATGTAGGGAAGCACTCCGGGCTTTTTCTGTTGCCCCGCCAGCGCCCGTCCAGCCGCCTCATAGTCGAAGCCTTCACGCATGGAGCCACCACGGGGGCTAAGCTGCATTGCCTCACCACGCGGCGGGGAAATGCTGGCATTGCCCATCGGGGCCGAGGCCTGCCGGATCGCTTGCCCAGCGTGCGCCCGCCCCGCAGCACTGCCAAACAGAGATCGCGGCGGCGCATCCGCCAACACGCCCGCATCAGGGCCAAGCGCCAAGGCTTCGAGAGGCGCAACCGCACCGCCCGCGTTCATCGCGGCAAGCCGCCGTGTAGCGCGACATTCAAGGTGAGAGTTGCGCGACGATCAGGATGAGAAGTTGAT
>VFQM010000639.1_pt1 | contig 36825 bp, 31 predicted proteins | sample 3512391 | NCBI WGS metagenome assembly VFQM01 (sample SAMN10412369, study PRJNA504923) | tailings metagenome | isolation source: Replicate 1 from Balatoc abandoned mine | place: Philippines
AAAGCACGGAAGTCGCCACGCTCGACGCCAGTAAAATGATTCAGGGACGATTCACGGGCGAATACCCGAAATGACTCGGCCGGTAGCTCGGCTGCTCGATCATTCAGTGCCGTATCCCCCAGGCGTCGGTGTGATCACCACCACAGCCTCCCCCGCCTCGAGCACCGTCTGGTCGCACGCTTTCAGCACATCCACCGTTCCGTCGTTGCGGCGGACCTTCGTCGCCCCCTTCTCGCCGGCACCGCCGCCATCCAGCCCGAGGGGCGGACGCGAGCGATGCGAGGAGAGTATCGAGCACTCCATGCGCTCCAGGAAGCGGATCGTCCGCTTGGTCCCGTCGCCGCCGGGCCACCGTCCCTTGCCGCCCGAGCCCTCGCGGATGCGGAAGTCTTCCAGCAGGACCGGGAAACGCAGTTCGAGGATCTCGGGGTCGGTGAGCCTCGAATTGGTCATGTGGGTGTGGACCCCCGAGGTTCCGGCAAAGCCGCGCCCGTCGTTCATGCGCCCGGCGGGCGAGCCCGAGCAGATCGTCTCATAATATTGATAGGTAGCGTTGCCGAAGGTCAGGTTGTTCATCGTGCCTTGCGCATTGGCGAGTGCACCCATGGCGCCGAAGATGGCGTTGGTGACATGCTGGGAGGTCTCGACATTGCCGGCGACGACTGCGGCCGGGTAGGCCGGCCTCAGCATCGAACCCTCTGGGATAATAATGTCGATCGGACGGAGGCAGCCGGCATTCATCGGGATCTGGTCCTCGACCATGACGCGGAAGGCATAGAGCACAGCCGCACGCGCCACCGGTTCGGGGGCGTTGAAGTTGTTCTTCATCACCGGCGAGGTGCCGGTGAAGTCGACGATCGCCTTACGCGCGGCGCGGTCGACCGAGATCCTGACCTTGATCACCTGGCCGGTATCGGTCGGGTATTCGTATTCGGACTGGTCGGGCAGGCGGTCGAGGACGCGGCGCACGCTTTCGGCGGCGTTGTCCTGGACATGGCCCATATAGGCTTCGACGACGTCGAGGCCGAAATGGCCGACCATCTTCCTGAGCTCCGCCACGCCCTTTTCATTGGCGGCGATCTGGGCCTTGAGGTCGGCGATGTTCTGCTGAGGATTGCGCGCGGGATAGGGATGGTCGGTGAGCAGGCGAAACAGCTCGGCTTCGCGGAACGTGCCGCGCTCGACGAGGCGGAAATTGTCGAACAGCACGCCCTCCTCGTCGACTGTCGTCGCCAGCGGGGTCATCGAGCCGGGTGCTGTGCCGCCGACATCGGCGTGATGGCCGCGGGCGGCAACCCAGAAGAGGATGCGGGGTTTGCCCTCCCCCCTCGAGGGGGAGGTGGCGGCGGAGCCGCCGGAGGGGGGCAGTTCGGCAGAGCTCGAGACCCCATTTGCGCCCCGGCTGTCGGCGACGACCCCACCCGGCCGCTGCGCGGCCACCCTCCCCTCAAGGGGGAGGGAAATATCCTCGAACACCGGCGTGACGACGGTGATGTCGGGCAGATGCGTACCGCCATTATAAGGAGCGTTCAGCGCAAAGACGTCGCCGGGGGAAATATCGCCCTCGTTCAGCCTGATGATGGTCTCGACCGAGCGGTCCATCGAGCCGAGGTGCACCGGCATGTGCGGGGCGTTGGCGACAAGCGCGCCAGTGCGGTCGAAGACGGCGCAGGAGAAGTCGAGGCGCTCCTTGATGTTGACCGAATAGGCGGTGTTCTGCAGCGTCACGCCCATCTGCTCGGCAATCGACATGAACAGGTTGTTGAACACCTCGAGCATGACCGGGTCGGCTGCCGTGCCGATGGCGGCGCGACGCTGCTTTTTCTCCACGCGTCGCATGACGACGTGGTTGCGGGCGGTGATCCCGGCGGTCCAGCCGGGTTCGACGACGATGGTCTGGTGGCTCTCGATAATAAGAGCGGGACCTGACACCTTATTGCCGGGTTTCATTTGGGCGCGGCGGAAGATGCCGGCATCGTGCCAGGCGCCTTCGGTGAAGATCTTTCGCAGCTCGGACACATTGGCCGGCTTTTGCTCGAGCGAGGCCTCCTGCTCCGACAGCCCGCGGGCGCTGCCGTCGCGACCTTCCAGCACCACCGCTTCGACCACCGTCGGCTTGTCTTTATATATGAAGCCGAACCGCGCTCTGTGGGCGGCCTCGAAGGCAGCTTTCGCATCCGCGATCGAGCCGTGCTCGAAATCGACCGGCAAAGCGGTGTCGGTGCCGTCATAGCGGACATGCAGGATCGGCCGCAGGGCGACGGCTTCTTCCGGGATGGCCTGGCCGGCGAGCTCGGCCAAGACCTCGGCGCGCAGGCTGGCGATCAGGGCCTCGATGTCATCAAGCGTTTCCTCGCCCAGCGGCTTGAGCAGCGCCTGCTGGCGCGAGGCGAAGACCGAGGACAGGCCGATGCCGTAGGCCGACAGCAGGCCGGAGAACGGGTGGATCAGCACCGCCTCCATGCCGAGCGCATCGGCCACCAGGCAGGCATGCTGGCCGCCGGCGCCGCCGAAGCAGTTGAGCAGGTATTCCGTCACGTCGTAGCCGCGCTGGACCGAGATCTTCTTGATGGCGTTGGCCATGTTTTCGACGGCGATGGTGACGAAGCCCTCGGCGACCGCTTCGGGGCTGCGCCCGTCGCCGATCTCACGAGCAAGGGCCGTGAATTTCTCGCGCACGACGGCGGCATCGAGCGGCTGGTCCTGGCCGGGGCCGAAGATCGCCGGGAAGAAATCGGGCTGCAGCTTGCCGAGCATGACGTTGGCGTCGGTGACGGCGAGCGGCCCGCCGCGGCGGTAACAAGCGGGGCCGGGATTGGCACCGGCGGAATCGGGCCCGGCGCGGAAGCGGCCGGCCTCGAAATGCAGCACCGAGCCACCGCCGGCGGCAACCGTGTGGATGCGCATCATCGGCGCCCGCACGCGCACGCCGGCGACCTCGGTGTCGAAGCTGCGCTCGTATTCGCCGTCGTAATGGGCGACGTCGGTCGAGGTGCCGCCCATGTCGAAGCCGATGACCTTGTCGAAGCCGGCGAGTTTTGCCGTCTCGACCATGCCGACGACGCCGCCGGCGGGGCCGGACAGAAGCGCGTCCTTGCCCTGGAACAGGTCGGCGGCGGTGAGGCCACCGGAGGACATCATGAACATGAGGCGGGGCTGATCTGGTTCACCCCCCTCTGCCCTGCCGGGCATCTCCCCCTCAAGGGGGGAGATTGGCAGCTCAGCCGGCGGCGACAATCCTGCGATCTTGAGCGACGGTGGAGATGAAGGTGTGATCTCCCCCCTTGAGGGGGAGATGCCCGGCAGGGCAGAGGGGGGTGCCAAGATGCCCAGCTCCCCAGCCACCTGCCGCACATATCGCGACAGGATCGGCGAGAGATAGGCATCCACCACGGTCGTGTCGCCCCGCCCGACGAGCTTGATCAGCGGCGAGACCTCGTGGCTGACGGAAACCTGCGAAAAACCGCATTTGTGGCAGACGGCGGCGACGGCGCGCTCGTGCTCGGGGAACTTCCAGGCATGCATGAAGACGATGGCGACGGAATCGATGCCGTCGGCCTTCGCCTGCATCAGGATCGGCTTGACTTCGGCGATGTCGAGCAGCCGCTCGACGCAGCCATCCACCCGCACCCGTTCGTCGACCTCGACCACGCGCTCGTAGAGCTGCTCGGGCAGGATGATTTCCTTGGCGAAGATGTCGGGCCGGGCCTGGTAGGCGATGCGCAGGGCATCGCGGAAACCCTTGGTCACAAGAAGAAGGACACGGTCGCCCTTGCGTTCGAGCAACGCATTGGTGGCAACCGTGGTGCCCATGCGGATATCGCCGATGCTGCCGGGCGGGATGGGCGCGCCGGGGGCGAGGCCGAGCAGGTCGCGGATGCCCTGGATGGCGGCGTCGCGGTAGGCCTCGGGATTCTCCGACAGCAGCTTGTGTGGATGGAGGCCACCTTCCGGGTCGCGGCCGATGACGTCGGTGAAGGTGCCGCCACGGTCGATCCAGAAATCCCATTTGCCCGACATGACGCTCCTCCCGAACGTGCGGCCACGGGGCCGCATCGTCCCCATGCGAGGAAGAGCTAGCGTGGCCGGTCCGTCAAGGGAAGAGCGACGGCGCAGCGGCCTTTGTCAGTCGCCGAATTTGGCGGTGGCAAGCGCCGCGCGGCCGTATTTGTTGTTGGCTTCGAGCAGTTTCAAAAGCGTAGCGAGGAACGCCTCACGTTCGCCGTCGTCGAGTGTTTCGAGCAGTCGCTCCTGGGCGCGGCTCATGGCCGGGTGCATTGCCGCCACCAGCTTCTCGCCCTCGCCCGTCAGCCTCGCCAGCACCATGCGCTTGTCCTCGGTGCTTCGCGCGCGCTCGATCAGCCCGCGCTGGGCCAGCCGCGACAGCACGTCGGCAACGTTGGTGCGGTCGATGCCGAGAGCCTGGGCGAGCGAGATCTGGTCGGAATCGGGGTTGCCCGAGAGGATCGTGAGCAGCCCGTACTGCACCGGGGTGATGCCGAAGTCGTGGCACTCCTCGAAGAACAGGGCGTAGTGCACCTGGTGCAGCCGGCGGATGAGATAGCCCGGCCGCTTCCACAAAGGCAGCCGCTGGATGAGTTGCTGCAGTTCCGGGTTGGGCTCGCGCGGCGCGGCGGCCGATGCTGCCTTCTTCCCTTCTTTCCTTGCCGATCTGGCCACCTGGCGTTTCCCCCGCTTCCGACTGCTCTTTGTCTAGACCTTGCCGCGCGTTGGGGAAAGAGCGGTGTCGCCTCATATTCTTGCTCCCTCGAGCGACAGGTCGGCGGGTGCCCGGCCGTTCCGCAGCCCTTGTCCGGCAAGGCGTTGCGCCTTGCACGCGCAATAAAAGGAGGTATACTGATGATTATTGGGAACAGAAGAAAGAGGAGACCACCATGGCGCAGGAACCGCTGGCCACGAAAGGCAACTTCCTTCACATCTACGACTTCCGCGTGGAGGCCGGGCGCGAAGACGAATTCGTCCGGCTGTTCGAGGAGTTCGACTATTCGGACGGCAACCCGATGCACAAATCCTGGGCACAGGTGAAGGACGGCGTCTTGTGCAGGGACACCGAGGATCCGCAGCGCTTCTTCCTCATCGCCGAGTGGTCGGACATCGTCGAGCACGCCAAGATCCGGAAGGTGCTGGCCGAAGAGATCAAGCCCGCCTTCGTCGGGCTGATCGAGGGCCGCAAGTTCGTTCCGAAATATGTAGAGGTGGTTTCCTCGACGCCGGACGAGATCCTCAACGCCGCCCACTGACGTATTGCGATGCGCACGCTCTATACCTTCTTCAGGTCGTCGACCTCGTACAGGCTGCGCATCGCGCTCGCGCTCAAGGGGCTCGACTACCAGCCCCGCTTCGTCAGCCTGCCGCGCATGGAGCACCGCGCGGCAGACTACATGGCGCTGAACCCGCAGGGGCTGGTGCCGGCACTGGTCGAGGACGGCAAGGTGTTCGCCCAGAGCCTCGCCGTGCTCGAGTACCTGGATGAGACCTACCCTGAGCCGCCGCTGTTGCCCGACGATGCGGCCGGACGCGCCTATGTGCGCGGTCTCGCCCAGATCATCGGCTGCGATATCCACCCGCTAAACAATGTGCGCGTGCTGAAGTACCTGAAATCGCGCTGGCAGCTCTCCGACGACGACACCAACGAATGGTATCGCCACTGGATCGCGGAGGGTTTTCGATCCTTCGAAGCGACGCTGAACGCCGCCGGCAGGTATGGCCGCTACTGCCTCGGCGACAGCATCACCATCGCCGACATCTGCCTGGTGCCGCAGGTGGCCAATGCCCGCCGCTTCGACTGCGATCTCTCGGCCTTTCCGCTGTCGGTTGAGATCGCGGGCGCCGCTGCCGCCCTGCCCGCCTTCGCCGCTGCCCATCCGAGCCTGCAGGCGGACGCGTTCTAGCGCGGCTACCGCTTGAGCGCGACGACGTAGGGGCGCTTGTCGTTGCCCCTGGTCGAGTGAATTTCCGTGGCAAGAATGTCGAAGCCCGCCGATGAGATGTGTTGGACCAACTCGACGGTGCTGAAGGCGCCGGCATGGGGCGCAAGGCCGGCGGCGCGCATGGCGGGCAGCAGGGCGAACCGGATCAGCGGGTTCATGTCGCCGAGGCAAGGCGTCTTGGAAACGAACAGGCCATCGGCCGACAGCAGCGTATGAATGCGGCGCAAGGTGCCGGGCAGGTCACGCACCAGATGGAGATAGTTGAAGCCGAGCACCGCATCGAACTGCCCGGCCTCAAGCGCGGGTGAGTCGGCGGTTGCTGTTTGGAACTCGAGCCCCGGCACGGGTTCTTTCCGCTGCTTTTCCTCGGCAATGGCGATCATGCCGGGCGAAAGATCGGTGGCGAGATAAGTTTTCACGCCGCCGGCGAGCAGCAACGCCGTCGTGCCGGTGCCGCACCCGAGTTCCAGAACCCGGTCGGTCTCTCCCAACAGGGCACGGGTTTGATCCAGCGTGCGCTGGTAGCCGTCATGATCGGCCACCGCAGACCTGGCATATCTCCGCGAGGTTCGGTCCCAGAACCGGGCGTCGCTTGAAATGCTCATCCGGGGTGCTCCTTCGCGGTTCGACGCAGACGTAGAGACTGTCAGAGCCGATGCGTCGCAATCATTGCGAATAGACCGCCTGCGTTGCGGCAACATTGCATTGCCGAGTACGCGTGAAGGCGTCCTCCCCGAGCCTCCAATCAGTTCGGCAGCGTATCCTTGAAGATGCGGCCGTCCTTCATGATGACCAGGAAATTCCTGTCGGGATCAGCGACCAGATCGAGATCCTCGAGAGGGTTGCCGTCTATCAGAATGAGGTCCGCCAGCGCGCCTTCCTCCACGACGCCGAGCTTTCCGGGATAGGGATTGGTTAGACCCGAGAGCGCCAGCAGTTCGCCGGCGCTAGCGGTCGCGGAGGTCAGTGCCTCGGCCGGGGTCATCCACTTGGCTAGCATGGCGAGATAACTGCCCTGGCGCCTGGCGGCACGGGGATCAAAGAGGACATCAGCCCCGAACACCGTCTTGATTTTGTATTTCTTGGCCAGCTTGTAGGCCTTCTCCGTGCCGGCAAAGACCTCGAGCGCCTTCTTCTGCGAAAAAGGGCTCATCGCGGCGAACACGGTTTCGTCGTAGGTCAGCGGCTGCAGGCTCCACCAGATGCCCTTTTCCGCCATCAGCTGGGCTGTCGCGTCGTCGATCAGCTGTCCGTGGTCGATGGATTTGGCGCCGGCCGCGATCGCCCGGCGAATAGACTGCGGCGTATAGGCATGAACGGTCACATACGTCCCCCAGTCCGAAGCGGCCTCGACCGCCGCGCGCAATTCGGCCTCGGTGAACTGCAGGGATTCGATGGGGTTGTGGGGCGAGCTCACGCCGCCGCCCGCCATGAGCTTGATCTGGCTCGCGCCGTTGCGCAGTTGCTCCCGGGCACGCAGGCGGACCTCGTCGGGGCTGTCGGCAATCGCGGCGATGCCTTCGCGCTCGCTGTAGCTGAGAGGGCCGCCGGGCTGGCGCGGCAGTTCGAACAGAAACCGGAAATCGCCATGGCCGGACGTCTGCGAAATGAACGCCCCGGACGGGTATATGCGGGGGCCGACCAGAATTCCCTCGTCGATCGCCCGCTTCAACCCGAAAACCGGCCCGCCCAGGTCACGTATGGTGGTGAAGCCGCGCATCAACGTCGCCTCGGCTTCGTGGGCGGCCCGATGATGCAGATACGAAGGTTCGGCGGTCATCAAGAGAGGCTGCGGGGTGGCCGCCATGAAGGCGTGCCAATGCGAATCGATGAGACCGGGCATCAGCACACGCCCACCGCCGGAGATCACGCTTGTGCCGCTCCCGGCTTCGATGGGTGCGGTCGAGATGCGTTCGATGACGTTGGCCCGAACAAGCACGTTGGAGGCCGGCGAAAGCGAAGGGCTCTTGCCGTCGAAGATGCGAACATTCTCGAACAAGACGGCTCCGGGGGGCGCCGCCGGGAGCTCCGCTTGCACGCCCGGCACCTCGATGGCGAAGTCATCCGCAAGGCTGGAACGACTGAACCCGCCGAGGGCCAAGCAAAACACCAGGAGAAGAAAGCCCAGGGAGGAGGTTCGCAAGCCCGTCATTTCGTGGATCCCCACAGCTCGTTGCGGAAGGACAGAAGGAAAGCGACTGACCTATCGAGAGCCGTTGCGACGAACACTGTCAACCTACCGGTGAAAATCTCCTGGCAACCCCATGCCTTGATACGGCCGGGCGAGCTAGGACCACGTAGGCGCCTCGCTTGCGGCTCGCCCCCCCTCACGCCCTCCGCGCGGAGACGGCCGCCTTGTCGTAGCCGGCGACCTTCTTGTAGCTGTTCGACAGCGCTGCCAGCTCGTCCTGGCTGATGACGTCGTCGAGCCGGGCGAAGGGGCGGTCGCCGGTGCGCTCGTAGACCTCCTTGAGGATCACGTCGGGCGGGGTGGTACGGTTCGTGCGCACAACGGTGGCGGTAGCCTCGAGCCGCCTGTCCTCATAGGCCTTGAGTATGCCCATAACGTCGCCGCCTGCAGCGAAGCTGTCGGCCAGGGCGCACGCGTCGAGGATCGCCTGTCCGGCGCCGTTGGAACCACGCGGATACATGGGGTGGGCGGCGTCGCCGAGCAGCGTGATGCGCCCGAAACTCCAGCGCGTGAGCGGATCCTTGTCGACCATCGGATATTCGAGGATGGAATCGGCACCGCGGATGAGGCCCGGCACGTCGAGGAAATCGAACTTCCAGTCGGCGAAGGCGCCGATGAAATCGTCCAGCTGACCGCGGCGGTTCCAGTCCTGCTGGTGATAATGCGGCGTCTCGATCTCGGCGACCCAGTTGATGAGCTGCCGGCCCTCGGCGTCGAGCTTTTTGCGGATCGGGTAGATGACCATCTTGCCATGGGTCAGCCAGCCGGCGCGGACATAGGACGCACCGGTAAGGTAAGGCTTCCACCAGGTGGTGCCGCGCCACATGTTGACGCCGGAATAGATTGGCCCGCCGTCGTCGGGCACCAGCTTGCGCCGTACCAGCGAGTGGATGCCGTCGCAGCCGACGATGGCAGCACCCTGCTGGGCCGGGCGATCCTCGCCGGTGCGGCTGTCGACGAAGCGGGCGGTGGCCTGGCTGTCGCTCTGCTCGACGGCAACACATTTCCATCCGGTGAAGACGCAGTCTGGCCCGGCGCGTTCGACCAGCGCGCGGTAGAGTATCTGCTGCAGGTCGCCCCGGTGGATCTGGAATTGCGGGTAGTCGTAGCCGGCGAAGGTGCCGACCGGCTCCTTGTAGACGAGCTGGCCGAAGCGGTTGAAGAAGCAGGATTCCTGCGCGGTGACCGCCACTTCGGCGAGCGCGTCCTGCAGGCCGAGCTCCGTCAGCTGGCGGCTCGCGTGAGGCAGGATGGAGATGCCGACGCCGATCGGCCTGATTTCCTGCGCGCTTTCGTAGACACGAAAGGAAATGCCGGCCTTCTGCAGCATCAAGGCCAGCGTCAGCCCGCCGATGCCTGCTCCGATGATGATGACGTCCATGCGGCTCTCCGAGATTTAGGCAGTATACTGATTAAATATCCATCGAACAACGCCGGTGCGGCCCCAGCTAGACGGCCTCGCGGAACGGCAGTTCGAATTCCTGGCGGGCGTTGCGGTCGAGGATTTCCCTGGCAAGCGCTGCGGCGACCCCGGTGGGTTCGTTGGAGGCGCTGGTCAGGATGAACTCGACTTCCTCGAGCTGCGGCAATTGCGGGCTGGTCGGCAGCACCACGAGCCCGGAGGAGACCATGCTGCGCGGCTGCACCATGACGCCGAGCCCCGCGCGAGCCGCGGCCTGCAGTCCGCTCAGGCTGCCGCTGGTGCAGACGATGCGCCAGGGAATGCCCTTGCGGTCGAGCGCCTCGATGGCGGCGACGCGGGTGATCCCGGGGCGCGAGAACAGGATCAGCGGCAGTGGCTTGCCCTGTTCGACGACGGACGGGTCGCGCGCCGCCCAGACGAGGCGCTCGGTGCGGACGGCGACGCCGCTGCGCGCCTCGCGCTGCTGGTTGAGCCCAACACGCCGCTTGGCGATGACGAGGTCGAGGGCGCCCTCGTCGAGCAGGTCGAACAGCGTGCTCGACAGCGCCACGGTGAGCTCAAGTTCGACCGAAGGATGGCGCTCGGTGAACTTGTGCAGCACGTCGGCCAGACGCGTGGTGACAAAATCCTCCGAGGCGCCGAAGCGGATGCGGCCGCTTAACCGCGCGCCCTGCAGGTAGCTGCGGGCGCGCTCGTTGGCGTCGAGGATCGAGCGGGCGAAGCCCAGCATTGCCTCGCCATCCGGCGTCAGCATCACCGAGTGGGTGTCGCGCACGAGCAGGCGACGTCCTGTACTAACCTCCAGCCGCCGGATGTGCTGGCTGACCGTCGACTGGCCGATCCGCAGATGCACCGCAGCCCCCGTGAAGCTGCGCGCCGTGGCAACCGCTACGAAGGTCTGGAGGAGAATCGGGTCGAACATGAACCCTCCGTGTGTTCACGAAACGAAATGAGCATCATTCCTGTATGCGCCATTCCCAATAGCCAGAACATTTGGCATACTGTATACCATTTTCAGCCCATGCCAAGGGATGCCGCGCTTGATCTCCCGTTTTCGCCCCGACACGTTCATCGTGCTTATGGTCGCCTGCGTCGTGCTGGCCTCGCTTCTGCCGGCACAGGGCAGCTTCGCGGGGTATTTCGGCACCGCCACCAATCTCGCCATCGCGCTGCTCTTCTTCCTGCACGGCGCCCGCCTGTCGCGCGCCACCGTGCTCGCGGGGATGACGCACTGGCGGCTGCATCTGCTGGTGTTTTCGTCGACCTTCGTGCTGTTTCCGATCCTCGGCCTGCTGCTCGGTCTGCTGGTGCCGTCGGTTTTGCCCGCGGCACTCTATGCCGGCGTGCTGTTCCTCTGCGTGCTGCCCTCCACCGTGCAATCGTCGATCGCCTTCACCGCGCTTGCCGGCGGCAACGTGCCTGCGGCGGTCTGCTCGGCATCTGCGTCCAACATCATCGGCATGTTCCTGACCCCGCTGCTGGTCGGGCTTCTGTTCACCAAGACCGGAGGCGGCGGAGGTGTTTCGCTTTCGGCCATCGAAGGGATCCTGCTGCAATTGCTTGCGCCGTTCATTGCCGGACAGGTGCTGCAACCATGGCTCTCGGGATGGCTCGGCAGGCACAAATGGCTGACCACCGCCGTCGACCGCGGCTCGATCCTGATGGTCATCTATCTCGCCTTCTCCAAGGCGATGGTGGCCGGCCTCTGGCACCAGCTGCCGGCGCAGTCGCTGGTCGTGCTGCTCGTCATCGCAGCCTTCCTGCTCTCGACCGTCCTTGCCATCACGATCTGCGCCAGCCGCTACTTCGGCTTCTCCAGGCAGGACGAGATCACGGTCGCGTTCTGCGGCTCGCACAAGAGCCTCGCCTCCGGTGTACCGATGGCGAATGTGATCTTCGCTGGCCAGGAGATCGGCGCGATCGTGCTGCCGCTGATGATTTATCACCAGATGCAACTGATGGTCTGCGCCTGGCTGGCGCGGCGTTTCGCCGAACGCGCATCTGCCGAAAAGCCGCTCGTGGCGGAACCGAGCGGCGCGGCCGAATAGGGCCTACGGCCAGGCCGCGAAGGTCTCGGGCAGGCGGGCGCTGCGCAGGTCGGCGCGGTAGCGTCGCGGCGACGTACCGACGGTTCGCACGAAGAACCGCGTGAAATGGGCGGGATCGCGGAAGCCCAAGCCGTAGCCGATCTGGGCGATGGGAAGCGACGACTTGCTCAGCCGCTCCTGCGCCTCCTCGACCATGCGGGCGTGGACGAGCGCAAGCGGGCTGCGGCCCGTGGCCTTGACCACCGTATCGTGCAGGCGCCGCTCGGTGACACCCAGTTCGTCCGCGTAGCGGCGGATGGCGTATTGCTCGCGAAAATGGACCTCGACCATCTGCATGAAGCGCTGCAGCAGCTGCGGCGGCGACCAGTCCGTCGCCCGCGCCATCGGCGTCTGGGGCGACAGCCTGAGCGCCGTCACCAGGATGATGGACGTGCAGGCCGCGACCAGTTCGACGCCGGCCTCGCGCGGATTGCGAAGCTCGTAGTGGATGGTCTCGGCGGCCGTTGCCAGCGCGGCGAACTGCACGTCGCCGTCCTTGAGGCGCTCGGCGAGAACCAGGCGGTCGGCGGTCGCGCGCAGCGACGACGACTGCCCGCCCGCGCCTATAGCCATCGATACAAGATTCTCGGAAAGGGAAAGCACCGTCCCCGTACTGCCCGGGGCGAGGCTGATGCGGTGGGCGGCACCGGGCGGCATCCAGACGAGCGCGGGAGCGGTCGCGCGGAGCTGGCCCGTGGCGAGCAGCAGCGTGGCGCTTCCCTCCGCCATCACCAGGGCATGGCTCTGGCCGCCATGCCGCGGCGTGTCGAGCCGCCAGTCGGTTGCGGCGATCGTTGGCCTCAACTTGTCGGCATGTGCGAGCAGGGAAAGCGGCGTCGACTGAAACACGGTCTGGAATCGCCCCCGATCTCTGAAATTGACAAGAAAATATCCATAAACGGTAATTCGAGCAACTTTACTACATCTGTATGCGAGGATAGCGTCTAGTCATGGAAGCGCGCAGAACTCCTGCGCGGATCGCCTTGGCGATCGAGCAGGCCGGCCTGCACGCTTCCCGGGTGGAGGAGTTACCTAAGACATCGCAGCCAAGCTGGCTCGCGCTCGAGGCGCGTGCGGCGACGACGTATCGCGTCTTGCGGTACCTTATTGGGAGGAAACAATGAGAGATATTCTGCAACGGCATCTCGGGTCGGCGCTGTGCGCCGCGACGCTCGGGTTCGCCTTCATGGCCCCCGCGGCGGCGCAGGAAAGCATCCGCATCGGCTATGCCGTTTCGAAGACCGGCCCGAATGCAGGCGGGGCGACGACCACGACCATCCCCAACTACGAACTCTGGGTGAAGGAAGTGAACGAGGCCGGCGGCATCAAGGTCGGCGACAAGCAGCTCAAGATCGAAGTCGTGGAATATGACGACCGGTCGATCTCGGAAGAGGCCGTGCGCTCGGTCGAGCGCCTGGCCACCCAGGACAAGGTCGACTTCATCCTGACGCCATGGGGCACGGCCAACAACCTCGCCGTCGGCCCGATCTTCGACAAGTACGGCTATCCGCAGATCGCGGGCACCTCGGTGACCGACATGGCGCCGAAGCTCGCGGCGCGCTGGCCGAATTCCTACTGGCTGCTCGGCACCGGCGGCTCCTATGCCGAAGGCCTGGTCGAACTGCTGGTCAAGCTGCGCGGCGAAGGCAAGATCGGCGACGAGGTCGCCATGGCGTCGATCGCCGACGGCTTCGGCATCGAGCTGGCCAAGGCCGGCCGGGCAGCACTCGAGGAACACAAGTTCAAGCTGGTCTACGACAAGACCTACCCGCTCGGCACCCAGGACCTCGCGCCGATCGTCAACGAGGTGAAGGCGCTCAACCCGGATGTGTTCGTGGCCTTCTCCTATCCGCCTGATACGCTCGGCCTGACCGACCAGGCGCGCGTGCTGGGCTTCAATCCGAAGGTCTTCTACACCGGCGTCGCCACCGCCTTTCCGCTCTACAAGGGCAAGTTCGGTGCGGCGGCCGAAGGCGTGGTCAGCCTCGGCGGCATCGACCCCAACGACGCCAAGGTCAAGGACTACATTGCCCGCCACACTGCCGCCGTCGGCAAGGAGCCGGACCGCTGGGCGAGCTTCATGACCTATGCCGGCCTGCAGGCGCTGCAGCAGTCGATCGAGAAGGCCGGCACCCTCGACCGGGCAAAGGTCAACGAGGTGCTGCGCACCGGAACCTTCGACACGGTTCTGGGCCAGATCTCCTTCGACAACGAGAGCCGCCAGGTGCCCAACATCTTCACCGTCGGCCAGTGGCAGAACGGCGAGTTCGTGGGCCTTGTGCCGCACAACAAGCCGGGCGCCGGCCAGCTGGTCTTCCCGAAGCCGGCATGGCCCGCACAGTAAGCCGAACCTGATCGCACCGCGTCGTGCCGGGACGAACCGGCACGACCCCGGTCGAGAGAAGCCGAAGAACTCATGTTTACCAATGCCTTCCTTTCCGGCCTGACGATGGGCGGCACCTATGCGCTCGTCGCCATGGGGCTGACGCTCCAATACGGCGTGTCGCGGATCATGAACCTCGCCTATGGCGAGTTCGTCATCGCCGCCTGCTTCGCCGCACTGATACTGTTCACGTCCATGGGGCTGTCGCCGCTGCTTGCGCTGCTGGTCGTCGCACCCGCCGGCTTCGCCGTGTCGTGGCTGATCTACCGCATCCTGCTCACGCCGCTCGTCCGTCGCGCACCGAACCGCGGCGCGCTCGAGGTCGACAGCATCCTCGCCACCTTCGGCATGCTGTTCATCGTCCAGGGCATCATGCTCGCCCTCTTCGGTGGCGACTATTCGAGCTATTCCTATTTCAACACGCCGGTCGAGCTGCTCGGTACCACGATCGCCGCCAACCGGCTGATCGTGCTTGCCGTGGCGTTGGCGGTTGCCCTCGCGGCCTGGAGCTTCCTGATGCGCACCCGCAGCGGCACGGCGATGCGCGCCGTCGCGGTGGATCCGGTGGCCGCGGGCCTCGTCGCGATCGACGTGCGCTGGGCAGCAGCGGCGGCCTTCGCTCTCGGCGGGGCCATTGCCGCGACGGGCGGCGTGCTCGTCTCCATGTTCCTCACCTTCAACGCCAACGTCGGCGTGGTCTTCACCATGAAGGCGCTGATCGTGGTGATCATGGGCGGGGTCGGAAACATCGGCGGCGCGCTCGCCGCCGGCCTCATCCTCGGCCTCGCCGAATCCTTCGTTGCAATCTATGTCGATCCGGGCCTGACGATCGCCGTCACCTATGCGATTTTCCTCGCGGTGCTGCTGCTGCGGCCGAACGGCCTGTTCGGAGCCCGCGCACGATGACCTCCCATCCCGCTTTCGTCATCGGCGCCGGCGCGGTCGTGTTCGCCGCGCTCGCGCTGGTGCCCTTCGTCGCCGACGGCTACGGCATGTCGCTCGCCATCGCCATTGCCAACTACGCGATCCTGGCCACCGCCTGGGCGCTGTTCTCCGGCCCGACGCGCTACATCTCGCTCGCCACCGTCGCGTTCTTCGGCGTCGGCGCCTACACCGTCGCGCTGCTCGGCGAGGTGCTGCCCTGGCCGCTCGTCGTGCTCGCCGCGGCCGTCAACGGCACGCTGCTCGCCCTCGTCGTAGGCCTTTCGACGCTACGGCTCGCCGGCATCTACTTCGTCATCTTCACCTTCGGCCTGACCGAATTCATCCGCCAGGTCGTGACCTGGTACGAGGTGAAGGTGACCAACACGGTAGGCCGCTACGTCTTCCTCGATACCGACCAGTCGATGATCTATTGGCAGTTGCTCGGCCTCGCCGCCGTCCTCTACCTGACCGGTTACCTGATCGGCCGTTCGCGGCTGGGCTTCGCGCTGCGCGTGATCGGCGGCGACGAGACGGTGGCGCGTCATGTCGGCATCGACACGACCCGCGCCAAGCTCATGCTCTTCGTGCTGAGCGCGCTGTTCATGACCATCACCGGTGCGATCATGGCGCCGCGCTGGACCTATATCGACCCGGCGATCGCCTTCAATCCGCAGATTTCGTTCCAGACCGTCATCATGGCGCTGCTCGGCGGCGTGCAGCGGCTGTGGGGACCTCTGCTCGGGGTCATCCCGCTGACGCTGATGTTCGACTGGCTCAACGCCAACTTCCCCAACCACAACCTGCTGATCCTGGGCATCGTCTTCATGCTGATCGTCTATCTCCTGCCGCAGGGCGTGGCCGGCGCCATCGGCAAGCTCGGCCGGTCCCGCGCGAAGCCTGAATCCGACCGAAAGGCCAACTCGGCGGAGGCACGGCCATGACCGCACTGCTGCAAGTCTCCGGCCTGACCAAGCGCTTCGGCGGGCTGACCGCCGTGCGCGAGGCCGGCTTCACAGTCCACGCTGGCGAAGTGATGGGCCTGCTCGGGCCGAACGGTTCCGGCAAGACCACGATGATGAACCTGATCTCCGGCAACCTGAAGCCGGACGCCGGCAGCGTCAGACTGGCCGGTGAGGACATCACCGGACGGCGGCCGCACCTCATCGCGCGCGGCGGCATCGCCCGCACCTTCCAGTTGGTCCGCATCATCGGCGACATCACCGCACGGGAGAACGTGATCGCCGGCCTCGCCTTCCGCGACCGGCCGCTGTGGGGCCAGGCGGCCTCAAGCGAAGCGGATCGCCTGCTTGAGCGCGTCGGTCTCGGCGGACGCGGTTCGGCCGAAGCTGCCGAGCTTACCTATGTCGACCAGAAGCGGCTCGAACTCGCCCGCGCACTCGCGCTGTCGCCGCGTCTCCTGCTGCTCGACGAATGGCTCGCCGGCCTCAATGCCAGCGAACTCGACGGCGGCATCGCGCTGATCCGCTCGCTCGCCAAGGAGGGCGTCACCGTGCTGATGGTCGAGCATGTGATGTCGGCCATCCGCCAGCTCTGCGGCCGCTGCGTGGTGATGAATGCCGGCGCGATCGTGGCCGAGGGCGAGACGGCGGCCGTCATGTCCAATCCGGCGGTCATCGCAGCCTATCTGGGAGAGGAAGATGACTGAACCGACCGCCCTCTCCGTAAGATCGCTCTCTGTCGCCTACGGCCGCCACCAGGCGCTGCGCGACATCGCCATCGACGCGCATCGCGGCGAGATCGTCGCCGTGCTCGGCTCGAACGGCGCCGGCAAGTCGAGCCTGCTCAAGGCGCTGGCGGGACTGGTCGCCACGGCTCCCGGGACGCGTGTGACGCTTGGCGGCGCCGAGCTCTCGGCGCTCAGGCCGCATGAGATCGTCGAGGCAGGGCTTGCGCTGGTGCCTGAAGGGCGCGGGCTGTTCGGCGACCTCACCGTCGCCGAGAACCTCGAGCTCGGCGCCTTCGCCCGGCGCGCCCGCACTGGTGAGGCCGACCGCCTCGCCAAGGTGCTCGCCATGTTCCCGCGCCTCGCCCAGCGCCGCTCGCAGATCGCCCGCACCATGAGCGGCGGCGAGCAGCAGATGCTGGCCATCGGCCGCGCGCTGATGTCCTCGCCCGACTTCGTGCTGCTCGACGAGCCGTCGCTCGGGCTGGCGCCCGTGGTGACGCAGCAGCTTTTCGCGACGCTCCGCCGTGTCGCCGACGAGGGCATCGGCATACTGCTTGTCGAGCAGAACACGCGGGCCAGCCTGAAGATCGCCGACCGCGGCTATCTCGTCGAGAACGGCCGCGTCGTGGGTGGCGGCAAGGCGGCCGACCTCCGCGCGGACCCCGCCGTCCAGCGCGCCTATCTCGGCCTCAACACAGCCAATCAGAACGAAATCTGAAGGAAGGAAAGCTCCATGTTCAACGTCCAGCTGTTGATCGACAATCAGTATCGCGACGCCAGCGACGGCCGGGTGTTCAGCCGCAAGGACCCGCTGACCAAGGGCGACGCCACCACCGCGGCCGCGGCCTCCATTGCCGACGCCCGCGCCGCGGTCGCCGCCGCAGCCGCAGCCTTCCCGGCCTGGTCCAAGACCGGCCCCGGCGAACGCCGCAAGTACCTGCTCAAGGCGGCCGACCTGCTCGAGGCGCGCACGCCCGACTTCATCGCCCGCATGGGAGCGGAAACGGGCGCCACGCCCGGCTGGGCCGGCTTCAATGCCCACCTCGCTGCCAACATGCTGCGCGAGGCGGGTTCGATGACCACCCAGATCTCCGGCGAGGTCATCCCATCCGACATCCCGGGCAGCTTCGCCATGGGCATCCGCCAGCCGGTCGGCGTCATCCTGGCGATCGCGCCCTGGAACGCGCCGGTCATCCTCGGCGTCCGGTCCATCGCCATGCCGCTCGCATGCGGCAATACCGTCGTGCTCAAGGCCTCGGAGCTCTGCCCCGCGACGCACCAGCTCATCGCCGAGGTGCTGAAGGATGCCGGGCTGCCGGCTGGCGTGGTCTCGTTCATCACCAACGCGCCCGACGACGCGCCCGAGATCGTTAACGCGCTGATCGCCCATCCGGCGGTGCGTCGGGTCAATTTCACCGGCTCGACCCGCGTCGGCCGCATCGTCGCCGAAACCGCGGCGCGCCACCTGAAGCCGGCCCTGCTCGAACTCGGCGGCAAGGCCCCACTCCTGGTGCTCGACGACGCCGACATCGACGAGGCAGTCAACGCCGCCGCCTTCGGCGCCTTCATGAACCAGGGCCAGATCTGCATGTCGACCGAGCGTCTGATCGTCGACGACGCAGTGGCCGACGAGTTCGTGGCCAAGCTCGCCGCCAAGACAAAGACGCTCAAGGCAGGCGATCCGCGCACCCCGGGCTCCATCCTCGGCTCGGTGGTGAACATCGAAGCGGTCAAGCGCATTCACGAACTGGTGGCGGACGCCACCTCCAAGGGCGCGGCGGTGGTCGCGGGCGGCGATTCGAGCGAGACGGTGATGCAGGCGACCGTCATCGACAACGTCACCTCGGCCATGCGCGTCTACTCCGAAGAGTCGTTCGGCCCGATCGTCTCGGTGATCCGCGTCAGCGGCGTCGACGAAGCCGTGCGGGTCGCCAACGACAGCGAATACGGCCTCTCGGCGGCGGTCTTCGGCCGCGACGTCGCCCGTGCGATGGACGTCGCCGCGCGTGTCGAAAGCGGCATCTGCCACATCAACGGGCCGACGGTCCATGACGAGGCGCAGATGCCCTTCGGCGGCGTCAAGGCATCGGGCTACGGCCGTTTCGGAGGCAAGGCGGCGATCGCCGAGTTCACCGAGCTGCGCTGGATCACGATCCAGAACGGGCCTCGCCACTATCCGTTCTGAGTGGCGGGATTCTCCGACCGACGGGTGCGGATATGGCGCGCCAGGCCGAGGATGCAGAGCAACCTCGGCTTCGCCCTCGCGCTATGTCCGCGGCATGCCCGGCGGCCTGACGTGCCTCTTCTGGGCAGCGATGCGGAACGGCGCGTTGGGGGCGCCGTAGCCGCGGTAGCCGCCGCGGCGCTCCACGATCTCGAAGAAGAAACCCTCGCCATAGTTGCGGCTGTAGAGCTGGAAATATTCGCCGCCTTCGTCGCGGTCGTAGAGGATATGTGCGGCCCGGAGCCGGTCGATCAGCTCGGGATCGAGCCCGAGGCGGGCCTCGAGGTCGTCATAGTAGTTGGGCGAAATCTCGAGCGACCGGAACCCCATCTGTGCCAGCTTGCCGGCAGTCGCGAAGATATCGGTCGTCGCGAAGGCCAGGTGCTGCACGCTCGAGCCGAAGGTCTCGGCGATGAAATGCCCCGCGAGCGTCTTGCGGCTTTCGGCACCGTTGAGCGTGAGGCGAAGGCCGCCATCCTCGCCCTCGATCACCTGGCTGCGCACCAGCCCGCCCGGATCCACGACGTCCACCATCGGCAATTTCCGCGTGCGGAAGATCGAGGTGTAGAACAGGAGCCAGGTCAGCATCTCCTCGTAGTTCATGGTCTGGGCGAGGTGGTCGACGGACTGCAGGCCGGCGTCAGCCGCAGCATCTTCGGCAACCGGTTCGAACTCGACTTCCCAGACCCGCGACAGTTCGCTCTTGGCGTCGATGAAATAGATGATGCCGCCGCCGACGCCGCGGATCGCCGGGATGGCGAGCTCGTTGGGGCCGTGCTTCTGTTCGAACGGCTCGGCGCCCAGGGCGCGGGCCCGCGCAACGGTCGCTGCCGCGTCCTCGACCCTCAGGCCGAAGGCATAGGCCGACGTGCCGTGCACCACGTAGGAGGAATGGGAAAACCCCTCCCTCTCGGTGTTGATGACGATGTTGATGCCGCCCTGGCGGTAGAGCGTCACCTCCTTGTGCTTGTGGCGGCCGGCGAGCCGAAAACCCATGGTGTTGAGCAGCGCGGCAAGCTCTTCGGCTTCGCTCTCGTTGGCGGCGAACTCGACGAACTCTATCCCCGTCACGCCGATGCGATCCGGCATGGCAGGCACCGGGATCGAGACGTGCGGCTCGGCGCGCCGGACTTGGTCCATGAGATAGATCAGCGAGCGGCGGCCATCGACGGCGATGGACTTGGGCGAGCCGCCGCGGAACTGGTCGTTGAAAATCTCAAGCGACAGCGGGCCGTCGTAACCGGTTGCCGCGACGGCGCGCATGAAGTCGGTGACGGGCAGGTCGCCCTCGCCGGGCATGTTGCGGAAATGCCGGCTCCAATAGAGCAGGTCCATGCCGATCAGCGGCGCGTCGGCAAGCTGGACGATGAAGATCCGGTCCCCGGGGATCGCGCGGATGGAGCCGACGTCGATCTTGCGCGCCAGCGTGTGGAAGGAATCGAGGATCAGCCCGATGTTGGGATGATCGGCGCGGCGCACGATCTCCCAGGCGTCGCGGTGGTCGCTGATATGACGCCCCCAGGCGAGCGCTTCGTAGCCGACCCGCAGGCCGCGCCTTGCCGCTCTCTCCCCCAGCGCGCGAAAATCCTCGGCCGCGCGGTCGATGCCTCCGATCGCCAGCGGCGATACGTTGGAGCAGACCAGCATCAGGTCGGTGCCGAGTTCCTGCATCAGGTCGAATTTGCGCTCGGCCCGGTCGAGGGCGCGCGACCGCTGCGGCTCGGGCAGGCCTTCGAAGTCGCGGAAGGGCTGGAAGAGGGTAATCTCCAGCCCGTGGTCGCGCACCATGCGCCCGACTTCCGCCGGGGTGCCGTCGAAGGCGAGAAAATCGTTCTCGAATATCTCGACCCCATCGAAACCCGCCGATGCGATCGCGGCCAGCTTCTCGCGCAGGTCGCCGCTGATCGATACCGTGGCGATCGATGTCTTCATGGCTTCACCCGTCGCCGATCATGTCGATCAGGGCCCTCACCGCGATCGCGTAGCCGCCTGGGCCAAGCCCGCACAGAACTGCCGTCGCGACCGTCGAGACCAGCGAGCGATGGTAGATTTCCTCCCGGCGGTGAATGTTCGAGATGTGGAACTCGACGATCGGACGCGGGAACATCTTGAGCGCATCGAGCACCGGGATCGACCGGAAGCTGAGGCCTGCGGGATTGATGAGAATGCCGGACCCGTCGTCGATCGCCTCATGGATCCAGTCGACGATCTGGTGCTCGGCATTCGACTGATGGAAGCGGACCGGGACCTCGCCGGCGGCTGCGCGGCACATCGCCTCGACTTCCGCAAGCGTGACCCGGCCGTAGATTTCGGGCTCGCGCGTGCCAAGCCGGTTGAGGTTGGGGCCGTTGATGACGAAGATGGGTCTCATCGGTTGGACTCCTGACTAGCCCTGGTAGCCGAGCAGGCGCGGCAGCCACAGCACGAGATCTGGAAACAGCGTGATCAACGCCAGCGAGCCGATCATCGCCCAAAGGAAGGGCAGGACGTCGCGGACGAGGTCCTTGAGTGGGACCTCGGCTATGCGGGTCATGATGAACAGCAGCAGGCCATAGGGCGGGGTCACCAGCCCCAGCATGATGTTGACCACGACCACGACGCCGAAATGCACCATGTCGATGCCGAGCGCCTTGGCGGTGGGGATCAGCACCGGCACCACCACCAGCAGGATGGTCGTGCCCTCGAGCACGCAGCCGAGGAGGAGCAGCAGCACGTTGACGATGATCAGGAAGCCCAGCGGAGACAGGTTCCAGCCGGCCAGGATGGTGCTGAGCGACTGCGGGATGTTCTCCACCGTCACCACGTAGTTGAATACCAAAGCACCGGCGATGAGCATGCCGATGGAGGCGGTGGTGCGGGCACTCGCGAGGATCGACCGATAGAGGTCGGCCCAGCCAACGCTGCGATAGAGCACCGCGGAGATGAAGAGCGCGTAGGCAGCCGCCACCGCCGCCGCTTCGGTGGGGGTCGTGGCGCCGCTGTAGATGCCGCCCAGCAGCACGACCGGCATCATCAGGGACGGAAACGCTTCCCATGTGATGCGCGGCAGCTTGTGCAACGGCGTCGGCGGCTCGACCGGGAAATTCCTGCGGCGCGCGTCGATGGCGACGATGGCCATCTGGGACATCGCCATCAGCAGGCCGGGTATCATGCCGGCAAGGAACAGGTAGCCGATCGAGGCGTCTGAGACGAGCGCGTAGATCACCATGGGGATGGACGGCGGGATGATCGGGCCAATCACGGCGGTGACCGCGGTCAGCGCCGCCGCGTAGCTCGGCGGGTACTTGCCGTCCTTGGTCATCATCTGCTGCATCATCTTGCCGGTGCCGGCGGCATCGGCGACCGCCGAGCCGGACATGCCGGCGAAGATGATCGACTGGACGATGTTGACGTGCGCCAGCCCGCCCCGGAAGCGTCCGACGACGGCATTGCAGAAGGCCATCAGCCGGTCGGTCATCGAACCGATGTTCATCAACTCGGCCGCCAGGATGAACAGCGGCACAGCCAGGATGATGTAGTTGGAATACATGCCGTTGAGGAACTGCTCGGCGGCCGTTCCCATGTCGAGGCCGGCCAGCAGCAGGTACAGGATCGAACCGGCGATCATGGCATGGCCGATCGGCAGGCCAAGGAATGCGAGCGCCGTAATCGCGACGATGGAAAGGGAAAAGGGGCTCGCGAGGTTCATACGCCCGAACTCGCCTTGGTCGGGTCGAATTCCTGCGGTGCGCGGCCGAACAGGGCCTGCCAGGAAAGCCAGAGGTAGCGGACGATCACCGCGACGACGAAGACCAGGTAGATGGAGAACAGCCAGTCGAAGCGGATCTTCAGATAGGCCGTGCTCTCGACCTTCATGAAGGTGACGTAGTCGAGCGTGGCCGGGAACGCGACCAGATAGAGCCCGACCAGTGCCGCGGCCGAAACCAGGAACATGACACGCCGCGTCCTCGGCCCGACGGAGGCGTAGACCAGGTCGAAGCGGATTTCCTCCTCCTCGCGCACGACGAACGCCGCCCCCCAAAGCACGAGCCAGATCCAGAGGATCACCGAAAGCTCGTTGGTCCAGCCGATCGGCAGGTTGAGCAGATAGCGGAAGACGATCTGCAGCATGAAGGCTGCGAACATCAGGGCGAGCATGGCTGCGAGCACGTTTTCAGCACGTCTGTAGAGCCAGCCGCCGGCGCGGCGAAGATTGAGATTCACGGCAAGCCTTTCGAGTTGGCCGGAAGGCCTCCCGGCGGAGGACCGCCGGGAGGCAACGGCTCAAAGCGCGTTGATCTTGTCGACCCAGCCGGCTGGCCAGCTCTTGGCAAGATCCGAAGCGAGATACTGCTCCTGCACATGCTTGCGGAAGGCGGCGACGTCGGGCTCGTAGATCTTCAGGCCCTTGCCCTTGAAGGTTTCCGCCAGTTCCTTCTCGCGGGCGAGATGCGCCTCGGTGGAGAAGTCGATCGCGGCGTCCGCCGCTGCCTGGAACTTCTTCTGCTTTTCCTCGCCCATTTCGTCCCACACCTTCTTCGAGACGACCAGGAGGTCGAAGCCGACGAGGTGCGAGGTCAGGACAATCTGCGACATCACCTCGTAGAACTTCATGTTCTCGACGTTCGGCAGCGGATTGTCCTGCCCGTCGATCGCGCCGGTCTGGAGGCCGGTATAGACCTCGGCATAGGCCATCGGCGTCGGATTGGCGCCAAGCGCGCTGCCGAGGAACTGCCAGGCGTCGCCGCCCGGCATGCGCAGCTTGATGCCGGCCAGATCGGCAGGCGTCTTGATCTCCTTATCCGGCTTGAGGCCGACCTGGCGCAGGCCGAAATAGGTGGGGCCGAGCACGCGGACGCCGAGCTGGTCTTCCGCCATCTTCTTCAGTTCGGTGCCCATGTCGCTGGCGAAGAAAGACTTGAGGTGGGCGGCATCGCGGAACAGATAGCCCGCGGTGACGATCGACCACGCCGGTATCTGCTTGGAAATATCCTGCGGAGCGATGTTGCCCATCTCGAGATTGCCGCGCTGCAGCGCCACAAGTTCGGTGCCCTGCTTGAACAGGTTGCCGCCGTAATAGCCCTCGAAGGTGAAGTCGTCCTTCGTGGCGTCGGCGAACTTCTTCATCATCTCGGCGCGGATGTCCTGCTCCGAGAACACCGCCGAGAAGCGCAGCTTCGGTTTCTCCTGGGCCAGCGCCGGGAAGGCGAAGGCCGCGGCCGCCAGGCCTGTGCCGACGAGAAATTGCCGCCGGGTCGAGTTAAAGTCCATGTCTACCTCCCATCTTGTCGTTCACGTTCCTCCACCGGGCAGCCCCGGCCCTCACCCGCTATTCGGCGGGCAATCCTCCATAGGCGGCAAACGCCGCCGTCATTCGCTCCACGTCCGGCGACACGCCGGTGAACAGTTCGAAAGCCCGCGCGGCCTGGTGGACGGCCATGCCGTCGCCGCCGAGCGTGCGGCAGCCGAGCCGTCGCGCTGCCGCCAGCAGTTCCGTCTCGAGCGGGAAGTAGACGATGTCGGCGACCCAGCATTCGCGTCTGAGCAGGGCCGGGTCGAGCGGGATGCCGGGCATCTTGGCCATGCCGACGGGGGTGGCGTTGACGATGCCGTCGACGATCGCAGCAGCCGCGCCGACGTCGGATGAGGCACTTGCCCGCCCCGAGCCGAAACGCCCCGCAAGCCGGGCAGCCAAAGCGGTCGCCTTCCCCTGATCGGTGTCGTGGATCAACAGTTCGGTGACACCGCTGTCGAGCAGCGCATGACCCACAGCCGCACCGGCGCCTCCCGCGCCGATGAGCAGCACGCGCGTGCGCGGCGCATCGGCGAGCCCGCGGCGGAAGCTCTCCCGGAAACCCCACATGTCGGTGTTGTGGCCGATGCGACGCCCGTCGCGCAGGACGACCGTATTGACCGATCCCAACGCCTCGGCGGCTTCCGAGAGCCCGTCGAGAAGCGGGATGATCTCCTGCTTGTAGGGAAAGGTCACGTTGAGGCCGTCGAAGCCGAAATGCCCCGCGAAGGTCAGGACGTCCGCCAGCGAAGCGGCTCCCATGCGATCTGCATCGAGCAGCCGGTAGATGTAGGGGAACCCCTGGGCGTGGCCCTCGGCTTCATGCATGGCGGGGGTGCGCGAGAGCTGGATGCCACGGCCCACCAGGCCGACGAGAAAGCGCCGCGGCGGGGAAACCCTGCCCCGCGCCTGCTGCGCCGCGGCCGTCGCTGTCGCCAATCCAACCTCCCGGATGCCACCCGCGCCGCGCGCGGTCCTCCCGACATCACGCAGGCAGAATGTACCGGCTGGTTAATTTCGTCAACAGCTTTGTACGAGCCAGTTAATTTGCTATCTCTGCTGCGCGGCGCCAAGGCCGCCGGCAGGAGGAAGGGCTGAGCATGGGCGGAAAACCGGCCAATGGCCGCAGCGGCTGGAAGCAGGATCCGGCAGGCGTCCGCAAGAACATCCTGGCGGTGGCGATGGAGGAATTCTCCGCCAACGGCCTGTCCGGCGCGCGCATCGACGAGATCGCGGCCAAGACCAACACGTCCAAGCGCATGATCTACTATTATTTCGGCGACAAGGTCGGGCTCTACGGACGCGTACTGGAGGAGGCCTACCGGCAGGTTCGCGCCGGCGAGCAGGAACTGGAACTCGACCACCTTCCGCCGGACGAGGCGCTGAAGCTGCTCGCCGAGTTCACCTTCGACCACCACAGCCGCCATCCCGACTTCATCCGCATCGTGATGATCGAGAACATCCATCACGGCGAGTATCTGGAGCAGTCTGAACTGATCCGGCTGCTCAATGCGGGTGCGATCCAGAAGCTCGAGGCAATCGTCCGGCGGGGGCGGGAGGCCGGCCTGTTCCGCGACGACGTGACCCCTCTGGAACTGCATTGGCACATCAGCGCGCTGAGCTTCTTCAACGTCTCCAACCGCGCAACCTTCTCGCGCATCTTCGGCAACGCGCTGTTCGGCGACGCGGGCCAGCAGGCGCTCAGGAGCCATGTGGTTGACATGGTGGCGGCTCTCGCGCTCAAGCCCGAACGCCGGTCGGGGAGCTGACGGCGAGGCCGCCGCGACGCCGGCTAGCGCTGACACTCGATCCCTAGGAACCCCAGATATTTTAATTTCAGGAAACTAAGTTGCCTGATTCTGACGCGTCGGCTATTCAGAAGCGTCTGAAAGGGAGGACTGAACCATGACGCACAAAACCATCCTCAAGTTCGGCCGGGTGGAAAATGCCGATCCCAGCGATCTGCCGGGATGGGTGGTGGTCGAAGGAAGCCCGACGATGAAGACCGCCGTCCAGCACAAGACCAAGGACGGCAAGGTACTGTCGGGAACATGGCAGGCGACCCCTGGCACCTACCACGCAAGCTACACGGATTACGAATTCGTCCACATGATCTCGGGCCGGATCATCATCACGCCGGACGGCGGCGAGCCGGTCGAGGTAGGGCCGGGCGACGCGTTCGTCGTCGAGGCCGACTTCAAGGGCACCTGGAAGATCGTCGAGCCCGTGACGAAGCACTTCGTCGTCACGATCGGTTCGTAGGAACGCTACAAAGACATATGGGCAAGAGAAGGCCCGCGTCGACTGGGATGCGACGCGGGCTCGTGCGCCTCGGCGGCTTTCTTCATGGCCGCGGCGATTTCAACGAAGAGTTTGGATGGCGAGGTCGCCGGCGTCGACCGGCACAGTCACGCACTGAGATTTTCCAGTGGTGAAGTCATCGTAGCTGATCGAAAACTTGGCGCACCCGACAGGATTCGAACCTGTGACCTCTGCCTTCGGAGCAATTTAGGCACCCCATCCTAAATGCACGCTAGGGCACGCCATGATACTACAACCGCATGAAATCACTGGACTATTCCGGTTTTCCTGCCGAAATCCATATCCGCAAGTTCGCTCCGATATTCGCCCGGCTGCTTCCGTGGTGCTTCCGTGGAAACAGCTCCTCCATAACGGGGGGATCGCCTGATGACAAAGCTAACGAAACGAGTGGTCGACGCCGCCGACGTCCGGGAAAAGGACTACTTCATCTGGGACGACGAACTTCCCGGCTTCGGCCTTCGCGTGTTCGCATCAGGCAAGCGCAGCTATCTTATCCAATATCGCGCGCTCGGTCGAACCCGTCGTTACACCATCGGCCTGCACGGGATCTGGACGCCAGAAACCGCACGACAAGAAGCGAAGGCCCAGCTTGGCCGCGTCGCTCGCGGCGACAACCCGTCTGAGGAACGGCAACTCGATCACCAGGCCATGACGGTCAAGGAGCTATGCACGCTCTATCTTAAAGACCTCAAGGCAGGCCTGATCCTCGGCAAAGGCGGTCGCCCCAAGAAGGCGACCACCATCGTTACCGACACTGGCCGCATCGAACGCCATATCATTCCGTTGATCGGCGCGCGGCGGGTGAAGGACCTGACAAAAGCCGACATCAACAAGGTGCTCAAGGACATCATGGCCGGCAAGACGCGAGTGTCGGTCAAGACGAAGAAGCTACGAGGCAAAGCCATCGTGCGCGGCGGCGCCGGCACGGCGACACGCACGGTCGGCCTCCTCGGCGGCATCCTCACCTACGCCGTCGATGCGGGCATCATCGATCGCAACCCGGCGCACGGCATCAAGAAACCGAAGGACAATGTCCGCAAGCGCAGGCTTTCCGAGGCGGAGTATCGCACTCTCGGCATCATGCTGCGCGAGGCGGCGGAGAACGAGAAATATGCGATGACCGTCGAGATCATTCGCCAGATCGCCCTGACCGGCTGTCGCCGGTCGGAGATGATCTCGCTTATGTGGTCAGAGGCCGATACTGAGGCGAGTTGCCTGCGACTGGAGGACAGCAAAGAGGGCGAATCCATCCGTCCCATCGGTCTTCCCGTGGTCGAGTACCTGGAGCAGCGCCGCGAGAATGCGAAGGGCACCTACGTCTTCCCCGGCCAGGGCGAGGACAATGCCTTCGGCAGCTTTCCGAACCATTGGGAGCAGCTATTCAAGGACTCGCCGCTCTCCGACGTTACGCCGCACGTCCTGCGCCACAGCTTCGCGAGCATCGCCAACGATCTCGGCTTCACTGAGGTCACGATCGCCGCGCTGGTAGGCCATTCCAAAGGTTCTGTGACAAGCAAATACATCCATACGCTTGACACGGCGCTTATCATGGCTGCCGATACGATCTCAGGCTACATCCAGGGGCTCCTCGACGGCGTGACCTTCAAGCAGACCGCATATGCCCTCGATCGGGATTCCCGGAAGACCGCGCTTGCGCTGTTCCTGAAAAATGCATCCGCAGAGGAGCAGGAGGAGCTGTCCCTCGCTGCCTAGCCCCGGCGCGCGAGCTTTGATCCAGCACTAATGGCGCAGCTCCGCAGAGCAGAGAGTAATCACCATCTGCTAGGCAACCGCCATCGTGCTGTTACTCACTTACAAGCCGTCTCAGATTCTGGAGGATGCCGTCTTGCATGGCCTGTGGCGACAGACTGCGAACCGTTGCCAATTCCGCGACCGTTGAAACGACATCGCGTGGCCTTAGAGGCCGCCCTTCAAATTCCACAAACGGGCCGTCCGTTTCCGTTAGCAGACGGTCGAGCGGAAGACTTCCAACCAGTTGGCGGTGCTTGGGCGAACGGAGCATCGCTGCATTGACGGAGAAGTAACATCCTAGGGCCATCGCCCAGCGCGCTTCCGCAGACGTGCCCGTGAACCAGTGCAGGACAACGCGCCCCCGATCTTGTGGCAGGGCGCGTTCAATATGGTTTAGAACTTTGCCAACCGCGCGGACGCTATGGATGGTCAGTATCTTCCCGCCCTGTTCGGCGCAGGCGCGTAGGATGTGCTCGAACACCCGCTCTTGGGCCGGAAAACTGCGATAGAAGCGAGGGCCGGCATCCAGGCCTATTTCCCCAATATACCGCGCATCCGGCAGATAGCGCTCGAAGATCGGTAACTCGTTCTCGCGTTCGGCAACGAGCTGCGGATGAAGCCCTAGCGCGATGCGAACATGGGCAGATCTGGACGTCAGTTCCCGGTTTCGTGGCCAGGCCTTGGGCGTGGTCGTAACTGCGAGCGTCGCCACTCGTTCCCGATCGCATTCGGCGATAAGGGCGGTATGATCCTTGTAAAGATCAACATGACAGTGGAAATCGACCCAACGAGGCGCCGACTGCTTCGACAGCACCGTCATAGCGGACGAGCCCGAACACCTTGCAGCAGCCTTCCTACCTCCTGCAGGCCAGCAACATAGACGGCCTCATAGTCGGAAAGCTTGCCGGGATGATCGATTAGGGGTCCGGGCCGATGAATATCGAACCGAGCTCGACCGGGCTTTCGCGCCAGCCGCGATAGGGCAAGCTGGAACGAGCGCACATGCTCGCCCTCCGCCTTGTTGGTATCGAGGACTTGGGCTCGAAGGTCGACAATGCGGTATGGTGTGTCGTCCGTGCCCCAGCCCTCGAGTATCGCGGCGCGCCGGATTAGACACGGGACACAGCGCCCGCAGTGCTTGGGCGTCCGCTGACTCGGATCCGGATCGTAGCGGCGGCTTCCCGGCGATGAGCACGACATGGTGTGCTTCACCTCTTTTCGGAGGAACGGGACGTCGGCGCATCCCTTTGCCATCTGACCCTTCGTCATAAAGGCGTAGGGATTTTCCAATCGGACGCTGAGGCCGAGGCCTTTCAGCAGATCGCCAAACCGCGCCATGTAGAATGGATGAGTCGTGCGGGTGCTGAGCGCACCCAGCCTAAGCGGATCGAGGGGCACGTTTAGCGAGATCAGGCCGTTCTCCGGTACATGGACAACCATGTCGCCGCCAATTGCATCGGCCGCCATGACCGCCAGCGCGAAGAAGAGGAATGAGCGTCCCCTTAGCGTATCCTCGACAGCAGAGTTTTCCACCGTATCGGTGGGGAATCCGACTCTCGCCCTGATGTGATGAAGCGTCGTTCCACCAAAGCGACGCTTTAACACCTCGCTGCAATAGCTTTGGTGTGTGCTGGTGATGCCATCCCAATAGTGGCTCACCAACATCGGCGCCTCGCCACGAGTCAGCAGATCGATCGCGCCAATGAAACTGTCCATCCCGCCGGAGAATAAACACACCGTTGTCGGCGTCGCTGTTCGCAATTTGGTCGGCTTCGGGGCCAGATCACGAGTGCCGGCCGCTCGAGGACGGAAATATGCGCCCCAACGGTCGCCGGTAAGGAAGTTCAATGTCGTCACGATCAACGGCGCCAACGGTTGCCAGCGGGCCGGATCATGCACCGGCAAGTGAAGGTCGATCTCTCGGGTCCAGGCGTCCTGCGCATCAGCGGCACGCGAGATGCGCGTATCGGCGGCAGTGATTGCCGCGGCCAACAGCGCCAGATCGACGGCCGTTTCCGAGGGGCGGAGGCCAAGCTCGCAGAGCTGATCTAATGCTTGTCCCAACCCGTAGCCCGGCCGGAATTCGCCATCGACGAAGTTGATCTCCGTCTCCTGTGTGTCCGCGCGGCTCGGCGAAACTTTTGTGCTATCGCCGGGGCCGAGCCTGCAAATGATCGTGTGGTGCCTCATGCGGCAGCCTCCCCGGCGACGGCAATCAGCTCGAATGCCGCCTCGTAAATCTGATTGACGACGTTCTCGATATCGCGGTCGGACAAGCGCTCCAGGCCGTCGAGCCTCCCAGCAAGTTGGCCGCGAGTTGCGCCTTCGACAAAATCATGAAGCTGACCCTGAGCGCTTTCCACTGCCGCGACGTCGTCGGGTAACTTGATGCCTCGGCCACCAAGGTCCGCCATCACTCGTCCTTCGATTGATCGAGAGACGAAGTCGAGGAAGACGTCCTGAAGCTGTTGCGGCGTAAGGGTATCGAAGCTGCCCAATCCCGCTTCCGCAAGATCGCCGATCGTTTCCAGCATCGCCTGGCGGGCGATCGCATCGTCGACGGCGCCGCCCGGCGGGCAGATGAATTCCAGGATAGCGACGAAGACATCGGCGGCCGGCTGCGCCGCCAACCCGGCCAGGTTGAGCTGACGAAGTGTTTCGGTTGGTCCGAGACGTTGGAAGTCACGAACAACACCCAGCAATCCGCCAGCCGCTGCACGTGATGAGCCCATACGTCGTGCGGCCCGCCGGGCACCGCCGGTGCCGTTGCGCACATAGTTCGACAACGCGCTACCTAGCGAACTGCGGCTGCCGGTCCTTGCAAAGCGCGTGAAACTTCCCCGGGCGCCGCCCAGACTACCGGTGCCGCGCGTATCCGGACGTGGTGTAGTGCGCGGCGCGCCCGGAACAGCCGGCTGCATCGGCTGTGGCGATGAAGGCCCACCCGGCGCGCCTGGTGTACCGGGGGCCGTTGGCGCTGTTGCCGGCGGCCGGGGTTGCGTGGGCGGAGTCGGGTCGTCGACGAAGGATGGAACAAGACCGCTCGATGGGCCGCCATAGCTTTTTGACGTTCCCATATAATCAGGCTCGCTGCAGCTTGCTGATACCCTGCGCGGCCTTTTGCAGGATCGAGTTATCGGTTTGTTCAGCCCATGACCGCAGCGTACTTTGGAACTCTGCCGCAATGCCGGTGTCCGTGAAGCATGCCCCCCAACTGGAGGCAGCCCAGCTCCCAACCTTGGTCACGGGCAACTCACGAATGAACTCCAAGAGGCGACGCTGAAGCGCTGGATGCGCTTCGACCAGTCGCACGAGACCGTCCACCCCCCTGGGCTTGGCGGTGAAGTTGTCGTCCTGAAGAATACGACCGCGGATCGCCTCGAACACCTCCTCAGGTTCTGGCCCCGTGAGCTTTGCGATCTCACTTGCAGCGCCACGAACCATCAGCGTCGGGCCCATCAGCTTCTCGATGAGACCCTCGAGGTGACTTGCCGCGGCCAACCCACCCAACGAGCTGCGTTTGTCACGTGTGACGAATACATACGGTCGGAGGTCGACGCCCGTCAGTGGCGGGTCTATTGCCGCCCAGCCTTTAGCCCACTCGTTCTTCTCCCATTCCACCGCTTCGGCCGGGAGCGGTGCTGGTGTGGAGCGTGAAGCTTTGCGGCCGCCTTTGCCGGCCGGTTTCTCATCGTGGTCCTCCTCCCGAGCCGGCGCCCGGACATGCTCCTCGAAACGACGCAGCGCCTCGGGTTGTCCATCGGGGTGATTGGCCGCGAGCCGTGCGACCTGCTCGTAGAAGTCTGGATAGAACCGCTCGGCGAGCATGATCTTGGCCAGCACCGGTCGCTGAATATCGACCCCGAAGCCGCGCTCCTCGGCAATGGCGTGACGCAACATCATGGAATTGAGGAAGCGTTTGATCTGGCGCGGATTGCCGCGCGTGCCCTCGCTCAGGATCTTTGTGACGTGGGCGCTGATCACCAACGCCTGATCGACCTCGGGCGGCATCTTGCCGCCCATCGCCTGCTCAACTGTCCGCCGATCTAATCCGCGACTCTTCCACGGACGCCGCATGTCCTCGCGCGCCGATTTGAGCAGAGCCAGGAATCGGGGATCGGTCGGACCGAGCGCGTTCTCCGCGAGTAGCAGAGTTACATATACGCGCGTTTCGGCGACACCGAGCGCGGGGATTCGGAACGGAACCTGGATCAGCTTTTCCAGATAGTTCCGCGCATAGCTGACCGGGCCGGAGCTGGGCGGCAAGTCGGGGAAGTGCTCGCGCACCGAATACTCGATCATCAATTCGTCGGCACCTATCACGAATGCGGTGCGCTCGACGAACAGGAAGAGCCGAATCGCTTCGAGTGTCGCGATCGCTGTCTTCGGCAGGCAACGGTCGAGATCATCGACGATAACGACGAGCTGGTCGATGTCGGCGGCCTCGAGAAGCTCTTTGAACTCCTCGCGGAACGCATGAATGTGCTCGGGGAGGTTATCGGTGTCGGCTGGCGCTTCCTTGATGAACTCGCCCGCCTTTTCGGCGACGCCCTTCAGATCCTCGACCGAGATATGTTCCTGCGGCTTCGCCAGGAAAGAGGTGGTGACATCGTAGAGGCCTTTGATCTGATCGAAGGTTGGGATCCCGGTCGCAGCCGTGAACGCGAAGCCTCCAGCCTTGCGGGCGAGCTTTAGCCAATCAACGCGCCGCAGCACCTTTTTCGCGGCGTCGGCCACTCTCGTAGACGTCGGACGGGCACGGCGAAGTTCATCAACGATGGTTTCGATGACGACGGTTTTTGCGTCCTCAAAGCCCTCGAATGTCCAACCGTTGAACCAGAGGCACAGGACGCGCTCGTCATCCTCAAAGGCGCCCTCCAGCATCTTGAGTACGCTTGACTTGCCTGCGCCCCAGTCGCCATGGACGCCGATCGTCACTGGAGCGTCGGGCGTCTTGCGGACCAAATTGACGACGGTCTTCGCGATCGCCTCGTAATAGAGGAGATCGGTAGCCGTCTCCTGATCGTTCAAGAACATAATCCCCCCTCTGCCTGCATTACGTAGGCCCCTAACCTAAATGTATTCTTCTTATTGGAGTCATTATCGTTCCAACCGCACGCGCAATCTACGCGCGCGTTCCTGGAATGCGCCTTCTCCACCTTCGAGAATGTCGCAGACCGCCTTCCTAATTTCTGCGTTCTCCAGGCCACCTGATCGATACGAGATCGGCGGCAGGGAGCCGTGCGGATGCGGTCCGGCTTCGGCTATTATGATTTGATCCGCGTCGGTGTTGATGACGAGGTTCGCATTGTGCGTAACCATGATGACCTGGCGGTGCGCCTTCGCTTCGATGAAGAGATGCACCAACTCATCGAAGACCGACTTGGGATCGAGGTTCTCTTCCGGCTGATCGATCACCAATGGCCGATTGTCGCTATCGTCCAGCGCCAGATAGAGGAGGAGCAGCACAATGCCGCGGGTGCCGGGCGAGAGCTTGCGAATGTCGACACCGTCATAGTCGATGCCATAACGGATCGAGATGTGATCTGTGCTGAAAAGCCACTGAGCAAAGCGCTTCGACCACGACCGAAATTCCGCCTGATCCGTGTGCGCGACCGGAGAATGATCTAACAGGTCCTTCTGATAGAGCCGCCGGAATTCTGCCATCGCGGCGATGACGGCCGCGGAATCGCCGGTTTCCCACGCTCCCTTGAGCACCTCATTTGCTCTCTGGAGCAACGTGCCCTTGCCCCGAAACGCGCCGACCTTTCGAAGATCGATCAGACCATCTTCAGCCTCGGTCGCCCACTGCTCCACATCGGCCACGCGGACGACCGAGAACGAAAGCTTCTTCAACGTGCCGGATGCCGCGCCGAGCCGTGCCATGAGCGGCGCGTACAGTTCCTCTAACACCGATTGCTCTGCGACGAGTGCGTCGAAGGCCCTCCCATAGGCTTCTTCGCGCTCGGTTTGCAGAGCGCGCGCACGATCCTTGGCACCCTTCGCGTCGGCCAGTTTATCATTCAGCGTTTGCAGCGCCGCCGTCTCGGTCGCGATGCTGCCCGAGAGCGCGGTGTACCGACGCTGCGTCTCCTTGTCTGCACTGACCAATTTTTCCAGCCGCGCCATTTCCGCCTCAAGAACGGCTTGTGACAGCGTGCTGAGGTCAGCGTCGTCCGGGAAATACGGTTTGTTGGGATCGCCAGGCGCGGGCGCCGTGCCCTTGAGTTCGGCGATCTTGCCGTCGACCCACTTCACGTAGCCAGCGAGATCGCTGTCGACGGGGCCCTTGTAATCCAACAAGAACGCTGCCCACTGCTCCGCAGACATCCCGCTATGCGCGTGGCGCGCCTGGACCTGTCGCAGCGCTTCCGGAGCCTGGTTGCGGCGTAGGTCCTTCACCTCGTCTTGCATCGCCAGAAAAGTTTGCCGCTGCCCCGCGAACTGCCGCAGTTTCGCGCGGATCTGGTTAGCTGCCCCCGCCAATTCGGTGTGACGTTGAGCCCGCTTTTCACTGCCGGCCGAAACGAGCTTCGCACGGTCGGCCGTGTACGCCTCGACCAGCTTCTTTTTCTGCGCCGCTTGCGCCTCGTAGGTCGCCGCCAGCTTTTCCTTCTCTAGCTCAGTGCTGATCCGCTCCGAAATTTGCGCGACGGCCTCGGCTTCACGATCGCGAGCAAGGCGATGCCGCGATGCTCGGTGTTCGAGCAGCTCGCCGAAATCCAATGTGCCGTCCCGCGCGTCGTCGGGGTGAGCCTCGAAGATCACGCGCTCAATCTCTCGCAGCAATCCATCTGTCAGGCCGCTCGACGAGCACAGTTCCTCGACAAACTGCTGTGACAGGTAACGCACCCGCTCGTAGCTGTAGGGACCGTTGGCATCCGATCCATCAAGCGCGCGCGTGACGGGCTCACCCGCTGCCCAACTCACCTTGACCTTCGCGTCGCCGACGAGCGGGCGAGCACGCACAAGGAAGGACGGATTGGCCCATTCTTCCGAGTTCCACGCTTCATGGGAGATGGAATCGCAACCTGCCGCGATCATGTCGGCGAGCGCAGTCTTGCCCGATCCCCGCGCGCCGATGATGGCGACCAGTCCCGGATTGAGCGGAATGATCGGCGTTGTCATCCATGGGGCGTCGAGGACTCGGACTTCCGAGATCACTTGGGACGGCGTGGCTGACTTCGGCGGCTCGGCGCCGACATGCGCGCGGCCGCTAGGATCGATGCATGCCTGTCGGAGAGCGTCGAACTCCAGCGCGCCTTTGATCCAGGAGAAGCGGTCCCCGAACGGGGACGCCACATCGTCGAGCTTGTGCGCATCGCTTCCATGGAGGCACGGTTTCAGCCCTCCGTATCGCGCTCGAATTTGATCGGGGTTGAGATCCCGTTCGCCAAGCCAGAACTCGCGTTGCGCCGGACTGCCGGCGAAGATCACATGAGCGAAGCTTTCAATTTCGCGGCGGATCGTCTGGTCCGCCGCTTCTCGCACGCCCGACGTGCCGTCGGTCGCGCCGCCTGCCACCGCGATCAAGATGTTCTTCTTCGCCCATCCGCTGCCAGCAAAGACCTCGCGCAACTGCTGGAAATTGACCTTGAACTGGTTGGCTCCAAAGCCCAACGCTGCACGTTCATCGGTGATTGCTGGATCAGCCCTTTTGCCAAGCCGGATAAGATCCGCGCGCGTACAATCAAAATGATCCTGCATGACGCTGAACCGCAGGCGCGAAAGGAGGCGCCGCAACTCTTCGATATGTTGGGGGTCTTCCGGACTGACGAACAAGTGGAGGTTGACGAAGCCACCTTTGGCTGTCGCCACATCAAGCCTTAGTTCCACATTCGGAAAGATCAGCTTGGCGCGAGGCAATCGGCCGGCTGCCTTTTGTCGGAGCACCTCTTCGTATGTATCGGTCACATAGTAATCGGTGACGGCGATCGCCTCGATGATCGGCGTGGCCTGCTCGAGGGCGGTAAGATAGTCATCCCAGGCAGTGGGGCCGCTGAACTGGTTGTTCATCACCGTGCCCGGCGCGTGAATATGCGGCTCCCACCTGCGCCATTCCGATCCCCTGTCCAGCATTCCCCCCATCTCCTGCTCTTGTTCTTATTGGCCGACGTGGTTCACCCGCTCGGCGATGCGGGTGCACTGCTCAATGAGCGCTTCGAACGGTTCGGCTTCTTCGAGCAGTAAGCCATCATCGACCATCTGACTATAATCCTTGGCCAGCGCCTCTAGCGCCTCACCGGTCGGCACAAGCTGCAGGCCCCCATTTACGGCAGCTTCGTAATCAATCGCTGCGCCATTCGCGGCCTTCTCGGCGAAGAACATGCCCTTGTGTCGCGAGACAGCACTCGCAAGGTCGCGATCAGCCACAGCGTTTGCTACGATTCCGGCGTCGTCGAGCCGAACAACATCGTGCCAGTGACGCGAAAAACGATGTCCGCGCAGCCGTTCCTGCAAGCAGAAGACATGGATCGCGGTCGCCTTTTCCCAAAAGGTCCGCTCGGCGTGCATCACGCGCGGAGACGCCGCCGGGAACGTCACGCCCTCGACCAGGCCCGCCGCATCGCAGACCACGTCGCGCACGCTGGCCGGTTCGCCGGTCGAGC
>VFQM010000641.1_pt1 | contig 36815 bp, 29 predicted proteins | sample 3512391 | NCBI WGS metagenome assembly VFQM01 (sample SAMN10412369, study PRJNA504923) | tailings metagenome | isolation source: Replicate 1 from Balatoc abandoned mine | place: Philippines
AGATCAACAGCGGCAGCGTGAACACCGTGTATTCGCTGTCCTTCACCAATCCCTACTACACCATCGACGGCATCAGCCTCGGCTACGACGCGTATCGCCGCGACGTGGATGCCTCCTCGCTTGACGGCGTCGGCGAGTACGAGTCTTCCACCATGGGCCTGGGCATGCGTTTCGGCCTGCCGCTCAACGAGAAAGACACGCTGTTCCTCGGCGCGGCCGTCGAACAGCTGCAAATCTCCACCACGGCGAAGAGCCCGATCAAGTACCAGAACTTCGTCGCCAAGCATGGCGATACCAACAACACCCTGCGGCTGGATGCCTCACTCGCGCGCGACACCCGCGACAATTACCTGTTCCCGACCAGCGGCATGATGCAGCGCGCCGCGCTCGAATTCGGCGCACCGCCCGGGGACCTCCAGTACTACAAGCTGTCGCTGCAGCACCAGCAGTATTTCCCGCTGAGCAAGGACTTCACGCTCATGGTGAACGGCGAGGTCGGCTACGGCGGCGGGCTGGGCAACAGCGAACTGCCTTTCTACCGCAATTTCTTCGTCGGCGGCGTGAGCTCGGTGCGCGGCTTCGCCTCCGGCACGATCGGCCCCAAGGAAATCGATGTCGATGGCGACGTCGTAGCCCTGGGCGGCGACACCAAGTTCGTCGGCAATGTGGAGTTGTACTTCCCCATGCCCGGCATCAAGGACAATTCGGTGCGGCTGTCTACCTTCTTCGATGCCGGTGCGGCGTTCGGAACTGGCGCCAGCCAATACGGGTCAAACAAGCTCGGCTTTGAAGACATGCGCTTCTCGGCCGGCGTCGGGCTGGCCTGGAACTCCCCGCTGGGGCCGCTGAAGTTCAGCCTCGCCTACCCGATCAATTCCAAGGATTACGATGAAACTGAGGTATTCCAATTCAGCATGGGTACGACCTTCTGATTGGATGCGTGTGGAGCGGTAATGAAAAAACAGATATTTTTGCTTTCAGCCTTGCTGCTGCCGATGTTCGCAATGACGGCGGTGCAGGCGGAAAAAGTCGGCTTTGTGAACACCGAGCGGCTGTTGCGCGAAGCGCCGCTTTCCGTCAGGGCCCAGAAGAGCCTGGAAAGGGAGTTTTCCCCGCGCGAGCAGGAATTGCAGAAGATGGCCAAGCAGGCACGCGACCTGCAGGCGCAGCTCGACAAGGATGGCGTGACCATGTCCGAAACCGAGCGCCGGAACAAGGAGCGCGAACTCGCCAACCTCAACCGCGAGTTCCAGAAGCAGAGCCGTGAATTCCGCGAAGACCTGAACCTGCGCCGCAACCAGGAACTGGGTGTGATCCAGGAAAAGGCGCGCAAGGCCATACTCGAAATCGCCAAGACCGACAAATTCGACCTGATCGTTGAGCAGGCGGTTTACTTCAACCCCAAAATCGACATCACCGACCGCGTGATGAAGGCATTGGGCGACAAGTAATTCCGGCGCGGGATGGCATATTCGCTGGCGGAGATTGTCACGCGCTTCGGCGGCGAACTGCTTGACGACAATGGCGTGACGGTTTCCGGCGTGGCCCCGCTCGAACGGGCAGGGCCGCAGGAGATTGCCTTCGTGTCGCAGGCGAAATATCTGCGCGACATCGGCTCCTCGCAGGCCGGCGCGCTGATCCTGCCGCCCGAGGGGCGCGACAGCGGCAGGCGTCCGCGCATCGTCAGCGATAACCCCTATCTTTATTTCGCGCGCGTATCGACGCTGCTGAACCCTGCGCCGCAGCCGATCCCAGGCATCCATCCGGCTGCAAGCGTGCATCCGCAGGCTCGGGTGGCGGCGAGTGCCGCCATCGGTGCTGGCGCCGTCATCGGCGAGGGTGCCGTCATCGGCGAGCGCAGCATCATCGGCCCCAACTGCGTGATCGGCGAGCATGCGCGCCTGGGCGACGATTGCCTGCTGCATGCGAATGTCACGATCTACCACCAGTGCGTGCTGGGCAGCCGCGTAATCCTGCATGGCGGCTGTGTCATCGGCTCGGATGGCTTCGGATTCGCCAACGACAAGGGGCGCTGGGTGAAGATTCCGCAGGTGGGGCGCGTGATCATCGGCGACGATGTCGAGGTTGGCGCCTGCACCACCATCGACCGCGGCGCGCTCGACGACACCGTGATCGAGGAGGGGGTCAAGCTGGACAACCTGATCCAGGTGGCGCATAACGTGAAAATCGGCGCGCACACCGCGATCGCCGCCTGCACCGGCATTGCCGGCAGCGCGAAAATCGGCAGGCACTGCATGATCGGCGGCGCAGCCATGATCTTTGGCCACATCGAGATTGCAGATGGCGTGCGCATCTCCACCAATACGCTGATCACGAAATCATTGACCAAACCCGGCACCTACACTTCGGCGCTGCCTTTCTCGGAACATGGGGAATGGCTCAGGAATGCGGCGCATTTGCGCAACCTTGACAAGCTCGCCGGCCGCATCAAGGAACTGGAAAAACGAATCTCGGAACTGGAAGGAAACAAATAATCATGGCATTCATGGACATTCAGGAAATCATGCGGCACCTGCCGCACCGCTATCCGTTTCTGCTGGTGGACCGCGTGCTCGAATGCGAGCCCGGCAAGCGCATCGTCGCGCTCAAGAACGTGACCATGAACGAGCCGCATTTCCCCGGCCATTTCCCGCATCACCCGGTGATGCCGGGGGTGCTGATCCTGGAGGCGCTGGCGCAGGCTGCTGCGGTGCTTTCCTACGTCACCGAGAACAAGGTGCCGGATGAGGATTCGGTGGTGTATTTTGCCGGCATCGACGGCGCCCGTTTCAAGAAGCCGGTGATGCCGGGCGACCAGTTGATCCTCAAGGCCGAAATCCTGCGCAACATGCGCGGCATCTGGAAATACGCCACGCGCGCCGAGGTCGATGGCGAAGTGGTGGCCGAGGCGGAAATGATGGCCGCGCTCAGGAACATGTAATGCCGCAGGTTCATACCACCGCTATCATCGAACAGGGCGCCAAGCTCGCCAAGGATGTAAAGATCGGCCCCTACGCCGTCATCGGCCCGCACGTCGAAATCGGCGAAGGCACGACGGTCGGCGCGCATGCCGTCATCACCGGGCATACCCGCATCGGCAGGAACAACCGCATTTTCCAGTTCGTGTCACTGGGCGAAGTGCCGCAGGACAAGAAATACGCCGGCGAACCGACGCGCCTGGAAATCGGCGACCACAACACCATCCGCGAATTCTGCACCTTCAACATCGGCACCGCGCAGGATGCCGGCGTGACCCGGGTCGGCAGCCATAACTGGGTGATGGCCTACGTGCACATCGCACACGACTGCATCGTCGGCGATCACACGGTGATGGCCAACAACACCACGCTCGCCGGCCATGTCGAGATCGGCGACCATGCCATCCTCGGCGGACTCACCGCGGTGCACCAGTTCTGCCAGATCGGCGCCCACGTCATCACCGGCGGCGGCACCATCGTCTACAAGGACATCCCGCCCTATGTCACGGCAGCCGGCCAGCCGGCCAAGCCGCACGGCATCAACAGCGAAGGCCTCAAGCGTCGCGGTTTCATGCCCGAGCAGCTCGCCACCCTCAAGCGCGCGTACAAGATCCTGTACCGCGACGGGCTGACCCTGCAGGAAGCGCTGCAACAGCTCGATGCCATGAAGGCGCCGGAAGTGAATCTGCTGACCGATTTCCTGCGCAAGGCCGAGCGCGGCATCATCCGTTGATGGCTGCCGTTGGGCTGATCGCTGGCGAAGCTTCCGGCGACCTGCTCGGCGCTGAACTGATCCGGGCGCTCAAGGCGCGCCATCCGTCACTGCAATTCGAGGGCATCGTCGGACCGCGCATGGTGGCGGCGGGCGCGCATGCACTGGCTTCCTGCGAGCGGCTTTCGGTCAACGGTTATGTCGAGGTGCTGCGGCATCTGCCCGATTTGTTGAGGCTGCGGCGCGAGACCGTCGACCATTTTCTTGCCAGCCGCCCGCAGGTCTTCGTCGGCATCGATGCGCCCGATTTCAATTTCGGCGTGGAGGCGAAGCTCAAGGCCGCCGGCATTCCTGCCGTGCATTTCGTCAGCCCGTCGATCTGGGCCTGGCGCGGCGAGCGCATCCACAAGATCGGGCAATCCGTTTCGCACATGCTGGTGATGTTCCCCTTCGAGGAGGAGATCTATCGCCAGGCCGGCATACCCGTGACCTATGTCGGCCACCCCATGGCCGACCGGCTGCCGCTGGCGCCTGACATGGCGGCGGCCAGGCTGGAGTTGGGCATCGAGGCCTCCGGCCCGGTGATTGCCTTGCTGCCGGGTTCGCGCCACGGCGAGGTCAAGCGCCTGGCGCCGCTCATGCTCGAAGCGGCGAAGCGCATCCTGGCAAACAGGCCCGCGGCGCAATTCCTGATTCCGGCGGCGACCGAGGCGGTCGAGGCCAGCCTGCGCGAACGGGCCGCCGCTTCCGGCCTGCCGGTCAAGGTGCTGCGCGGCCAGTCGCATGCGGCGATGACCGCGGCCGACGTGGTGGTGCTGGCTTCCGGCACGGCCACGCTGGAAGCGGCGCTGTTGAAGAAACCCATGGTCATCACCTACAAGGTGCCGGCCATCACTGCCTGGATTGCCCGGGGCAAGCTCTACCTGCCCTACGTCGGGCTGCCCAACATCCTGCTCGGGCGTTTCGCCGTGCCGGAACTGCTGCAGGAAAACGCCACGCCGGAAAAGCTGGCCGAGGCGGTGCTGGGCTGGCTGGATGCCCCTGAAAAGCGTGCTGCCCTGGCGGCTGAATTCCGCAGCCTGCACGAAACCCTGCGCTGCAATGCCGGCGAGCGCATCGCCGAGGCGCTGGAAGCTTACCTGACGTAAATCCGCATCAACCCGAAAAAGCCCATACAGGGAGGAATGGGAGGGCAAGGGAGGAGAAAGGATTTTCTCCCTTGCCTCTCTTATCCTCCCTGTTGTCAAAGTCAATCCGCTTCGCGCTCGACCGAGCAGCAATGCGAGGCCGCTTCCGGCTCTTCCACCAGCACCTGGCCGGTGATCGGATTGGGGCGGTAGGTGGTGCAGCCTTTCAAGCCGTGCTCGTGTGCGTACTGGTAGACCGACTGGAATTCCTCGAAGGCGTAATCGACCGGGATGTTGATGGTCTTGGAGATGGCGTTGTCCACCCAGGGCTGCAACGCCGCCTGCATGTCGAGGTGGCGGTAGGGCGAAATTCCCCCGGCGGTGATGAAGGCCTGGGGCAGCGGCGCTTCCGCTCCGCGCAGGCTGCGATACAGCGCATGGGCGTAGTCGCTGACTGCGTACTCGTGCAACTGGCCGTCCATTTCGTAGATGCGGCGGCGGTACTCGTACTGGAACACCGGCTCCAGCCCGCTCGACAGGTTGTTGGCGAGCAGGCTGATGGTGCCGGTGGGGGCGATCGCGGTGAGATGGGAATTGCGGATGCCGTGCTGCGCGATGCCGCTGCGGATGTCATCCGCCAGGTTGCGGATGAAGGCGCCCTGCACGTGCTTTTCGCGATCGAGCAGCGGAAAGCCGCCTTTTTCGCGCGCGAGTTCGATGGAGGTACGGTAAGCCGTTTCGCAGATGCGCTGCATGATGGCCGCTGCGGCCCGCCGGGCCTCGGCGCTGTCGTAGCGCAGGCCCAGCATGATCAGGGCATTGCCCAGGCCGGTGAGGCCGAGCCCGATGCGGCGCGTGGCATGCGCGGCCTGGGCCTGCTTTTCCAGGGGGAAGCGCGAGAGGTCGCAGACGTTGTCGAGCATGCGCACGGCCAGCGCCGTGGTTTCATCGAGTGCGTCGAAATCCAGCGCGGCGCTGTCTTCGAACGGCGCGCGTACGAAGCGGGTGAGGTTGAGCGAGCCGAGGTTGCAGGCGCCGTAGGGCGGCAGCGGAATTTCGCCGCAGGGATTGGTGGCGGCGAGCCGCTCCGCGTACCAGAGATTGTTCTGCGCATTGATGCGGTCGATGAACAGCACGCCCGGCTCGGCGTAGTCGTAGGTCGCCGCCATGATCTCGTTCCACAGCTCGCGCGCGCGCACCACGTGGTACACACGCGAGTCGGGCTCGCCGACGGCGGGAAATGCCAGCGGCCAGTCGGTGTTCTCCTTCACTGCCTGCATGAAGGCATCGCTGGCCAGTACCGACAGATTGAAGTGCCTGAGTTTCGCGGGGTCGCGCTTGATGCGGACGAATTCGAAAATGTCGGGATGGTCGCAGCGGAGCGTGGCCATCATGGCCCCGCGGCGCGCGCCGGTCGAGAGGATGGTGGCGCACATCGCGTCCCAGATGTGCATGAAGGACACCGGGCCCGAGGCCACGACGCCCACGCTCATGGCCTGGGTGCCGGCGGGGCGCAGGGTGGAAAAGTCGTAGCCCACGCCGCCGCCCTGCTGCATGGTCAGCGCGCCTTCCTTCAGCGCGTCGAAGATGCCGTCCATCGAATCCTCGACCCGGCCCATGACGAAGCAGTTGAACAGGGTGACGCGGTGGCCGGTGCCGGCGCCGGCAAGGATGCGGCCGCCGGGCAGGAAGCGGAAATCTTCCAGCGCGCCGTAAAAACGCTGCTCCCAGTGCGCCCGCCCGGCGGCCTCCACGCCGGCGAGCGCACGCGCGACCCGGCGCCAGGTGTCCTCGACCGTGGCGTCCTTCACTTTGCCGGCATCGCGGAAGCGGTACTTCGCGTCCCAGATATGGCGCGAAATATCGCTGGTAAATGGATCCGTCGTCATGCTCTCAGGGTAGTCGTTTCCCGTTAAGATGGCAGCATTCCCAGGGGAGAACAATGTTGCTGGACATGGAAATGCCCGCCGGGCTGTGCGGGGTGGACGAGGCCGGGCGCGGGCCGCTGGCCGGCGCGGTGTATGCTGCCGCGGTCATGCTCGATCCGGCGAGGCCGATTGCCGGCCTGAACGACTCGAAAAAACTCAGCGAAAAGGCGCGCGAACGCCTGGCCTTCATCATCCGCGCGGAAAGCCTGGCCTGGGCTGTGGCCTATGCGACGGTCGAGGAAATCGACCGCCTCAACATCCTGCAGGCGACGATGCTGGCCATGCAGCGCGCAGTGGCCGGCCTCAAGGCGCGGCCGCAGGCGGTGTGGGTCGACGGCAACCGCTGCCCGGACTGGGACTATCCGTCGCGCGCCATCGTCGAGGGCGACGCCAAGGTGGCGGCCATTTCCGCCGCTTCCATCCTGGCCAAGACCGCGCGCGACGCTGCCATGCGCGAACTGCATGCGCGCTATCCGCAATACAACTTTGCCGGGCACAAGGGCTATGGCACGGCCGCCCACCTCAAGGCCATCAGGCAGCACGGCCCCTGCCCGGAGCATCGGCAAAGCTTTTCCCCGGTCAAGCAGATGCTGGCGCAGGGCGTGCTGTTCTGAGCGGAAGAATTAATTTTTGCTTTCGCGCGCTTTTTCGCGGACATGACTAGAATGAAAATTCCATTAAAAGAGGACAAGGAGATGTTTATGAATCGAATGAAACTCGTTCTCGCTTCCGCCGCCGCGCTCATGGCGGCAGGTTGCGCGACGGGCCCCAGTGCCGAGCAGCAGGTCGCCATGGCCGACGATGCGCGCAAGACCGCGGGTTCGCTGATCCAGCAGTTGGGCGGGGAACTGAAGAAGTCGCTCGAGGCGAATGGCCCGGCAGGCAGCATCGGCGTGTGCAAGGACAAGGCGCCGGCCATCGCGGCCTCGCTCTCCAAGTCATCCGGATTCGACGTGAAGCGCGTCAGCCCCAAGAACCGCAACCCCAAGGGCGTGCCCGATGCCTGGGAAATCCAGGCTCAGGCAGCGCTGGAGAAGCGCCTGGCTGCGGGCGAAAAGCCTGAGACTCTCGACACCTGGCAGGTGGTTCGGACATCCAGCGGCAAGGAATTCCGCTATGCCAAGGCGCTGGTGACCCAGCCGGTGTGCCTGACCTGCCATGGCGAGAACATTGCCGACGGCGTCAAGGCTCGCCTGGTCGCCGAATACCCGCACGACAAGGCTACGGGCTATGGCCCCGGCATGGTGCGCGGCATCGTTTCCGTCAAGCGTCCGCTGTAGTCTCCCGCACGCCTCTCCCGTCCGGGAGGGGCGTCGAATCCCGCCGGCTTTACTGCACGCTGCGTGCCTCGAACTCTCCCACCAGTTGTCTGACCGATGAAGCCTCGCGCTGCGGGGTCATGAGCGCGCGGCGGTTCCTGCATTGCCTGACGAGTTCGGCATGGAACCCGGGGTCGTTTTCGGCGCTTGAAATGAGTTGTGCCAGTTGGCGCTCGTCCTCGAGCGGGTAATAGCCGGGATAATCGCTACCGAGCATGCCGATGTTGCCGGACACGGCAGAAGCGAGCACCGGCACGTCGGCCGCCAGTGCCTCGCAGATGACGTTGGCGCCGCCTTCCATGGCCGAGCTCACCACCAGGAGGTCGGCCAGGGCGAACTGCTCGAGGACGGCTTCGTGCGTCTGTTCGCCTAGCCACTGGTAGCGCGGCAGTTTGCTTTCGGCGAAACGTGCAGTCTGTGCCATCTCCTCGGACAGCGCACGGCCCAGGTGGATGATCTCGGCGTGGGAGTGCTCGGGCAGGTAGGCGCTGGCGAGGGCGGCGCGGAACGGGTCCTTTTCCTCGCGCAAATGGCCTACCACCAGCACGCGGAACTGATTGCCGGCCTGCTTGCGGTGCGGCACGTCGGGTGCGGACTGGTAGATGACGCGGGTCTTCGCCGCATGCTCGGCCGTGAGTTCGTCCACCCCGCGTTCTTGCAGGACCACCAGACGGTGGGCGAGGTCGAGCGAGAGCTGCGCGTCAGGGTCGCTCTGGATGTCGCGGTAGAGGTCGGTGCCGGTCAGCACCACGATAAGCGGCCGGCTCGGGTAGCGCTCGGCGAAGGCATGGATGGAGCGGTGGCTGCGCCGCGCATGCAGTGCGATCATGAGATCGGCCGGGGCGCCGTCCCATTCGGTGGCGACTTCGACTTCATAGCCGCCGTCTTGCAGGAAGGCCGCCCAGCGTGCGGCAGTATGCCAGTTGCCGTTGCGGTGCTCGGCGCCGTAGGGGGTGATCAAAACGATGCGCATTTTGGAATAGTGGCACAAAGCCGGAAAATAGCACTATGCACGACCTGATCAGTTCCCGCGACAACCCGCTGTTCAAGCGCCTGAAGAAGCTGGCCGAGTCGGCACGCGCACGGCGCGAGACGCGCACCACGCTGCTGGATGGCGAACATCTGGTCGAGGCCTGTCTCGATGCCGGCGGCCGGCCGCTTACGCTGTTGTACAGCGAGTCATGCGCAGCAGGGGGCTGGCAGAAGCTGTCCGCCCGCTGCGAAGGCGTGAAAGTCGCAGCCTTGTCGGACAGCCTGTTTGCCGAGCTGTCGCCGGTAGACAGCCCGGCCGGCGTGCTCGCGGAAGTCGCGTGGCTCAATCCGGCGCCGCGTGCCGCCGCACCGCTGGTGCTGCTGCTGGAAGATATCCAGGACCCCGGCAACCTCGGCAGCCTGCTGAGAAGCGCGGCTGCCGCCGGCGCCACGCTGGCGGTGCTGTCCAAGGGCTGTCATGACGCCTGGTCGCCCAAGGCCCTGCGCGGCGGGCAGGGCGCGCAGTTCGTGCTGCCCATGCTGTTGCGCGCGGATCTGGCTCAATGGGTTCAAACGCAGAATGTGCCGGTGTGGGCGCTGGCGCTGGGAGGCGAGCGAACGCTGTTCGACACCGACCTCGCCCAGCCCGCAGCGATCCTGGTCGGCAACGAAGGCGCGGGGCTGTCTGAAGAAATCCTGCAGTTGGCGACGGCGCGCGTGCATATCCCCATGCCGGGCAAGGTCGAGTCGCTCAATGCCGCGGCGGCGGCGGCGGTTGCGCTGTTCGAGGCGGTACGGCAAAGAACTGGGGCCAATAGCTAAAAATTGGCGACTGGGGGAGTGTGCGGCCACAGGCGCACTCTGATGGAAGGTATGAAGCGCTCCCCATATCCAATTGCCAGCCCCTAGCTCCTGGCCTCCGTTCCGTCATGCACGATCATCGCGGCGATCTCTTCCACCGAGCGGCGCGTGGAATCGATCACTGGAATGCCGCTGGCGGCCATCATGCTTTCGGCTGCGCGAATTTCGTTGCGGCAGTTTTCCAGGCTGGCGTAGCGGCTGCCCGGAAGGCGTTCGTTGCGGATCTGGGAAAGTCTTTCTGCGCTCAAGGTCAGGCCGCGCAGCTTTTGGCGAAGCGCCAGCAGCACGGGGGGCAGGGTGTGTGCGCCGAGGTCGTCCGGCGTCAACGGATAATTGGCGGCCTTTTTTCCGTATTGCAGCGCAAGGTAGAGTGAAACCGGCGTCTTGCCGGCGCGCGACACGCCGACCAGGATGATGTCCGCTTCGCCCAGCCGTTCGGGGTTGAGGCCGTCATCCACTGCCAGGGCGAAATTCACCGCCTCGATGCGCGCGTGGTAACTGTTGCTCATGCCGTGTATCTGGCCGGAAGCAGCAGTGGCCGCCATGCCGAGCGTCGCTGCCAGCGGCTCGCTGAAGGCATCGAATACGTCGAACATCGGCGCTTCGCAATCACGCAACTTTGCGCGAATAGACTGGTCGGTCAGGGTAGAGACGATGAGGGCCGGCATGGATTTGCGTATGCGCCCGGCCAGCTCCGCCGCCTTTTCCGGCGTGTCGATGAAGGGCACGGTCTGCGCCTGGTATTCCAGCTCGATGAATTGTGAGAGTAGACTGTGGCCTACAGCCTCGGCGGTGACGCCGGTGTGGTCCGACACGAAAAATACCATCAGTTTTTGCACAGGAATTGCTCATGAGCCAACACGAACACGACTATATCGCGCCCCTCGAAACCTTGTCGATGGCGGACGTGCCGCGGGTGGGCGGCAAGAACGCTTCGCTCGGGGAGATGATCGGTGCGCTGTCGGGGCTGGGCGTGACCGTGCCGGGCGGTTTCGCCACCACTGCCAGGGCGTTCTGGGACACCCTGGCGCAGAACGGGCTGCGCGAGAAAATCAATGCGCGCCTCGACAGCCTCGATGTCAACGACGTGACGGCATTGCAGAATGCCGGACGCGACATCCGCGCCATGGTCGAGTCCGTCCCCCTGCCGGCGGAGCTGGAGGCGGGCATCCGTCAGGCCTACCAGCGCATGGGCGACAATGTTGCAGTGGCCGTGCGTTCCTCCGCCACGGCCGAGGACCTGCCCGACGCGTCCTTCGCCGGCCAGCAGGAAACCTACCTCAACATCCACGGCGCCGACTCGGTGGTGGAGCACGTCAGGAAGGTGTTCGCCTCGCTGTACAACGATCGCGCCATCGCCTACCGGGTGCACCACGGCTTCGTGCACAGCGAGGTCGCCTTGTCCGCAGGCATCCAGCGCATGGTGCGCTCGGATCTCGCCGCATCGGGAGTGATCTTCACGCTCGACACCGAGTCCGGCTTTCGCGACGTGGTGTTCGTCACATCGAGCTATGGCCTCGGCGAGACCGTGGTGCAGGGTTCGGTGAACCCTGACGAGTTCTACGTGCACAAGTCCACTGGCGCGCTGGTGAGCAAGGCGCTGGGCGGCAAGGCCATCAAGATGATCTACGGCGCACACGGTACCAGCGTGATCGACACGACAGCCGACGAACGCCAGAAATTTTCCATCACTGACGACGAAGTGCGCAGGCTTGCGCAAATGGCCATTACCATCGAGCAGCACTACGGTCGCCCCATGGACATCGAATGGGCCAAGGACGGCGAGACCGACGAGCTGTTCATCGTGCAGGCGCGCCCCGAGACGGTGAAGGCGCGCGCCAGCGGCGTCAGCGAGGTGTATCGCCTGAAGGGCAGCGGCAAGGTGCGCGTGAGCGGCCGCGCCATCGGCCAGAAGATCGGTGCCGGCCGCGTCTGCGTGGTCGCAAGCCCGCAGGAAATGGACGAGGTGCAGCCCGGCGACGTGCTGGTCGCCGACATGACCGACCCCGACTGGGAGCCGGTGATGAAGCGCGCTGCGGCCATCGTCACCAACCGCGGCGGCCGTACCTGCCATGCCGCCATCGTCGCGCGCGAACTGGGCATTCCGGCCGTGGTCGGCACCAACGACGCGACCACGGTGCTGAAGGACGGCGACGAGGTCACCGTGTCCTGCGCCGAAGGCGACACCGGCCTGGTGTACGAGGGTCTGCTGGAATTCGAGGTGAAGGAGGAAAGCGCGGAGAAGCTGCACGAGCCGCCGGTGAAGATCATGATGAACGTGGCTAATCCGGAACGCGCCTTCACCTTTGCGCAGATTCCCAACCATGGCGTGGGCCTGGCGCGCATCGAGTTCGTCATCAACAACCAGATCGCCATCCATCCGCTGGCGGCGCTGGCCTGGCCCAACGTGCCCGATGATGTCGCGGCGGTGATCAAGGACAGGACCGCCGGCTATGCCGACCCGGTCACCTTCTACGTCGACAAGCTGGCCGAAGGCATCGCTACCCTGGCCGCAGCCTTCTGGCCTAGGCGCGTGATCGTGCGCATGTCGGACTTCAAGTCCAACGAGTACGCCCACCTCGTCGGCGGCAAGGCGTACGAGCCGGTGGAGGAAAACCCCATGCTCGGTTTCCGCGGTGCCGCGCGCTACATCTCCAGCGCCTTCCGTCCCGCCTTCGAGCTTGAATGCCGCGCGCTGAAAAAAGTGCGCAACGACATGGGGCTGACCAATGTGGAAATCATGATTCCCTTTGTGCGCACCCTGGACGAGGCGAGCGGGGTGGTGGAACTGCTTGCGCAGAACGGTCTCAAGCGCGGCGAAAACGGCCTGCGCCTGATCATGATGTGCGAGATACCGTCCAACGTGCTCTTGGCCGATGAGTTCCTCGACCTGTTCGACGGCTTCTCCATCGGCAGCAACGACCTGACCCAGCTCACCCTCGGCGTGGACCGCGATTCCGCCCTGGTCGCCGGCAGCTTCGACGAACGCAACCCGGCGGTGAAGAAACTGCTGGGCGAAGTCATCGCCATCTGCAAGCGCCGCGAGAAGTACATCGGCATCTGCGGCCAGGGACCGTCCGACCATCCCGATCTGGCCGACTGGCTGGTGGAGCGGTCGATCGATTCGCTGTCGCTGAATCCGGATACGGTGTTGGCGACGTGGAGGCGGTTGGCGGTCGGTGGGGCATAGACCTTGAATGCGGAAGACGCCTTGATATTGGCCAAATTTGGCCTGTTCCTGATTGCGTTTGCCGCAGTGGCGGGGCATTTGTTCTTTTGGGCGGCTGCCTATCATCGAGTCGTTGGCATTGAAAAATGGTCTCAACAAGCGGCTGTACTTATCCAGCCTTGGTGGCTTCTCGACAAGGAGTTGCTTCCTGCCGAGCATGACCATTTGCGAGTCAAAGCGCTCTGGTGCTTTGTGGTTTATGTTTTTGCAGGGTTGGCGATTTGGCTTTTGTCTTGAATTGGTCTCATCGCTTGCTCTGAGACTGTTTGGATTGACAGGCCTGTGGCCGGGAGTTGCCCGGCGGCAAGTTACTTTCTTTGCTCCGCCAAAGAAAGTAACCAAAGAAAGGCGGCCCCGCTGTGCTGCCCCTTCGGGGTAAACCTCGGTCGGTGTCTTGAATTGGGCGGCTCGCAAACTCGCACGATCCGCCCGGAAAATTCGCCCGGGCGGCCACGTGCTCAAACACACTCGCCTCAACTACCCCCAATTCAAGCCCCCGCCCGAGGCAGCCCAGAGGGGGATTAAAAAGCAAAGTCCCCCCTCACCCTAGCCCTCTCCCGCGAGGGGAGAGGGAACAAAAAACACAACAAAAGCACATACCCCCTCCCTTGACGGGAGGGGGTTAGGGGGAGGGTGAAGGTTTAGGGGTTGGTTTTTGAAGTTCCCCCGTCTTTGCCGCCGCAGCCTGGAGCTTGCGGGCGGAACAACGCGGCGCAGCATGTCTGAGCCCCGCTCACTTCTGGAATCAAACAGAAGCGGGGCGAATTCTGCGCCGCCCGCCTGCAAGCTCCAGGCTAAGGGAAGCCGAAGGCCGGCATAGCCGGGTCGCCTTCTTTTGGTTACTTTTCTTGGCGAAGCAAGAAAAGTGACTAGCCGCCGGGCTACCCCCGGCGGTTTTTGTAGGCCTGCCAAGGCATTTCCAGTGGCCACCGGCTGGTTTTTGCAGGCCTGCCCAATTTTCCGGGTCTTCCAACCCCATATTGGGCCCGTAACCCGTTTGAGTGTAGAATTCAGCATTACCTGCTCCGCAAACGGAACATGACCAAGTTTGTATTCGTTACCGGCGGCGTGGTGTCTTCTCTCGGGAAGGGCATCGCCTCCGCATCCCTGGCTGCGATTCTCGAATCGCGCGGCCTCAAAGTCACCCTTTTAAAGCTGGATCCGTACATCAACGTCGATCCCGGCACGATGAGTCCGTTCCAGCACGGCGAGGTGTTCGTCACCGAGGACGGTGCGGAAACCGACCTCGACCTCGGCCATTACGAGCGCTTTTCCAGCGCCAAGATGAGCAAGCGCAACAACTTCACCACCGGCCAGATCTACAAGACCGTGATCGACCGCGAGCGCCGCGGCGACTATCTGGGCGGCACGGTGCAGGTGATTCCGCACATCACCGACGAGATCAAGCTGCATATCCGTGCCGGCGCGGGCGATGCCGATGTGGCCATCGTCGAGATCGGCGGCACGGTGGGCGACATCGAATCGCTGCCCTTCCTGGAAGCCATCCGCCAGATGGGCATCGAGGAAGGCCGCGAAAAGACCTGCTTCATGCACCTGACCCTGCTGCCCTACATCTCCACTGCGGGCGAGCTCAAGACCAAGCCCACCCAGCACAGCGTGAAGGAACTGCGCGAGATCGGCATCCAGCCCGACGTGCTCTTGTGTCGCGCCGACCGCGAGATTCCCAAGGACGAGCGCCGCAAGATCGCGCTCTTCACCAACGTGCAGCCGGAAGCGGTGATCCAGGTGCTGGACGCCGATTCGATCTACAAGATCCCGGCCATGCTGCACGAGCAGATGCTGGACGAGATCGTCTGCCACAAGCTCGGCATCCTGGCGCGCGCGGCCGACCTCACTGTCTGGAAGAACCTGGTGCATGCGCTGGAGCATCCCGAGCGCGAAGTCAGCATCGCCTTCGTCGGCAAGTACGTGGACCTGACCGAGTCCTACAAGTCGCTGTCGGAAGCCATGATCCATGCCGGCATGCACACGCTGAGCAAGGTCAACATCGAATACATCGATTCTGAATCCATCGAGAAGGACGGCACCGACTGCCTCAAGGGCAAGGATGCCATCCTGGTGCCGGGCGGCTTCGGCAAGCGCGGCGTGGAGGGCAAGATTGCCGCCATCCGCTATGCGCGCGAGAACAAGGTGCCCTACCTCGGCATCTGCCTCGGCATGCAGCTCGCCGTGGTGGAGTATGCCCGCGACGTGGCCGGCATGGCCGACGCGCACTCAACCGAATTCGAGCCCAATACCAAACATCCGGTCATCGGCCTCATCACCGAATGGCTCGACCGCGAAGGCCACATCGAAAAGCGCAACGAACTATCGGATCTTGGCGGCACCATGCGCCTGGGCGGCCAGGTGTGCAAGCTCAAGGAAGGCTCGCTGGCACGCCAGGTCTACGGCCAGCCGGAAATCATGGAACGCCATCGTCACCGCTACGAAGTCGACAACGAGTTGCTGGCGAAGCTGGAGGAGAAAGGCCTGGTCGTGGCAGGGCGCGCGCCCGGCACCGACCTGTGCGAAATGGTCGAACTGCCGCTGGACGTGCACCCCTGGTTCGTCGGCTGCCAGTTCCATCCGGAATTCACCAGCAATCCGCGCACGGGGCATCCGCTGTTCAAGGCATTCGTGCTGGCCGCCATCGCCAACCAGGCGGCGAGAAAGAAGGAAACGGCATGAAGCTGTGTCATTTCGAAGCGGGCTTGGATAAACCTCTGTTCCTCATCGCCGGCCCCTGTGTTATCGAGTCCGAGCAACTGGCCATGGATACCGCCGGCGCCTTGAAGGAAATGTGCGCGGCGCTGGGCGTGCCCTTCATCTACAAGTCCTCCTTCGACAAGGCCAATCGTTCCTCCGCCAAATCCTTCCGCGGCCCCGGCATGGAAGAGGGCTTGCGCATCCTCTCGGAAGTGAAGAAGCAGATCGGCGTGCCGGTGCTGACCGACGTGCACGAAGACACGCCACTTGCCGAAGTGGCCTCGGTGGTGGACGTGCTGCAGACCCCGGCCTTTCTCTGTCGCCAGACCAACTTCATCCAGAACGTGGCGCGCGCGGGCAAGCCGGTCAACATCAAGAAGGGCCAGTTCCTGGCGCCCTGGGACATGAAGAACGTGGTGGACAAGGCCAAGGCCACCGGCAACCAGCAGATCATGGTGTGCGAGCGCGGCGTGTCCTTCGGCTACAACACCCTGATTTCCGACATGCGCGGGCTGGCCATCATGCGCGAAACCGGCTGTCCGGTGGTGTTCGATGCCACCCATTCGGTGCAGCAGCCCGGCGGCATGGGCGAGAAGAGCGGCGGCCAGCGCGAGTTCGTGCCGGTGCTGGCGCGCGCGGCGGTTGCGGTCGGCATCGCCGGCCTGTTCGCCGAGACCCACCCCAATCCCGAGTGCGCGCTGTCCGACGGCCCCAATGCCTGGCCGCTGCCGCTGATGAAGGAACTGCTGGAAACATTGAAGGAAATAGACGCGCTGGTTAAACAGCGCGGGTTTGCCGAGAACAAAGTGATGAAAACCTGAACAAAGAGGACATGAGGACAAGAGGTTTTGATTAACTCCTGTCCTCTTGCCCTCCTTGTGGAATTTGAGCGATTTTAAGGAATAAAAAATTGAGCGCGATTGTTGATGTGATTGGACGTGAAATTCTGGACTCCCGGGGCAACCCCACCGTGGAGGCCGACGTGTTGCTGGAATCCGGGGTGATGGGCCGTGCTGCGGTGCCGAGCGGCGCCTCCACCGGCAGCCGCGAGGCGATCGAACTGCGTGACGGCGACAAGACACGCTACCTTGGCAAGGGCGTGCTGAAGGCGGTCGAGCATGTGAACACCGAAATCTGCGAAGCCATCATCGGCCTTGACGTCGAAGACCAGGCTTTCCTCGACCGCACCATGATCGAACTGGACGGCACCGAGAACAAGTCGCGCCTCGGCGCCAACGCCATCCTCGCCGTGAGCATGGCGATCGCGCGCGCGGCCGCCGAGGAATCCGGCCTGCCGCTCTACCGCTACCTGGGCGGGGCCGGTCCCATGGCGCTGCCGGTGCCGATGATGAACATCATCAACGGCGGCGCGCATGCCAACAACAGCATCGACATGCAGGAATTCATGATCATCCCCGTGGGCGCCAAGAGCTTCCGCGAGGCCCTGCGTTACGGCGCCGAAGTATTCCACACCCTGAAGAAGCTGCTCGACGGCAAGGGCATGACCACTACCGTCGGCGACGAAGGCGGCTTCGCCCCCAACCTGGAATCCAACGAAGTGGCGCTCAAGCTCATCGTCGAGGCCATCGAGAAGGCCGGTTTCATGCCCGGCGCCGACATCGCCATCGGCGTGGACTGCGCTTCCAGCGAGTTCTACAAGGATGGTCTCTACCACATCGAGGCCGAAGGCCTGAAGCTGACTTCCGCGCAATTTGCCGATTACCTGGCTGCGTGGTGCGACAAGTACCCCATCATCAGCATCGAAGACGGCATGGCTGAAGGCGACTGGGATGGCTGGGCAGTGCTGACGCAAAGACTGGGCAAGAACATCCAGATCGTCGGCGACGACCTCTTCGTGACCAATGCCAAGATCCTGCGCGAAGGCATCCAGAAGAAGATCGCCAACTCCATCCTGATCAAGGTCAACCAGATCGGCACCCTGAGCGAGACTTTCGAGGCCATCGAGACCGCCAAGCGCGCGGGCTACACCTCGGTGATTTCGCACCGTTCCGGCGAGACCGAAGACAGCACCATTGCCGACCTCGCCGTGGCGACCAATGCGCTGCAGATCAAGACCGGCTCGCTGTCGCGCTCCGACCGCATGGCCAAGTACAACCAGCTGCTGCGCATCGAGGAAGAACTCGGCAGCATGGCGTCCTACCCCGGCCGCGATGCGTTCTACCAGATCGGCTGACACGGCAAGCGCTGAATGATGCGCTGGCTGAGGCCGCTGCTCATTGCGCTGATCGTGCTGCTGCAGTATCCGCTCTGGTTCGGCGATGGCGGCTGGCTGAAATTGTGGGGCCTGGGCGGTGAAGTTGCCACGCAGCAGGAACTGAACGGAAAGTTGCGCGAGCGCAATGAAACCATATCGGCCGAGGTGCGCGACCTCAAGGAGGCACGCGACGCCATCGAAGAGCGGGCCCGTGGCGAACTCGGCATGATCCGCTCCGACGAGGTGTTTGTCCGGGTCGTGCCCGGCCAGGACAAGCGCGATGTGGATGGAAAATAAGCGCAGTTGGGATGTAATCTGAATCCTTAGAGGTGCCCATGAACGAACTGCAGATTGCTCTGGCCTTGATTGGCGTCCTCGCGGTCATTGGCGTACTGGTATACAACCGCCTGCAGGAGCGCAGGGTACGCCGGCAAACCGAGGCCGGTTTTGCCCGGACAGGACGCGATGTCCTGCTGGACGGCGAAGGCGGCGCGTTGTCGCAGGACAGGCCGGACACACGCTTCTTCGAGCCGCTCGTCGAGGATGACGGACATGATGTCGCCAGCCGCTTCCATGGGCGTGACACGCAGGAACCGCATTTCGGCGATACCGAGATGCTGCTGGATGCCGCGCTGTCCGAAGAGGATTATTCCCGTGCGCCGACACGGGCCGATGAGGCGGCAGACCTGCCGCAGGCCGGCAGCCAGCCGCAGTCTTCGACGGTGGCGGCTTACGACGAATCGATCGAGTTTCGTTCCGTGCTGAAGAACCTGGATGGAATGGCGGCCGAGGCATTCGCCGAGGCCATGGGCGCCGCCACGGCCATGGCCAAGCCCGTGCGCTGGCTTGCGCTGCCGCTCGGCAGTCCCGCCTGGGAGGAAATGTCCCCGCAAAGCGGCAAGCGCTATCTGGAAGTGCAGGCGACGATGCAACTGGCGGATCGCGACGGACCGGCTGCAAAGCACGAACTGGCCGCGCTTTGCAGTCTGATCCAGGAGCTTGCGCTGGCGCATGGCTGGCAGGTGCGCTGCGATGACACTAACGAGGCCGCACAGCGCGCGGCCTCGCTCGACAATTTCTGCGCGGAGGTGGACGTGCAGATCGGACTCAACATCGTTGCCCGCGGCAGCGCCATGCTGCCCATCGCACGCATGCGGCGCGAGGCCGAGGCCGCGGGCATGCGCCTGTCCGACAGCGGGGTGTACCAGCTGCTCGACAGCCGCGGCGAGGTGCTGTTCATACTCAGCAACCGCGAGCCGGGTGCATTTGCCAGAGACAATCCCCATGCACCCGAGAGCAAGGGCGTGACCCTGCTGTTCGACGTGCCGCGCGTGCCCGACGGCGTGAAGAATTTCGATATCATGGTTACGCTCGGACGCAAGCTGGCGCACGAAGCGGGCGGCCTGCTGGTGGACGACAACCTGCGTCCGCTGACCGACACCGGCATCGAGAAAATCCGCAACCAGCTCGCGCAGATCTACGCCAGGATGGAGGCACGCGGCCTTGCCGCGGGCAGCCGCCTCGCGCTCAGGCTGTTTTCCTGACAGGCATGTCCGAGAGTTCTGCCGAGCGCGCACGCCTGCTGCGCGAGCAGCTTAACTACCACAACTATCGTTACTACGTGCTCGACAATCCGGAGATTCCGGATGCCGAGTACGACCGTCTCTATCGCGAGCTGGAGGCGCTGGAAGCGGCGCATCCCGAACTCGTCGCGGCGGACTCGCCCACCCGGCGCGTGGGCGGCAGGCCACTGGAGGGCTTCGCGCCGGTCGCCCATCGCGTGCCGATGCTGTCGATCCGGACCGAGACCGACATCGAGGCTGCCGGGGCTTTCAATTTCGATGCGCGCGTCCGCCGCGAACTCAGGCTCAAGGACGATGATCCGCCCGTCGAGTATGCCTGCGAACTCAAGTTCGACGGACTTGCCGTCAACCTCAGGTATGAGCTTGGCGTGCTTGTGCAGGCCGCCACGCGCGGCGACGGCGAAACCGGCGAGGACGTGACCCAGAACGTGCGCACCATCCGTTGCATCCCGTTGCGGCTCAATGCCGACAGCCCGCCGCCGGTGCTGGAAGTGCGCGGGGAGGTGTACATGAGCCGCCCGGATTTCGAACGCTACAACGCGCAGCAGCGCGAGAGCGGCGGCACGCCGCTGGTCAATCCGCGCAACGGCGCCGCCGGCAGTATCCGCCAGCTCGACCCCGCCATTGCCGCCCGGCGCCCGCTGTCGTTCTATGCCTACGGTATCGGCGAGGCGGCTGGATGGAAAATGCCGGCCACCCACAGCCAGGTTCTGGATGCGCTGCATGAGCTGGGCATGCCGGTGAGCGGCGAGCGGGCCGTGGCGCAGGGACCGCAGGGGCTGGTGCAGTTCCACGACGATATCGGCCGCCGCCGCGACAGCCTGCCGTTCGACATCGACGGCGTGGTCTACAAGGTCAACAGCCTGGAACTGCAGTCGAAGCTCGGCTTCGTCTCGCGCGAGCCGCGCTGGGCGGTGGCGCACAAGTTTCCGCCCGAGGAAGAACTCACCATCGTCGAGGCCATCGAGGTGCAGGTCGGGCGCACCGGTGCACTCACTCCGGTCGCACGCCTCAAACCCGTGTTCGTCGGCGGCGTCACCGTCTCGAACGCCACGCTGCACAACCAGGACGAAATCGACCGCCTCGACGTGCGCGAGGGTGACAGCGTCATCGTGCGCCGCGCGGGCGACGTCATTCCCGAAGTGGTGGGGGTGGTGAAGGACCGCCGTCCGCAGCCCGAGCCGGCGCGGTTCCAGATACTGCAGCGCTTCCCGGTCTGCCCGGTGTGCGGCTCGCACGTCATGCGCCAGCCCGGCGAGGCCGCCATTCGCTGCACCGGCGGACTGTACTGCCCGGCCCAGCGCAAGCAGGCGCTGCTGCATTTCGCCTCGCGCCGCGCCATCGACATCGAAGGCCTGGGCGAGAAACTGGTCGACCAGCTGGTCGACCAGGGGCTGGTGCGCACGCCAGCCGATCTTTACAAACTCGGTGTAGCCAAGCTTGCCAACCTCGAACGCATGGCGCAGAAATCCGCCGCAAATTTGCTCGCAGCCATCGAGAAAAGCAGGCACACCACGCTTGCGCGCTTCATTTTCGCGCTGGGCATCCGTAATGTCGGAGAAACCACGGCCAAGGACCTGGCACGCCATTTCGGCGGACTCGACGGCTTGATGCAGGCGGACGAGGAAGCCTTGATGCAGGTGCCCGATGTCGGGCCGGTGGTGGCGCAAGGCATCGTCCAGTTCTTCGCCGAGTCGCACAACCGCGAGGTGGTCGAGCAACTGCGCGCCGGCGGCCTTTCCTGGCCGGAACACGCCCCGCAAGGAAAACAGCCTGGCGCGCTGGCCGGCAAGACCTTCGTGCTCACCGGCACCCTGCCGGGCATGACGCGCGACGAGGCCAAGGACAGAATCGAGGCAGCGGGTGGCAAGGTCGCAGGCTCGGTGTCGAAGAAGACCGACTACGTGGTGGCCGGCGCCGAGGCCGGCAGCAAATTGCTCAAGGCGCAGCAATTAGGCGTTGCCATTCTGGATGAAGAGGCCTTGCTAGGCTTGCTTCGGCCGGAGGCGCAGGGCAAACTGGATTTTTAAGAAAATCGAGAAAGCAATTTACACATAGGAAACAGAGGTAACAGAGGAAGGCAAAAAATTGTTCATGGGTTTCCTCTGTTCCCTCTGCTGCCTCTGTGTGAGAGATTCTTTTAGAGAGGCAAAATGAAAAAAGTCACCAAAGCCGTCTTCCCCGTCGCCGGCCTCGGCACCCGCTTCCTGCCTGCTACCAAGGCCAGTCCCAAGGAGATGTTGCCCATCGTCGACAAGCCGCTGATCCAGTATGCGGTGGAGGAGGCGATCGAGGCTGGCATGACCGACATCATCTTCATCAGCAGCCGCACCAAGCGCACGGTCGAGGATCACTTCGACAAGGCCTACGAGCTGGAAACCGAACTGGAAATGCGCGGCAAGAACAGGGTGCTGGACCTGGTGCAGTCGATCAGGCCGAGCGGCATCAATTTCATCTACATCCGCCAGGCCGAGGCGCTCGGGCTTGGGCATGCGGTGCTGTGCGCGAAGCCGGTGATCGGCAACGAACCCTTCGCCGTGATCCTTGCCGACGACCTCATCGACGCCGCTCCGCCGGTAATGCGGCAGATGGTCGACAAGTACGACTATTACCAGTGCTCGGTGCTCGGCGTGCAGCAAGTCGCGCGCGAAGAAACTGGAGCCTACGGCATCGTCGATGCCGCGCCCCTGGGCGAACGCGTCTCGCGCGTGAATGCCATCGTGGAAAAGCCCAAGCCCGAAGTCGCGCCGTCCAACCTTGGCGTGGTCGGCCGCTACATCCTCACGCCGCGCATTTTTCACTTCATCGAGAACCTCAAGCCCGGTGCGGGCGGCGAACTGCAACTGACCGACGCCATCGCCGCCCTGCTGCAGGAACAGCAGGTGCTGGCCTACGCCTTCGACGGCAAGCGCTACGATTGCGGCAGCAAGCTCGGCTATCTGCAGGCGACGGTGGAATACGCCATGAAGCACCCGGAGGTCAGCGACGAGTTCGAGAACTATCTCAAGTCGCGTTTTTGCTGAACCGCAGAGAAATTTCGTTTACAAAGAGGACAAGAGGGGCAAGAGGGAGTTACTCCTGTGCTCTCTCGTTGTTCAAGTTGTTTGGGCAATTCAAAAGAATTTCAGGCAGCGCAGGCATTCAAGCGCCGGCGCGCATACCTGATCAGCTCGGAGGCAGTGAGCCCTTCGACGCCACAGCCTTCGGCCAGCGCATCATCGGCTGCCTGACCGTGCAGCCAGACTGCCAGGCGCAGCGCGTCCCACGGCGGCACGCGCGCGGCGAAGGCGGCCATCATGCCGGTCAGCACGTCGCCCATGCCGGGCGCCGACAGCGCCGGGTTGCCGGTGCGGTTGACTTCGATTTCCCCGTCCGGCCGTGCCAGCACGGTGCCGGCGCCTTTCAGGGCAACCAGCGCATTGAAGCGGGTCGCCAGTTCGCGTGCCGCCAGTTCGCGGTTTTCCTGGATTTCCCGCGTCTTCACCTGTAGCAGGCGCGCAGCTTCGCCGGGGTGCGGGGTGAGCAGGGTGGGGGCGCTGCGGTGGGCGCAGACATAGGCCAGATCCGCGCGGCGCGATACCACGTTGATGCCGTCGGCATCGATGACCAGCAGGGAGGAGTGCAGCAGCGCCGCCTGCATGAGATCGAAGGCCTGGCGCGACTGGCCCATGCCGGGGCCGATGGCCAGCACGCTGAGATCGAGGTCGGCAACCAGGCTATCCGGCGGGGCGAACATCAGTTCCGGTGCGGCGTAGTCGACATGCACGGCTTCGTCCAGCATGCCCAGCGTCACCAGGCCGGCGCCGCTGTGCAGGGCGGCGCGGCCGGCCAGCAGCAGCGCGCCAACGGTGCCGGGAGCGCCGCCCAGCAGTCCGACGCGGCCGAACATGGCTTTGTGGCTTTCGGCGGGACGAAGGGGAAGCAGGGGATCGCGCATGACGTTATCCAGTCGGTTTTTTGTCTAAAGTGACAGCATAGACCGAATTTCGGGCGACCGCCCGAACCAGGAGGCACCGATGGACGAGAAGCACAAGCTTACGCCGGCTGGCGCGCCGTTGCTGGACTGCGAGCACGATCATGAATGCACCGTGCTGACCTGCGATTTTTGCCTGAAGGACCTGCCCGAGCGGGATTCCGTCCGCGAGGAGGGCGAGGATTATGTCGCCCACTTCTGCGGGTTGGCGTGTTTCGAGGCCTGGCAGAAGCGGCACAAACGCGGCCAGCATCAGCAGGGGCAGTAAGGCTTCGGCGACTGCGCCGGACATTGGCCGCCGAGCCGGGCCGACTCCTGCGTGCGGCAGTCGGAAGCGGTGCCGCCGTCAGGTAAAATAGCGCTTTTCCGCGTTTTCCCGCCCATGTCCCTCGCCCAGCCTTCCATCCTTTCAATTGCCGGCGGCGCCGCGCTGTCTTCCTTCCGCATCGAGAAAATCCGCGAGCAGATGCAGGCTGCGGGCCTGCCCGCCTGCAGGATCGGCACGCAGTACTGGCATTTCCTGGAACTGGACGCTCCGCTGACGGCGGACGAGCAGGCGGTGCTCGAGGCGGCGCTGGACTACGCCGATCCGGTTTCGAGTCTTCCTGCCGATCGCTTCTTCCTGGTGACGCCGCGCTTCGGCACGGTGTCGCCGTGGTCGTCCAAGGCCACCGACATCCTGCGCAACTGCGGGCTTGCCAAGGTGCGCCGCATCGAGCGCGGCATCGCCTTCCACTTCGAATCCGCCGCCGATGAGACGCAGTTGCTGCCGCTGATCCACGATCGCATGACCGAGGCCGTGCTGCATGCAGTGGACGAGGCCAGCGGCCTGTTCGCCCATGTGCCGCCGCGCGAACTGGAGAGCGTCGACATCATGGACGGCGGCCGTGCGGCCCTGGCGGCGGCCAACGTGCGCCTCGGCCTTGCGCTCTCGGACGACGAGATCGATTACCTGATGGACAGCTTCACGCGCATGGGGCGAAATCCCACCGACGTGGAACTGATGATGTTCGCCCAGGCCAACTCCGAGCACTGCCGCCACAAGATATTCAATGCCTCCTGGGTCATCGACGGCAGCGACCGGGACAAGAGCCTGTTCCGCATGATTCGCGACACCCATGCCAAGACCCCGCAGGGCACGCTTTCCGCTTATGAAGACAACGCCGCGGTGATGCAAGGCGCGGACATCGAGCGCTTCTATCCTGGCGCGGGCGGCAAGTACGACTTCAACGCCGAGCCCACCCACATCCTGATGAAGGTGGAAACGCACAACCATCCCACGGCGATTTCGCCCTTCCCCGGCGCTGCCACCGGCAGCGGCGGCGAGATCCGCGACGAGGGCGCGACCGGCCGCGGCTCCAAGCCCAAGGCCGGCCTTGCCGGCTTTTCGGTGTCCAACCTGCGCATCCCCGGCGCGCTGCAGCCCTGGGAGGCCGAGGACTACGGCCGACCCGAGCGCATTGTCTCGCCGCTTTCCATCATGCTCGAAGGCCCCATCGGCGCGGCCGCCTTCAACAACGAATTCGGCCGCCCCAACCTGGCCGGCTATTTCCGCACCCTGGAGACCTGGGCCAGCGAGGAACGCCGCGGCTACCACAAGCCCATCATGCTGGCAGGCGGCGTCGGCAACATCCGCGAGGACCACGTGCACAAGGAGCCGCTGCCGGAAGGCGCGCTGCTGATTCAGCTGGGCGGCCCCGGCATGCTCATCGGCCTGGGCGGCGGTGCGGCATCGAGCATGGCGACCGGTGCCAATGCCGCCAACCTGGATTTCGATTCGGTGCAGCGCGGCAACCCGGAAATGCAGCGCCGGGCCCAGGAAGTCATCGACCGCTGCTGGCAGATGGGCGCCAACAACCCCATCGTCTCGATCCATGACGTCGGCGCCGGCGGCCTGTCCAATGCGCTGCCGGAACTGGTGCACGGCGGCGGCAAGGGCGGCGCATTCCAGTTGCGCGCGGTGCCGTCGGAAGAATCCGGCATGAGCCCGAAGGAGATCTGGTGCAACGAGGCGCAGGAACGCTACGTGCTGGCGATTCCGGCGAACCGCATAGCCGAGTTCCGCGCCATCTGCGAGCGCGAGCGCTGCCCCTTCGCCGTGGTGGGCCAGGCCACGGCCGAACACCAGCTGAAAGTCGAGGACGCCCACTTCGGCAATGCGCCGGTGGACATGCCGCTCGACGTGCTGCTCGGCAAGCCGCCGCGCATGACCCGCAACGTGCAGCATGCCGAGCTGGCATTGCCCGCGTTCGATGCGTCCGGCATCGATCTGCAGGAAGCCGCCTATCGGGTTTTGAGGTTGCCCGGCGTGGCCTCGAAGATGTTCCTGATTGGCATCGGCGATCGCAGCGTCGGCGGCATGACCGCGCGCGACCAGTGCGTGGGGCCGTGGCAGATGCCGGTGGCCGATTGCGCCATTACCACGATGGGCTATGCCACGCACCGCGGCGAAGTCATGGCCATGGGCGAGAAGGGCCCGCTCGCGCTGATCGACGCGCCGGCATCCGGCCGCATGGCGGTGACCGAGGCCTTGATGAACCTGTTCGCCGCGCGCGTCGAAACGCTCGAGGACGTGAAGCTTTCCGCCAACTGGATGGCGCCGGCCGGCCACCCCGGCGAAGACGCGCGCCTGTTCGATACCGTGCAGGCGGTGTCCGCCTATTGCCAGGAACTGGGGCTCGCCATACCGGTGGGCAAGGACTCGATGTCGATGAAGACCGTGTGGGAAGAGGGCGGCCAGAAGAAGGCGGTGACCGCACCGATTTCGCTGGTGGTGTCGGCCTTTGCCGCCACCCCGGACGTGCGCCAGCAGGCCACGCCGCAACTGCGCAGCGATTGCGGCGACACGCGACTGATCCTGGTCGACCTCGGCTTTGGCAAGAACCGCCTCGGCGGCTCCAGCCTGGCGCAGGTGTACGGACAGGTCGGCAACGATGTTCCCGATGCGCCCGGCGCCGTCGAGTTGAAAGCCTTCCTCAAGGTGCTGCAGAACCTGCTCAAGGACGGCCAGGTGCTGGCCTACCACGATCGTTCCGACGGCGGCCTGTTCGCGGCCATTGCGGAAATGGCCTTCGCCGGCAGGACCGGCGTCGACGTGGAATTGCCGCAGGGCGAGGCGCTGGCGGCCTTGTTCAATGAAGAAGCCGGCGCGGTCCTGCAGGTGCCCCTGGAACATGCCGGCCGCGCCATTGCCCAGTTTGCGCTGGCCGGCCTTTCGGTGGCCGACATCGGTACGCTCTCCGCCGACGACCGCGTGCGTTTCAGAAGCGGCGATGCGACCGTGCTCGACGAGGCGCGCGCCGACCTGCTTTCGGCATGGTGGGAAACCTCCTATCGCATCGCCCGCCTGCGCGACAATCCGGCCTGCGCCGACCAGGAGTTCGCGCGTTGCCAGGACGCCGCCGACCCCGGTTTGCATTACGCGCTGGCCTACGACGCCAATGACGACATCGCCGCGCCTTACATTGCCAGGGGCGCCCGCCCGCGCATGGCGGTGCTGCGCGAGCAGGGCGTGAACGGCCAGGTCGAGATGGCGGCGGCCTTCCACCAGGCCGGCTTCGAGTCGGTCGACGTGCACATGAGCGACATCATCGCCGGGCGCGTCAGCCTGAAGGATTTCAAGGGCCTGGTCGCCTGCGGCGGCTTCTCCTACGGCGACGTGCTGGGCGCGGGCGGCGGCTGGGCCAAGTCCATCCTGTTCAACCCGCGCGCCAGGGATGAATTCGCGGCCTTCTTCCATCGTGCCGACAGTTTCGCATTGGGCGTGTGCAACGGCTGCCAGATGATGAGCCATCTGCACGACCTCATTCCCGGCGCCGAAGCCTGGCCGCAGTTCCACCGCAACCTCTCCGAGCAGTTCGAGGCGCGCTTCGTCATGGTGGAAGTGCAGGACTCGCCCTCGCTGTTCTTCGACGGCATGGGCGGCTCGCGCATGCCCATCGTGGTCGCGCACGGCGAGGGTCGCGTGGTGTTCCGTGATCCGGGACATGCCAATGCCGCCAGGCTGGCGCTGCGCTACGTCGACCATCGCGGCCAGCCCACGGAAACCTATCCGCTCAACCCTAACGGCTCGCAGGGCGGGGCCACTGCCTACACCACGGCGGATGGGCGTTTCACCATCATGATGCCGCATCCGGAACGGGTCTACCGCGCCGCCCAGCTTTCCTGGAAGCCGGCGAGCTACGCGGGCGAGGACGGCCCCTGGATGCGCATGTTCCGCAACGCCCGCAAGTGGGTAGGGTGATCCGCAAGGCTTTTCCCACAAGGAGGACAGGAGGACAGGAGCAATACGTTTTGCTCTTCTCTTGTTCTCATGTTCTCTTTGTTCGGATTTTTGTATTTCTCTGCGGCCTCTGCGAGTCGTTTGGTTCTAATGGGTTCAAATGGGGGCCAAAAAATGCGAAAATGGCGGACTTTTGCTGTCCGCCTGCCGATTTAATCCCCCGATGAATGCACCTCTGACCCTGCTTACCGATGACCACCTGCGCGCGCAGGTGAAGCTGCTTGGCACCCTGCTTGGACAGGTGCTGCAGGAAGCCGCGGGGGAAGGCGTGTTCGAGGCGGTGGAGGAACTGCGCCAGGGCTTCGTCGACCTGCACCAGCAGGAAGACCCGGCCAAGCGCGCCAGGCTCATGGCGCTGATCGAATCCATGCCGCCGGAACACCTGGAACAGGTGATTCGCGGCTTCTCCACCTATTTCAGCCTGGTCAACATCGCCGAGGAGTCGCACGCCCACCGCAATCGCCGGCGCCAGATGGCGATGGAGGAAAACCTGTGGATCGGCTCCTTCCATCGCACGCTGGCCGACCTGAAAACCCAGGGCATCAGCGCGGAAACCCTGCAAGGCCTGGTCGATCGCATGCAGTTCACCCCGGTGTTCACCGCGCACCCCACCGAAGCACGCCGCCGTACCGTGATGCAGGGCCTGCGCCGCGTGTTCCTGCTGTGCGACCGACTGTACGACCCGCTGCTGGGCGAGAGCGAGCGCGAGGAACTGGCCGCGGAGCTCGATGTCGAGATCCGCATCATGTGGCGCACGGACGAGCTGCGCGAGCACAAGCCCGAGGTGCAGGACGAAGTGCGCACCGGCCTCTATTACATGCGCAACAGCCTGTTCGAGGCGGTGCCGCGTGCCTATCGCTATTTCGAGAAGGCCGTGCGCAAATGCTACGGCACTGACGAAACCGGGGCCCTGGCCGTCAAGGTGCCGAGCTTCATCCGCTTCGGCTCCTGGATCGGCGGTGACCGCGACGGCAATCCCTTTGTCACGCCGGAAGTGACGGAGTGGACCGTGCACACGCAGACCGAACTGGTGCTGCAGGAATACCTCAGGCGCCTGGAAACCCTGCGTTTGACCCTGACCCACAGCCTGCGCTGGTGCAAGCTGCCGTCCCTGTTCGCTGCCAAGCTGGCGCTGGATGAAACGCGCTTTGGCGGCAAGGTCTTCACGGGTACTGCCGCCCAGCAGTTTTTGCGCGAGCCGTACCGCCGCCGCGTGGCGCTGATGATGGCGCGGCTGCAGGCCAAGCTCGAGCACGTGCGTGCCCGCCTCGAAGGCGACAAGGCGGTACTGCCGCTGCTGGCCTACCCGGATGCGCGCAGCTTCCTCGAAGACCTGTACCTGATCCGTGACGCCCTCATCAGCCACGGTGACCGCGCCATCGCCGAGGGCCGCCTGCACGACTTGATCCGCCTGGTGGAAAGCTTCGGCTTCCACCTGCTGCAACTCGATGTTCGCCAGGAGTCGACCGTGCATACCATGACGGTTTCCGAGATCCTGCGCCAGCTCGACCCCGATTTCGATTACCTGAAGGCGGACGAGGACACCCGCATGCAGGAACTCGGCAAGTGGATTTCCAGGCAGGGCGATCTCTACGTCAGCGACCTGGTGCTGTCCGAGGACGCGCGCAAGACCGTGGACGTGTTCCGCCGCGTGGCCAGGCTGCGCAGGGAAGTCGGCCCCGAGTCCTTCGGCGCCTATGTCATTTCCATGACCCATTCCGCCTCGCACGTGATGGAAGTCATGTTCCTCGGCCGCATCGCCGGCCTGGCCGGCTATAGCGGCAAGGAATGGAACTGCCAGCTGCTGGTGGCGCCGCTGTTCGAGACGGTGGAAGACCTCAAGCACAGCGAAGGCGTGCTGGAAACCCTGTTCTCCAATCCGGTGTATCGCGCGCTGCTCAAGGCTTCGGGCGACACCCAGGAAGTCATGCTCGGCTATTCCGATTCCTGCAAGGACGGCGGCATTCTCGCCTCGCAATGGAACCTGTACCGCGCGCAGCTTTCCATCATCGGCATCGCGCACAGCCACGGCATCGAATGCCGGCTGTTCCACGGCCGCGGCGGCACGGTGGGGCGCGGCGGCGGCCCGACTCACGAGGCCATCCTGTCGCAGCCGCCCGGCACCGTGGCGGGACAGATCAAGTTCACCGAGCAGGGCGAGATGCTGTACTACCGCTACAGCAATCCCGAGACGGCAGCCTACGAAATCGGCATGGGCGCCACCGGCCTCATCAAGGCGAGCTGCGGCCTGCTGGGCGCGCCGCGCACGACCGACATCCGCTATCCGGAAATGATGGCCAGGCTCGCCGAAGCGGGTGAGGCGGCCTACCGCAAGCTGACTACCGCCACGCCGGGCTTCCTGGATTACTTTTACGAAGCCACGCCGGTGCGCGAAATCGGCATGATGAACATCGGATCGCGCCCGTCGCACCGCAAGAAGTCGGACCGTTCGATGGGCTCGGTGCGGGCGATTCCCTGGGTGTTCGGCTGGGCGCAGTCGCGCCATACCCTGCCGGCCTGGTATGGCATCGGCTCGGCCATCGATGCGCTGTGCAAGGACAATCCCGAGAACCTGCAACTGCTGCAGGAAATGTACCGCGAATGGCCCTTCTTCCGTGCGCTGTTCTCCAACGTGCAAATGTCGCTGACCAAGGCCGACATGGAAATCGCCGCGGAGTATGCCGAACTTGCCGAAACCGACGTGGCCAAGTCCGTTTACCGGATCATCGTCGACGAGTTCGCCGGCACCTATGCCGGTGTGCTGCGCGTGGCAGGCCTGCAGAACCCGCTCGAGGAAAGCCCTGCGCTGGCCCTGTCGCTGTCGCGCCGCAAACCCTATCTCGATCCGCTCAACCATATCCAGGTGCGCCTGATCCGGCGTGCCCGCAGCGAAACGGACGAGAAGGAACAGGAGAAGTGGCTCGTGCCCATGATGCGATCGATCAATGCCATCGCATCCGGCATGCGCAACACGGGCTAACGCCCGACGCTTCGTGATCGAACGCTTCCGGTATAGCGAGGTCCAATACGCCGATGGAAGAAGTTCAGCCGCAAGTCGCCAAGAAGTGGTTCCTGCTTTCGCTCATCGCCAATGCCTTGTTGCTGGTGCTGGCGGGCGGAGCGATCCTGTTCGCCTTCATGCTGAGCTACAGCCTGCAGGACGCGAAGATACAGCTCGCCAAGGAGAAGGAAGACCGCCAGCGGGTGGAATCCTATCTCGCCGAAAGCCGGGCGCGCGCGGCCGAGGTGGAGCGTGAAATCCAGCGTCTCAGCCAGGCGCTCAATGCCAAGGACCCGGCCCAGGCCGAGTCCGACAAGCCGGAACTGCCGGTGGTTGTCAGTTTCCGCAAGTCATGGCTGGGTATCGGTCTGGTGGCGGTGATCGAAAATACTTCCAGCCATTACCTGACCCTGGTGATGACGGCGCGCAACCCGACGCTGTCCACCATCAAGCGCTTCCAGGTCGAGATTGCCCCCGGCGAGGACCTGGCCTTCGGCCACAACGACGGCTGGAAATTCACCTCGGGCGACGAGTTCAGCCTGTATCACGACAATTACAGGTCGTTCAAGCTGACCGTGCCCTGAGTGGCGCCCGTCTCGGGTAAAATGGCGTCATTCGAACAGTCTTGACCGGAGCAACAACATGAGCGAATACGGATTCGAAACAAAAATCAGCGGGCCCTTCGACGCCGCCGTGGAAAAAGTCACGGCCGCCCTCAAGACCGAGGGCTTCGGCGTGCTGACAGACATCGACGTGCAGTCCACCATGAAGGCCAAGCTCAATGTCGACGGCCGTCCCTACCGCATCCTCGGCGCCTGCAATCCGCCGCTGGCGCACCAGGCCATCAGCGCCGAGCCCGACGTCGGCATGCTGCTGCCCTGCAACGTGGTGGTGCGCGAAGAGGCCGACGGCGGCGTGACCGTGTCCTTCCTCGACCCCGGCATCATGGTCAAGCTGGTGAGCAATACCGCCGTGCATGGCGTTGCTACCGAGGCGCGCGCGCGCCTGTTGCGGGTGAAAGACAGCCTGTCCGCCTGATTGATCTCACCAGCCGAATAAAAAAGCCCGCAGAAGCGGGCTTTTTTATTCCATATCTGCATCGCGCTGTCATGCTTTGGCGTGAGTGCTTCGAGGGCGCTTGTTCAGCGAAGCCCCCAATGCCTCACGGTACGGTGGAGGCGCCGAACCGTCCCAGTCCTATTTCCACCAGCCCTTCGGGACGGCGCAGCAGAAACAGTGCTTCCAGTCCCATGCGCTGTGCCAGGCCCAAGCCTTCTTCAGGGCCGGCCACCAGCAGTGCGGTGGCCCAGGCATCCGCGTGCATGCAGGTGTGCGCAAGTACGGTAACCGATGCGACGTCATTGTTCACGGGCGCAGCGCGGCGCGCGTCCATGGTGTGTGCGAGGCGCGCATCACCCACCTGTAGATAGCGCCGGTAGTCGCCTGATGTGGCCACGGCCAGGTCCTGCAGTTCGATGACTCCGTGCACCGCGCGACGCCCAGCCTCGGGCTGCTCCAGCGCCACGGCCCAGGGCGCACCGCTGGCCTGGCCGCCCACTGCGCGTAACTCGCCATCAAGCGCCACCAGTGCATGCTTCACTCCGTGCTGCTGCAGCATGGAGGCCATGCGGTCTACCGCGTAGCCCTTGGCAATGCCGCACAGGTCTAGCTGCATGGGGACGCGCTTGCGGGCGCGTCCCGCGGGGCGGTCGAGTTCCAGGCACTCGTGCGTAGGGCGTGGCGCGAGCTGGCGTGCGGTGCGGATCGCCTCGGCGTCGGGTGCATCGCGCACCGCGCCAAAGCCCCAGGCATCGACCAGCGCGCCGACGCCCGGATCAAACGCGCCGGCACTGAGGCGGTTGATGTCGAGCGCGCAGGCCAGCACCTCCAGCATTTCGGCGGGCAGTTCGACCCAGGTTTCCACGGGCGCACGGTTCAGGCGCATGAGGTCGCTATCAGGCTTCCAGGGAGACATCTGCTCGTCCACCTGCTGCACTGCGGCGGCGAGGTCCAGGCGCAGGGCAGCCAGGCCCAGGCTGGCGTCGGCGTCCACACTGACGGACCAGCGCGTGCCCATGGTCGGGCCGTGCAAGGTGGTTTTCTTGCATAGCACAGCAGGTTCAGAAGACGTCTTCAGCATAGCGTTCCTTCGCTTTGAGTTGCGATATGCTCAACTGCAGCGGTGCCAGCACGGCGTCCAAGGTCTTGGCCACGTCGCGCGCCATGGCGCGGCTGCCGCAGACACGCACGATGGCGCCTTGGGCCACCAAGTCGCGCACGCGCTCGGCGTCGCGGCGCAGGGCGTCCTGCACATAGCCGCCGCCTTCCGGTATGCGCGAGAACACCGTCTGCATGCTGGTCAGGCGTCCTTCGACGAGCCAGTGCTGGATCTCGGAGCCGAAGTAGAAATCCCGCTCAGGGTTGCGTCCACCACAGTACAGGTGCATAGGGGTGTGCCGGTCGTTGCGGCGGATGAAGCCTGCCAGCGGCGCCACGCCCGTGCCCGCCCCGATTAGCAGCACGGGCCGCCGCGTACGCGGCAGCGCAAAGCCGGGGTTGGGGCGGATGAACGCTGCGATGTGGTCGCCCGACTGCAGGCCCAGCAGGTGCGTGGAGCACAGGCCGCCGGGTACCTGGCGCACGCAGATTTCCAGAAACCCGTCTTCCCAGCCCGATGCCAGCGAGTAGTAGCGGGGCACGGCCGAGCCCGGCGGCACGATGCCCACGAGGTCGCCTGCTGCAAAGTGTGCCAGACCGTGCCCGTGCAGACGCTCCCAAGCGCTCTGTGCGGGCCACGCAAAGCGCAGGATCGCCGTGGGCTGGTCGGCGAACCCCGGGTAGTCCTGTCGGGACATGAGCGTGAGTGCAGTGGTGGGCGGCATGCGCGGCACATGCTCCAGTACCAGGGGTTCGCCGAGTGCCTGCGCCAGGGTCTGGCCCCAGCGAGCGAACTGCTGGCTCGATTGCCGGTGGATGCATTCCAGCGGCAGCAGCGCTGGCCAGCCCTGTGCACGCAGCGTTTTCTCCAGCGCCTCGGCAAAGGCGCAGAACGCCGGGAACTGTCGGTCGCCAAAGCCCAGTACCGTCACCGGCACGGCGTTGGCGCTGAGCTTTGTCATGCGTTCCAGGGCGCGGCTGGCGTGGGCCGGGGCCTGGCCCTCGCCATAGGTTGCGGCGAGTACAAACACCTGCCGCGTGGCAGCCGTGGTCTGGAAAAGCTCCAGTGGGCCGGTGTACACGCGGTGACCGTTGTGGCTCAGCGCATCGTGCAAGGTTTGGGCAAAGCCCCACGTGCTGCCGCCTTCGCTGGCAACGAAGATGAGCACGTCGGCCTGTGCCAGCGGGCTGTTGCCCGTGATGTGCGGCACCTGCCGACGTGCCTGCCACCAGATGAACACGCCCGACAGCCAGAACAACGGCACGCTGGCGCCCACGAACGCGAGCACCACGGCCCAGGGCCAAGCCCCCTCACCCGTGTGCAGTACCAGCGCCCAGTCGTAGACGCGCTGCGCCAGGGTGACGTCCTGCCTAGCCAGTGTCTGCCCCGAGTAGCGGTCGATCCACGCTTCGCCCTGGATGGTGGCCACCTTCCAGGTGTCTTCAGGATCAGCAGCGTCGGGGAAATTCAGCTTGCGCAAATCCCGCACGGAGAGATTTTGCAGCATGTGAAGCTGTCCCACTGGCAGGGCCGCCTGGCCGCTGGCCACGGAGACCACGTCGGGCTCGGTCCCGGCGTCCAGCGCCACCAGTCCCAAGGTCGAGGCGCTCATGGTGAGCGCCGTGAGCGACGTCAGGCATAGCACCGCCAGCACCACCCGGCCCGTGACCACGTGGATGCGCTGCGCCAGCGAGCCCCGCACCCGTGCCGCCAGCCGCCGCCAGCCGCCCATGCGGCGCAGCAGCAGCACGAGGGCCGAGACACACAGTATGCCTACGGCCAGTGCAATGCCCGCCGCACCCCAACGTCCGGCGTCGCCCAAAAGCAGCGAGCGGTGCAGGTTCTTCACCCAGCGCGGCAGCGCCGAGGGTTGCCAGGCGCCCAGCACCCGACCATCGGCTGGGTCCACGTAGGACGCCCGTGCCTGGTCGCCGTCAAAGCTGAAAACCGCGATAGCACCCGAGGGCAGGTGTCGAATTTCCTCCGCACCCGGGATGGTGCGTGTCACGCGCTCCGCCAGCGTGGCCACCGACAGGTCGCCCGGTGCGGCGGGCGCTTGCCACGCCTGCTGCACTGGATCGAACGCCAGGATGGCACCGGTAATTCCCAGGACCACGGCCAGGGCACCAATCGTCAGACCCAGCCAGCGGTGGATTGCCTTCCATCCCATGTACGTGCCCTTTACTGCAGTTGGAAGTTCAGCGTCCGGATGTACTGCTTGCCGGCCTGTGGCTTGCCGGCGTTGCCGGTGGACAGCGGCACGCGCACGTCCGACGGGCTGTCGCGCATGTCTTCCACGGCCGCGTCGATGCGGATTTCGTAGCCTGCGTCAATCAGTGCGTCGGCCAGGTCGGCCGTGACCTTGAGCGTGCGCCCCGCGCCCACACTGGCGCCGGTCACGCCATTCAAACGCTTGGCGTCACCGGCGGACAGCCGATTCCAGTTCGACAGGTGTTTGTAGTACTTGGCCTTGCCGCCGGCCACCCACAGCGTGCCGGCATAGGCGCCCTTGGCGTCGGTCAGGTACGCAGCGAGGTAGGCGCCGTCGCCGCCGTAGTTCTTGAGCTGAGCGGTCAGCGTGACTTGGCGGCTGTGCGCCAGGGTGGGAATGGCCAGCACGCACGTGGTGGCCAATGTGGTCAAAAGAAGTTTGGACATCAGGTTCTCCAATTGTGGGGGTTACTCGACCTGGCCGCGCGGTGCGGTGCCAGGGGTGAATGCGGGTGATGGTGCGGCGTCGCTGTCTGGTTGCGGCGCGGCGTGCTCACGGTCGCGCTCTCGCTCTCGGGAACGCTGGCGGTCCCCTTGCTTCATCTTCAATACCTTCATGGTTTCCGGATCGATTTTGGCCTTGAAGATGCGGCCCTGTGAGTCTGTGCCGTGAATTTCGTAGCAGCCATCATCGATTTTCAGCCGTTGGATTTTCCAGCCCTCTCGGGCTGCCATCTGCCGCACGGCCTCGCGTGACTGCCAGCGCTCTACCGGCGCATCACAATCGTCATCGGCCAATGCGGGCAGGGCTGCCAGGCTCAGTGACAGGGCCAGCAAGCTACTGCGCAGAGAGGGATACATGACAAACGATTTTCGGTGCTGGCGTCTCATGAAAAACTCCTTTTCAGTACGTTAGAGCTGCTGTCGGCTTAAGGGCGCATCGAACTTACACAATAGCCCGGCTGCCCGATCGTGGTGTCGGTGGAAACGGCTTGCATGCCTGAGTCGATCCGATGACCGCTTCCTGCCGCCTTGCGAGGATCGCCTGCATGCGAAGGCATGCTCATCATGGTTGCTGCCACGCTCAGCGCCACGGCAAGATTGCTTGGCTTCATGATTCTTCCTTTCAATCGAGTCCAGTCGACCTGACTGTCCAGGTACTCTGAACTTTAAAACTTAAGACAACATTAAGGCACGTCTGTGCTCCCATGGGGCGATGTGGTTCTTCAAAAAGCTGTAGATCAAGCGGAAATCCACTATTTTTCAGTAGTCAGAAGTGGAGTTAAGTGGCGTGGATGTCAGATGGTCGGTTTTATTACATCAACGGACGGCCGTTTAGCACGCCATGACCAGCCGCTTCGGGTCGATAGTTCGCGTTTTTCAAATCGAGAAGCTGACATTCCCGCCGTCCGGAGCGCCGTCGACCGATCAGGTCGGCGAACCCAACGGCGGCAAAGGCCGGAGGCTGTGTGTAAACACACGGACAACTGCTGTTGAGGAGGGTGAACGCCGGACGAATTGTCACCTTGTTCTTTAGAGCAATGAGTTTTGTGAATTGAT
>VFQM010000642.1_pt1 | contig 36766 bp, 31 predicted proteins | sample 3512391 | NCBI WGS metagenome assembly VFQM01 (sample SAMN10412369, study PRJNA504923) | tailings metagenome | isolation source: Replicate 1 from Balatoc abandoned mine | place: Philippines
CGCTTGACCTGCTTGATTGCCCGCGAAACATCCTTGAGCGAGACGTGGGAAATGTCCTCATCGATGAACTGACCGAAACCGGTGTCGTTGTCGCATTCCAGCGGGCCGTAGGACATCGAGAGGTAAGCGAGCATGGTCTGCAGCTCATCCAGTGCGCCCATGTCCTCGCCGGTGGCCGCCAGGAACTCGCGCAACTGCCGTATCCGATCCTGCGCGATCTTCATCAACCGCTCGAACCGATACACCTGCCGACCGAGGTGAATCAGTTGCGCCGGCGACCACTTCTGCCGCGCGGCGTTGTGGCATTTGACAGCGATCTGCACGCGTTCCCAGCTGAGCAGAATGCGGTCGTCGCAGCTGATGCTGGCGTCGTGGACCGTCTGGAGCACCAGCAGTCGCAATGACTTGCTGATCGCGCATTGCGACATCAGTGTGTGCAGCTTGGGGCCGATCTTCTCGCGCAGCGCCGCTGGCAGCTGCGCGAGGCGGTCGACCCATTCGACGAATTCATCGGTTCCCATGAGCCGCAGGGCCCTGCGCCAGACCAGCGGAAGGCTGGCTGCGGGGCGCAATCCGGACAGTCTGCGCAGAGCAATCGCCAGTGCCGGTTCGGCGGTTGGCGAGGCTGGCTCGACGACACCGACCAGAACGAAAGTCGGTCCCGCGTAGCCCGGTGTGTGGTGGGTCGCTTGAAGAATGCGCCTGCAGTCGTTGGCGAGAGCGGCACCGCCGAGGAAGACGGTCACGGTCCGGGGCAGTTGCCACAAGCAGGCAGGAACCGACGTGAGCTTGTTGTCCTCCAGGTGGATTTGTTCGCAACAAGATACCGTCGCCGTGTCCAGATCGATATCTTGTGTACCGCTCAGAATGACACGCAGGCTGCGCATGCCGCCCGGCAGGGGCTTGAGGTCAGAGAACGCGCATCCGGTCAGTGTGATGGCCTCGAAGCGCCGATGGGGTGGCAGGGGCGGCAGGCACAACAGGCCCTGCACGGAAATGATGGCTTTGATGGGCGCGTGCGGTGCCTTTTGCGTGGCAGCCAGCAGCCGCGTGAGGTAGCGAACGATGGCCATTCCCGCATGGGGATATTGACCATCGCAGTGCCCGGGTCGCTTCGTCCACGCGGTCAGTTGGTCGATGTATTGGGCGTCGAGCCAGGCCATCGATGCCTTCCATTGCTCTGGAGCGGTGGAGGAAAGGCGCTGAAGTGCTTCCATGGGTGTGCTGTGGTCGATGGTCGCCATCTCGGCCTTGCCCACGGCCCCCGGCTTGAAGGCCAGGGCAGCGTCCGGCAGCTCGCCAGCGAGCATGCTCAGTTCATGGCAGAGCATGAAGGCCATGCGATCGTTGCTGCTGGAACAGAGCACCAGGGTCGGGGTCATGAGTGTGAGCCTGGCCAGCAGCAGCGGTTTGATCTGGGTCAGATCCCCGGCGGGGTCGGTCACTGAAAGGCACAGCAGCGGTGCCGATCCCAGGGAATCTGACAGTTGCATCAGGAAGGCCTGCTCCCCGGCGGTGAACGATCCGACTTTGACGATCAGCAGCGCCGGCGGCATTGGGTCGAGCAGATCGCCCATGGCAATCAGTCGAGCAAAGGGCACCGCATGGGCGTTGCGCGCGCCGGTGGGTTCGTGCTCGACGCAGACCAATGCCTTCAGGCGAGGCTCCAGTTCGTCAGCCGCCAGGTGGCCGCTGTCGATGACGATGGGCGCCGGGCAGTGGCTGCCCGATTGACTGAGCCGATGACCGATGTCCCCGGATATCGCCCTGGATTCGCTTTTCGTGCGGATTGTTGGGTCATGGAGCACCACGATCTGCGTGCGCTCATCCACGACCGGATCCAGCATGTCGCACAGGAGGTCGATGGCGCCTGCGTCATCGTCCATCGCGAGGTGGATGACGCGAAGCCCCTGTTCTTGCAGACCGGCCTCCCAGGCCGACAACTGTTCCTCGTCTTCGGTGTCCAGCTGTGATTCGGCCGGGGAAACGATGACCAGGCGGGCTTTGCGTGGGTCGTCGAGAAGTCTGTTCGCCAGCGTGCTGTGTCGCGGCGTGGCCTTGGGCGGATCGGAATGGCGGCGTTGCGCAAGAACAGGACGGGGGAGGTCGGGTGTCGACAGGCTGCGTGATCTCATGGGAAGGCCGCCAGATGGGCGGCGGGTGAGGTTCGCGAGGCACGGGTGTCTCCGTGCGGCGGGTGGGCCGTTCGTGTTCAGGCCCGCGTTTACGTGGGCTGCCGTGCTCCCGGGTTCCGGTGCTCATGAATTCGTCATGCCTGCCTCGTGTACGCCACCCGGCGTACATACGTCACCGAACCTTCTCCCTAGCATCCGTCACGCCTGCCCTCGCGGCCACGAAGCCGGTGGACAGAGACCGCGTCATTTCATCAACGGATCACAGGAGAAGCGCCATGTCGAACATTTCCCAACCGCGTCGTCTGACGCTCAAGACCCTGGCCGCTGCGGCCACGGTGGCCTCGCTCGGCTTCACCGGCCTGAGTGCCCACGCGCAGGAGACCATCAAGGTCGGCGTGCTGCACAGCCTCTCGGGCACCATGGCCATCTCGGAGACCGTGCTCAAGGACACGGTGCTGATGGCGATCGACGAGATCAACGCCAAGGGCGGTCTGCTGGGCAAGAAGCTCGAGGCGGTGGTGGTGGATCCGGCCTCCAACTGGCCGCTGTTTGCCGAGAAGACCAAGCAGTTGCTGACGCAGGACAAGGTGGCCGTGATCTTCGGTTGCTGGACCTCGGTGAGCCGCAAGTCGGTGCTGCCGGTGGTGGAAGAGAACAACGGTCTGCTGTTCTACCCCGTGCAGTACGAAGGCGAAGAGCTCAGCCCCAACGTGTTCTACACCGGCGCCGCGCCCAACCAGCAGGCCATTCCCGCGGTGGAGTACCTCATGAGCAAGGACGGCGGCTCGGCCAAGCGCTTCGTGCTGCTGGGCACCGACTACGTGTACCCGCGCACCACCAACAAGATCCTGCGCGCCTTCCTCAAGAGCAAGGGTGTGGCCGACGCCGACATCATGGAGGAGTACACGCCCTTCGGTCACAGCGACTACCAGACCATCATCGCCAAGATCAAGAAGTTCTCGGCCGAAGGCAAGAAGACGGCGGTGGTCTCCACCATCAACGGCGACTCCAACGTGCCGTTCTACAAGGAACTCGGCAACGCCGGCCTGTCGGCCAAGGACGTGCCGGTGGTGGCCTTCTCGGTGGGTGAGGAAGAGCTGCGTGGCGTGGACACCAAGCCGCTGGTGGGTCACCTGGCCGCCTGGAACTACTTCATGAGCATCAAGAACCCGGCCAACACCGCGTTCGTGAAGAAGTGGAGTGACTACGCCAAGGCCAAGAACATCGCCGGCCACAAGGACAAGCCTATCACCAACGATCCGATGGAGGCCACCTACATCGGCTTCAACATGTGGGCACAGGCGGTCACCAAGGCCAAGAGCACCGATGTCGACAAGGTGCGCCAGGCCATGTACGGCCAGACCTTCCAGGCCCCGGGTGGCTTCATCTCCACCATGGACAAGGAGAACCACCACCTGCACAAGCCGGTGTTCATCGGCGAGGTGCGCGCCGACGGCCAGTTCAACGTGGTGTGGAAGACGCCGGGCCCTGTCGTGGCCGATCCGTGGAGCGACTACATCACCGAGAACGCGGGCAAGAAGAACGTGCCCACCAAGGCCGCCAAGGTCGCGTCCAAGTAAGGCGGGGGTGTGATGCGGGGTGTGTTCGTTCGATGTTGTGTGCTGCTGGCAGCCTGTCTTGCGCTTGCAGGCCCCGCGCATGCGCTGAGCGCCGCCGACGCGCTGGCGGTGGCGCGCGGTGACACGGACGAACGCATCGCCGCCATCAACCGCCTGGCCGCTTCGGGCGATGCGCGCGCCGCCGACGTGCTGCGCGCGCTCGCTGCCGAGTCGCTCAGGTTCAGCGAAACGCAGGTCTTCATCGTCGACGGTGACACCGCGCGCGATGCGGTGAGCGGGCAGGCGGCGACCCTGCCCGAGCTGGCCGAGGACGCCATGGTCAACAACCGCCTGCGCGGCGTCCTCGACACGGCGCTGGCCGGCATCGAACTCTTCACCGCTGGCCCCGAGCGCCAGCGCGAGGCCGCGCGCAGCCTGCAGCGCAACGCGTTCAACGATCCCGACCCGGCCGGCCTGCCCTTGATCGAGAAGGCGCTCGCAGGTGAGCTCGATGCGCAGGCGCGCCAATCGCTCGAGCTCGCGCAGGCGGCCATGCAATTGGCCAGCGACGACGAGGCCCAGCGCCTGGCCGCGGCGGTGAAGCTGGGCGAGGCGCGCCAGCCCATCGTGCGCCCGCTGATCGAGGAGCGTCAGCAGCAGGAATCGAGCCCCGCGGTCAAGGCCGCGCTGGCGAAATCGCTCGCCGCCATCGACCGCCGCGTGGCCTTGGCCAGCGGTCTGGGCCAGGCGTTCACGGGCATCAGCCTGGGCAGCATCCTGTTGCTGGCCGCACTCGGGCTGGCCATCACGTACGGGCTCATGGGCGTCATCAACATGGCCCATGGTGAGCTCATCATGATCGGCGCTTATGCCACGTGGCTGGTGCAGGGGCTGTTCCGAACCCACTTGCCTGGCTGGTTCGACGCCTACCTGCTGCTCGCACTGCCCGTGGCGTTCGCTGCCTCGGCTTTGGTGGGCGCGGTGATGGAGCGCACGGTGATCCGCTTCCTCTATGGTCGCCCGCTGGAGACGCTGCTGGCCACCTGGGGCATCTCGCTCGTGCTCATGCAGGCGGTGCGCAGCCTGTTCGGCGCGCAGAACGTGGCGGTGGAAAACCCGAGCTGGATGAGCGGCAACATCACCTTGCTTGGCAGCCTGAACCTGCCCTTCAACCGCCTGGTCATCCTGGCCTTTGCCGCGGCGGTGCTCATCGGCGTGGCGCTGCTGATCGCGCGCACCCGGCTCGGCCTGTTCGTGCGCGGCGTCACCCAGAACCGGCCGATCGCCGCCTGCATGGGCGTGAACACCGCGCGCATCGACACCTGGGCGTTCGCGCTCGGCTCGGGCATCGCGGGCCTGGCGGGCTGCGCGCTCTCGCAGATCGGCAACGTCGGCCCCGACCTCGGCCAAGCCTACATCGTGGATTCGTTCATGGTGGTGGTGCTGGGCGGTGTGGGCCAACTCGCGGGCACGGTGTACGCCGCGCTCGGCCTGGGCCTGCTCAACAAGTTCATCGAAGGCTGGGCCGGTGCGGTGCTGGCCAAGATCGCGGTGCTGGTCTTCATCATCGTGTTCATCCAGAAGCGCCCGCAAGGCATCTTCGCCCTCAAGGGCCGGAGCGTGGAAGCATGAGTGGTATGCCGAACGTCCAAGCCGTGGTGCTGCCCGCGCGCGCACCCCTGCTCACGCGCGCCGGCTGGAGCGCCTTCCTGATCGCGCTGCTCGCGGTGTGTGCGCTGGCGCCGGTGCTCAACCTGATGCTGCCCGAATCGAGCCCGCTGCATCTGAGCGACTACGCCGTGGGCCTGATCGGCAAGATCATGTGCTACGCGATCTGTGCGCTGGCCATGGATCTGATCTGGGGCTACAGCGGCATCCTCTCGCTCGGCCATGGTCTGTTCTTTGCGCTCGGCGGCTACATGATGGGCATGTACCTCATGCGCCAGATCGGCCGTGACGGCCAGTACCAGAGCGACCTGCCGGACTTCATGGTGTTCCTCGACTGGAAGGAACTGCCCTGGCACTGGGCCTTGTCCGACAGCTTCATCGCCACGCTCGCGCTCGTCGTGCTCGTCCCGGGCGGCGTGGCCTTCGTGTTCGGCTACTTTGCCTTTCGCTCGCGCATCAAGGGCGTGTACTTCTCCATCATCACGCAGGCGCTCACCTACGCGGCGCTGCTGCTGTTCTTCCGCAATGAGACCGGATTCGGCGGCAACAACGGTTTCACCGATTTCAAGCGCATCCTGGGTATCGCGATCGCCACGCCGCAGATGCGCATGACGCTGTTCGTGCTCACCGGCCTCACGTTGCTGGGCTTCTTCCTGCTGGCGCGCTGGCTGGTGCGCAGCAAGTTCGGCCGCGTGCTGCAGGCCATCCGCGACGCCGAGAACCGCACCATGTTCTGCGGCTACGACCCGCTGCCCTACAAGCTCGCCATCTGGACCATCTCGGCCGTGATGTGCGGCGTGGCCGGCGCGCTCTACGTGCCGCAGGTGGGCATCATCAACCCGAGCGAGATGAGTCCGGCCAACAGCATCGAGATCGCGATCTGGGCCGCGGTGGGGGGGCGCGGCACGCTCGTCGGCCCGATCGTGGGCGCCTTTCTCGTCAACGGCGCCAAGAGCTGGCTCACCGTGACCTTCCCCGAGTTCTGGCTCTACGTGCTGGGTGGCCTGTTCATCGCCGTCACGCTCTTCATGCCGCAGGGGGTGGTGGGGTTGTTGAAGAAGCTGCGGGGAGGCCAAGCACGATGACGCCGGACCTCATGCAGGCTGGTGCCGAGCGCATGCAGCGCTTTGCGGGTGTGCTGCCATCGGGCAACACGGAATCCGGTGGCCGGCGCGCGGGCTTCTCGCGCCCGGTGGTGCCGGGCGAGGTCGACGTCGCGCACGGGCGCATCCTCTACCTGGAAGACGTGCACGTCGCCTTCGACGGTTTCAAGGCCATCAACGGACTGTCGCTGGACATCGCTCCAGGCGAGTTGCGCTGCATCATCGGCCCCAACGGCGCGGGCAAGACCACGATGATGGACATCATCACCGGCAAGACGCGGCCCGACCAAGGCACGGTGTTCTTCGGTTCCACCATCGACCTGCTGCGCCACCGCGAGGCAGAGATCGCCAGCCTGGGCATCGGCCGCAAGTTCCAGAAGCCCACGGTGTTCGAGCAGCTCACGGTCTTTGAGAACCTGGAGCTTGCGCTGGCCACCAACAAGCGGGTATGGCCGTCGATGCACTTCGCGCCGACGGGCGAGCAGCGCGACCGCCTGGCCGAAGTGCTGCTCACCATCCACCTGGCCGAGCAGGTCACGCGCCTCGCCGGTGAGTTGAGTCACGGGCAGAAGCAGTGGCTGGAGATCGGCATGCTGCTCATGCAGGACCCGAAGCTGCTGCTGCTCGACGAACCGGTGGCCGGCATGACGGATGAGGAGACCGAGCGCACCGCGCAACTGTTCCTCTCGCTCAAGGGCCGGCATTCGCTCATGGTGGTCGAGCACGACATGGCCTTCATCCGCACCATCGCCGAGAAGGTGACGGTGCTGTGCGATGGATCGGTGCTGGCCGAAGGAACGCTCGACGAAGTGCAGGCCGACGAGCGTGTCATCGAGGTTTACCTGGGACGCTGACATGCTCGAAGTGAAAGACGTTCACCAGTACTACGGCGGCAGCCACATCCTGCGCGGGGTCAGCCTGCAGGCGCAGGTGGGCCAGATCACGGTGGTGCTGGGCCGCAACGGCGTGGGCAAAACCACGCTGCTGAAGTCGCTCATGGGCATGGTGCCCATCAAGAGTGGCGATATCGTCTTCAACGGCCAGGCGGTGCAGGGTGCGGCGCCTTACGTGCGTGCGCATCTGGGCATGGGCTATGTGCCGCAGGGGCGCGAGATCTTTGCGCGCCTCACGGTGCAGGAGAACCTGCAGATGGGCCTGGCGACGCGGCCCGCCGGTACACCGGTGCCACCGCAATTGTTCGAGCTGTTCCCGGTGCTGCAGCAGATGCTGGGCCGCCGCGGCGGCGACCTGTCGGGCGGGCAGCAGCAACAGCTGGCGATCGCGCGCGCACTGGCCAGCAAGCCTCGTCTGCTGATCCTTGATGAGCCCACGGAGGGCATCCAGCCCAACATCATCAAGGACATCGGCCGCGTGCTGCGCCAACTGGCTGACCGCGGTCTGGACGGTGAGCCCATGGCCATCCTGCTGGTGGAGCAGTACTACGACTTTGCCGAGGCCTTGGCCGACCGGTATCTGGTGATGGAGCGTGGCGAGGTGATCGCCAGCGGGCCGGGCAGCGAGATGGCGGAGAAGGGCGTCCGCCAACTGGTGGCGATCTGACCGGTTCAGATCGAGCGCATCAGCCCGCCGTCCACCCGAAGGTTCTGCCCCGTGATGTAGCCCGCGCCTTCCGAGACCAGGAAAGCCACCGTGGCGGCAATTTCCTCCGCGGTGCCGTAGCGCTGCATGGGCACGCTGTCGCGGCGTGCGTCGGTCTGGGGCAAGCTGTCGATCCAGCCTGGCAGCACGTTGTTCATGCGCACGTTGTGCGGCGCGTACTGGTCGGCGAAGAGCTTGGTGAAGGCCGCCAGGCCCGTGCGTGCCACGGCCGAGGTGGGGAACATCGGGCTAGGCTCGAAGGCCCAGGCGGTGGAGATGTTGACGATGGCCCCGCCGCCCTGCTTGACCATGTGCGGCGTGACCAGCCGCGTGGGCCGGACCGCGTTGAGGAAGTAGACGTCCAGCCCCTGGTGCCACTGCTCGTCGGTGATCTCCAGCAGCGGGCCCTTGGGCCCGTGGCCGGCGCTGTTCACCAGCGCGTCGATGCGGCCCCAGCGTTGCAGGGTCTCGTCCACCAGACGCTGCAGGTCGTGGCTCGACTGGTTGGAGCCGGTGACACCGAGGCCACCGAGGTCCTTCGCAAGCGCCTCGCCCTTGCCGGAGGACGACAGGATCGCCACCCGGAACCCGTCCGCCGCGAGGCGGTGTGCCACCGCGGCGCCCATGCCGCTGCCACCGGCGGTGACGATGGCGACCTTTTCTGCTGACATCCCATGCTCCTTGTGAAAGCCGGTCATTTTGCGTCGCCGGCCAGGGGTCGGGCCCGCGCGGTGGCCTCAACCGTGCAGCGAGAGCATGTGCCCCAGCCGCGGGTCGCCCTGACCGCCCAGCACGAGCGCATGCGCGGCCTGCACGGCATCACCACCCCGGTGTTCCCGCACCACCAGCCAGGGCGCTGCTGGCTGATTTACCCGTTCGATGAATACGTGCCAGGCGCGTGCGAGGCGCGCGTTGAATTCGGCAGCGCCCCAGTCGCCGTGGCGCTTCTTCGCTTGTGCCGGCGCAAAGAACAACACCGGGCGCGGCCCGGGCAGGCCCTGGCCACCGCCCAGATCGGTGACGTGCGTGCCGCCGATGGCGCTGCTGTGCGCGAGCGCGGTGAAGCGCTCGTGGATGGCGCGGCGCAGGCTGGCGCTGCCTGCAAAATCGACGTAGATGCAGGGCGTGTCGGCCGGCAGTAGATCGAGCTGGTCGTAGCGCAGCACGCGGTGGTACACGCCCAGGCTTTCGCAGAAGGCCACGTTGGCGGCCGAGGTGAGGCCGATCACCTCGACCCCGGTTCGCTGCGCCAGTTGCGCAGCGGTGGCGTAGGCCGTCTTGCTGCTGGCCGAGGAGAGCAGCAGCGCGCCGCGCCGGCCTTCGGCGTTGATGCCGAAGAAGGCGTTGTCGGCCAGGAAATCGTCGATCAGCCAGGCGGTGAGGAACAGCGGACGCAGCAGCGCCTGCAGGCCCTCGCGGTCGCCGCGGTACAACGGATCGGCATTGCAGCGCAGGTACTGGTTGTAGACCGCATGCAGCGCAGATCGGTGCGGCGCCCCATCGAAGAAATGTTCAGGTGCCACGCGCGCGGGCTGCAGCACCGCGTGCGTGGCCATGGGCCAGTAGCCATAGAGCCGTTCGCCCACCGCCACGCCCGGATGCAGCGACTGCACCACCACCCCGAAGCCCCACACCGGTACCACGCCCCAGGTCACGGCGTCATCGGATACCGGGAAGAACTGCCAGTAGTTCATGGCCTCGCCGAAGGCCGCGTAGGTGATGTTGTTGGCGGTGTAGGCAAAGTGATCCACGCGCACGCGCACCTCGCCGGGGGCGAGCGGCGCGTCGGTCAGGGTGATCAAGCGGGTGGTGGCGAGTGCGTCCTTACGGACCTGGAACTGCAGCATGGCTCAGTCGGCCGTGATCTTGCGTTCCTTGATGATCGCGCCGAAGCGCCTGGAGTCGTCCATGCCGCGCTTGCCGAATTCGGCCGGGGTCAGCGGCAATGCCTCTCCGCCAAGAGCGATCATGCGCTCGCGCACGGCCGGCGTGGCCAGGATCTTGTTGATCTCGCTGTTCAGACGCGTGATCACCGCGGGTGGTGTGGCCGCTGGCGCGTAGAAGCCGAACACGGTGTCGGCGTCAAAGCCCTTGAGGCCGGCTTCATCCAGCGTGGGCACATCGGGGAACAGCGGCGATCGCTTGCTGCTGCCCACCGCGAGCAGCTTCAGACGCCCGGCCCGGGCATGCTGCAGGCCGATGCCGGGGTCGAAGTAGAAATCGATCTGGTTGCCCAGCAGGTCGTTGAGTGCGGGCGCGGCGCCACGGTAGGGCACGTGCACCGCGAACAGGCCGGCCTGGCTCTTGAACATTTCGCCGGCCAGGTGCGGCGAGCTGCCGTTGCCCGCCGAGCCATAGCTCAGGCGGCCCGGGCGCGCCTTCACGTAGGCGATGAAGTCGTTCACGTTGTTCACCTCGAGGGTGCCACGCGCCATCAGGTACACCGCAACCCGCGCGGCCGAGGCCACGGGCGTGAGGTCCTTCACCGGATCGAAGGCCATGCGCGCATAGATGTGCGGGTTCACCGACACCATGCCGCCCGAGGACAGCAGCAGCGTGTAGCCATCGGCCGGCGACTTGGCCACCGCATCCCCGGCCACGTTGCCGTTGGCACCGGCGCGGTTCTCCACCACCACGCTCTGGCCCAGCGCCTCGCCCAGCGGGGTGGCGATCAGCCGCGCGATCTGGTCGGCCGCGCCGCCGGGCGGGAAACCCACCACCACCTTGACCGGCTTGTCGGGCCAGGCCTGCGCCAGGGCAGCGGGCGCTGCCGCCAGTGTGGCCACCGTGACGGCGGCGGCAAGAACAGAACGGGTCAGGGTGAATCTCATGGCTTGTCTCCAGGTCGTTGTGTTGTGCGCGAGGGAAATCAGGTCCGCGCCTTCTTCAGTCGCGGATTGTGATGCCAGCGGATTGGCTGCGGCTTGAGCGGGCGTGCCGCAGCGCCGTGCTGCTGCAGCGTACGGTCCAGCGCGGTGCCGGCTTCGTCGGCCAGGGCGGCCTGGCGGGCCTGCGCCACGGCGGTGGCGGCATCGGCGCGCGCGGGGTCGGCCAGGTGGTCCACGATGTGCAGCAGGTTGTCCTTGCCGCGCTCGTTGGTGCTGCCGTAACCCTTGATCAGGCGGCCGCACTGTGCAATCTCGTGGCCCAGGCGCGCATCGGCGCGCGCCCCGCGCTCCACCGCGGCGAGCCAGCGCTCGATCAGCGCCTGTTCCGTGGCGAAGCGGCTGCCCATGGGGCGCCACCGTTTGGTGGCGGCCAGCGCGCGCAGCGCCAGCAAGCCCAGTACGCCGTGGCTGGCCACCTTGAGCGGCAGCGCCCACGGGGCCTGGCCTTTTTGCGTGCGGCGCCGGTCCCAGGCCAGCACGCGTTGCGCAAGCGCCAGCGGCAGCATGGCCGCGAACTCGGGTGCACCGGGCTTGAAGTGGTCGAAGGTGCGCAACAGCTCGCCGTCCTTTGCCTTCACCTCGCGGCGCACGCGCTCGGCGCGGCTGGCGCGCGCCTTGAGCTCGGCGACGCGCACGATGTCATCGAAAGCCATCCACAGCGCAAGCCAGCGCGCAGTTTCGCGGGTGGTGGCGTGGGCCTGGCTGGCGGCCGGGTCGCCAGCGCGCTCGGCCGCCAGCACGCGCTGCAGGCGATCGAGATAGCGCTGGCCGTAGGCAGCGTCCTGGTACTCGGCCACGCGCGCATGGCCCAGGGCCACGATGTCGTGCAGTGCTGTCGGGAAGGGTGTCAGCAGCGCGGCGGGAGTGGCCACGGGGGCGGCGGCCGGCTCGTCATCGCCGTGCAGCACCTGTTCCACCCAGCGGGCCTGCTGGCGCTGGTTGCTCACGGCGTCATAGGCCAGGCCGAAGCCGCGCAGGCTGGCCTTGGCGTGGCCACCGGCACCCACCACGGCCTCGTAGTCAGCGCGTGCGAACGGCAGCAAGCCGCTGGCCGCGATGGCGCCCAGCATCACCGCGCTCACCACGGTGCCGGCCTCGCGCGTGAGCTTGGCCATGTCGAGCACGTGGTGCGCGCGGCTGTGTTCGCGCACCAGCTGCAGCAGCTGCGCGTCGTCGCGGCGGCCGTCACCCAGCGCCATCTTCTCGGCGGTGGTGAGGGCGCGTGAGGAGGAGGTGATCACCAGCGTATGGTCGGCCGAGGCCACGCCGTTGCCGATCTGGCGGCCGGTCTCCAACAGCTCGGACGACACCAGCGCGTCGAGCCGGCCCGGCAGCGGGTTCAGGCCGAACACCGGGCGGCGGGCGCCCAGCTCGGCCAGCGGCACGGGAAAGACCTCGAGGTAGTAGGTGGTGGCGCCGGTGCGCTGCGCCACACCCGGAATGCTGGTGGCCTGGGCCGCGTAACCGGCGTGGCGTGCGGTGTCCACGAGCCAGTCGGTCAGCGTGCCGCCGCCTTCGCCTCCAAGGGCGCAGAGCAGGAGGGAAATGGGTTGGTGAGACATCTTCAGTGACTTATGCAAATTGCAGCAGGCGCACGAAGGGCGCGCGGACGGCTTCGAGCAGCCGCTCGTGCCAGCGCGGGTTCTGCACCACCTCGGCGCGGTAGAAGGAGGGGCACAGCGTGGCCGCGTGCGCGTTGGCACCGCACAGACCGCAACCGACGCAGCCGTCGATCACGGTGGCCACCGGGTCGACCTTGAGCGGGTCGGGGTTGTCCTTCAGCGTGAGCGTGGGGCAGCCCGAGAGACGGATGCAGGCGTGGTCGCCGTTGCACACGTCTTCGTCCACACCGTACTTCACCCGCACCACGCGCTCACCGCGCTGCAGCAGGCTGGCGATCCAGGGCTTGATGCGGCGCTGGCGTTCGAGCTGGCATTCGCCCTCGGCGACGATCACCTTCAGGCCCTGGAAGTCGGTGGTGAAGGCCTCGGTGAGCGTGGCGCGCACCGTGTCCACTTCGTAGGTGTGCACCGTGCGCAGCCACTTCACGCCCAGGCCCTTCAGGGTGCTCTCGATGGTCTGGTTGGTGTGCGCCAGGCTCTGCGCCTTGTCTGCGGCCACTTCCTTGGCTTCTTCGCCGGGCGTGGAGATGATGTCCTGCGTGCCGGTGGCCGAGGTGTAGCCGTTCTTGAAGATCAGCAGCACCGCGTCGTCGCCGTTGAAGAGCGCGCTCTGCACGCCGGTGAGCAGGCCGTTGTGCCAGAAGCCGCCATCGCCCATCACCGACAGCACGCGCCGGCGCATCAGCGGCGACACGCCCGCGCGGCTGGCCAGGCTCATGCCGTAGCCCAGGATGGAATGGCCGAAAGAGAAGGGCTCGAAGGTGGCCAGTGCGTGGCAGCCGATGTCGCCGGCGATGTGCACCGGACCCACGTCCTGCTGCGCGAGTTTGAGGGCCGAGAACACAGGCCGCTCGGGGCAGCCGATGCACATGCCCGGTGGGCGCGCGGGCAGGGCACCGCCGACCGCCTTGGCCACGTCGGCGCGACGCTGCGCATTGCCTTGCAGCCAGGTGCGGGCGGAGGCGAGCGCGGCGTCATCACTGCCCAGGTAGCGCTCGACGAAGGATGCCAGGCCCTGCGACATCACCTCGGCGGTGTACTCGCCGGCGCTGGGCAGCAAGTCCTTGCCATGCAGCGGCGTGCTGATACCGGCGCGTCGCAGCAGCGTGGCGAGTTCCTGCTCGATGTACTCGGGCTGGCCCTCCTCCAGCAGCAACACAGCGCGCTTGTCGTCGCAGAAGCGTTCGAGCTGCTCGGGCACCAGCGGGCTGGTCACGTTGAGCACCAGCATCGGGATCTTCGTTTCGCCGAAGGCATCGGCCAGGCCGAACTGCTGCAGCGCGCGGATCAGCGTGTTGTAGAGCCCGCCCTGCACGATAAGGCCGAGGTCCTTGTGGTCACCGGTGAACAGCTCGTTGAGGCCGTGCTCGACGATGTAGCGCCGGGCCGCGGGAACGCGCTGCTCGCCCTTGAGCTTCTCGTGGCGGAACGTCACGGGCGGGTGTGCCAGGCGCATGTAATCGAAACCCGCGGGCTCCTGGATCAACTGGTGCGTGGAGATGGCAGGCGCGATGTTGTCCTTGGCCTCGAAGCTGCCACGAACATGGCACGCGCGGATACGAAGTTCCATGAGGGCCGGCATGTTCGACGCTTCGGACAAGCGGAATCCGTGCTCGACCATGTGCACCATCTGCGCCAGATCGGGGCGCGGGTCGAGCAGCAGCATGCCGCTCTTGAGCGCATAGGCATGGGTGCGCTCCTGGATGACGCTCGCGCCTTCGCCGTAGTCCTCGCCCACCACGATCAGCACGCCGCCGGTCACGCCCGGCGAGGCCAGGTTGGACAGCGCATCGGCCGCGACGTTGGTGCCGACGATGGATTTCCAGGTGACGGCGCCGCGCACCGGGTAGTGGATGGAAGCGCCGAGCATGGCGGCGGCCGAGGCCTCGTTGGAGCAGGCCTCCACGTGCACGCCCAGCGTGTCGAGGTAGGGCTTGGCCTGCACCATCACATCGAGCAGGTGCGACACCGGCGCGCCCTGGTAGCCGCCCACATAGGACACGCCCGATTGCAGCAACCCCTTGGTGATGGCCAGGATGCCCTCGCCATGAAAGGTGTGGCCGGCGCCAAGCTGCAGGGACTTGATCTCCTCGCTGAATGAAACTTCCAAGCGACTGTCTCCGTGGGGAAAGGGCGAACGGCGGGAGTATGGGTGTTCGACCTTGATCGATCCATACAATGAGACCACTAAGTGACATTAGTGCCATGCATGTCAGAGACATCGACCTGAACCTGTTGCGGCTGTTTGCCGAGGTGTACCGCGCAGGCAGCGTGAGCCGGGCGGCGGAACGCCTGGGTCTGACGCAGCCCGCGGTGAGCCACGGCCTCACGCGCCTGCGCCTGTTGGTGAAGGACCCGCTGTTCATGCGCGCCAGCGGCGGCGTGCGTCCCACGCCGCGGGCTGTGGCGCTTGCCGACGCGGTGCAGGATGCGCTCGATACGCTGGAGGGTGCGCTCGGACGCACCAGCGTTTTCGATCCGGCCACCTCTCGCCACCTGTTCCGCATCCACATGAGCGATATCGGCGAGGGGCGCTTTCTGCCCGAACTGATGGCCTGGCTGCACGCGCAGGCGCCGGGTGTGCGGGTAGCCACGCAGCCGATTCCCCATGCGGTGCTGGCCGAATCGCTGGATGCTGGCGCGATCGATTTCGCCTTCGGCTTCCTGCCGCAGGTAAGAGATACCCGCCGTGCCGAGCTGCTGCGCGACCGCTACGTGGTGTTGCTGCGCAGCGGCCACCCGATGCGACAGCGGCTCCAGAAGTTGCGCGGTGCGGCGCAGTTGCGCGCGTTGCAGCAACTCGACTTCGTGGCCGTGCGCACGCACGTGGACACGCTGCGCATCCTGCAGCGCACGGGCCTGCAGGAGCGGCTGCGGCTGACCACCGAGCACTTCATGGTGCTGCCATCGATCGTGCAGGCCACCGACCTGTGCGGCGTGATGCCGCGCAACATTGCGCAGGGCTTCGTGCAGGCCGGTGGCTGTGCGGTGGTGGAGCCGCCCTTTGAAGGGGCCGACTTCACCGTGTCATTGCACTGGAGCCACCGATTCGAGGCCAACCCCGCTCACCGCTGGTTCCGCGAAGAGGTTGTCCGGTTGTTCCGTGAGTGAGCCGCGGTGGCCCGGTAACGGCACGGCACCCGCGCCCAGGCCGGTCTGATCACCCAGGCGCAAAGGTTGCAGGCGCCAGGTGTTGCGCAGCAGGTCTACGCGCTGCTGCAGTGCCTCGCGCTCGGCGATGCGTTCGCCGTGGCGCTGCAGCACCTGATGGGCCGATTCCGCCAACTTGGCGTTGCACAGGCGCTCGGCGTCGGCCAGCAACTGCTTCACGGTGCCAGCGGGGTCACCCTTGAGGCTCAGGCGCATGGCCTCTTCGGATACGCGCAGCACCTGTGCATGGCCGCTGCGCAAGGTCTGCGACCAGGCCTCCTGTTCGCGCGCTGCACAGCCCAGCAGTTCACTCATGGCGCGGCTTGTGCCGAAGCGCAAGGCAATGGACTGCATGGCGGCCTCGGCGTCCGGTGGAGTCTGCCCGTGCGCGACCATGCGTGTCATGAGCGTGATCAGGTTGCAGGCGGTCTCGACGTCGAAGCCGGGCTCGCGAACCTGTGCGATGAACTGACCCGCGGTCGCATGCGCTTCGGCGTTCGCGCGGTTGTACAGTGCGTTGAGTGCGCTGGCGATCTGATGCAGGCGGCGTGGCCGCTCGGGCTCGAAGCTGCGCTCGGCGATGCGCGCGAGCTGGTCCACGCAGCGTTGCAACCCGCGCGAGTCCTTGTTGTCCAGCCGGGCCAGTGCCAGCAGCACCAGCGCCTGCGGGTCGAACAGCTTGGAGTCCACGCCCAGGCGTGCGGCGCGATCGAGCAGTTCGACGCCCTGGGCGCGGTCGCCGCCATAGAAGGCAAGCATGCCGTGCTTGAGTAGTCGGCTCACCGCTGACGGGGTGAGCTTTGTTGCCATGGCATAGGTGGACAGCGCCTGATCGAACTGTCCGAGTTCGAAGTGGGCGCGGCCCATCACGTCGTAAGCATCGGCATAGCCGTCATCGTCGGCCAGCAAGGCTTCCAGCGTGGTAACGGCTTTGGTGGGCTGGCCACCTTCGAGCTGTGCCCGAGCCACACCCAGGCGGGCCCAGGGAAGTGTCTTGGCCTCGATCACGGCTTCATAGACCTCGCGCGCCTCGTCAATGCGCGCACTGCGCAGCAGCAGCTCGGCGCCGATGCGCGCGGCATACAGCCAGTAGTCCTGACGCGACTCGAAACGTGCCAGGCACAGTGCTGTGGCGCGGTCGAATTCCTGCGCGTCGATGGCAGCGAAGATCTCGTGCAGCGCGCGCTTGCGGGCGCGCGCGAGCAGGATCCGCTCGGACAACCGCGCCGCGGTGTGGGGCTTGAGCAGGTAGGCATCCAGCGCGGACTCGGCCGCTTCAGCGACCCTGCTGTAGCTGGCCTCGGCCGTCAGCATCACGAACACCGTGTAGAACGGCAGGATCTGGTGGCGCCGCAGATCGTTGAGCAACTCCTGTCCCGAATAGCTTTCCTTGTCGAACCGCTGCTCGCAGATCACCACGTCAAAGCGCTGGGATTCGAGCTTGCGCCGCGCGTCATGCACGCGCGCGCACTGGGCCACCGCGCCCACACCGAGCTCGCGCAGCTGCGCCACGATGATGGCGCGCGACTGTGCGTTGCCCTCGATCACGAGGGCCTGCGATTCGTGCAGGGGGTTTTCGATCACCAGCATGGGGAAACCTGGACCCGGATGGGCCGCGCACCGATTCTGGGCGGGACGTTGTGGGGCGGTGCCGGGAAAAGGCGGGTGTTGACAGGTCAGTTCCGCCGCGCGGGGTGTTCGTTCAGACGCGCCAGATGCGCGGCGCAGGGGTGTTCAGGCCCCAGGCCAGGGCACGCAACCGGGCCCAGGCGCGCTGGAACACGGCCATCAACGGCTCCACCTGTGGCGCCAGCGCGCGCAGCACGATCAGCCGGGCATCGGGGCTGGTGGCGCCCGCCCACACCGTGGGGTCGGCGTCGGCCAGCACCTCGCGCGCGGCGTCGAGCAAGGCCTCGCGCGCGGCGAGTTCGCGCGCCGTTCCGCTGGCCAGCCACAGCGTACCCAGCGCGCGCTGGCCTGCCAGGCCCACCGGGCCGTCGAGCAATCGGGCGTCGTTGGCGTCGATGCGCGCGCGCTCGAGCCACACGCCGGGCCATTGCACCTGCTGATGCAGCACGCCGCGAGTGAAGGGCTCCCCCGCGGCGGGCAGGCCGAGCGCGCACACGTCCCAGCCCAGGCATTCGGCACCGGGTTCGATCTCCATGGTCAGCTCGTTGCGCGCCACGCAGTCGGGGTAGGCAATGGTTTCCAGCGGCAGCCATTCCAGGCGTGCCTCCGCCGCCAGTTCCAGCTGCACGCGCTGCGCGGCGTCGGCGCCGTCGCTGCGGTAGAAGCGCGTGGCACCGGGTGTGGAAAGCAGCCCGTGCGCGCCACCATCCACGCGCACCGAAATGTCCAGCGCATCGCCCCCCACCAGGCCGCCCGGTGGATGCACGATCACGTTGTGGCAGACCGCATCGCCCTCGGGGTACAGACTCTTGAGAATGCGAAGTGGCCCGCTGTGGCGATGCTGCAGCGTGGTACGCCCGTCGGCGCGTTGGTAGGTCAGGTCGAGGGAGGCGTGCCAGGGCATGCGGCGAGTGTAGAGGGGCGCCGGGCATGCCCCGGCGCGCTCAGGTCTTCCAGAAGCCCCGGTGGGCTTCGCTGGATTCGTCGATCAGCGCGGGGCCGACACATTCGATGTCGTGTGGTGAGGCGGCGAACACATCGCGGCACGAGAGTTCGGCGTCGCGCTGCTCGGCGCGTTCGCCGCGGAACTCGCGAAGGCGCACCGCGTCGATGCCGTAGACCACGCGGCCGATCGCGCTCCAGAAGATGGCACCCGCGCACATCACGCAAGGCTCGGCCGACGAATACAGCGTGGCGCGCGCGAGCACATCGCGTGCGAAGCGGTTGCCGAGCTGGCGCACCGCGTTGGTCTCGGCATGTCCCGTGCAGTCGCCGCTTTCGGTGGTGTTGCACCAGGCCTCGGCAAGCACGGCGCCGTCTTCGGCGATCACCACCGCCCCAAAGGGGCGGTTGCCGCGGTCGCGCGCCACCCGCGACCAGGCGATTGCCTGACGCAGGTAGCGGCCGTCGCGCTCGTCAATGACGACTTCATCGAGCAGCAGCGTGCTCATGCCCGCAGGCTTCTTTCGTTCAGCGAAGGCAGGAAACCCCGGTGGAAGATGCCTTCCACGCTTGGGCGCGTCTTGAGCTTGAAGACCTCGCTGACCTCGTCGACCTGCTGCTCCAGCGTGCGCTTGAGCACGTCGCCCAGGCCGTGGCTGCGCGTGTCGGGCGCGGCCACGTATTCGCGTGTGATGCGCCAGCGCTCCAGTTCCATCGCTTCGTTGAGGATGGGCTCGCGCGCCTTGGCGGCGGCCACGGCAGCGGCCGGGTCGGCAAAGGATTCCTGGATCGCGCGGTTGGTGGCGCGCAGGAAGCCAGCCACAGCCCCGGGGTTCTGCGTGATGAGCGCGTTGCCCGCGAGGATCGCGTTGCCGTAGAGGTTCACGCCGGCGTCGGTGTACTTGAGCACGGACAGCTCGTCGAGCTTCATGCGCGCGAACAGCGAGACGGCCGAATCGTGGAAGTAGGTGGCGGCGTCCACGTCACCGCGCACCATCACGTTGTCGCGCTGCGAGAAGTCGGTGGTCGTCCACTGGAAGAGGTCGTCGCCCACGCGCAGCTTGCGCGCCACCATGGGCCAGGCGCGGCGGGTTGACTCCACCGCAGCGGCTGCCACCTTCTTGCCCTGCAGGCTCTTGAAGTCGCCGGTGACGCCGCGGTCCTTGCGGCCGATGATGGCGAACGGTGCGCGGTTGTAGTACTGGTACACGGCCTGCACCGCAGGCGTCCCACCGTTGGCGGCCTGGAATTCGATCAACGAACTGATGTCGCCCAGGCCCATCTGGTAGGCACCGCTGACGATGCGCGTGATCGAGGCGACCGAGCCCGCACCGACGTCGATCGACACATCCAGGCCCTCGGCCGCGTAGTACCCGCGTTGCTGCGCGAGGAAGAATGGTGCGGTCTGGCCGGTGATGCGGAAGTCGAGTGTGAACTTGATGGGAACGGTCCGGCTCTGGGCCCGCACGGTGGGGGCGGCAAGGGCGGCGGTGGCGGCGAGCGACTGGACGAGGAAGCGGCGGCGCTGCATGGCAGATCTCCGGCAAGGCTGTGGGCATCCCGGTTGCGGGCGCAACCGGGGCTACAGAGCAATTTCCGGGCGGTGCGAGGGTGGCACCGCTGAACGCTTCTACTCCTGGGCGGTTTCATGCATGAGGCGTGCCAGCCTGCTTGCACCGCTGCGGTGCGATGCAGATGGTCCGTGTTTTGCTAAAGTTCAAGCAGAGAGTAGAAGCGTTCAGCGCGCCCCGAGGCCCCTCGCGCGGCGAGCAGGAAATTGCTCTTGAGCCCAACCGTTCAAGCCATTTCCCCTGGAGTGCTTCCATGCTCGTCACCCAACAAGCCGTCTTCCGCCGCCACTGGCACGCCGTCATGCCGCTGACGGACCTGCACGATGGCCCCAGGCCGTTCACGCTGCTGGGCGAAAACATCGTGCTCTTTCTCGACGAGCACGGCGAACCCGCCGCCTTGAAGGACCGGTGCTGCCACCGCACCGCCAGGCTCAGCAAGGGCTGGTGCAAGAACGGCAACCTGCAGTGCGGCTACCACGGCTGGGTCTACAACCGGCACGGCCGCGTGATCGAGATTCCCCAGTACGACGCCGATCGCGAGATTCCCAAGGATTACGGCACGCCGGTCTACCGATGTGAGGCGCGTTACGGCTACGCCTGGGTGGCGTTGGAGGAGCCCGAGGCCGACATCCCGGCGATGCCGGAGTTCGGTGCACCGGGCTGGCGCACCATCTTCCAGTTTCACGAGGTCTGGCACACCAGCCCGGTGCGTGCGCTGGAGAACTCGTTCGACAACTCGCACTTCAGCTTCGTGCACCGGGCCACCTTCGGCGTGGCGGCGCAGCCAAAGCCGAGCAAGTACGAACTGATCGAGAACGAACAGGGTTTTTACGCCGAGACGGTGATCGCCGCCGCCAACCCGGAACGCTTTCAGCGCATCAGCGGTGTGAAGGACGCGATCACCCAGCGCCACATGCGCAACGCCTACATGCAGCCGTTCTCGCGCCGGCTCGATATCGAGTACCCGAGCGGCGTGCGGCACGTGATCATCAACTGCTTCACGCCGATTGACGACGGTCGCATCCAGCTGTGCCAATGGCTGTTCCGCAACGACACGGAGGAAGATTGCCCGGCGCAGTTGCTGATCGACTTCGATGCCGAGATCACGCGCGAGGACAAGGAGATTCTCGAGTCGACCGACCCGGACGCGGTGGTGGACCTGCGGCGCCGCGGCGTGGAGTACTCGATGGACTCGGACCGGCCGGGCATCCTGATCCGGCGCCGGTTAATGGCGATGTTGGCTTCTTCAGGTGAGGTCGAGGTGCATCGCTGAGATCGCTTGCCTGCGGTGGCGTCAGCGGGTGGCCCAGAAGCCCTTGTGGGTTTCCACCATCTCGCCTTCCAGTGGCGGCACGGGGCCGATCACCTCGACACTTCTCTGCCCGCGCGCAAACACCTCGCGGCAGGGCAGCGACAGCGTGGGGTTTTCTTCGTGTGAGCCGGTGAGCGCGAGCAGCGCTTCTTCGCTCGCGCCGTACACCACCCGCCCGATGCCGGCCCAGTAGATGGTGCCGGCGCACATCGCACAGGGCTCGAAGGTGGTCACCAGCGTGCACTCGCGCAGGTAGGCGCCGGGGTAGGTACCGGCTGCGTGGCGGGCCAGCGTGGACTCGGCGTGGTTCACCGTGTCGATGTTGCCCTGCTCGGCCAGCACCGTCTCGCCATCGGGCGCCACCAGCAGCGCGCCGAAGGGATGACGTCCCATGCCGGCGGCACGGCGCGCCACGGCATTGGCGTGGCGCAGGTGCCGTGCGATCTGCTCCAGGGTCAACTCTGCGTCCCGCGATGAGCCCAGGCGGTGGTGTGCTTCTCCACGAAGCTGAACAGCTCGTACATCGCCATGGCCATCACGCCCACCACCAGCAGGCCGCTGAAGGCCAGACCCATCTGCATCGACGAACCGGCGGAGATCAGCAGGTAGCCGATGCCCTCGTTGGCCGCGGTCATCTCGGACACCGTGGTGCCCACGAAGGCCAGCGTGATGGCGACCTTGAGCGAGCCGAAGAAGTAGGGCATGGAGCGCGGCAGGCCGACCTTGGTGAGCACGTCCCAGCGCCGGGCGCCGAGCACGCGCAGCACGTCCTCCAGCTCGGGTTCGAGCGTGGCAAGCCCGGTGGCGATGTTCACCATGATCGGGAAGAAGCTGATCAGGAAGGCCGTGAGGATGGCCGGGCCGGCGCCGATGCCGAACCACACCACCAGGATGGGCACGAAGGCCGCCTTGGGCAACGCGTTGAAGGCCGTCATGAGCGGGTAGACCGCGGCATAGGCCAGACGCGAGCTGCCGATGAGAAAACCCAGCAGCACACCCACCACGATGGCAATGCCGAAGCCGGCCATGGTGACCCAGTAGGTGCGCCAGGCGTGGCCGAGGATGGTGACCTTGTGCTCCAGCGTCTGCTCCCAGATCCGCGAGGGGCTGGGGAAGATGAACTCGGACACACCGAACCCGCTGGTGATGACTTCCCAGATCACGACGATGGCGATCAACAGCAGCAGGGGCGAGAAGCGCTCGATGTTCTTGCGTCGTTTGGCGTTCATGACGGGCTCGCTCACTGGTTGATGGTTGCGCCGGGTTTGCGCAGCGCTCCGATGTGGCCGCGCAATTCGTGCACGACGTCGGTGAATTCCTTGGTGTAGGTCACGTCGAGTTCGCGCGTGCGCGGGATCGGAATCTCGCGCTTGACGACGAAGCGGCCCGGGCTTTTGCTCATGCAGTACACGGTGTCGGCCAGGAACACCGATTCGCGCAGGTCGTGCGTGACGAGGATGACGTTGAAGCGCTGCGCCTCCCACAGGTCGCGCAGCGTGCACCACAACTCCTCGCGCGTGAACGCGTCGAGCGCGCCGAAGGGCTCGTCGAGCAACAGCATCTTGGGCTCGTGAATGAGTGCGCGGCAGATGCTGGCCCGCTGCTGCATGCCGCCCGAGAGCTCCCACGGAAACTTCTTGCCCATGCCGCCCAGGCCCACGCTCTCGAGCAGCTTGAGCGCGCGTTCCTCGAACTCCTTGCGGCGGTCCTTGAACTGGTGACGGTAGGGCTCCACGATCTCCAGCGGCAGCAGCACGTTGTCGAGCGTGGTGCGCCAGGGCAGCAGCGAGGGCGCCTGAAACGCCATGCCCGAGATCTTGAGCGGGCCGGTCACGGGCTGGCCGTCGATGCGGATGCTGCCCATGCTGGGCATCTTCAGGCCCGTGGTGAGCTTCATGAAGGTGGACTTGCCGCAACCCGAGGGGCCGACGATGGCGATGAACTCGCCACGCTGCACCTGCAGGTTGATGTCTTCCACCGCGAAGATGTTCTTGGCGAGCAGGTCGTCGTTGTAGGCCAGCCAGACCTGGTCGAAGTCGACGAAGGGCGCCTGGGTTGTGTCGTTCATGGAGCTGCTCCCGAAAAAAAGGCCAGCCACCCGGTGGGGGCTGACCTCGGTCGATGCCGCGGCGATTACTTCTTGGCCGGCGGCAGGATGTCGAGCTCGGCCTTGCTGGGCAGCATGGAGCCGTTCCAGATCTTGGCCGGATCGACACGCGTCTTGGTGCCGTAGGCGTCCGACACCTGCGAGGCCATCAGCGCCAGGCGGCCCGGCACGATCTGACCGAAACCTTCCTTGCGCGCGTCGGGGCTGGCCACCACGGCGTCAATGGCGAGTTGGAGGCGGCGGGTTTCCAGCGGCACGTTGATGATGCCGTCGCGTGCTTTCACCGTCTCGATGGCGGCGGCCGGGTTGGCCATCACTTCCTTGGCGCCCTTGGCGAAGGCGCTCAGGAAGGCTTTCACCGCGGCCGGGTTCTCGGCGATCAGCTTGGGCGAGGCGATGATGACGTTGCCGTAGAGCTTCACGCCGTGGTCGGCGTAGGGGAGGATGACCACGTCCTCGGGCTTGACGCCGCGCGCCTCGAGGTTGAGCAGCGAGGTGAACGAGAAGCCGGTGATGGCGTCGATGTCGCCGCGCACCAGCATGGTCTCGCGCAGCGGCGGGTCCATCGAGGTCCAGCTCACGTTGTTGATGCCGTTGGCCTTCTGGAAGATCGGGAAGCCCTTGCGACCGGCGTCGAACACGGGCGCGCCGAGTTTCTTGCCTTCCAGGTCGGCGGGCTTGGTGATGCCGCTCTTCTTGAGCGCGAGCACCGCGGCCGGCGTGTTGTTGTAGCCCATCATCACCGCCACCGGCTTGTTCGGCGCGTCGGGGTTGTTGGCGTGGAATTCCATCAGCGCGGCCAGGTCGGCAAAGCCCATGTCGTAGGTGCCCGAGGCCACGCGCGTGACGGTGCCGCCCGAGCCGTTGCCGGCGTCGATCGTCACGTCCAGCCCGGCCTGCTTGTAGTAGCCCTTGGCGGCGGACTGCAGGAACAGGGCGGCGGGGCCCTCGAAGCGCCAGTCGAGCTGGAACTTGATGGCGGTCTGGGCGTGCGCGGTGCCCATGAAGGCGGTGGCTGCGGCCAGGGCGGCGGTGGTCTGCAGGAATCGGCGTTTGTTCATGGTTTCTCCAAGGCTGGGCAAGGGGTCGTCGGCGGAACGTGCCGTCTGCGCGGCATGCACATGGATAGCAACATCGGTGCCAGAGGCGCGACGCGGTGTGCCCGTGGGCCGACAGTTGCACACGAAATCTGTATACACATTGTCGATTCGCGGGTCGCGGCGGTCATCCTGACATACCCTGAAAAGGGGCAATGATGCACCGACTGTGGGCGCGATTGTCCCTGTGTTGGTGCGCTAACGCTCCATGGCTTTGGCCATCGTCTTCCCCAGTTCGACACCCCATTGGTCGAAAGCGTTGATGCGCCAGATGGCCGCCTGGGTGAACACCTTGTGCTCGTGCAGCGCGATCAATGCGCCCAGGCGCTCGGGATCGAGCCGGTCGAGCCAGAGGATGTGGCTCGGGATGTTGCCGGGGAAGCTGCGGTGCGGTGCCATGGCACGCGCGGTGGCGGCGTCGGCGCCTTCGGCGAGCAGCAGCGCTTCGGTCTCGGCGGGGGTACGGCCGAGCGCCATGGCCTGTGCCTGTGCACGCAGGTTCAGGTTCACCACCGCGTGGTGCGTGGCCGCCAGGGGCAGCGGGGTGTCTTCGGTCTGCAGGCCGATGAAATCGACCGGGATGGCGTGGCGGCCCTGGTGCACCAGTTGGAAGTAGGCGTGCTGGCCGTCGATGCCCAGGCCACCCCAGACGATGGGGCCGGTTTCCACCGTGGCCTCGTGGCCGTCGATGTGTACGCCCTTGCCGTTGGATTCCATGTCCATCTGCTGCACGAACGGTACGAAGCGCACCAGCCGTGAGGCGTAGCTCACCATCAGTTGCGTGGGCCGTTGCAGGAAGCTGCGGTTCCAGATGCCGTGCAGCGCCAGGCGCACCGGCAGGTTCTCCGCCATCGGGGCGTGGCGGAAGTGCTCGTCCATGGCGCGGCCGCCAGCGAGCAGTTCGCGAAAGGCCGCCGAGCCGATGCCCAGCGCCAGCGGCAGCCCCAGCGCAGACCACAGCGAGTAGCGCCCGCCCACCCAGTCCCAGAACAGGAAGGTGCGTTGCGGGTCGTAGCCCATCCCGGCCGACTTCGCAGGCGAGGCGGTGATGGCGACCAGGTGCTGCGAAATCGCGTCGGCCGGCACGCCCTGGTCCGTGAGCCAGCGTTGCGCGCTTGCTGCGTTGGTCAGGGTTTCCTGGGTGGTGAAGGTTTTGCTCGAGACGACCACCAGCGTGCGCTTCGCGTCGAGTCCTCGCAGCACGCTCCACAGTGCCCATGCGTCGGGGTTGGAGACGTAGTGCACGCGCAGTGTGGGGCTGGCCAGGTGGGCCAGCGCATCGGCGGCCATGCGCGGGCCGAGGTCGGAGCCACCGATGCCGATGTTGACCACGTCGGTGAAAGCCTCGCCGCTGTGGCCGCGCACGATGCCGCCGCGCACCTCGTCGGCGAAGCGGCAGACGCGGTCGAGCTCGCGGTGCACCAGCGCCTGCACGTCGCTGCCCCAGGGGCCGCCGGCGGCGTCCCCGCGCAGGGCCACGTGCAGCACCGGGCGGCCTTCGGTGGTGTTGATCGGGTCGCCGCGGAACATGGCCTCGCGCTGGCCGGCCACGTCGCTCTGCGCGGCCAGCTCGAGCAGGGCGTGTTCGATCTCGGTACCGATGCCCTGGCGGCTGGCGTCGAGTGTGATGCCGCAGCTTGACCACGTGAGGCGCTGCGCGCGCTCGGGTTCGGCCAGCCGGTCGCGCAGCGAAACCTGTTCCTCGGCCGCCAGCGCGACCAGGTGCTGCCACGCGGGCAGGGTGACGGGGAGCGGGAAGGTCGTCTGTGTCGTCATGCGTTCATTGTCCCTGCGCCAGGGCCGTCGCCTCGCGCGCCAGCTTCGTGATGCGTGTCCAGTCGCCATCGCGCAGCGCATCGGCCGGCGTGAGCCAGGAGCCGCCGGCCATGGCCACGTTGGGCAGCGCCATGAAGTCGCGCAGGTTGTCGGGGCTCACACCACCGGTGGGGCAGAAGCTCACATCCGGGATCGGCGCGCCCAATGCCTTGAGCATGCCGATACCGCCCGCCTGTTGCGCCGGGAACAGCTTCATGAGCGTGAAGCCCTGGTCGCGCGCGTGCATCACCTCGCCGGGGGTCATCACGCCTGGGATGAAGGGCAGGCCGGTGGCGCGCATGGCGTCCACCAGCGCGTCGGTGCAGCCGGGGGAAAGCGCAAAGCGCGCGCCGGCGTCGATCACGCGCGGCACATCACTGGCGCGCGTGACGGTGCCCGCACCCAGGTGCATCTGCGGCACGGCTTTCGCCACGGCCTCGATGGCGTCGAGCGCCACGTCCGAGCGCAGCGTGATCTCCATGACGTCGATGCCGCCTTCGAGCAGCGCGTGCGCCAGCGGCACGGCCTGCTTCGCGTCGGTCAGCACGATCACGGGGACCACGCGCGAGGTGAAGCGGGGGCGTTGCAGGTGTTGGTCTTGCATGTTCTTCTGGGTTCGGGTGGGTTCAGGCGAGCAGCGGTGAGGCACCTTGTTCGGCGCCGCTCACGTGCGTGCGGAACAGACCGAAGAGTTCGCGGCCGGTGCCGTGCTGGTGGTGCGAAAGGTCCGGGTCGCGCACGGTGCGCGCGGCCAGCGTGGTCTCGTCCACGTCCACCTTGAGCAGGCCGCGCTCGGCGTCCAGCGTGATGATGTCGCCGTCCATCACGCGCGCCAGAGCGCCGCCGGCCAGTGCCTCGGGTGTCACGTGGATGGCCGCGGGCACCTTGCCCGAGGCGCCGGACATGCGGCCGTCGGTGACGAGCGCCACCTTGAAGCCCTTGTCCTGCAGCACCGCCAGTGGCGGTGTGAGCTTGTGCAACTCGGGCATGCCGTTGGCGCGCGGGCCCTGGTAGCGCACCACGGCCACGAAGTCCTTCTCCAGCTCGCCGGCCTTGAACTTCGCGAGCAGTTCCTGCTGGTCGTGCACCACCACCGCGGGGGCCTTGACCACGCGGTGCTGTGGCTTCACGGCCGACACCTTGATGACGCTGCGGCCCAGGTTGCCGGTGAGCAGGCGCAGGCCGCCGTCGGCGCTGAAGGGGTCGCTCACCGGGCGCAGCACGTCGGTGTCGCCGCTCGCCGCCGGCACCGGGCGCCAGGCCAGGCGCTCGCCGTCGAGCCAGGGTTCGAGCGCATAGGCATCCAGGCCCGCGCCCATCACGGTGTGCACGTCCGCGTGCAGCAAGCCGGCCGCGCGCAGCTCCCGCATCAGAAAACCCAGCCCGCCCGCGGCGTGGAAGTGGTTCATGTCGGCGCTGCCGTTGGGGTACACCCGGGCCAGCAGCGGCACCACAGCCGAGAGTTCGGAGAAATCGTCCCAGTCGATCACGATGCCCGCGGCGCGCGCCATGGCCACCAGGTGCAGCGTGTGGTTGGTGGAGCCGCCGGTGGCGAGCAAGCCCACGATGCCGTTGACGATCGTCTTCTCGTCCACGATGTGCGACATCGGCACGTAGGGCTGGCCGGTGCGCCCGCTGTTGGCCACGGCGCGCTCCACCGCGGCCTTGGTGAGCGCTTCGCGCAGCGGCGTGCCCGGGTTCACGAAGGAGCTGCCGGGCAGGTGCAGGCCCATGATCTCCATCAGCATCTGGTTGCTGTTGGCGGTGCCGTAGAAGGTGCAGGTACCAGGGCTGTGGTAGGCCCGCGCTTCCGATTCGAGCAGCGCCTCGCGCCCCACCAGGCCTTGCGCGTACTGCTGGCGCACCTTGGCTTTCTCGTCGTTCGACAGGCCCGAGGTCATGGGCCCGGCGGGCACGAAAACGGTGGACAGGTGGCCGAACTGCAGTGCGCCCATGAACAGGCCGGGCACGATCTTGTCGCACACGCCGAGCATGAGCGCGGCGTCGAACACGTTGTGCGAGAGCGCGACCGCGGTGGCCAGCGCGATGGTGTCGCGCGAGAACAGCGAGAGCTCCATGCCGGCCTCGCCCTGGGTGATGCCGTCGCACATGGCCGGCACACCGCCGGCCACCTGCGCGCTGGCGCCGATCTGCTGCGCGTGCCAGCGGATCAGCGCGGGGTAGCCCTCGAACGGCTGGTGCGCCGAGAGCATGTCGTTGTAGGCGGTGACGATGCCGAGGTGCGGCGCGCGCTCGGCATGGATGCGCAACTTGTCTTCGTGCGGCAGCGCGGCGGTGGTGTGGGCCATGTTGGCGCAGCCCAGGCCGGCGCGCTGCGTGCCGTGCGTACGCTGCGCGGCCATGTGGTCCAGGTAGGCGCGGCGGGTGGGTGCGCTGCGTTCGGTGATGCGCTGTGTGACGCGCTCGAGGATGGGGTTCAGGGGAGCGGTATTCATGGTCGTGGAAGGTCTAGGCCAGCCAGACGCGCACCGGCGTCTGGTGCTGGTGCAGCACCAGCGAGATGGGCAGGTCGTCGTCCTCGGACAGTCGCGCCTGCTGGTACACGCGCAGCTTGGCCGGGCCGATGAGAGGCAACACGAGCTCGCGCGTGGCCAGCAGCGCGGGCAGGGTGAGGGTCAGGCGCGGGTGGGGGGCGTTGAGCGGGCGCGTCCAGGCCACCGGGCCGCTGCCGCGCAATGCCTGCGCCAGGCCGGGTGCACCCGGGAACAACGAGGCGGTGTGGCCGTCCTCGCCCATGCCGAGCACGGCCAGGTCCCAGGGCCAGGGCTGCGTGGCCAGGCGCGCGCTCGCGGCGTCGGCCAGGTTTTGCAGCGCGGCATCGTCGAGCGTGTCGGGCAGGCTGTCGAACCAGGGCACGAAGGTGGCCGCTGCCGCGGCGCCCTGCATCAGGTGGGTACGCACCAGCGCGGTGTTGCTGTCCAGGTGGTCGTGCGGCACGCAGCGCTCGTCCACCAGGGTGATGGTCACGCGCGACCAGGCCAGCGGCTGCGAGCGCAGCGCCTGGAACAGCGGCAGCGGCGACTTGCCGCCCGAGACGGCGAGCACCGCGTGGCCACGCGCCTCGATGGCTCCATGCAGGCGCAGGCCGATCCACGCAGCCAGCCGCTGTGCGAGTTCGACGGGTGAGTTGCAGATCTGTTCGGTCACGTCTCTTCGGACCAGGTGCTGTCCTCGCGCGCCATCAGCGCCGAGGAGGCCGCCGGGCCCCAGCTGCCGGCCGCGTAGGGCCGGGGTTTGTCGCCGAGCGACTTCCAGCCGTCGAGCACGGGCTCGGCCCATGCCCACGCGGCTTCCAGTTCATCCCGGCGCATGAAGTGGGTCAGCCTGCCCTTGATGACGTCGATCAGCAAGCGCTCGTAGGCCTCGGCGCGACGGCCGGTCATGGCCGATTGCAGGTCCAGGTCGAGCGAGACCGGGCGCAGCTTCATGCCGCTGCCGGGTTGCTTGGCCATCATCTGCAATTGCACGTGCTCCTCGGGCTGCAGGCGGATCAGCAGGCGGTTGACGGGCTGGCGCGGCGTGTCGGGAAACAGTGAGTAGGGCAGCGGCGCGAACTCGATGACGATCTCGCTGCGGCGCTCGGCCATGCGCTTGCCGGTGCGCAGGAAGAACGGCACGTTGGCCCAGCGCCAGTTGTTGATGTGCGCGCGCAGCGCGATGAAGGTTTCGGTCTCGCTGTTCGCGGGCACGTTCGCTTCCTGCAGGTAGCCCGCGGCGCGCTCGCCGTCCACGTTGCCGGCGGTGTACTGGCCGCGCACCGTGTCGCGCGCCACGTCGGCCACCGTCATGGGCCGCAGCGAGCGCAGCACCTTGAGCTTCTCGTCGCGCACGGCGTCGGGGTCGAGCGAGACCGGGGGCTCCATGGCCACGATGCACAGCAGCTGCAGCAGGTGGTTCTGCACCATGTCGCGCAGCGCGCCGGTGCCGTCGTAGAAGCCGGCGCGGCTGCCCACGCCCACCGATTCGGCCACCGTGATCTGCACGCTCTTGATGCTCGGGCTGCGCCACAGCGGCTCGAAGATGGCGTTGCCGAAGCGCAGCACCATCAGGTTCTGCACCGTCTCCTTGCCCAGGTAGTGGTCGATGCGGAAGGTCTGCGATTCGCTGAAGTACCTGGCCACCTCATCGTTGATGGCGCGGGCTGAGGCGAGGTCGTGCCCGAGTGGCTTTTCCAGCACCACGCGCGACTTCGCATCCACCAGGCCCGCACCGTGCAGGTGAGCGCAGATGGCGGTGAACAGCGTGGGTGCGGTGGCCAGGTAGTACACGCGGTCGGCGCCCGAGCGCAGCGCAGCGGCGAGGCCGGCGTAGTCGTCGGCGCGCGTGGCGTCCAGGCTCACGTACACCAGGCGTTCGATGAAACGGCCCCAGGCGCCGGCGTCCAGCTCGGCCGGGGCGATGAAGGCGCGCACCTTGTCGTCGACGAAGGCGGTGAAGGCGGCGCGGTCCCAGGCGTGGCGCCCCAGGGCCACGATGCGTGTGTCTTCGGGCAGGGTCTTGTGCAGGTGCGCCATGTAGAGCGCCGGCAGCAGCTTGCGCACCGAGAGATCGCCCGCACCGCCGAAGATGACGAGGTCGAGCGTGGCTTGGGGTTCGGGGTTTGTCTCCATGGCGTCCGGCGTTACATGACCGTTCGATGGTAATGTAATTAAGTTACCAACGGGTTACCTCTTGCGTACCCATGCGACCACCTGAGGCCGCGCGGGTTCCCTCAGTGGCTGGCCGTGGCGGCCTGCAGGCCGTTGGCGGTGAGGCGCAGCACGCGGTCAGCGCGCGCGGCTGCAGCGTCCGAATGGGTGACCAGCAGCAGCGCGCTGCCGTGCTCGCGCGTCTGCGCCTGCAACAGGTCCATCACGCGCGCGGCGGTGGCGGGGTCGAGATTGCCGGTGGGCTCGTCGGCCAGCACGATGGCGGGGTGGTGCACCAGCGCGCGTGCAATCGCCACGCGTTGCAACTGCCCGCCCGAGAGTTCGGCCGGCAGACGCTGCCCCAGGCCTTGCAGGCCCACGGCGTCGATCATGGCCTTCACGCGCGCGTCGTCGGGGCGGTTGAGCAGCAGCAAGGGCAAGCCCACGTTCTGCGCCACGTCCAGGTGGGGCAGCACGTGAAAAGCCTGGAACACAAAGCCCAGGTGGGCGCGCCGCCAATGCGCGCGTTGTGCCTCGTCGAGTGCGCCGAGATCGGTGCCGTCGTGCGTGATGCGGCCTTCGCTCCAGCGGTCGAGTGCGGCCAGGCAGTTGAGCAGGCTCGATTTGCCCACGCCGGATTCGCCCACGATGGCCACGAACTCACCGGGGGCGAGTTGCAGGTCGACGCCGCTGAACACGGGCGTGTCGCCGTAGCGTTTGGCCAGGCCTTCGACGACGAGTGTCATGCGGGCCTCCCAAGCCAGTTCTCGACCACGGCCATCACCTGGGCCAGCGCATCGGGCGCGTCGGCCGCCACCACGCGGCGCGCGGGCAGCGAGCGCAGCCAGGTGAGCTGGCGCTTGGCGAGCTGGCGCGTGGCGAAGATGCCGCGCTCGCGCAGTTCTGCCAGCGCGGCGGTATCGGGCACCGGGTGTTCGTCCAGCGTGGCCCAGGCCTGGCGGTAGCCCACGCAGCGCATCGACGGCAGGTCGGCATGCAGATCGCCACGCGCGCGCAGCTTGCGCACCTCGTCCAGCAGACCCTCACCGAGCATGGCGTCGAAACGGGCGGCGATGCGCGCGTGCAGCCAACCGCGGTCCGCGGGTTCGAGCGAGAGCAGGTGTTCTTCGCGCAACGGGCTGTCGGGGTTGTGTTCGCGGCCCGAGTGAAAGCTGGAAAGCGGTCGGCCCGAGATGGCGTGTACCTCGAGTGCGCGCTGGATGCGCTGCGCGTCGTTGGGAAACAGGCGCGCGGCGGTGACCGGGTCCACGCGCTGCAGCTCGGCGTGCAGCGCAGGCCAGCCCTCGGTGCGCGCGCGCGCATCAAGCTGTGCACGCACCGCGGGGTCGGCCGCGGGCAAGTCGTCCAGGCCGCCGAGCAGGGCCTTGAAGTACAGCATGGTGCCGCCCACCAGCAGCGCGGTGCGCCCGCGCGCCGCGATCTCGCTCACCAGGCGTGTGGCGTCGCGCACGAAGTCGGCGGCGCTGTAGGCCTGCGCCGGGTCGCGGATATCGATCAGGTGGTGCGGCACCGCCGCGCGCTCGGCGGCGCTGGGCTTGGCGGTACCGATGTCCATGCCGCGGTACACCAGCGCAGAGTCGACGCTGATGATCTCCACCGGCCAGCGCGCGGCAATCGCCAGTGCTGCGGCGGTCTTGCCGCTGGCGGTGGGGCCGGCCAGCGCAATGCAGCGCTGCGCTGAAGCATGGGGTGTCATGTCGAGCCCAGGCGTTGCGGCGGCGCTTGCACATCGCCGTGACGGCGCACCAGCGTCCAGGCGATCACGGCAATCACCGTGCTCCAGAGCCAGATGCCGTCGGTGAGCGGGCGCACGGTGCCGGCACCCAGCGCCGGTTCGGCCAGCGCCAGGCCGAGCCAGCCACCGATGCCGAAGGCCACCACCATCATCACGAAACCGGCCAGCGCCGAGGCCGCGCCCGCGGCCTGCGGGAAGGGGCTGACCGCGCCGCTCTGGCCGCAGGGCTGGTGCACGCCGTGACCCATCATGTAAAGGTAGAACGGCAGCATCACCGACCACAGGTTCTGCACGCCCAGCAGCGGCAGCACGCCCATGAGCGTGCCGCCCACCAGCGTGACCCAGGCCGCCATGCCCACGGTGCGGCGCACGCCCAGGCGCAGCAGCAGGCGCCGGCAGATGAAGGTGCCCACGATGTAGCTCAGCGACATGGTGAACATCACCAGGCCGTACTGCGTCTTGCTCAAGCCGAGCACGCCGATCAGCACGAACGACGACGAGGCCAGGTAGGTGAACAGGCCCGCGTAGGTGGCGGTGGCCAGCAGGGCCCAGGCCCAGAATGTGGGATGCCGTGCAATGGCCACCCAGTTGTGCAGCAGCGCGGCCGGTTGCAGCGCGCGCGGGTTGCGTTCCGGCAGGGTTTCGTCGAAGCGCCACACCAGCACCACCAGCGTGACGGCGGCGAACACGGCGAGCGAGAGCAGCGCGATGCGCCAGCCGAACATGTCCGACAACAAGCCACCGACCGGTGCCGACAGGCACGCGATGATCCCCAGGCCGGTGAGGCCCTTGCTCATCATGCTGGCGCCCTCGGTGGGTGCGTACAGGTCTCGCACCACGGCGCGCGCACACATCACGGCCGAGCCCATGGCCACACCCTGCAGCGTGCGCCACACGATGAGCGATTCCATCGACCCCGCGAAGGCACCACCGATGGCGGCCACCACGAACAGCGCCATGCCCCAGATCAGGATCGGCCGGCGGCCATAGCGGTCGGACAACGGGCCCCAGGCCAGTTGTGAGACGCCAAAGGCCAGCAGCAGCGAGGTAAGGGTGAGTTGCGCCTGCGCCATCGAGGCGCCGAAACCCTGGGTGATGGCGGGCAGTGCGGGCAGGTACAGGTCGGTGGTGACGGGTTGCATGCCCAGCAGCAGCGTGAGCACCAGCACCACCAGGGCCGACGACATGGCGGGGGGAGAAGCGGACATCCGTTCGAGGGTAGCAGATGCGATCAGAAGCGATCAGAAGCGATCGCATAATCAAACCGCAGCCTAAACAAGGGTCTTGGAGTCATACGAACCTTGTCACGCCTGACTGCTTACCAATCCCAATGCGTCGCTGGACCGCTGTCGCGCCCCATGGGCGCCGACCCTGCCGATTTGCTGGCTCGCGCGCTTGTGGATGCACACGTCAACCTGAACCCACCTCAGGTTGACGCGGCAGCGCAAGACGGCCTGTTTGGCGGGGACGGAGCCTGACGTGACCAAACCCAGGATCATCATCATTGCCGGCCCCAATGGGGCGGGCAAGACCACCTTTGCCCGGGAGTTCCTGCCGCAAGAGGCTGGGTGTCCGGTGTTCGTGAATGCTGACCTTATCGCGGCAGGACTATCGCCTTTTGAACCCGAGCGTGCGGCCATTCAGCCGGACGCCTGACGCTGGAGGCCATCGCTCAACATGTCGAACGCCGGGAGAGCTTCGCGTTCGAAACAACCTTGTCAGGTCGAGCCTACGCGCGGCAGATTCCGCACTGGCGAGCGCTCGGCTACCGGGTGGAGCTGTTCTTTTTGAGCCTGCCTTCGGCGGACATGGCCGTACAACGTGTGGCCGAGCGGGTGCGACAGGGCGGACACAACATTCCGGAGAACACCATCCGCCGCCGCTATGAAGCCGGGCAACGTCTGTTGACCGAGGTCTATCAACCGCTGGTGGATCAATGGGTTCTGTACGACAACGCGGGCGAAGAGCCCGTCTTGATGGACTGGAGTGAAAAACCATGACCACGCCCAAAAAGGTGAACGAACCGGCGGCTGACTACCGCGTGCTGCCTGCAAGCGCCAACGCCGATATCAAAGGCTCCTTGCTTGCCAGGCGTCGGGCTGCGCAGCGGGCGCGCCTGGTGGCGCAACAGACGGGTACCGACCTGATCGTGGTGCGGGCTGGGCAAGTGGTGCGTGTGCAACCCCAGAAGAAAGACTCTGCATGAGCCAGCGCGACGTCAACGCCGTCGCGCCTCAGCGCGCGACGACGCGGATGGAGTCGTCCAACCCGAACAGCGCGTCCAGCGCCTCACGGTACTGGCTCTGGCCGATCGAGTTGGTGTTGTGGTGCGAGCCGCCTTCCACCAGCACGAACTGCTTGGGCCCTTTGGCGGCTTCGTACAGGCGGCGCCCGAGGTCGGGGCGGATCAGCCGGTCCTCACTGCCGTGCACCACCAGCAATGGCGAGCCGATCTCGGCCACGCGCTTGTGCGCCTCGAAACGCTGCGTGATCAACGGCGAGATGGGCAGCCAGCCCCACTTGAACGTGCGCACCACGTCGGGAATGGAGGTGAACGTGCCTTCGACCAGCGTGCCGCGCTCGTCGGCGACGTCGGCCGCGAGGTTGATGGCGATGGCGCCGCCCAGCGAGTGGCCGAAGATGTAGCGTGGCCTGTCGGGGTACTTCTGCGCCAGCCATTCCCAGGCCGCGCGCGCGTCCTCGGTGGCCAGTGTTTCGGAGGGCAGATCGTTGGTGCTCTTGCCGAAGCCGCGGTAGTCGATGCCCAGCACCGAGAAACCCAGCTCCTGCATGCGCCGCATGCGAAACGCCGAGCCGGTGACGTTCCAGCGCGCGCCATGCAGGTAGAGCAGCACCGGGGCGTCGGCGCGCTGGGTGAAGTTCTCGTGCGGCGCCCACAGGCCGTGCAGCCGCACGGGCTCGCCGGTCTCCCGGGATGTGAAATCGATCCACACGTCGTCCATGGATTCGGCGGCGTAGGTGCCGCCGCTCCAGCTGCGGTCGGACGGCTGGAAGATCCACACCCGCTGCTTCTCGTCCAGCGTGGCGCAGCCGGCCAGCAGGGCCAGGGCGGCGAAGAGGGCAACGATCAGGCGCGTCATGTCCCGAAAATGATGCAAGCAACGCGCCAGAAGTTCACGGCAACCCACGAAAGCCCCCCAACGCCGGCGTGCGTTGCCCGGGGACACCATGGAACCGGCTTTGCCGGGCCATCGGTGTCGCCCCCCTTGAGGGAGTCGCGCGGAGCGCGGCGGGGGTGTTACCTACCCCGCAGGAAGAGCGCGTCCAGCTCGCGCAGGCCCAGCTGGCGCCACGTGGGGCGGCCGTGGTTGCACTGGTCGCTGCGTTCGGTCACTTCCATCTGGCGCAGCAGGGCGTTCATCTCGTCGATGGTGAGGCGGCGGTTGGCGCGCACCGCGCCGTGGCAGGCCATGGTGGCCAGCAGCTCGTGCTCGGCGCGCTGCAGCACCTGCGTGGCCTCGTGCTGGGCCAGTTCGCCCAGCACGCTGCGCGCCAGGGCCACCGGGTCGCCCTGCGCCAGGGTGGTGGGCACGGCGCGCACCGCCAGGGTGCGCGGCGACAAGGGTGTCACTTCCAGCCCCAGCGCGGCCAGCGTGGCGGCGGCGGTCTCGGCGGTGGCCACTTCTTCGGGCGTGGCGCTGAAGGTGGCGGGAATGAGCAGCGGCTGGCTTTGCACCGCGCGCGCGTCGAGCTGGCGCTTCAGGCGTTCGTAGACGATGCGCTCGTGCGCAGCGTGCATGTCCACCACCACCAGGCCGTGCGCGTTTTCGGCCAGCACGTAGATGCCCTGGAGCTGCGCGATGGCGCGGCCGAGCGGCCAGTCGCCTTCGGGCAGCGGGGCAGGGGCGGCCACGGCGGGCCGTTCGGCAGCCACCGCATCGGCCGCCACCCCGGGCGCCGGGTTCCACAGCGCCGACACATCGCTCACGCGCTGGCCGATCTCGGGCTCTCGTGGCACGAAGGCGAACCCCACCTGCCGCGCGGGCGGCGCCCAGGCGGGCTCGGGCGCAACGGCAGCCGGCGCGGCCAACTGCCCCGCGCGCGGCACCGCCAGCGCGCCCTGCACCGCCTGCTGCACCGCGTGGTGTACCTCGCGGCTGTCGCGAAACCGCACCTCGATCTTGGTCGGGTGCACGTTCACGT
>VFQM010000644.1_pt1 | contig 36715 bp, 39 predicted proteins | sample 3512391 | NCBI WGS metagenome assembly VFQM01 (sample SAMN10412369, study PRJNA504923) | tailings metagenome | isolation source: Replicate 1 from Balatoc abandoned mine | place: Philippines
ACGGCCTGGCGCGCACCGGGCGCGACATGGACCCGCTGGCCGCGCACCTGTGCGCACAGGGCTGGCGCGTGATCTGCCCCGACACCATTGGGCGCGGGCTTTCGCAATGGAGCCCGAAACCCGAAGCGGAGTACTGCCTGGACTTCTATTCGCGCATCGCGCGATCCCTGGTCGACCAACTTGGTCTGGAGCGTTTCCACTGGGTCGGCACCTCCATGGGCGGCGCCATTGGCATGGTGTGCGCGGCCGGTACGCTGCAAGGGCGCATCGAGCGCCTGGTGCTCAACGACATCGGCCCGCAGCTGGCCGCGCCCGCGGTGCAACGCATTCGCAGCTACGCCGGCAGCCCGGCGGCGTTTGCCACCATGGGCGAGCTCGAACAGTACTTCCGCACCGTCTACAAGCCCTATGGCTACCTGCCGGATGCGCAGTGGCGCCTGCTCACCGAGAGCTCGGCGCGCCGCCTGCCAGACGGCCGCGTGACGCCGCACTACGACCCGGCCATGGTGATGCAGTTCGAGCACCACCCGCAGGACTACGAACTCTGGGCCACCTTCGACCGCATCGACGTGCCCGTGCTGTGCCTTCGCGGCGCGCAATCCGACCTGCTGCTGGCCGACACCGCCGAGGCCATGCGCGACCGCGGGCCGCGCGCGCTGGTGGTCACCATCGCCGGCTGCGGCCACGCACCCGCGCTCAACGTGCCCGACCAACTGGAGCTGGTGCAGCGGTTTCTGAGCGAAGCCCGCTCCACGGTCTGAGATCGTCGGGGCAGAGCTTACTGCCGCGCGCCCATCGCCAGTGCACGCTCGCGGCTGCTCGCGCGGTCGGCTTCGCTGGCACCATTGCGCGTCGGCCAGCCTTGCAGGTGCCGCTCCGCGATGTCGGCCAGCGCGCGAATCCACTCGGGTCTGTCGTTCAGGCAGGCGATGTACTCGAAGCGTTCACCGCCGGCGTGGGTGAACGCCTCGCGCGCCTCCATGTCGATCTCCTCCAGCGTCTCGATGCAGTCGCCGGTGAAGCCGGGGCAGATCAGCTGCACGCTTTTCACGCCCTGCTGTGCCAGCGCCACCAGCGTGGGCTCGGTGTAGGGCTCCAGCCACTTGGCCTTGCCGAAGCGGCTCTGGAAGGTGAGCACGTAGCCACTGGCGTCCAGCCCCAGCGCCTGCGCCAGGAGCCGCGCGGTCTTGTGGCATTCGCAGTGGTAAGGGTCGCCCAGGTGCAGGGTGCGCTCGGGAACGCCGTGAAAGCTCATCACCAGCTTGTCCGCACGGCCGTGGGCCTGCCAGTGAGCGCGCACCGAGCGTGCCAGCGCCTCGATGTAGCCCGGATCGTCGTGATAGTGGTTCACGAAGCGCAACTCGGGCACGTGGCGCTGGCGTGTGGTCCAGGCGGTGACGGCATCGATCACGCTCGCGGTGGTGGTGCCGCTGTACTGTGGGTATGCCGGCAGGATCAGCACCCGCGTGGCGCCTTCGGCCTTCACCTCATCGAGCACCGTTGCCACCGACGGGTTGCCATAGCGCATGGCATAGCGCACCGTGAGCGCATGGCCACGCTCGCCCAGGTGGCCGCGCAGCAGCGTGGCCTGCTTCTCGGTCCAGACCTTCAGCGGCGAGCCCTCGGGCATCCAGATGCTGGCGTACTTGGCCGCCGATTTGGCGGGGCGCACGCGCAGGATGACGCCGTGCAGGATGGGCCACCACAGCAGGCGTGGAATTTCCACCACGCGCGCGTCGCTCAAGAACTCCGCCAGGTAGCGGCGCAGGGCGGCGGGCGTGGGTTCGTCGGGCGTGCCCAGGTTGACCAGGATCACGGCCGTGCGCAGCGGCTGGCCATGGGAGAAGGGTGGTTCGGCGGCAAAGGGCATGCGCTATTCTCCTGCAAGCATGAATACCCCCTCGAGCCCGGCCCACGGGCCTGCTTCCCCACCCCCCGCCACGCTCGATCCGGCGCGCATCAAGGCCATCAGCCTCGACCTGGACGACACGCTGTGGCCGATCTGGCCCACCATCGAGCGCGCCGAGGCCACGCTGGCCGCTTGGCTGCGCGAGCACGCACCGGCCACCGCCGCGCTGGCGGGCGACCCGCAGGCGCTGCGCGAGGCGCGCCATTACCTGCAGATCAAGCGGCCCGATCTGTCGCACGACCTGAGCGCGCTGCGCCGCGAGTCGATCCGCTTCGTGCTGCTGAAGGCGGGTGACGACCCGATGCTCGCCGAGCCCGCGTTCGAGGTCTTCTTCGCCGAGCGGCATCGCGTGGAGCTGTTCGACGACGCCTTGCCCGCCCTCGAATGGCTGGCCAGCCGCTACCCGGTGGTCGCGGTGTCCAACGGCAACGCCGACGTGCACCGGGTGGGGCTGGGCCAGCACTTTCACGCGGCGCTGAGCGCGCGCGAGTTCGGCGTCGGCAAGCCGGATGCGCGCATTTTCCACGCCGCGGCCGATGCTGCGGGTGTGCGGCCCTCCGAGGTGCTGCACGTGGGCGACGATGCCCAGCTCGACGCACTGGGCGCTCTGGTGGCGGGGCTTCAGGTGGCCTGGCTCAACCGCGGTGGTCAGGCCTGGGAACACGCACCGTTGATGCCGCACACCACCGTGCCCGACCTCATGACCTTGTGCAACAAACTGGTGTAAACACCCCCGCCGCGCTGCGCGCGACCCCCTCAAGGGGGCGCCACCACCGGCCCGGCAAAGCCGGTTCCGTGGTGTCCCTGGGTGGCGGCCCGTCGTGCGTTGCGCAGCATTGAACCCGAGCCTTGTTCGACATGTCCCTCACCCTCCACGGCATCGCCGCCTCGCGCGCGCTGCGCCCCCTGTGGGCCGCCACCGAACTCGGCCTCGAATTCCAGCATGTGCCCACGCCTTTCGGCGGTGGGGCCACGCGCACACCCGAATTCCTCGCACTCAACCCGAACGGGCACATTCCGGTGCTGGTCGATGCGCGGCCCGAGGGCGAAGTGGTGGTCTGGGAAAGCATGGCCTGTGCGCTGTACCTGGCGCGCGTGCATGGCCACGCCGATGGTGTGTCGATCGCGCCTGCCACGCCACGCGAGGAGGCCGAGGCTTTGCGATGGAGTTTCTGGGTCGTGACCGAATGCGAAGCCGATGCGCTCACCGTCCTCATGCACCGGGTGGCCATGCCCGAGGCGCGGCGCAAGCCCGAACTGGCCGATGCGGCCGAGAAACGGCTCGCGGTGCCACTGCGGGTGATCGAATCGCACCTGCAGCGCCAGCGCGAGGCCGGGCAAGCCTGGCTGGCGGCCGAACGATTCACCGTGGCCGATCTGTGTGTGGCCAGCGTGCTGTTGTGGGCGCGTGCCTCGCGGGTGCTGATGCAGGCACACCCGCTCACGCACGAATGGGTGCAGCGCTGCGTGGCGCGACCGGCTTATGTGGCCCTGCGCCGCGAAGGCTGATCAGAAGCCCCAGACCAGCCGGCGCGCCACCCAGCCGGTGGCGCCGTCGTAGCGCTCCACCCGCACCCAGTCGTCGCGCTTTTCCAGCGTCTTTAGCAGTTCGCCGCGTGCCAGCTCGGCCACGATCTGGTGCTCGGTGCCCGGGCCCTTGCGCAGGTTCAGCGTCTGGCTCTTGACGATGTGGTACGGCTCGTCGGAGGTGAGCGAACGTGCCACCCAGCCGGTGTCGTCCTCAAAATCCTTCACGCCGAGCCACTCGCCGCGGCGTTCGGTCACCTGCAGCGGGTAGCCGCGTTGCAGCTCCCACAACACGGTGCTGTTCAGGCTCGGCTCCTCGCGCATGTTCACCGTGCTGCCGGCAATGCTGACCATCTCCTGCGCCTGGGCCAGGGCTGCCGTGCCCAGGCACAGGGCGAGCAGGGTGTGGCGAAGGGGGTGGGTGACGGCGAACATGGGAGAGCTCCTTTCCTCGGAAAACGGCAGAACAGCGGGACAGGACCCTGGCGCTGCGCCAGGGTTCCCCAAGGGTACCAGCCGCGAACAGGGGGCAACAGGCCCACAGGCCGGCAGGATTTAACGGATCGCCTCGTCAAGCGCCCGGCGTGCGGCCTGCAGGCCGCTGCGCACCGCGCCTTCGAGCGTGGCAGGGTACGGGCCATCGACATGATCGCCCGCCGCCCAGAGCCCCGGCGCCACCGCGGCCGGCGCGCGCTGCAGGCCGGGCCGGCAGGCGAAGGTGGCGCGCTTTTCGGTCACCGTCTGCAAGGGCAGCAATTGCACCCCCAGCTGCGCCTGCGCCTGTGCCAGCGCGGCGGCCTGCAGGTCTTCGCGCTCGCCGCTGCTGTGGCTGATCACCAGCGCCAGCACACCCTGTAGTCCCGGCTCGCGGGGGCTGAGCGCGCCGCGGTCGAAGGCGAACTGCGCGGGCCCGTCACGCAGCGCCAGCATGGGTGCGGCCAGTCGGGCTGCAGGCGCCCACGCGTAGACGGTGGTGATGGCGGTGTGCTCGATGGCCGCCGCGGTGCGCGCCCAGTCGGGCGCCACGGGGGCCAGCGCGCGCGCCGCAGCCGGTGCGCCTGTGGCCCAGACCACGCTCTCGAACACGGCCTGCGTGCCATCGGCCAGTGTCAGGCGCCACCCGGCGCCCTCGTGAATGCCGTCGCGTTGCACGGCTTCGACGCGGGCGCCTGTGTGTACTGAATGGCCCTGTGCCTGCAGCCATTGCGCGGCCGCGTCGGGCAGCAGCGCGGAGAGATCGGTGCGCGGCAGCAGCAGCGCGGCCGGGGCCATGCCTGCGGTGGGTTGGCCAAACAGCGCATCGCGCAGCACGCGCAGGAACACGGCGCCGCTGGCCTGTGCTGCGGGCAGGTTCAGGGCCGAGATGCACAGCGGCTCGATGAGCTCTTCCATGGCGCGCGGCGGCACGCCGCGGCAGACCTCGGCCACGGTGGCATCGTCCGCGCAGGCGAACCCGCCGGCACGCCAGCGCAATGCGGCGCGCAGCAGGCCCAGGCGGTCGCCCCATCCCCAGCCGCGCGCGGTGGCCATTGCCGCCAGCCCGTCCAGCGGTGCGGGCCAGCGCGCGGCCCAAGGTGGCACCTGCAGGCCGCGGCCATCGGCAAAGCGCAGCGACAGTGGCTGCACCTGCAGCACGTCCAGCGGCGCCACACCCAGACGCTGCATCAGGGTCAGCGTGTCACGGTAGGCGCCGATCAGGATGTGCTGGCCGTTGTCCAGCGGGCAGGCCAGGCCGTCGGGCCGTTGCAGCAGCAACCGTCGGGCCCGCCCGCCCAACGCATGCGCCGCCTCGAACAGCGAGACAAGCGCGCCGCCCTCGGCCGCCGCCACCGCCGCGGCCAGGCCGGCCCAGCCACCCCCCACCACCGCCACGCGCATCACAAACGCCCCAGGGCCTGCACCTTCCAGGCGAGCCAGAACTTGCGCAAAGGCGTGAGGCCCACGCGCTGCGTGAGCACGGCCATCGGGTCGGCCGCCACCTCGCGCAGCAGCGTGCGGTAGATGCTGGCCATCATCAGCCCGGGCTTCTGGCTGCGCCGGTCGGCGTCGGGCAACATGGCGAGCGCTTCGTCGTAGGTTCGCAGTGCGCGCTCGCACTGGAAAGCCATCAGCGCGCGAAAGCGGCGCTCGAAATCGGCGGCGTCGGCTCCCGGCGCCGCGCCGCGCTTGAGCAGCTCGTGCGCTTTCACGTCAAAGCGTTGCAGCTCGTCGATCGGCAGGTAGATCCGACCCCGCATCGCGTCCTCGCCGACGTCGCGCACGATGTTGGTGAGCTGCAGCGCCAGGCCCAGGCGGTGCGCGTAGTCGGTGGTGCGGGGCTCTTGCTGGCCGAAGATGCGCGCCGCCACCTCGCCCACGATGCCCGCGACCAGGTGGCAGTAGCGTTGCAGGTTGGCGAAGTCGAGGTAACGGTTCTGTTCCAGGTCCATCTGGCAGCCGTCGATCACGGCCATCAGGTGCCTTGCCTCGATGCCGAAGGCACCGGCCAGCGGCATCAGTGCCTGCGTCACCGGGTGCGTGGGCGTGCCTTCGTACGCGCGCGCCACCTCGGTGCGCCACCAGGCCAGCTTGGTCTGCGCCACGTCCAGGTCGCTCACCTCGTCAACCACGTCGTCCACCTCGCGGCAGAAGGCATAGAAGGCCGTGATCGCGGCGCGGCGATCGGGCGGCAGGAACAGGAAGGCGTAGTAGAAGCTGCTGCCCGAGGCAGCGGCCTTTTGCTGGACGTAGTCTTGCGGCGTCATGGGGTGGGGGGAGTGTACGCAGGGCTGCCGGATGGTCGCCGGGTTGCGGCCACAGCCACGTCTTCCTGAAGCCAGCATTAAGTTGCTTGCCTTACCCGGCCTTTCGTGTACAGCCCTGGGGATCCGTGGCAGCATGTCCCCAGCGGTCTTTCGATCCCCACGAGGTAAGCCATGACATCCCACAACCGTCGCATTTTCCTGTTGCAGGTTGCCGCCGGCTCGGCCGTGCTGGCGGCCAGCCGTGCCGCCCAAGCGCAGGGCGCGCCGATGCTTAACGAGACCGATGCGCAGGCCGTTGCACTCGGCTACGCGGCCGATACCAGCAAGGTCGACCAGAAAAAGTTTCCCAAGCACGCCGCCTCGCAAGCGTGCTCGGGCTGTCAGCTCTACACCGGCAAGCCGGGCGAAGCGAGTGGCCCTTGCGGGATCTTCCCGGGCAAGCATGTGTCGGCCAAGGGCTGGTGCAGCGCCTGGGTGAAGAAGGCCTGATCGGCGTCCCGGATCAATAGGTGATGGTGACCATCACCTGATCGCCGTAGGTTCCGGCCGGCACGCTCTGGCCCGCAGGGATGCGGGCATACAGGGTGTGGCTCTGAAGCCCCTGCAGGCACACCAGCCCCAGCAGGCTGGTGGTGATGTTGCCGCCCACGCCCGCGCCAGCGGCGCCGCCATCACCCCAGGGAACGCTGCGCGCGGCGTCGCTGAAAAGCCCGTAACCCAGGCGGCCGGCGCCAGCCGCCATCTGACGGTTGCCCGCGGTGCCATGTTGGCCGTGCGAGATCGTGAGCGTGTAGCTCACGCTGCATGCCAGCAGCAGGTAGGCGGGTGTGCAGTTCACGGTGATGCCGGCCTGGCTGTCGACGCGCGGTCCGCCGGGGGATGCGTAGGTGCCGAAAGCCAGCGGTGTGGCGGCGACGGTGCAACTGTGGGCCTGCGCGAGGCCTGGCATGGCCAGCCACGCGAACAGGCCGAACGCCAACTTTGCGGTGCGGGGGATTCGGCCGCGACGATGAAACGTCATGGTTGCCCCGTAGGCTGGCAGGTGAGCGGCCCCAGGGTGGCTTGTGCCACACCGTCCGGCATCGCAAATCTCAGGATGCACGTTCCCTGCGGCCCCTCGATGAGCAGCGTGTTTTGCGGTGCTGCATCGGGCAGCCAGACCTGGCCGCCGTGGGCGAAAGGCGCGCCGCGTTGGCTGTCTTCGCGGATCTGGCCGTCGTGGCGCATGGCACGCGATCCCGGCGCCACCCAGGTACCGTCAGGCCACTTCACCTGCAGCAGCGCCGATCGCGTGCGGGCGGCAGGAAAACGCACGCGCACCGCCGTCTGAGCCGGGGTGCGCACCGCAATGGTCGGCACGCTCAGCGCCACGTCCAGTGGCAGCACATCGGCCGCAATGCCAACGGTGTTGTCCTGCCAGGGCAGCAGGCCCCAGACCCAGGCATGGCCGCGCGCGTCGGTGACGGCGGCGTCGCGGTGGTTGAGTTGCACCCCCACGCCGGTCAGTCCGTCGAGCTCCACGCGCGCGGCGGCGGTGTCGCCAATGGGGCGGCCCACCACCGGCGTGCCACCCAGCCACATCACTCCCCCTTGCGCGCTGGCGCGCCATTGTGTCGATGAGTGGTCCTTCCAGCGTGCGGCCTGCAGTTCGACACGGCCAGCCTCACCGAGCCAGCTCACGCCGACAAGGCCCTGCTGCACCTCGTTGCCGCCCTGAACACGCCAACCCAGGCCGCCAGCCATGGGCTCATTGCGCTGGGCCTGGGCACTCAGGCCGGGTGCCCCTCCGGCTTCGGTGTTGCCCTGCAAGCGAATGGCCACGCTGGTCTGGGGGTCCAATGCGCGTGTGAAGAGCAGGGCGGCGCTGGCACGGCCTTCGCGGCGGAACACACTGACGCCGGCATGCCAGTGCGGGCCGAGGCGACGCTGCGCGCTGGCTGTGAGCAAGCGGGTGCGCCGATCACGGGCGTCGCGCTGCCAGACCGCGCCTGCCGAGAGGGTGGTCTGTCCCAAGGTGGTGCCCGAAAACACCGAATGGCGCTGCCGCGCCGGGGTGCTGCCGTCGAGCAGGCGGTAGCGGGTGTCGCGGTGTTCGGTGGTGGCGCTGAAGGTGCCACCCAGGCCCACCCTCTCGAACCCGATCAGTGCGCGACGGCCCGTGCCCACACCATCGGTCCGGCTGGCCGCCAGGTGAGCGCTGAGCACGCCCAGCCGCGCCGGTATCCAGTGCAGCGCCGTGTGCCATGCGCGCGTTTCCTGTCCCCACTCCAGCCGCGCCATCAGCGTGAGGTCGTCGCGCAGTCCGCGGCGCACTGTGCCCGCAGCGAAGCCGCCCCGGTAGTGATCGTCTGCGCTGGCATAGCCCCGGCGCAGCACGCCGGCCTCGGCGCAGGCATCGCTGAGGCCCGGGCGCAGCAGGCGCGGGCTGACGTAGTAGGGAACAGTCTGCACCTGCTCGGCGCCGAGTACGTCGCGTTGCACCACACGAATGTCACCTGCGCCGGTGACGCCAGGCAGTGTGTCCAGCGTATAGCGCCCCGGGCCCACACTGGCGCTGCCTGCCGGGCGACCATTGACCAGCAGATCGATGGCGCTGGGAACCTGTGCGCTACCCTGCACCGCGGGCAGCGGCTGCGTGACCAGGTCGGGCCGCAAGGCGAAGTCGGTGCCGCGTTGCACGCCCGCAAAGCGCAGTGCAGGCACGAGTTCGCCTCCGCAGGTGATGGCATCACCCAGCGTGGTGCGGCGAAGCCCTTCGGGCTCGGCCTGTGTCCACGCCGTGTCCAGGCGCTGCCAGCGCGCTTGGGCCTGGGTGTCGGCACCGCCACGCAGCACACCACTCGAGCGCAGCAAGCCGCCGGTGCTCCAGCCGAAGGCCCGCAGATCAAGCAAGGCAGCGTGGCGTTGTTGGCTGCTCTCGCGCTCCAGGTGGACCGCGTAGTCCAGCGCCAACCCGGGCAAGGGCTCGACGATGGGCGTGCCGGCGGATGCTGTGGCATCGATCTGCAGGCGCTGGGGCAGGAAGTCGTGCTCGGGCGCGTCGATCGCGAGTCGCTGGGCGGCGGTGTCGATGGTGGGTTGCCAGCGCTGCAGCCCATGGTGCGGCACACCTTCGATGGTCCGGGGAGCATCGGTGGGCCGCAGCCGCCATTGGGACAGCGTGGATGCGGGCGCATACCATTGGCCCGCGTCCTCCATCAGCGGCGCAAAGCTGTCCACGGGCTGACCGTTCAGCCAGACTTCGATCAGCCGAGGCGTCGGTTGCGCGTGCGCTGCCACGGCCCACAGGGCCAGCGGCAGTGCACAGGCGCACAGGCGCTCAGCGTGGGGGCGGCGCATCGAGCGCCCCGGCCAAAGTGCCTGCATCGCTGTCGGCCTCCCAGCGTAGTGCGCCCGACCAGCCCGAGGGCAATGGCCAGCGACACCTGCCGGCCGGGAGCGCGTAACACGGACCCAGCGTGGTCCGATGGCCGTCTTCGCTCTGCAGCTTGATGGCGCGGACCTGCAAGTGACGTGCCCCGGTGTTGCGCAGCTCCACCGCATCGCCAGTGTGGTGCCAGTGTGGTTGTGGGCCGGGCGTGCCGGCACCGGTCACGAACACGGGCAGGCTCACGCGCATGAGCAATTGCACGCCGCTGTCCGGTACGTCCGGCGTGGCCACTTGGGTCAGCCAGATCCGGAAGCTGCGTTCGACCCCTGCTTCGAGCGGGCCACGCATTCCCACGCGCATGACCTGCGAAGCGCCAGGTGCGATCTCCACGATGGGCGGGTTGATGATCAGTGCCTGCGTCGGGCGCAAGGCGTCCTGCGTATCGTCCTGGGTCCAATCGAACACCTCGGCCTGCAACAGCAGCGGCCGCGTGGTCGGGTTGTGCACCATGAGCTGCGTGGCCGTGGCGCGATTGTGCAGATCGACGCGCACCGGGCGCACCTGGAACGCGTGCGCGGCCGTGCCAAGCAGTAAGGCGACGATCAGGCTCGTGAATGCGTCGCGCGCGCGCATGGTCAGTACGTGGCCGTGACGGTGATGGTGTCGGCGTAGACGCCGACCGTGGCCGTGGCGCTGGAGGGTACGCGGCCGTAGACCGTAAAGGCCTGTGCCAGCCCGGTGCCGGTGCTGCCCACGGTGGACGAGCCCGCGGTGCCGTCGCCCCAGGGTTGGGTGCGCGCAGCATCCCGGTAAAGGCCGTAGGGCAAGATGTCGGCTCCGCTGCTCATGCGCCTCTGCGTCATCGTGGCGCCGCTGCCGGTGCCGGCATCCAGCGACAGTGTGTAGGGGGTTCCCACGGTGCAGATCGCGGTGACGCTCACGCTGCCGTCGGACTGATTGCCCGGCGTGACAATGCCGAACGCCAACGTGCCACCTCCGACGACGGTACAACTGGGCAACACCGTGGCCGTCACGGTGAAGGTGGCGCTGCTTTGTGCGCCTGCGACGGCGCAGCTCAGGGCGAGCACGGACACGGCCAGGGCGCGCGCCAGTGGCGGCACCCGGGATGAGTGTGCATTCGGTTGACGAGGGAACATCGGGCATCCTCCGCTTCGGTTGTCGGGTACGTTGCCGGCCCGCGGGCGGCGACGTGTCCCCGAAATGTCGGCGAATTTGCTGCCCAACTTGACGCCTGCACCCCGTGGCGCGGGTGCTCCCGGCGGGGCGCGTCCAGTTTTCCCGGCAAACACCGGGAAGGCGGCTCAGCCGGCCTGGCGCAGTGCCTGTGTGCGCTCAGCGAATTCCTGGCGCAGTTGCTTTCGCACCTGGGCCGCGGCGTGGCGGCGGCGCTCGTCGGGCGTGAACGCACGCAATGGCGGCACCGGGACGGGTTTGCCGTCGTCGCCCATCGCCACCATGGTGAAGAAGCAGCTGTTGGCGTGCCGCACCTCCTGCGTGCGGATGTTCTCGGCCAGCACCTTGATACCGACCTCCATGGAGGAGGTGCCGGTGTGGTTCACCGAGGCCAGGAAGGTCACCAGTTCGCCCACATGGATGGGTTGGCGGAACATGACCTGATCCACCGAGAGCGTGACCACGTACCGCCCGGCGTAGCGACTGGCACAGGCATAGGCCACCTGATCGAGCAGCTTGAGGATGGTGCCGCCGTGCACATTGCCGGAAAAGTTGGCCATGTCGGGCGTCATGAGCACGGTCATGCTCAGCTGGTGGGCGGGGAGGTCCATGGGGGTGGGCGCGTGGCGGACGAGGCCGGCGAATGTACACCGGGCAGCCGGTCGCCCGCCTGACGGCGGCGGAACAGGGCGGCCCGGGCCAGCACGATGGTGGTCACCGGTGCGGTGATCGACAACACGATGATGATCAGCCACACGTGCAGTGCCAGGCCCTGGGCGCGCAGGCTGAAATGCAGGATCGACGCGAGCGTGACGATCCATGCCGCCAGCGTGGACGCCAATGCTGGCGCGTGCATGCGCGAGAAGAAATCGGGCAGTCGGTGCAGGCCCAGCGCAGCAATCAGCACCACCGCGCCGCTGACCAGCAGCAGCAGGCCCACGATGAGTTCGGGCCAGGGGGGCATGGTCATTCGATCACCTCACCACGCAGCAGGAACTTGGCCAGTGCCACGGAGCCGATGAAGCCGAACAGCACCATCAGCAGCGCGCCCTCGAAGTACATCTCGCTGTCGTAACGGATGGCCAGCACCAGCATCACAAGCATGCCGACCACGTAGAGGAAATCGACCGCGAGCACGCGGTCCTGGGCGCTGGGGCCGCGCATGAGGCGCAGCAGGCCGATGCCCATGGCCACGAGGTAGAGAACGAGGGTGGTACCGATGGCCACCGAAAGGAATGGGCTCATCCGAAGATCTCCAGCAGCGGCCGCTCGTAGTCGGCCTTGAAGTGGGCGATGAAGGCGGCCTCGTCGTCGAGGTCGAACACGTGGATCAGCAGTGCGCTGCCGTCGTGCGCGAGCTCGCTCCACACCGTGCCGGGCACCACCGCGGTGATCATCGCCAGCGCGGCCAGGCCGTGTGTGTCCCGCAGGTCCAGCGGCACCACCACGAAGGCGCCGTTCGGTGGATGTCGGCGGGTGCGCACCACGCCCACAGCCACGTCAATGGCCGAGCGCACCACGTCGCGCCCCACGCGCAGGATCAGCAGGACAAGCGTGCCCCAGGCGCGCAGCGGGCCGGGCGTGGGGCGCAGCGGTGACATCAGCAGCGGGGCGACCACGGCCACCATCAGGCCGAGCAGCCACTGGCCCGCACTGCCGCTGCGCGTGAGCAGCAGCCAGCCACCCAGCAGGCCGATCGACAACCACGGTGAAGGAATCAGGCGCTTCATGGCATACCTCCGGTCGGCGACGGTACGGTGCGCGCGCGCATCACCGCGTCGACATAGCGCTGCGGCTCGTGCAGCGCATCGGCGGTGGCGCGCGCGTAGCCGAACACCGCCTCGGCCTGCACCACCATGAACACGGCCCCACCCAGCAACAGTGCGATCGGCAGTGTCTCGGCCACGCGCAGGCGTGGCGCAGGGCGGTCCTGCGTGGTCCAGAAGTGGCGCACGCCCACGCGCATGAGCGCCATGGCCGCGAACAGCCCCGAGGCGATGAGCAGGGCAAACAGCGTCCAGGCGGCCACCGTGCCCAGCTCCAGCAGCGCGATGAGCATGCCGAGCTTGCCCACGAAGCCGGAGAGCGGTGGCAGCCCGGCGATGACCATGGCACAGAGCGTGAAGGCCACGCCCAGGAACACCAGTGCCGCGGGAATGGCGCGACCGATCAGCACTTCCTCGTCGTCGTCGAGGTTGGCGCCTGGCGGCGGTTGCGCATCGAAGAAGGCGGGCAGGGCGTCGTTGCCGTCATCCAGGTCCTGCGGGCCTTGCTCCACCTCGCGTGCGCGCTCCAGCAGCTCCACCAGCAGGAACAGCGCACAGCCCGCCAATGTCGAGCTGGCCAGGTAGAACAAAGCACCGCTGCTCAGGGCTGGCGCGTCGAAGCCGATGGCCGCGATCAGCGTGCCCGATGACGCGATGACGCTGTAGCCGGCGAGCCGGCCAAGCTGCTGCGAGGCGAGCATGCCGATGGCGCCGAAGGCCAGCGTGGCCAGACCACCCCAGATGAGCACGTCGCCCCCGAAGCCGGCAGAGGCGCCCACCGCATCGGCCGGAAAACACAGCGTCCACAGCCGCAGCAGGGCGTACACGCCGACCTTGGTGAGGATGGCAAACACCGCGGCCGCCGGCGCGCTGGCCGCCCCATAAGCGGGCGTGAGCCAGAAATTCAGCGGCCACAGCGCGGCCTTGGCCAGGAAGGCAACCGCCAGGATGGCCGCGCCCGCGTGCAGCAGGCCGAGATCGCGCTCGGGAATGAGCGCGATCTTGGCCGCGATGTCGGCCATGTTGAGCGTGCCCGTGACGCCGTAGAGCACCGCCACGCCGATGAGGAACAGCAGCGAGGCCACCAGGTTGATCGAGATGTAGTGCAACCCTGCGCGCACGCGTGCGATGCCGCCACCGTGCAGCAGCAGGCCGTAACTGGCGGCCAGCAGCACCTCGAAGAACACGAACAGGTTGAACAGGTCGGCGGTGAGGAAGGCGCCGTACAGGCCCATCAGCTGCAGTTGCAGCAGCACGTGGAAGTACACGCCCGCGTGCTGCCAGCGCGCCAGCGCGTAGAGCAGGGCGGCCAGGCCCACGGCGCCGGCCAGCACCGCCATCAGCGCCGAGAGCCGGTCGGCCACCAGCACGATGCCAAAGGGCACCGGCCAGTTGCCCGGCAGATAGATGCCGAATGCGGCGCTGCCTTCGGCGTGCACACGCAGCAACAGCGCCACCGCGAGCAGCAGCCCCAGGGTGGTGGAGCCGACGTTGAGCGCGCTCTTGAGCCGCCGGTTGCCCTCGCCGAGCATGAGCATGAGCGCGGCGGTGGCCAGCGGCAGCAGCACCGGCGCGACCAGCAGGTGTTCGCTGGGCAGCATCACGGCTTCTCCTCTTCGCCGTCGACGTGGTCGCCGCCGGACAAGCCACGAAGCGCCAGCAGCACCACCAGGTACAGCGCCGTGGTGGCAAAGCCGATCACGATGGCGGTCAGCACCAGCGATTGCGGCAGCGGATCGGTGTAGTGCGAGAGATCGGCCGGCACACCAGCGCGCACGATGGGCTCGGCATCCACCGACAGGCTGCCGACGCTGAAGATGAACAGATTGACGGCATAGGACAGCAAGGCCAGCCCGATGAGCACCTGGAAGGTTCGTGGGCGCAGCACCAGCCAGACGCCGGCACCGGCCATGACGCCAATGGCAAGCGAGACGACAAGTTCCATCAGTGCGCTCCCTCGGCGGCGGGTTGTTCCTCGTCGAGCGCCTCTTGCCGGCGTCGCGCGCGCAAGGACTGGTGCGCGATCGCCGTCAGCAGCAGCAAGGTGGAACCCACCACCACCGCGAACACGCCGAGATCGAAGAGGAAGGCGCTGGGCAGATGCACCTCACCCACCAGCGGCCAGGTGACGTGCGCGGTGTGCGTGGTGAGGAAGGGATAGCCCAGCGCGAGCGAGCCCAGTCCGGTGGCCAGCGCCAGCGCCAGGCCGGCGGCGATCCAGCGCGGCGGCAGCAGGTGCATGCGGTCCTCCACCCAGCGGGTGCCGCTCACCATGTACTGCGCAATGAAGGCAATGGCGACCACCAGCCCGGCCACGAAGCCGCCACCGGGCTCGTTGTGGCCACGCATGAACAAATGGAAGGCAAACACCGCGGCCACCGGCAGCAGCAGGCGCACCAGCGCGGCGGGAACGGCGAGGTAGGGCTGGGGCGTGTCGCTGTCGTCACGCGAGATCAGGTCGCTCTCCACGTTCTGCGGCACCGCGCGCTGTTGCATGGGCTGGTCGATGACCTCCACCGGTGGGCGAAAGCGCCGCAACAGGGCGTAGACGGTCACGCCCACGATGCCGAGCACGGTGATCTCGCCCAGCGTGTCGAAGGCGCGGAAGTCGACCAGCATGACGTTGACGATGTTGGTGCCGCCGCCGCCGGGCAGGGCGTTCTCGATGAAGAAGGGCGATATCGACAAAGGCGCCTGGCGCGTGAGCAATGCGTACGACAGCCCTGCCAGGCCGACGCCGATGCACACCGCGATCACAAGGTCGCGGCGGCGCCGCCACCAGACGCGGCTCTCCAGGCGCGGGTCGTCGGCCGGCACGCGCTTGGGCATCCAGCGCAGGCCGAGCAGAAACAGCACCGTGGTGACGACCTCCACGGCCAGTTGCGTGAGCGCAAGATCGGGTGCGGAGAACCACGCGAAGGTGATGCACAGCGCCAGGCCCACCACGCTGAGCATGATGAGCGCGGCCAGCCGGTGGAACTTGGCCTGCACCGCCGCGCCCACCGCGCACGCACAGCCGATGATCCACAGCAGCACGAATTCGGGTGTCACCGGCACGCGCGGTCGGTCGCCCCAGGACAGCGGCACGACCAGTGCCGAGCCCAGGCCGGCCAGACCGGCGATCACGATCAGCCACAGCAACTGCGGCTGCAGGCGGCGCGTGCCCAGCCCACGGGCCAGGCGCCGCGCGGCGTCGGACAGCGCGGCCATCAGCCCCTCGAACACGCGCCGCCCGTTCAGGCCGAACAGGCCGGGCGCCAGGCTGTGTTCGCGCATCTTCAGGCGCCGGCCGAACAGCAGGTACACCGCCACGCCACCCGCGGTGGCGATCAGGCTCATCACCAGCGGCGTGTTGAAGCCATGCCAGACCGCCAGGCTGTAGTCGGGCAGGGTGCCGCCCACCACCGGTTGCGCGGCCGTGGCCAGCAGCGGGCCGACCGACCACGCCGGCAGTGTGCCCACCAGGATGCAGGCCAGCACCAGCAACTCCACCGGCACGCGCATCCAGTGCACGGGCTCGTGCGGCTCGCGCGGGCAGTCGGGGCGGTCGCCGAAGAACACGTCGTGTCCGAAGCGCAGCGAATAGACCACCGCGAACACACCGGCGAGCGTGGCCAGCGCCGGCAGGCCGAATTCGATCGCCGGGTTGGCGCTCACGAACACGGTTTCGGCAAAGAACATTTCCTTCGACAGAAACCCGTTGAGCAGCGGCACGCCCGCCATCGCCGCGCAGGCCACGATGGCCAGCGTGCCGGTGATGGGCATGCTGCGGAAGAGGCCATCCAGGCGCCGCATGTCGCGCGTGCCGGTCTCGTGATCGATGATGCCCACCGACATGAACAGCGAGGCCTTGAAGGTCGCGTGGTTCATCATGTGGAACACCGCGGCCACGGCGGCGAGCGGGCTGTTGAGGCCCAGCAGCAGCGTGATGAGGCCGAGGTGGCTGATGGTGGAGTACGCGAGCAGGCCCTTCAGGTCGTTCTGGAACATGGCCGCATAGGCGCCGAGCAGCAGCGTGGCCAGGCCCGCACCGCCCACGATCCAGAACCATTCCGGCGTGCCCGACAGCACCGGCCACAGGCGTGCCAGCAGGAACACGCCGGCCTTCACCATGGTGGCCGAGTGCAGGTAGGCCGACACCGGGGTGGGCGCGGCCATGGCGTGCGGCAGCCAGACGTGGAACGGGAACTGTGCGCTCTTGGTGAGCGCGCCCAGCAGCACCAGCACCAGCGCGGGCGTGTACAGCGGGTGCGCGCGCACCTGCTCGCCCGCTTGCAGCACGGCCTCGAGCTCCAGGCTGCCGACGATGTGACCGAGCAGCAGCACGCCAGCCAGCAGGCACAGCCCGCCGGTGGCAGTCACGGTGAAGGCCATGCGCGCGCCGCGCCGCGCGTCCTTGCGGTGCGTCCAGTAGCCGATCAGCAGGAAGGAGAAGACGCTCGTGAGTTCCCAGAACACCACGAGCTGCACCAGCTGGCCCGACAGCACCACACCCAGCATGGCGCCCATGAAGCCCAGCAGCAGCGAATAGAAGCGCGCGGCGGGGTCCTCGGGCGAGAGGTAGTAGCGCGCGTACACGATCACCAGCAGGCCCATGGCACTGACCAGCATCGCGAACATCCAGGCAAAGCCATCGATGCGAACGATCAGGTCCATGCCGAGCGAGGGCAGCCATGGCAGGCGCTCGGTGAGCACGGCGCCGTCGCGCACCTCGGGGTAGAGCAGGGCCAGCGGCACGGCCACCGCCAGGGCCACCAGCGCGGCCCACAGCGATTCGAGGTTGCGTGCGTTCGTGGGCAACAGTGCCGCGACCACGCAGCCTGCAAAAGGCAGCAGAAGCAACAGGAACAGGGACATGTCCCCGAGTCTAGAGGACGCCCGGGGCCTGCTCCGGCGCGGGGTTTCGTGCGCCGATCAGGCCGGCGCGGCAGTGGCCTCGTTGCGCGCTGCGGCCTGCACCGCGGGCACTGCACCGCGCAGCAGTTCCACCAGGGCCGCCGTGTCCGTCGGCAGCGCGTCGCCACGCCACACCACGTGCTGGTCGGGCCTGCACAGCAGCAAGGCGTGGCGGTACTCCGTGGGGCGCCGGGGCTCGGCGCTCAGGTCGAGCAGCGTCATCGGCACGCCCGCGTCGGTGGCGGCCTGCAGCAGGCGCGCCGCATCGGCATGGGGCCGGGCGACGAGCAGGGTGTAGCCCGGGCCGAAGGCGTCGTACAGCGAGCGCCCGTCGCGCAGCCGGAAATGCGGAGCACGGCAGCCGGGCACGGTGGATGCCGTGAAGCTGCCCATGGTGTAGGGCGGTGGTTCCTCGCCGTCGCCGGCGATGATGGGCGAGCCGCTGTAGTAGTAGCCGTAGTTCAACCCCGCGCAGCAGAACTGCTGCACGTTCAACTGGTAAGCCTCGTCGCCGATGAGCGCGCGCGCCGCGGCGCCGGATGCATCGTCGACCTCGATGTTCGGCGGCACGGCGCTGCGTGCCTTGATCATCTTCTGCGCGTGGTCCATCGCGAAGCGCGACACCTGCTCGGTGATCGGCTGGCGTTCGGCCTCGTAAGCGTCGAGCATGGCCGGGTCGGCCCAGCCTTGCACCTGCGCGGCCAGCAGCCAAGCAAGGTTGAGCGCGTCGGCGATGCCGGCGTTCATGCCGTAGCCGGCGTAGGGCACCCACAGGTGCGCGGCGTCGCCGGCGATGAACACGCGCCGGTCACGGAAGCGGTTGGCCACCAGGCGGCGGCCCACCCAGTCCTCCTTCGAGATCACCTCGTACGCGAAGTCGTCGCCGACGCCGAGGATGTGGCGGATGCTCTGGTCGCGATCCACCGAATCGAACTCGGTCTCCTGCGGGTTGAGGTGGTTGTGCACCAGCCAGGTTTCGCGTCCGTCGATCGCGAAGACGGTGCCGCAGCGGCGCGGGTTGACCGAGTAGTAGCACCACGCCGGTTTGCCCGGCAGGCGCGAGAGCAGGCCTGGCGCGCGGATGTGGGTGGACTGCACCCGCTGGATCACGGGTGTGCCCTCGAACTGCGCGCCGATGGCCTTGCGCACGCCGGAGGAGCCGCCGTCGCATCCGACCAGGAAGCGCGCGCGCACGGTGCGTTCAGCGCCGTCGTCCACGCCAACCAGCGTGGCCGTCACGCCCGCCTCGTCTTGCGTGAAGCGCTCCAGCCGCGTGCGGTTGTGCAGCGACACGCCGGGCAGCGCCGCGGTGTGTTCGAGCAGGATCGGCTCCAGATAGATCTGGTTGATGCGGTGCGGCGGCTCGGGTGTGGGCCACCAGGTGTCCGGACCGCCGTTGTCCACGAAGCGCTCCAGGCGGTTCGGGATCGGGATGCGCGTGAGCTCGATGCCGGTCATCGCGGTGCGGAACACCACGTCGTTCGGGTACTCATCGGGCAGGCCGGCGCGGCGCAGCTTGTCGGCCACGCCCAACTGGCGAAAACGCTCCATGGTGCGCGACGAGACGTGGTTGCACTTCACGCTCGGTGGTTCGAGGTACGCGCGCGGCTCGGCGATCATCACGCGCACGCCGCGCCCGGCCAGGTCCATCGCAAGCGTCAGGCCCACGGGGCCCGCGCCGGCGATGAGCACGTCGGTGTCGAAACGTTCCTGCGTTGCGGTCATGGGCAAGGAGGTCATTCGAGTTTGATGCCGGCGTTGCGGATCACCTGGCCCCACTTCACGGTTTCGGACTTGATGTAGTCCGCAAAGGCCTGGGGCGTGGAAGGCGCCGGCTCGACACCTATGGCCCGGATGCTGGTCTGGATGGCCGGGTCGTTGAGGGCTTCGACGATGGCGGCGTTGAGCTTGTTGACGATGGCGTCCGGCGTGGCCGCGGGTGCCACGATGCCGAACCAGCCCACCGATTCGTAGCCCGGCAGGCCGGCCTCAGCCACTGTGGGCACGTCGGGCAGCGCGGGCACACGGCGGCTACCGGTCACCGAGAAGGCCATCAGCTTGTCGGCGCGGATGTGCTGGATCGCCGCGGGCAGGTCGGTCACGGCCAGCGGAATCTGGCCGGCCAGGGCATCCATGGCGGCCGGGCCCGAGCCGCGGTAGGCCGCCTGCACGATCTTCACGCCCGCCATCTGGTCGAACAGCGAGGCGGTGAGGTGCATGGCCGTGCCGTTGCCGCCATGGCCGATGGTGAGCTTGCTCGGGTCGCGTTTGGCCAGCGCGATGAGTTCGGCCTGCGTGCGCACGCCCACCGAGGGGTGGCCCACGATCACGAAGGGAATGGCCGCGACCAGTGAGACCGGCTTGAGATCCTTCACCGGGTCGAACGGCATCTGCGGATACAGGCTCACGTTGGCCGACAGTGCGCCCGCGGCCCCCAGGCCCACCGTGTAGCCGTCGCCCTCGGCCTTGGCCACGGCGGTCAGGCCGATGTTGCCGCCCGCCCCCGGCCGGTTCTCGATCACCAGCGGCTGCCCGAGCCGTTCGCTCACGCGCGGGCTGATGGCGCGCACGATGGCGTCGGCGCTGCCGCCGGGCGGGAAGGTCACGATCACGCGGATCGGCTTGGTCGGCCAGGCGGCGTCCTGGGCGCTCGCGGGGGCGGCCAGTGCGAGCAGGGCAGCGCCACCAAGCGCGGCGCACAGCGTGCGGCGCAGGAAGGGGGTCTTCATCGGCTTGTCTCCTGGTTCTGGTGTGGGAAGGCCGGGTGTCATTCAACCGGCTTCGAATTCATGCGTAAAGCGAAACTTATCGAACGATTTATGATTTGAACTCATGAATGCCGACAGCCGATTCCTGCCCAGCATGCGCCAGCTGCGCGCTTTCGCGGCCGTCTATCACCTGCGCAAGGTGAGTGCGGCGGCCGAACAGCTGTCGGTCACGCAGTCGGCGGTGAGTCTGTCGCTGCGGCAGCTGGAGGATGGGCTGGGCGCGCGGCTGTTCGAGCGCACCACGCGCACCCTGCAGCCCACGCAGGCCGCGCACGAGGCCATCGTGCTGGCCGAGCGCATCCTGCGCGACGCCGAGGCGCTGGGCGCGGGCACGCTGGAGTTGTCCGAGCTGCGCCGCGGGCGGGTGAGCCTGGCGATCACACCCACGCTGGCCGAGCTGTTGCTGCCGGCCGCGGTGGTGCGTTTTCGTGAGCGGTTCCCGGGCGTGCACATCGACATCAGCGACTGCGCGCCCGACCAGTTCGTGGCGCGCGTGGTCGGCGAGCAGGTGGACTTCGGCATCGGCGTGCCTGAGCAGGCAGGTGCCGACGTTGACACCGACACCCTGGTGCGCGATCACCTGGCGCTGGTGTGTCCGGCGGGGCATGCGCTGGCGGGTCGCAACCGGCTGCGCTGGGCCGACCTGGACGGCCACCCGCTCATCACCGTGCGGCCAGGCTATGGCGTGCGCCCGCTGATCGACGCCAGCGCCGCACGCGCCGGCGTGCGGCTGCGCGTGGTGCACGAGGTCACGTTCCTGTCCACCGCGCTGTGGATGACGCGCGCCGGCATGGCGGTGGCCATCATGCCCGCGGCCTACGCGCGTGTGGCGCCGGCGGGCGAACTGGTGGTGCGGCCGCTGTCGGCGCCGCGCGTGTCGCGCGACATCTGCGTCGTCACCCGGCGCGGCCGTGTGTTGTCGAACGCCGCGCAGGCGCTGGTGCGCGAGATCCGCGCGGCCTTGCGCACGATCTGAACCCGCGCGCTCAGCGCTCCACCACGTGCTGCCCGTCGCGCACGCCGTTGCCGGGGTAGAGCACCACGCGCTCGCCGGCCTGCAGGCCGGCCTCCACCACCGCGAACTCGCTGCCGCGCGGGCCCGGTGTGACGCTGCGCGAGCGGGCGTGGTCGTTGGCATCGACCACGTAGACCTGCCACTGCCCGTTCGCGCGCAGCAGCGCGGCGGTGGGCACCAGCAGCGCGTCGGCCAGCGCCAGGGTGACGATGCGTGCGTCCACGCGGTAGCCGTCGCCCAGGGTGCTGCGTGCGGGCCAGGGTTCGTCGAGCGCGATGTGCAGGTTCACGCGCTGCTCCTCGATGCCCAGCGCCGACACCTTGGTGAAGGCCACCGGATCCACCCGCGCGACGTGGGCGCGCAGCGTGGGCAGGCCGGCACCGACCTGCAGCGTCACGGGTGCGCCCTCGGGCACGCGCGCGGCGTCGCCCGAGAGCAGGTCGACCACGGCCTCCAGCCGTTCGGTGTCGCCAATGTCGAGCAACGGCTGCCCGGCGGCCACCGGGCCTTCGCTTTCGTGGTGAACCGCGATCACGCGGCCGGCCACCGGGCTGCGCAGCGTCCACACGCCGCCGTCGGTGCGCCCGCCGTCGGCCAGCGACAGGGCCGCGCGTGCCTCGCTGAGCGCGAAGTCGGCCACGCGGCGTTCGGCCTGCGCCGCGGCCACCGCCTGCTGCGCCTGCCGCTGCGCCAGTTCGGCCTGCTCGCGCGCGGCCGGCGAGACGAACTGTGCCTGAGCCAACGCTTCCTGGCGCCGCACGTCGAGCTGCGCCTGCGCCAGCGCGGCCTGCAGGCGGCCCAGCTGCGCGTCGGCCGCGGCGCGCGCGGCCTGCGCGCTGCCCAGGCGCTCCTGCAGCACGGCGCGCGTGCGGGCGTCGATCAGGGCCGGCGCTGCGGGGCGCAGCAGCAGAACCGCCTCGCCGGCGGTCACCACATCACCCACGCGCAGGCCGGGGCGTTGCAGTTCGCCCGCGGTGGGCGAGGCCACGGTGTAGCGCTGCAGCAGGCGCAGCACGCCGTCTTCTTCGATCACCTGCTCGAAGGCGCCGCGCGCCACCATGGCGGTTTGCACCGCCAGCGGCGCCGGGCGCAGGGCCCAGGCCAGCACACCGGCCACCAGCAGCACGGCAGCGCCCACGAGCATCCAGCGGCGCCAGGAATTGGCTTTGAGGTTCATTCGCGCACCTTCAGAACGGCCACCAGGTCGAAGCGGTCGACGCGGCGGCGCACGAGCAGGGCACTGGCCGCGCCCGCGGCCAGCACGATGAGCGCGGCCCAGGCGTAGGTGTCGGGCGCGATCACGACGGGGAAATCGATGTTGTCGGAGGACATGAGCCGCATCAACAGCGTGGCCAGGCCGTAACCGGCGAGCATGCCCAGCGGCAGCGCCAACAAAAGCTCCACGGCGAGCTGGCCCAGTAACAGCACCGACACCTCGCCGCGCGTCATGCCCAGCACGCGCAGGCTGGCCAGGTCCCACGCGCGTTCGGACAGTGCGATGCGCGCGGCGTTGTAGGTGATGCCGACCGCCATCGCCACCGCGAACAGCGTGAGGATGGCGCTGAAGGCGCCCATGTTGTAGGAGGTGCGTTCGTCGAACGAGCGCTGCACCGAGCGCTTGTCGAACACCGCGGCGACGCCGGGCGTGGCCTTCACCGCGGCCCAGAAGGCGGGCAGGGCGCTGTCGTCCACCAGCAACGCGGCGTCGGAGAGGCCGGCGCCGTCGCGCGTGGCGCGGTGCAGCGCGGGCAGCGACATCCAGGCCTGCTGGCCCATGAGCGCCTGCACCACCGCCACGACCGGCAGTTGCACCTGCTCGCGGTGCCCGAGGCGAAACTCCACCGTCACCACGTCGCCCACGCCCGCACCGAGCGCGCGCGCCAGCAGTTGCGACAGCACCAGTCCCTCGTCAGGCAACGGCACCGCGCCGCGCTGCGCGTCCACCACCGGCAGCAGCGGCGCGTGCGGCGGCAGGCCGGTGAGGGCCGCGTCCTTTCGCCGGGTGCCGAACTGCACGCGCACCGGTTCGCTGCGGTAGCCCTCGGCCATCAGCACGCCGGGCAGGCGCTGCAACTCGCGCACTACCGTGGGCGCGGCGTGGGGCTGGAAGTTCAGCAGCACGTTGCCCGGCTGAACCTGGCGGAACTGCACGTCCACGATGTGGGCGATGGCGTCGAGCCAGAACGCGCCGGCGATCTGCAGCGCCATGGCCATCGCCACGCCGCCGACGGTGAAGGCGCTGCGCCAGGGGCGGTTCTCCACGTCGCGCAGGATCATCAGCAGGCGCGCGCTCACGCGCCCGCCCGGCGCCAGCCGCTCGGCCAGCGTGCGGCGGTAGCGCGGCGGTGCGGGCGGTTGCATGGCCTGTGCCGGGCGCAGGCGCACCACCGCGCGGATGGCGCTCCAGGTGCCCAGCAGCGCCGCGGCGGTGGCCACCGCGGTGGCCACCGCCACCAGGGCCGGGGTGGTGCGGTAGGCCAGCGCGTCGAAGCGGAACACCGGTTCGTACAGGCTGAGCATCATGCGGCCGATCGCGCCGCTGAGCGCCAGGCCGCCGAGCAGGCCAAGGCCCGCGATCACCAGCGCGAGCTCGGCGTAGTGCACGCCGATGGCAAGGTCGCGATAGCCCAGTGCCTTGAGCGAGGCGATCTGCGCGCGCTGCGTCGCGATCTGTCGTGCCAGCACGCCGTTGAGGATGAACATCGCCACCGCGAGGAAGATCGCGGGCAGCACGGTGCCCATCACGCGCAGCTGGTCGAGCTCGTCGTCCACGATGCGCGCCGAGAGCTGGTCGCGCCGCGCGACCGCACCCAGCGAGCCATAGGGCTCGAGCAGGCGGTCCAGCGCGGCCATCACCGCGGGCTCGCTGGCCGGGCTTTCCAGGCGCACCACCGCCTGATTGAACGCGCCCTGCAAGTCGAGCAGTTCGCTCAGGCGCTGCGCGTCCACCCACCAGATGCCGTAGCTGCGTTCATCCGGCGCGCCCGCGCTGCCGGCGAACACGTACTCGGGCGATATCGCCAGGCCCGTCACGCGCACCGGCTGCAGCCGGCCGTTGAGCACCGCGCGCACCTGGTCGCCCGGGCGCAGGCCGCGCGCGTGCGCGAAGCTCTCGCTCACCACGGCCTCCAGCGCGGCGCCGCTTTCGGGCCAGCGCCCCTCGCGCAGGCGCACCGCGTTCAGGCCCTGTGTGCCGCGGTGCACGCGGCGCAGGTCCAGCGCCACGAAGCGGCCTGTCACGGGCGCGCCGGGGTCACCGAGGTCGATCTGCGCCTCGAAGGCCAGTCCGGTCTGCACCTCGGCCACGCCGGGCAGGGCGGCCATGCGCGTGGCCAGCGCGGTGGGCGCGCGCTTGAGGTTCACGAACACGTCGGCCAGGCGGTGGCTGCGGTAGAAGTCGTCGCGGGCCTGCAGCAGCGAGGCGTGCACCGAGAACAGGCCCACGAAGCCACCGACGCCGATGGCCACCACCAGCGCGATGGTGAGCACCTGGGCGCGTAGCTTCCACAAGTCGCGGCCGAGCTTGATGTCCAGGGCCCGCATGGCGTCGGCCTACCAGTTCAGGGCCTCGGCCGGCACGCGCCGGTCGTTCGCGCGGTCTTCGACGATGCGGCCGTCGGCCAGGCGCAGCACGCGGTGCGCCATCTGCGCGATCGGCGCGTTGTGCGTGATCACCACCGTGGTGGTACCCAGCGAGGCGTTCACGTATTCGATGGCCTGCAGCACTCGGATGCCGGTGGCGCAGTCCAGCGCGCCGGTGGGCTCGTCGCACAGCAGCACCGCGGGGCGCTTGGCGATGGCGCGCGCAATGGCCACGCGCTGCTGTTCGCCGCCCGAGAGCTGGGCCGCGAAGTGGTTCATGCGCTCGGCCAGACCCACCATGGCCAGCGCGTCCTCGGGCGCCATCGGATCGCTGGAGAGTTCCGTCACCAGTGCCACGTTCTCGCGCGCGGTGAGGCTGGGGATGAGGTTGTAGAACTGGAACACGAAGCCCACGTGGTCGCGCCGGTAGGCGGTGAGTTCGGCGTCGCTGGCGCCGGTGAGTTCGTGTGCTTCGCCCGCGTGGGTCCATTGCGCGGAACCGCTGCTGGCCGAGTCGAGCCCGCCCAGGATGTTGAGCAGCGTGCTCTTGCCGCTGCCCGAGGCGCCCAGCAGCACCACGAACTCGCCGCGCCGGATGTCCAGGTCCACGCCGCGCAGCGCATGCACGGCCGTGGCGCCCTCGCCATAGGTCTTGGTGAGGCCGCGGGCGGTGAAGACGGCGGGGGCGGCGTCCGGCATGTGCCGCATTGCAGCATGGTCACTCCCCTGGGCGATTGACGAACGTCAAGGCTTGGGCGACGGTCGCGGGAAGCCACCGGAGAGCCACCATGCAGCCAGACCCCGCTTCCGCCCGCACCGAACACGACGCCTGGGGCGAGATCGCCATCCCCGCCAACGCCCCCTGGGGCGCGCAGACGCAGCGCGCCATCGAGCACTTCTCGATCTCCACCGAGCGCATGCCACCCGAGCTGATTCAAGCGCTGGCGCTGATCAAGCGCTGCGCGGCGCAGGTGAATGGCTCGCTCGGCGGGCTTGACGCGCCGGTGGCGGCGGCGATCGTGAAAGCGGCCGATGCCGTGATGGCCGGCCAGTGGTCCGACGCCTTTCCGCTCTCGGTATGGCAAAGCGGCTCGGGCACGCAGAGCAACATGAACATGAACGAGGTGCTGGCGCACCTGGCCTCGACCCCGGCGCGCGCCGTGCACTCCAACGACGAGGTCAACCTGGGCCAGTCGTCCAACGACGTGGTGCCCACCGCCATCCACGTGGCCGCGCTGCTGGGCTGCCAGCGCGCGCTGCTGCCCGCGCTGGACGCGCTGCACGATGCGCTGATGACCCAGGCCGAAGGGGTCCAGGACGTTCTCAAGACCGGCCGCACGCACCTGCAGGCCGCCCTGCCGCTCACGCTGGCGCAGGAGATGCGCGCCTGGGCGGCGCAGCTGAACCAGGCGCGGCGCGCGGTGAGCGAGGCCATGGTGGCCGTGCAGGGCCTGGCCATCGGCGGCACCGCGGTGGGCAGCGGCGCCAACACCCACCCGCAGTTTGGCGAGCGCATGGCGCAGGCTTTGAGCGAGGCCACCGGCCTGAACCTGCGTCGCGCCGACGACCCGTTCGCCGCGCAGGCCGCGCACGACGCGCTGGTGCAACTGCACGCCGCTCTGCGCGTGCTTGCGATCGCCCTGCGCAAGATCGCCGACGACGTGCGCTGGATGGGCAGCCCCTGGCTTGGCGAGCTGCGCCTGCCGGCCAACGAACCGGGCAGCTCCATCATGCCGGGCAAGGTGAACCCCACGCAGAGCGAAGCGCTGCTCATGGTCACGGCGCAGGTGATGGGCAACGACGTGACCATCGGCTTCGCCAGCACGCTCGCGCAGTTCCAGATGCACGCGGCCAAGCCGGTGCTCGCGCTCAACCTGCTGCAGAGCATCCGCCTGTTGGCCGACGGCATGCGCAGCTTCGAGCGACATTGCGTGCGCGGCATGCAGGCCGACCGTGAACGCATCGCCTCGGCGCTGTCACCGGCGATGCTGCAGGCCACGCTGCTGGCCAAACACATCGGGCACGAAGAGGCGGCGGTGCTGTACCGCGAAGCGCAGGCCAAGGGGCGGCCTTTGCGCGAGCTGGTGGTGGAGCGCGGCCTCGCCAGTGGCGAGCAGTTCGACGCCTGGACTCAGTAGCGTGCGCCGCGCACGAATCGCGCGATGCCCTGCGCCACGTCCGCTTCCTGCTCGGCAAAGCCGTGCGGCGAGCGGCCCTCGCAAGCCTGCAGCGGATCCGCCGTGCGCACGCCTGGGCCGCCGGTGACGCTGACGGCTTGTGCACGCACGCTGCGCGTGGCGCCGATCACGCGGGCCGATTCGGTGGGCGGCGAGCGCAGGCAGTTGTCCTGCGCGTGCACCACCACGAGCAGCGGCTGGGCGATGTCGGTCAACGGCAGGTCGAACACCGAGTGCGCCACCCAGGGCTTGCGCGCGCGCGGGTCGCCCAGCACCACGGCCGAGGTCAGCACCACGCCGTCGGGCGCGGCGTCGCCCTTCAAGCGTGCCGCGGCGTTCACGGCCGAGATGGCGCCACGGCTGGTGCCGACCACCCACACCGCGCCGCCACCGCGTGCACGCACGGCGGCGATCACCCGGCCCAGCTCGTCGGCGTGCGCGGCCAGCACGCGGTGGCCACCCAGGCCGTCCGGGCCCTGGTGGCTGCGCGGTGCGTCCACGAACACCGTGCCCAGCCCCTGTGCCTGGAACAACGGCAGCGAGCGGTTGAGCGAGTTGCCCTTGAGCTGCTGCGCACAGCCCTGCGCATCCAGATCGGCGTGGCCGCCACCACCGGGCAGCAGCAACAGCGTGACGGGCGGTTGCGCCGTGGGTGCGACGTAGGCCGCGCGCAACTCGCCCGATGCGGCGGTGGCGATGGACAGCACCTCGCCGCAGCCCTGCGCCTGCGCCGCGCTGGCAATCAACAAGCTCAGCAACAGGGCAGGGTGGCGCATGGACCTTCTCTGGTCAGGCCTTTTCGACGATGAGCGCAATGCCTTGGCCCACACCGATGCACATGGTGCACAGCGCGTAGCGTCCGCCCGTGGCATGCAGGCGGTTCACCGCGGTGGTGACCAGGCGCGCGCCGCTGGCGCCCAGCGGGTGGCCGAGCGCGATGGCGCCGCCCCAGGCGTTCACGCGCGCGTCGTCATCTTTCAGGCCCAGCATGCGCAGCACGGCGATGCCTTGCGCCGCGAAGGCTTCGTTGAGTTCGATCACGTCGATCTGATCGAGCTTCAAGCCGGTGAGGGCGAGCACCTTCTCGGTGGCCGGCGCGGGGCCGATGCCCATGACGCGCGGCGCCACGCCGGCGGTGGCCATGCCCACCACGCGCGCCTTCGGCGTGAGGCCGTTCTTCGCGGCAGTGGCCTCATCGGCCAGCAGCAGCGCGCACGAACCGTCGTTCACGCCGCTGGCGTTGCCGGCCGTCACGCTGCCCTCGGGCGTGACCACGCCCTTGAGTTTGGCCAGCGCCTCCAGGCTGGTCTCGCGCGGGTGCTCGTCCTGGCTCACTACAATGGGGTCGCCCTTTTTCTGCGGGATGGTCACGGGCACGATCTCGCGCGCCAGGTGGCCGGCCTTCTGCGCCGCCACCGCCTTGAGCTGGCTGGCCAGGGCCATGCGGTCCTGCGCTTCGCGCTCGATCTTGTGGTCGATGGCCACGTTCTCGGCCGTCTCGGGCATGGAGTCGACGCCGTACTGCGCCTTCATCAGCTTGTTGACGAAGCGCCAGCCGATGGTGGTGTCGTACACGGCATTGGCGCGGCTGAAGGCACTCTCGGCCTTGGGCATCACGAAGGGCGCGCGGCTCATGCTCTCCACGCCGCCCGCAATCATCAGGCCCGCCTCGCCCGCCTTGATGGCGCGCGCCGCGCTGCCCACCGCGTCCAGGCCCGAGCCGCACAGGCGGTTGATGGTGGCGCCCGGCACGTCGATCGGCAGGCCGGCCAGCAGCGCGGCCATGCGGGCCACGTTGCGGTTGTCCTCACCGGCCTGGTTGGCGCAGCCGTAGAGCACGTCGGCCACGGCGGCCCAGTCCACATTGGGGTTGCGCGCCATCAGCGCCTTGATGGGCAGGGCGGCGAGGTCGTCGGTGCGCACGCTGGAGAGCGCGCCGCCGTATCGGCCGAAGGGGGTGCGGATGGCGTCGCAGATGAAGGCTTGTTTCGTCATGGGGTCTCCGGAGAAAAATTCAGGCGGCAGTGATTGGCAGGCCGACCAGGCGCTGCAGTTCGTCGAGCGACAGGCCGTCCACCGCGTCGATCAGCTTCAAGCCTTGCGGCGTGCATTCGAGCGTGGCGAGGTCGCTGTAGATGCGCTTCACACAGCCGATGCCGGTGAGCGGGTAGCTGCATTGCGCCACGATCTTGCTCTCGCCCTTCTTGGTGAGCAGGTCCATCATCACCCAGGTCTGCTTGGCGCCGATGGCGAGATCCATCGCGCCGCCCACGGCCGGGATGCTGCCGGGCTCGCCGGTGCTCCAGTTGGCCAGGTCGCCCGTGGCCGACACCTGGAAGGCGCCGAGCACGCAGATGTCGAGGTGGCCGCCGCGCATCATGCCGAAGCTGTCGGCGTGGTGGAAGAAGGCGCCGCCGGCGAGCAGCGTCACCGGTTGTTTGCCCGCGTTGATGAGGTCGTAATCTTCCTGCCCCGCGGCCGGCGCCGGGCCCATGCCCAGGATGCCGTTCTCGCTGTGCAGGATCACCTCGCGCCCGGCGGGTATGTGGTTGGCCACCAGCGTGGGCTGGCCGATGCCGAGGTTGACGTAGGCGCCGTCGTGGATGTCCTGCGCCACGCGCTTGGCAAGCTCGTCTTTCGTTCGCTTCACGTAGCTCATGCGGCCTCCTTGAAGCCACCGGCCTGCGTGACGGTGCGCGGCACCTGCACGACGGCGCTCACGTGGATGCCGGGGGTGACGATGGTTTCGGGGTCGAGTGTGCCGAGTTCGGCGATCTCGAACACGCTGGCGATGGTGCGCTTGGCGGCGGTGGCCATCACCGGGCCGAAATTGCGCGCGGCCTTGCGGTAGGTGAGGTTGCCCCAGCGGTCGCCGCGCTCGGCCTTGATGAGCGCCACATCGCCATGGATCGGGTACTCCAGCACATAGGGCCGGCCGTTGATCACGCGCGTCTCCTTGGGCGAGCCATCGGCGTTCTTGGCAAGTTCGGTGCCGAAGCCCGTGGGGGTGAAGAAGGCGCCGATGCCCGCGCCCGCGGCGCGCAACCGCTCGGCCAGGTTGCCCTGCGGCACCAGTTCCAGCTCCAGCGCGCCGCTGCGGTACAGGCCGTCGAACACGTGGCTGTCGGCCTGGCGCGGAAAGCTGCAGATGATCTTGCGCACGCGCCCGGCCTTGAGCAACGCAGCCAGCCCGTGGTCGCCGTTGCCGGCGTTGTTGTTCACCACGGTCAGGTCGCGCGCGCCCTGTTCGATCAGGCCGTCGATGAGTTCGTTGGGAATGCCGGCGGTGCCGAAACCGCCGATGAGCACGGTGGCGCCATCGCGCACGCCGTGCAGGGCCTCGGCCACCGAGGCGGCGATCTTGTTGATCACGGGACTTGTCTCCGGTGAAGGGTTGATGTTCTAATGACGAACAATTGTTCGATTAACGAACTATTCTAGACGCCCACCCCAGACCATGGCAACCCGCGCCCGTCGCGAACCCGACGCCCCCACGCCTGGTGATGGCTACGTGCAATCCTTCGCCCGCGGGCTGGAGGTGATCCGCTCCTTCAACGCCGAGGCGAGCGTGCAGACGCTCTCCGAAGTGGCCGCACGCAGCGGCCTCACGCGCGCCGGCGCGAGGCGCATCCTGCTCACGCTGCAGGCGCTGGGCTACGTGCACAGCGACGGCAAACACTACCGCCTGACGCCGCGTATCCTGGAGCTGGGCTTTTCCTACCTCACGGCGCTGCCGATCTGGAACCTGGCCGAGCCGGTGATGGAGCGGCTCGCCGACGCCGTGGGCGAGAGCTGCTCCGCCGCCGTGCTCGACGGCACGGACATCGTCTATGTGCTGCGCGTGCACACCCACAAGATCATGGCCATCAACCTGAACGTGGGCACGCGCCTGCCCGCCTGGTGCACTTCACTGGGCCGGGTGCTGCTGGCGGGTCTGGACGACGCCGAGGTGAAAGCACGCCTGAAGGCGAGTGACATCCGCGCCAACACGCGGCACACCGCCACCAACATGGGCGAGTTGCTGGAGCGCGTGCAACAGGTGCGCCGCCAGGGCTGGGCGCTGGTGAACCAGGAACTGGAGGAGGGCCTGATCTCCATCGCCGCCCCGGTGAAGAACCGGGCGGGAGCGGTGGTGGCGGCGCTCAACGTGTCGGGGCAGGCGAACCGCACTTCGGCGGCGGTGATGAAGGACAGCATGTTGCCGAAGCTGCGGGCGGCGGCGGATGAGGTGTCTGCGTTGTTGGCGCAAACCGGTCGGGCTTGAGTTTGCTCGGCCGCTTGGGTGGCGGGCCGAGGGCTTGGGCTGTGTGGCCGGGGGCTGCACTGCGCAGCCCTTCGCTGCGCGAAGGGTGCCCTGCGGTGCTCGGGCGGGTGGGCCGCGGCGTAACTCACTTCGCTGGCTTCGCCAGCTCCGTTCAAACAGACGCCGCGAGTCAGTCATTGATGCGCGCTGCGCGCGCGCCCACCCACCCTGTGCTCCTCGGCTGCGCACAGGAGCCCCCGCCCACACAGCCCAAGCCCTCGGCCAGTGGCGGGGTGGCGCACGTGACGAGCAAAGGCAAGGTGTCGAATACGATGGCGCCTATCGGCCAATCGCGGACACTCTCCGAAGCTCGACGATCGGCTGGTTGAAACATAAAGCGGCCGTTAGGAACTCCACCTGAGCGAGCGCGACTCCCGTGGTCACTTGGGCAGTGACCAGGGGTATTTCATGCCCTGGGTTGGTACGCGATGATCGCCATGCCCAGCAATACCACAGCGACACCGGCCATATCCCAGTTACTCGGGCGGACGCCGTCCACCGTCCAAAGCCACCCCAGCGCCACGGCTACATAGCCCCGCCATACGCCGCATACACGCGGCCCGAAGGCGCAGCGTGCAGGGTGAGCAGCCATGCAAATGTTCCCAGGCTCACGGCCGCTGCGGGCAACAACAACCAGCCCGACCCCTGCCCACGCAGCCACAGCAGCGGCAAGTAGCAGCCCACGATCTCGGCGATGGCGGTGACCAGGTAGAGCAGCAGAGTTTTCATACCGGCAACGGGTGGTCAGACGTCCATGGATTTCAGCAAGGTCAGGATGTCTTCGGCGATCACACCCGGCTCGGTCCCGTAACTCGAAAACAGGCGCACGGCTCCGCTGGTGTCGAACACGTACTTACCCGCCGAATGGTCCATCGTGTACGAGGTGGGTGTCGAGCCCTCGGCTTTTCGGTAGTGGATCTTGAAGCTGTCAGCGACGGCCTTGAGCTCGGTCGGTTCGGGGCGCAGCGCCAGAAAGCTCGGGTCGAAGTTGGTCATGTACTCCTTGAGCAAGGGCAACGTATCGCGCTCCGGGTCCACTGTGATGAAGAGCACCTGCAACTGCTTGCCTTGATCGCCCATGAGGCGTTTTACCTCGGCCAGGGTGGTCATGGAGGTGGGGCACACATCGGGGCACTGCGTGAAGCCGAAAAACACCACCACAGCCTTACCGCGGAAATCGGCCATGGTGCGGACCTGCCCGGTGTGGTCGGTGAGCTTTAGGTCCTGTGCAAAAGCAGCCCCTGTGATGTCGGTGCTCTTGAAGATGGGCGCCCGGGGCGAACAGCCCGCCAGGAGACCACCTGACGCAAACCACGAAGCGCTCAACACCAACACCTTGCGTCGGTTGAAAGGACGTACGGGAGCCATCTCTCTCATTTCTTCACCTTGGCCACTTCTTCTGCTACCAGTGCGGCAAGCTGATCGGGCCCGAAACTGGACAGGCTGCGGCCGTTGACGAAGAAGGTGGGCGTCTTGGTGACTTGCAGCGCGGTAAGGTCTTCTATGTCCTGCTGCAGGACGGCCTGCATACCGGGTTTTTCCATGTCCTGCCGCGCCTTGACGAGATCCAGCCCGGCCTGCTCGGCTACCTTGAATGCGGTCTCGATGCTGGGTTGACCGTGGTCGGCCCAGGCGGGCTGCGCGGCTAACAACGATTCCAGCACCGGCTGGTACTTGGCCTGGCTCTTGGCCGACTCCAGCAGCTTGACCACTACGTCTGAACCTTGGTGAAACGGCGCGTATCGGATCACGAGCCGTACGTCGTCGGGGTACTGGGCCATCAGGTTCTTGACGATGGGATAGAACGCGCGGCAGGTCTCGCAGGCGGGGTCAAAAAACTCGACGATGGTGACCGGCGCGTTCTGCGGGCCGAACACCGGCGAGTGCATGCGTACCAGGCGCGTCTGCTCGGCCTTGACCTGAACGTCTTGCGCGGTCTGCACCCGCGATTGGTAGGCGTTCATGCCCAGGTAGAAGAACAAGGCAACGATAGCCACCAGACCGATGACGGTGAATTTTTTGGCGTTCATGAACGGGACTTTCTCAAATAAACAAAAAGCAGGAAGGCGATGGCGATGAAGGCTAGGAGAGACAACCAGGGAATCTGGATGCCGTTCAGGATCTCTAGGCTCTGTTCGCTGCACGAAGGCCCGGCGCCGCAGGGCACCCACCACTGGGGCACCCACCCAGCGATCAGCGCGGTGTGGTAGCCCGCGATGGCGGCACCACCCAAGGCCAGCGGCAACGCGTACACCGCACCGCGGCGGTCTTCGGCGAACGCGGCCATGCCCAGGATGATGGCCAACGGGAACATGAAGATGCGCTGATACCAGCAGAGCAGACAGGGCGTCATGCCCATGACTTCACCGATGAAAAGCGCCCCGAGAGTGGACGCCAGAGCGAAGGCCCAGGCGCCCAGGATCCAGAACCATCCACGCTTCATGAAGGAAGCTCCTCAGGGGTTTTGCGGGTCGGTTGGCGCGGTGGCGCTTTCAATGAAGCAAGGCACCAGGTCAGCGCGGCGCAGACGATGAAGACATCGGCGAGATTGAAGGCCGGCCAATGGATGTTGCGCCAGTGAAAGTCGAGGAAATCCACCACAGCGCCGATCTGGACGCGGTCCACGAGGTTGCCGCCACCACCGCCAGCCACAAAGGCGCCCAGCCAGCGGTCCATCGGTTCGGCTTGCCGCGCGAGGCATACCACTGAAACGAAGCCCACCACCAGCACCGAAACGCCGATGAAAAACCAGCGTTACCAGCCACCGGCATCCGCCAAAAACGAGAATGCCGCACCTGCGTTGAGCACATGCACGAAGTTGAACCAGTCGGTGACCCGAACCGCTTCACCCAGTTCGAGGATGGTGGAGAAATACGACTTGGTGGATTGATCCAGCAAGAGAAGGATGGCCACGGCGGCGAGCCATGTCCACCTGGGATTTCGCTGGGTCCAGCGAGCGGTCATGAGAGAGTCCTTCCAAAACGATCCGAGGTCAGCCTCCGTCTGAGACGGCGGCCGCTTGAAGCCTGGGGATCGGGGAAGTTGTGTCTGTCAGCGCATCAGGCGACATCGTTCCACCCCGAACCTGTCGGGGTGGACCATTGGGGACGATACGGTTGCTCATGCCAGGAAAGCAAGCGGCGTTCGGCGAGGTGTTCGACCTGTTCAGCGCCCGCAGTGATGGCCATGGACGCGGTGGTCGCAGTGACAGTGGCGGCGCAGTTAGCGTGGCAGGTTCCGCAATCTAGATCAAAGCCGCTGTCGCCAACGACGCCGTCTTCAACGCCCTCCACCGCCTGCCCATGGCTGGACTGATGGTGCGTGGCTTGCGGCCCCTGCGTGGCCGAAACGTGGCCGCAGCACGCCGCAGCCGCTGCAGCAGAAAATTGCAGCGGCAGCAGCGTGAGCATCAACAAGATCAGAAAAGCGCGCATGCGACGAATTTTAAGCGGCAGCCATCTCAATGGCCGCGTGCACGGGCTATCAGCTCAGCCAGCTCGGGACGCACAGGCAAGGGATCAAAGGCACTCACGGCGGACCGGCCCGGGTTGCCCAGCGGTAGGCGCCCGCTCAGGTGGCCCAGCGGTACCAGCGCCAGCCGCATCACCTGTCCTACTGCCTCGGACCAGTCGCGGGTGCGCAAGGCCAAGTTCAACATCTGTGCGTGGGTCTGCAGGTGCGGCTTGACGTGCAGCTGCCCCACGACATGGGCCGCCTCCAGGTACAGCCAAGACTGCTCTGCGGAGGCTGCGGTTTTTGCGCTTTGGATCAGTTGGGCGTGGGCGGCGCCATCAAATCGGCGACCGCCCGATGCCTTAGTGGACGTGGCCATGGTGGTCTTCCTTTGCGCTGTCTTCGCCCAGCTCACCGCGCGCCTGGCGCAACACCGTCCAGCCGCCGTGCAATGCCAGCGCCGCCATCAGGCTGGCCACCGCCAGGTCGGGCCAAGCCGAGCCGGTGCCGAACACGCCGAGCGCGGCCATGAACACGGCCACGTTGCCGATGGCGTCGTTGCGCGAGCACAGCCACACGCTGCGCATGTTGGCGTCGCCTTCTCGAAATGCGTAGAGCATCCACGCCACGGCCACGTTGGTCACCAACGCGAGCAGCGCCACCGCGCCCATGGTCATGGCCTGCGGCACACCGCCGTGCCACACGGACCACACCGCAGCGCCCAGCACATACAGGCCAAAGCCCATCATGCTCACAGCCTTGAGCATGGCCGCGCGGGCGCGCCAGGCCAGCGCCGAGGCCAGCACCGCCAGCGACACGGCGTAGTTGAGCGCGTCGCCCGCAAAGTCGACCGCGTCGGCCAGCAGCGAAAGCGAACCCGCCTGCACGCCCGCGCCGATCTCGACGAGAAACATGGCGGCGTTGACGATCAGGGCTATCCATAGGATCCTGCGGTAGCGGCGCAGGTTGAGGATGGCATCAACCTTGGGAGTTTCGTGGTCACAGCAATGGGCTGGCATGGTTTTTCCTTTCGATGCCTGCATTGGAAACCCTGGAGCCGCTACAGTGTCAATCACTTGTTTGAACTGAGGGCTTCAACATGCAGATCAAGGACCTTGCCCGCGCCACGGGCGTGGATGTTGAAACCATCCGCTACTACGAAAAGCAGGGTCTTCTGCCCGAGCCGGCGCGGCGCGACAACGGGTACCGCGACTACGAAGCGACCCATCTGGAGCGCCTGGCCTTCATTCGCCACTGCCGGGCGCTGGACATGCCACTGGCCGATGTTCATCAGCTTCTGAGCTATCTGGATGCGCCCGAAGATCACTTTGGCGAAGTGGATCTGCTGGTGGACGAGCAACTGACCCGCGTGCGGGCACGCCTCAAGAGCATGCGGGCGCTGGAGAAGCAGTTGCTGCAGCTGCGGGCGCGCTGCAACGGCACTCACGAAGGGCGCTGCGGCATCCTCGACGAACTGGTGTCTGCGGCGCACGGGGAAGCATGTGCATGCCATTCAGGATAAAGCCACGTCAACGCTCGTTATATGTTGGTACCGGACATAGCCATCCGAAGCGTGAACGGCATCAACGGGCCCCAAGCAGAACTTCCACGACCCGAGTCCTGCAAGCCGCGAACACCGCTGGCACGCCAACCACGCTCCCGTCAGGCGAGGGGCTGTGCCCGGCGTGGCGCCTGTGCGGCGCCGAGGAGCGCAGGGGGCGGGGCGGCGCGCGCAGCGCGCTTCATGAACTGACTCGCGGCATCTGTTTGAGCGGAATGCGCGCAGCGCATGCAGCGAGTTATGCCGCGCGGCCCGCCCCCGAGCACCGCAGGGAACCCCTCGCGCAGCGAGGGGCGCTGCAGTGGCGCCACGCCGGGCACAGCCCCTCGCCTGACACCGCCACAAAAGCGGGCCTGAAAAACTGATTTCCGCCCGCTGGGTTGCAGCGCTGGGCAGGCCTTGCACACACTCGGCCGCTTCGAACAACCCGATGGAGACAAGCACGTGAGC
>VFQM010000645.1_pt1 | contig 36682 bp, 48 predicted proteins | sample 3512391 | NCBI WGS metagenome assembly VFQM01 (sample SAMN10412369, study PRJNA504923) | tailings metagenome | isolation source: Replicate 1 from Balatoc abandoned mine | place: Philippines
TAACCCATTCACAAGTCAACAGGGCTGACCCGCAAGGGCGGCCCTTTTGGCGTCTCTGAGGCCTTCTGCCTCGGGACGTATCGGTATCGCGGGATGGAGCAGCCCGGTAGCTCGTCAGGCTCATAACCTGAAGGTCGTTGGTTCAAATCCAACTCCCGCAACCATCTTCAACATACAATCGCCGCTGACCTTCGGGTCGGCGGCGTTTGTGCGTTCTGGGGCTGCGAAGCCCAGGATGGTCGCCAGTTCGCCATGAAGGACCAGGTCGACGCCGCGCTGGTCATCGGCGCGGGGTGCGACTTCGATGAAGTCGACCAGCCTGTCGAGCAGCGGGCGCGCCATCTTCATGGCTTCGCGATCGCCCGCGACCAGCTGCGCCATGTTGTCGACCTGCCGGCGATAGTCCTGAATGATGGCCGGATGCGCGACCATCGGTTCGATGACCGGCAGGTCGGCCTGGTCGGCCAGCAAGGCTTCGCGGCGCGCGGCCAGTTCATCGGCGCGCGCCTTCAGCTTGTCGGGCGCGATGCCGGCGATGACCGCGTCGGCGATGCGTTCTTCGGCCTGGTCGATTTCGGCCAGCTGCCGATCGATGGCGGCGCGGCCTGCGATCAGGCGGCGGCGTTCTTCGGCCCAGGCCAGGCGGAATTCGTCGAGATAGGCGGCGATGACATCGGGATGCAAAAGGTCGCGCTTGATCGCGGCCCAGATCCTGCGCTGCAGGACCGCATCGGTCACGGTCGCGCCATTGCTGCAGGTTCCGGTCTGGCGGTAGGCGCTGCAGCCCCAGCGATCGGTCGAAATGATGATGACCGGCCCGCCGCAACAGGCGCAGCGCAGCTTGCCAGAGAACAGACGGGTCTGGCGCTTGCGTTGGGGATGGTCACCGCCGGCGGCATCCAGACGCTGCTGGACCTTCGCCCAGGTGGCGGCGTCGATGATCTGCAGTTCGGGAACCGCCTGGCTCACCTGCGCGCCGGCGTCATTGACGCGGGAAACCCGCTTCCTGCTGTCGGGGTCTTTCCTGAAGGTCTGCCGATTATAGACGATTTCGCCCAGATATAGGCGATTGTGCAGAATGCCGTTCCCGCGCTTACGGTTGCCGACGATGACGTTCGCCCGCCATTGCCCGCCGCGCGGGGCGGGGATGCCTTCAGCGTTCAATCGCTTCGCGATCGCGGTCGCGCTCTCGCCGGCGGCATAGTCGGCGAAGATGCGGCGGATGATCGCCGCCTGGTCTTCGTCGATTTCGCGCAGCCCGCGTTCGGGCTCGCCATCGGCGGCGAAGGCGAAGATCTTGCGATAGCCATAGGACAGCCCGCCAGGGATGCGGCCCGCGCTGACCCTGCCGACATGGCCGCGCCTGACCTTGTCGGCCAGCTGTTCCAGAAACAGCGCCGACATGGTCCCGCCCAGCCCGATGTGCATCGCGCCGACTTCGCCTTCGGAAAGGGTGACGATGCAGGCGCCGGCGAAGCGGACCCGCTTGAAGATGCCGGCCAGGTCTTCCTGGTCGCGCGATATGCGGTCCAGACTTTCGGCCAGCAGGATGACCGCCGCGCCGCTGTCGATGGCATCGATCGCGGCCTGCAGGCCTGGGCGATCGCGGATGGTGCCGCTGACCGCTGGGTCGGCATGTTCGCCGATGACGCGCCAGCCTTCGCGATCGGCGCGCTGGCGCAGCAGGCGCAGCTGGTCTTCGACCGAATCCTTCGACTGAAGGGCGGTCGAATAGCGCGCATAGAGGATTGCGGCGGTCATTTGCGGGGCGGCGAATCGGTCATCAGTGCAGCCATCATGGCGCGCGCCCGCGCTCTTGCCAAACTGCGCGCGAAGGCGATCGCTTCCGGCCTGGCGGGTGCCAGGCTGGAAGCGTCGCAATCGACCAGGGCAAGGGCGGGGCGATCGGTCACGGTGCGGCTTTCCTGACCGCGAAGCGCGAGACGATGTGACGCTCGCCGTCCTCGAACTCGATCTGGCAGGCGTTCATGGTGCCGCGCGCAAGGATGCGGCAGCGCTGCCCCTTGCGGTGGGGCAGCGTGGTGCGCCAGTACCAGATGCGATCGAAGGTGGTCATTCGCCCAGATCCAGCTTCATCTGGTCGGCAAAGGCGCGCTCGCGGATCCCGGCGCGGCGCATCGGGGCGTCATAGGTGTTGTGGCAGCGCTGGCACATGGCGCGCAGGTTTTCGTCGGCGCAGTTCTCGGGCTGGTGATCGAGGTGGGCAACGGTCAGCACCACGATCGAGCCGGTGACCGGGTGGGCCTTGCCGTTCTCGGCCCTGCAGTCGGGGAAAGCGGGCGAGCCTTCGCAGCGCCACTCAGCCCGCGCACGGATGCGCAGGCTGATCGCCTTCCAGTACTTGGGGTAGCGAGCGCGGTTTTCCGGGCGGATCGGCATCAGAACGGCCAAAGCCCGCGCCGTTCTTCGACCCGCTGCCGGGCAAGCGACGCTTTGCGTTCGTGATTGCGGAACCATTGATGGGCTGGCCAAGACAGCCGCCGGATCATCCAGTTCGCTTTCTTCGTGCCCGGAGCGTCGCGCTTATGGCCCCGCAGCGTCTCGCTGAACTGGCTTCCGCCTCCCCATCGCCGATGCGAGACATCATGCTTCAGAAGGATAAGGCGATTTTGATTGCGGTCGTAGCGACGGCGTATCTTCGGTGAAATCAGCATCGGGCACCGCCACCCGAAAGCCCGATGCTTTCGTCGATCAGATCGTCCGCAAACTGCTCGGGCGTCGGCCAGTTCCACAGGCCTTGGGCGCCGCGCATGGGGATGGGTTCGGGCCATGCTTCGATTTCGAGCATCGGCCAGCCCCAGTTAGCGTGCTGATCGCGGTCGCTGTCGTTGGCGCGGGGGACGCCAAATTCCTCGGCGATCTCGGTGCCTAGGCGCGGTTCGCCGATGATGGCGGTGCCGAGGCCGCATGCCATGGGCAGCGGTTCGGTCTGGTGGGGCCTCCATGCGCGCTTAAGGATCGGCATGGCCAGCTCGGGGTGCAGGCAGGTTTCTGCGGCCGCGTCCTTGAACTGTTCGTGGTCGCGATAGTGCAGGATCTTGTAGAGCGCGGCAGTCTCTTCGACATCGATCTTCCGTGCGGCCGCGTGGATGACGATACGCTGGCCGATGATCGATGCGGGCGGGCGCCAGCCCCGGAACTCATAGGGCTTGGCCCCTGCGATGATCAGGCTGGCCCATGGCTGCCAGATGGTGAGTGCCTTCATGGTGCGGTTCCTTCCAGTGCTGCCGCGATGCGGCGGCAGGCGGTTTCGAAGTGGGTGGGGTTCTGCTCGATCCCGACGAAGGCCTTGCCCGCCTTGACGGCCGCGACGCCGGTCGAGCCGGTGCCCATGAAGGGATCGCAGATGGTGCTGCCGGCGACGTTGCGGACGATCTTGTCCATCACGGCGTCGGGCTTCACGGTGGGGTGATCGAAGGCGCTGGTCTTCACCGAGGCCGCGCGGATCGTGCGGTGCATGTCGTGGTGGTCGCCGACGGGTGCGTGGCCCTTCGACCAGGCGTGAACGAAGGGCTCGGTATCGGGCAGGTAGTGCTTGTTGCGCATCGGCATGGGGTTGGGCTTTTCCCAGACCAGCAGGGCGAAGCGGCTGACGCTGCCGGCGGTCATGGCTTTGTCGAGCCCTTCGGCTGACCGCCCGCGAAAGGTGCGCGCGCGGTAGTTCCCGCGCTTCAGATCGCCGCCGATATTGTCGATCATCATGCGCGCCAGTTCGGTCTTCTGGCCGGTGATTGCCGAATGCAGTTCAACCTTCACGATGATCATCGGGCGGTCCTTTCCAGTTCGACCAGGGCGGCGATCGCGAGGGCGGCAGTCAGTTCCAGGCGCGCGCGGCGCTCGCCGATCGCGGTTTCTGGGCTGCCGATCGCGACGAAGGCATCCAGGGCGCAGTTCGCCGCTTCGCCGGCCAGGCGCAGGGCGGCGTCTTCGCCGGCGACGATGCGATCGATGTTGCGGTCGAACAGCTTTTCGCGGGCGGCGACGATGCCCAGGATGGCGGAAAAGTCGCCGACCCTGACCGCGATATTCGTCACTTCAGGCGCGCCTGGCAGCCGGCCAGGGCGCGGCTCGCCGAAAGCGGCAAGGGGATGCGGGCGGGTCATTGGGTCAGTTCCTTTTCGCGGGCGGCGATGCGACGTTCGACTTCGCGCTGCTGGGCTCGCCAGACCCGCATCTGCAGCAGGCGTTCCAGGCGGGCTTCTTCGTCGCGTTCTTCGCTGGTGAGGGGGCGAACCAGGCGCAGGCGCGCCAGGGCGTCGCGGCGCGCGTTCTGGGCGCGCTGGCGCTCGGCATAGGCGGTCATGCGCTGGGCTCCATTTCGCGCAGTCGCTTCGCTTCAGCGTTGTGATCTTCGACCGCCTTCATCAGTTCGCTTTCGGCGATCGGCTTCAGGCGCTGCAGGTCGGGTTCGAAGCCATCGCCGGCCTGCAGGGGAAGGCGCAGGAAGTGGCGGGTTTCGGGATGCTCGACGCGGATTTCGGTCGGGAAGTAGATCGCTCTCCCGTCGATGGCGAAGGAGTCGCGCCGATACCCCAGATCAGCGGCCAAGCTGGTCGGCAGCGGCTTGCTGGGCAGGGCTGCGATCTTTGCGAGCAATGCCTTGCCAGCCTTCGACGAAGCCCTGGGAACCGCGTTCGTCATGCCCTTGACGGTGCCGACGCGGCGCCAGCCTTCGGGCAGTTCGCCATCGAACAGAACCGATTGCAGCGCCCCGTTCCAGGCGCTCGGGAAATAGCCCGACCCGCCGACTTCCTTGACGAAGGCCCATTGCTCGCCGGCGGCGTCGCGCTTCTGCTGTTCATAGCGATCGGCCAAGACGCGGCCTTCGCCGATCAGTTCAAAGGTGGTGGTGTAAACAGTCATGCGGCCAGCCTTTCGTCAGAGGGGAACAGGTCTTCGAAGGCAGCCAGGAAGCGGTCCTGCGCTTCGTCGGGGTGCCAGCAGCGGGTGATCTTCACGCTGGCCAGCTGCGCGCGATCGATGCGGTCGAGAATTGGCCAGGGGTCGGTTCGCCCGACCAGGTCGCGCTGTTCGATCGCCAGCGCCTGCAGGTCGGCCAGCTTGACCTGCTGCCGGCGGTAGTCGGTCCAGGACCAGCCAAAGCGGTCGGCCAGGCGCAGTTCCAGGCGGGCTTCGATCTTGCGATAGTCGGGCAGCTGGCGCTTCAGCGGGGTGACGATGTCATGAATGAAGGCTTCAGCCGCATCATGCATCAGCGCGCAGCGGCGCAGCTGCAGCCCCTTTTCGCCGCCCAGCTGGCGCGCCAGCGGGCTGACCAGGCGCAGGACCAGCAGCGAATGCTGGGCGATGGTGTAGAAGTGGCGGGTCTGGGCGCCGAAGCGGGGCTGGCGCAGGCCCGCGGCGATGTCGACCGGCCTGATGACGCTGCAATCGGGGTCGGCCAGGTCGAGATAGGAACCCGAAACCAGCGGGATGGCGGTTTCGCAGCGGACATAGTCGGGCGCGGGCTGGCTGGCCGCGCCCTGCTGGGCGGCGAACAGATCGCAATTGTCGCAGACAGGGACGCCGCCGACCAGGGACCAGCCCGCCGGCAGGCTGGGCGAGGGCGACAGGTGCTGGCGATTGCAGGTCGCGCAGACATGGGTCACAGCTTCGGTCATTGCCAGGCCCCCCAGAACAGGGCGACCAGGGCGCCGATGAAGACCCAGAAGGCGCAGCAGGCCAGGAAGACCTTCGCGATCGGGTGAAGGCGCCAGGTCGGGCGATGGGCAATGTTCGCGGTCTGATGCGGCGCGCGACAGGCGCGGCAGCGGCAGGCCATCGGGTGCAGTTTTTCGAAGGTCTTCGTCATCATGCTGCAGGCTCCCTGCTGGTGGTCGCTGCCCGCGCTTCGGCGCGCAGCTGGTGGTTCAGCCTGGCCAGCGCGATGGTTCTGCGCCCAGGCTCCAGGTGCCAGCGCAGGGCGATGACCGCATGCGCTTGCGCTCCCAGGGTTTCGGTGAAACCGCCCGCTTGGCCCGCGAAGGCGGCAATGCGGGCGATGGCTTCGTCGAGCGCGTCGCGCAGGACATGGTCGGCGCCGTGGCCGGAGGGCTCGCCTTGGCCGGTGGCGATGAAGCGCCAGTTCGCGACCAGGTATTCGAAGGCGGTCAGTTCGCGCTGGGCTTCGTCGGGGGTCAGCTTCCCGCCGGCGACTTCGCCAGGGAAGCGCTTCCGGCGCGATTCCAGCATGGCTTCGGCCATCTGCAGCAGCTGGTCGAAGTCGTTGCCCAGAACCGGCGGGTCTGCCGCTTCGATGCCCTGCCAGATGCGGATCGGGGTGGGCTGGTCGATCATATGACCGGTGCCCTTCCGGCCTTCGGCTGTTCGAAGACCCAGCATTGCTGAACCTTGCTGCTTTCGCCTGGCGGGTTGACCGCCTTTGTCGCCAGCCAGCGGCGCGACTTCGACCCGCGCAGCAGCTTCTTCAGCTGGTCCAGCGGCGGCGGGTAGATGCCCGCATGCCGGCATCGCGCTTCGAAGTCGGGGAGATTGATGGCGACGAAGTCGTCGGGATGGCGATGGCGGTTGAGGCCCTTGCCTTCCTCGTGATCATGCGGCCCTTCGCGCCCGATCAGATAGTCGACCTTCTCCCAGAAGTCGGCGACCATCGGGTGATCGCCGCCGGCGGATTGCTGGCGGTCCAGCGCCATGCGGTCGACCTCGGCGATGGCATGGTCGACCCAATCCTGGCGGCAGTTCGGGAACAGCTTCGGCAGGGCTTCGATCGCGGCAGCCAGCTGCGAATGACATTTGATCGGGCGGGCGTTGGAAAGCCCTTCGACCCGCTTCCCCATGTTCGCATCGTGGAAGGTGAAACGGTCAAAGAAAAACTGCAGGAAGCTGGCTTCCTGGCGGATAATGTGGACGATGGTCCCGCTGCATTCTTCGACCGGCCAGCCTTCCAGGCGCTGCGCGGCTTCCTTCGTTCCTGGACCCCAAAGCGACTTGTCGATCGCCATCGACATCAGGCGTTCCAGAACCGCCGGAATCGCGTCGATGCGCTCGTTTTGCATCAGGTAAATCGAGCCCAGGAAGGGCGGTTCTTCGGTTTCGAAGCCGCCGGATTTCCGGCCGATGCCGCGCGGGCTGCGCCCGTTATAGAGGACCAGCAATTCGTTCGGGTCGAACTGGCGCGAATGCGCCCTGCCGGCTTCGTCGCCGCGCCCGCTTTCGATCAGACCGACCGGCAGGTTCGCGACCTTGACCATTGACCGCGCGAGGAAGGCGCTGGTCGCCTTATTCGGGTCGAAGCCTTCATAACCGACGCGCCCCAGCAGCTTCCAAAGGAATTCGACCAGGGTGGACTTGCCCGACCCTGGGGGTCCGGTGATTTCCAGGAAGCCAAGCGACTTGTGTCTTTCGCGGATCTGGACCGCGAACAGCGACATGACCCAGAAGCCCAGGGCGATCATCCCGCGCGGCCCGTAGGCGGTCCAGACATCGTCGAGCCAGTCGAAGCGCAGCTGGTCGGGATCATAGTCGATCGACAGCAGCCGTTCGGTCGACCGCAGCTTCACCGCATGCTTGCCGACATCGAAATAGTTTTCCGAATTGACCTTCAGAACGCGGCCCTGATGAACCGCCAGGTCGCCCAGAACCCATGCCCGATGCGCCTGCGAATAGCCGGTGAACCCGATCGGCTCGACAACCTTCAGCCGGCGGGTCTGGTTCTTCATCAGCCGGTCAAGCTGTTCGCCGGTGCCGCTCCACATGCCAGCGAAGGCCATCAGGCGCTTTTTGAACTCGCCCGAATTGGCGCAGGCTGCCGATGAAAAGCGCGCCTTCACTTCGCCAGCGCGGTCGGGGAAGTCGATCTTTACGAAATAGGTGGTTTCGTCGGCGACTTCGTCGCGCTCGCGGTAAAGCAGCCTGAAGGCGCAGTTCGCGATTTCGGTCAGGTTAATCTGGGTGCCGCCGGTGTCTTCGTCGGTCTTCACATTGACCCAGAACAGGCGGTTGTCGTGGCGCATGTCGAACCCGCTGATGGCGCGGGCGCGCGACTGCGCGCGGTCGACGATAAGCCGCGCTTTTTGCATCGGGGTTTCGGCGATGGTGATCGCGCCATTGTGCAGATATTCGGCGACCGCGTTCGGCCCCAGCGGACCATCTTCGGGCGCGCCCTGAAACGCCTGCTGGCGCAGCAGCAGATCATTCCAATCCAGCTTCGCGCCTTCGCCATCGGGGCGAACCTGGGCGGCGGTGGCGACCCAGCCTTCCTTGAAAGCGCGCTTGATGTGCTTCTTCGCATAGAAGACGCCGGCAGCGCCGACATCGAAGGCGAAGACCAGCTTAGGGCGGGTGGCGATGCCTTCGGCCTGCAGATAGTCGGCCAGCGCCTTCAGGAAGTGTTCGGGATAGGGGTTGACCGACATGTTCGAAACAGCGGGAACCCGCGCGCCCTGGTGGAGCGCGACCGCGTCGAAGATGCCTTCAGCAATCCAGATGCTTTCGGATTTCGCCAGGGTCGGGATGTCGAGCCCGTTGGGCGCCCAGCAATGGCCGGCCCAGCTGCCGCCCTTCCTGAAGTGCGCCTTCTTCCCGAAGCGCCCTGGCTTGTCGATGATGCGTTCCCAGTAGGAATCGCCGATCGGGAAGCGAACGGTCGCCGATGTCTGGCCGGTGTCGAAATCGCGATAGACTTCCTGTGTGAATTTGCCGCGCAGGAAGCGCAGGTCGAGCCCGCGCTCATAGGCCAGATAGGCTTCGGCGGCGGCGTCGGGGTTGGTTTCGGTCGGCGGGAACCGCTTCGACCAATCTTCGAACAGGTCGGGCAGCAGGTTGCGGACGCTGTCTTCCCATCCGCAGCGGTCGGCGCGACCGCAGCGGACGATCTTCGGTTCATCGGCGGCGCAATAGGCTTCCTTCTTGCCGCATTGCGGGCAGGTGCCTTCCTGCAGCCATTTGCCGCTGACGTTCTTGAATCCGAATTCGCGCTTCAGCGCCTTGATGACTTCATCGCCCAGGTTCATCGCGCGGCCAGTTCCAGAGCGATGCGGGGCGCGGCTTCTTCCAGGATGACGATGATCGCGATCGCGGTCAGGGAGGCGGTGGCAATGCAAAAGGCATCGACAGCGCGCTGCAGTCGGCGGATGGTTCGGCGGCTTGGCATAGGTAAAGGCTCCCCATCGGCGGAATCGGTGCCGCCGCTCTCGTCAGTGGTGGTTCGGTGGTGTCGGGCTTCAGCCGCTGGGCGGCGGATGTTCGAAGAATGAAGGCTGGTCTTCGTCGATGTCGCCGGCGGGCGGGCGAACGTGGACCAGCTGGTCGCGCGGGCAGATCGGCAGGTTCAAATCAGGCCGGTCGATGTTCCCTTCGACCAGCGTATGAACGAAGACGATGTCAGCGCGGAAAATGTGACCGCAGGCGGAATCGGTGCAGTGGCAGGTCATCTGGGTGACGGTTTCGCTCATGCGCTCGGATCGCCGGATGAATGCCGGCGCGTCGCATTTCGGGCAAAGCATGAAACAATTCGCGCCAGCCTTGCGACCGCCAGGCTGCAACCTGAATTGCAGTCTGGCTTCGACCATCGGGCGCGAAGGAATGATGGCGCGCGGCGGGTTCATGCCTGGATGCCCCGCTGATGCGAAACCGCGCCGCGATCGATGCCGAACATGCGCCCGCCTGCGCGCTGGTCGACCAGCTGTTCGCGCGGGTAAATGTCGGGGCGCAGATCATGGCGCGAAACGCCGTAAAGCCGCTCGGCCTGCAGAACATATTCAGCCGGCAGGCGCTTGGTCTGATGCAATATGCGCCACATTGTCGACTGGGGAATTCCCAGGTCGCGGCCCATCTTGCTGTCAGAACCCGCAGCCTTGCGGCAAGCCATCAGTGCTTCATATCGGGACATATCACTCATAAATGGGTTGCTATCCAATGTTGGGTAGGCAGTCAACCCGATTTTGTGTAGAGCGCGCTTATCCAATTGTGGGTAAGTGGGGGCGGTATGGGTAGTTTCCGATCTGACCGGATGAAGGCGCTAAGGGACAGGCTTGGCCTTTCGCAAAGCGAATTGGCGCGCCGCGCGCAGTCGACCCAGCAGACAATCAATCGCTTAGAGGCAGGGGGAACTGACAATCCCCGCAACCTTCTGCAGCTGGCCCGCGCGCTCGAAACAAACGCCGCCTTCCTGATGGGGGAAAGCGATGATTCGTCGCTCGACAATGCGATCGAACTTTCCGCCGCGATCCTGTCGCGCCCGCCGCCTGATGACCGGATCATCGAAATCCCCGTCATAGACCTGGCTTACGGGATGGGTGGAACCTTTCTCGACGACTTCGACGCGACCGCGCGCAGCGAACCTTTCCCGCTGTCGTTCATCCGCCGCTATACGAAGGCCAAGGCGGAAAACCTCGTCATCGCCGATGGCCTGGGCGACAGCATGGCGCCGACCATCGGTTCGAATGACCAGATGCTGATAGATCGCAGCGTCGACACGATTCGCGTCGCCGATCAGATATGGGCGTTCAGCTTCGGCGGGGTCGGGATGGTCAAGCGCCTGCGCCCGCGGCCCGATGGCAGCGTCGCCATCCTCTCCGATAATTCAGCCGTTCCCGAAGACCGCGCGGTCGATGGCGAACTGTTTCTAATCGGGCGGGTTGTCGCTATTGTGCGGAAGGTATGAAGAAAGCCATCGTCCCCCTGCTTCTGGCGCTGACCGCCTGTTCTGATGGCGAGGAAGCCCCATCGCCTGCCCCAACGCCTGATACCTTCGACATCAGCCAATCCGATCTTTTGCGCGAACAGCCGACCGATTTCTGTCGGGCAGCCGACCCCAAGTTTCTTGAGAATCTCATGGCGCGCGCAGGACTTCAGCTTTCCCCTGAATTGAGGTCGACTATGACGTTCGTCGATTTCAATGTGGCCCACACCATGCTTAGCCCAGCGGCTCAAGGCGGTAATGCTGAAGCGGTTCTGCGCTTTAAGGTTGCTTCGTCCGGCAGTGATCCGGTCATGATGGTGGCCGCTGGTCCATTCAAAGAACAAGGCTGCGCCATCGGAGAATTGAGCGTTGCCGAAGGGACTAGCACCCTGATTTTCTCGGACTAGGCGCTTTCCAGTTCGATCGACTGGCGCAGGCCTTGGGCGCCGAAGTCGGTTCGGACGCTTTCGACCAGCCAGCTGATGCCATCGATCTTCGCGCCCCAGCCCTGCAGGGCGACCTTCATGTCGGGCTGCAGGGCGGGGTCGCCGATCGCCAGATCGCAAGAGAACCGATAGGGCGCGCGGCCCGCGCGGCTCTTGGCCGCTTCGGCAGCCTGGCGGGCTTCGTCTTCGCTGGCATAGACCCGCTTCAGCTTGCGGCGGTTCTCGCCGCCGGTGCTGACCGTGCGCCGCCGGCCCGCGTCCTGGTCCTGCCATTGCGCTTCGGCGCCATCATAGCTTTCGCGCTCTGCCTGAGTGAAGGACCAGCGCCCGACATTGCGCTTCGTAAGGGTCAGGGCGGCAAGCGCCTGGCCGCTGGCGGTCGCTGCCGCGCCGATCGGCAGGAACAACAGCCTGCCATCCTTCCAGGTCGCAATCGCATCATAGCGGCGCCCCAGATCGGCGACGAAGGCCAAGTCGCTTTTGCCTTCCTGTTCGATGACCGCGATCGCCAGACCCGCCAGCGCGCTTTCGACCCGCGCGCTGCGCCCATGCCGCGCGGCGATTTCGTCCAGGATGCTGCCCAGGGTGGTGTCGCGCCAGGTCTTTGTTCGGCGCTGGCGCAGCTGGCCGGTCATGTCTGCCGACCGGCCTTTGAAGGTCACCACATCGGGCGGCCCTTCCTGACCGACTTCGTCGACCGTGAAGCGGCCCTTGCCGACCATCCCGATCGGGACATCATCGCCCGATGTCCAGCCCATCGCCAGGGTCAGGACCGCGCCTGGTTCGGGGATCTGCAGCAGGCCATCGGCATTCTGCAGGCGGATGTCGAATTCGTCGGCTTCGCCTTCGCGCTTTTCGGTCAGCGAAAGGCTGACCAGGCGCGGATTGACCTTGTCGGCCAGATCGGCGCCGCTTTCCAGCGCCAGCTGGATGTCAGCCCTGCGCGCGGTCATGCGGGCGCGCCCTGACCGGCCTGGGCGACATCATCCGCGTCGCGTTCCAGTTCGATGCGGAACCCGACCTGGCGCGGGATGCCGCCGGCCATGATGGTCTGCTGCGTTTCGTCGATGCGGGTGATGCGGTAATGGCCCAGGATCTGCCCGTTCCCGTCGATCAAGGGATAGGCGTCGCCGGTGTCGGCCATCGCCGCCAGGGTTTCGAGCGACGAATAGCGCGCGCCCAATTCGGGAACCAGCAGCCCGCCCAGGCTGATGCGTTCGGCGCCTGGACCGATGAACTGCGCGACATCGCGCGCGCCGTGCCGTTCGCTGGTTTCGAAGCGCCATTCGCGTTCGCGCTGCAGTTCCTGATAGGGCGCGGTTTCCATGCCGAAGATAAACATCCCCAGAGTCATCAGTTCGCGCGGGCTGCTGGCCATCAGATCGAATCCCCATATGCGCGGCGTGAGGCGCCGGCCTGGTCGCGGCGCAGTTCTTCGGCGACGCGCCGCGCCAGTTCTCGGCTGTCTTCGCCGGGCAGCTGATAAATATTGATGGTGACGGGCGCCGCGCCCTGTGCGCCGCCCCTGCTGCCGCCCAAGGCTGGCCGCGCGCCCATCGCGTTCGGCGCCATCGTGCCAGCTGCCGCCGCGCTGGCGGCAAGCCCGCCGGCAGCGCCCGCGACCCGCCCGCGCTGCCGATCGATGCCGATCGCCATCCCTTCGCCGGTGTGCTGGCCGATCGCCATGAAGACCCGCGAAGGCGACTTGATGCCCAGCAGGTTCTTCACGCCTTCAATCCCGCCGAAGACGATCTTCTTCAGGGTTTCCCAGACCGCGCTGCCGGCGTTGCGGATGCCATTGACCAGGCCGGCGATGATCGCCTGGCCGATCGACATCATCTTCGCGCCCAGACCCGCCAGGAAGGCGACGCCTGCAGAGAACGCGGCCTTGATCTTGTCCCAATGGGTATAGATCAAATAGCCCGCGCCCGCGATCGCAGCGACCAGCAGGGTGATGGCCAGGACGATGGGGTTCGCCAGCATCATCATGCCGGCCTTCATAAGCCCGCTGCCCAGCATCAGCGCAGCGGTGCGCATCATGGCGAAGGCGTTGCCCCAGCTGCCGGCGAAGCGAAGAACCAGGGCATTTACGCCGGCCAGCGGCTTCATGAACCCGCCGATCGCGAACTGCGCGGCGCCCATGCCGACCTTGAAGACCGCAAGGCCCGCGACGATTTTCGTCAGGGCTGCAGCGGCGCCAGGGTTCGCTTGCGCCCAGGCGGTGACGCTGTTCGCCAGACCCGCGACCATGTTCATCGCTTCGGTCGCGACCGGCAGGAAGGTCGCGCCCAGGGTAATCGCCAGCGCGCTGGCGCTGGCAAGGAATGCGCGCCAGTTGACGGTCGCATCGCGGGCGGTGCGCTGGGCGAAGGCCTGGTCGACCGTGCCGCCCGAATTCATGGCAGCGGCGCGAACGCGGCGATATTCCTGCAGGTTCTGGATCATCGCCAGAATCCCCATGCGCGCCTGCTGGTCTTCGAAGGCAAAGCCCAGGCGCTTCATGTCGCCGCCGGTGGCCTTGTCGGTGATCATCGCGATCGCTTCGAGCGAGGTGTAGCCTTCGGCGGTCAGCTTCGCCATCGCGGCGGGCAGATCGACGCCGAAGTTCTTCTTGAAGGCGGCAATCGTGCCAGGCGCGTTGATCTTCGCCAGCAGGTTCTGGATGTTGTTCGCCGCTTCGTCTTCGCTGCCGGCGGTGTTCATGGCGACCTGCAGCGCCGCCGACAGGTCGGCGACAGCGGGCGCGCCGACTTCGCCCAGGGCTTGCATCTGGGCGGTCAGGGCGGGGAAATGCCGCGCCATGTTGCGGACTTCGAAGGCGCCTTCGTTCCCAGCTGCCGCCATCATGTCGAGAATCCGCGCGGTCTGGCTGGCGGGAACCTTCAGGTTATTGATCGCGGCATAGGCGGCGCCGGCGGCGTCGGGAATTTCGACCTTGTAAGCGGTGGCGATGCGACCCGCCGGCCCGATCGCGGCCTGGGCGGCTTCCAGCGCCATGCCCTTTGACAGCAGCAGATCGAGCCCCGCGCGCATGTCTTCAGGCATCTGGCGCGCGCGGTTCGAAAGGGTCAGGATGTTCTGCGCCAGGCGGTCGGTCTGCGCGTTGGTCAGGCCCGCCTTCTGCTGGATGTCGACCATCCCGCTGGAAAATTCAGCTGCCGCCTTCGTCGCCAGGATAAGCGGCGCGGCCAGGGCAGCGCCCTGGGTCATGTTATCCTTGCCGCGCTGCTGCAGCTGTTCGCCGCGCTCGACCATCGCGCGCTGGCCCGCCTGAATCCGATTCAGGCGGGCGCGTTCGGTCAGGTCGCGGTTCGTGCGTTCGATCGCGGCTTCCAGTTCGCGTTCGCGCTGGACCAGTTCGGTCACATTGCCCGACGCGCCGGCCATCTGGCGGCGAACCTCGCGCAGCTGCGCTTCCAGCCTTCGCCCTTCGCCGCGCAGTTCGCCCAGCGATCGGCTGCCGCGCTGACCCAGCTGGGTGATGTTGCGAAGGCTGCCCGACAGGCGATCGACGCCCAGGAAATTGACGATTAGCGACAGCTTGTTCGACATCGCCGACCTAGTCCTTCCTTGCCTGGTGGCGGTTCCACCATTCGACCGCGCGGCGATGCCAGGCGGTCAGTTCATCGATCGCCAAGGCCTGAAGTTCCGATAGCGGCCAGTGGAAGATCGCCGCGATGTCGGTCATCAGGTCTTCGGCTGTTGTTCCGCGATCATCGCGTCCAGGATCTGCCGTTCCGCTCGCGTCATAAAAAAACCGCGAATGGTTCCCCCGATTTCAGTCAGGTCGGCGGGGTCCAGGTTCTGACATTCGGCATCGGTCAGCGCCGGTTCGGAAATCCGCGGAATCAGCTTGAGGATGGCCGCGATTTCCAGCCCGATGACATCGGACAGGGTCAGCCCGCGCAGTTCGCCGGCCTTGGGCTTGCGAAGGGTCAGCTTGTCGATGGTGATGTCGCCGCGCGTGATCGGCTCGACCAGGTCGACGGTTTCGAAGGGCTTCGCCTTGCTGGCGGGGATGGTGGTTTCGGCGGCGTCGGTCATGGTGCGGGGTCTTTCCTGGTCGGGCGCGGGGCTTCAGGGTGGGCTGGCCAGCCTGGGAGAAATGGCAGGCCGGCCAGCCCGTTCGGCGCTAGGCTGCCCCGCATAGGCCCGCCCGCCGAAGCGATAATCAGCTGCTGATGATGGCCATGATTTCCGCATAGCGATCGACGCCATCGACCAGGAAGCGGCCCGCGATCATGTCGATTTCGACTTCGGTGCGACCATTGACCTCGCGCCGGTAGTAGGACAGCGCGACCGTGAATTCCTGTTCAGTGTCATCGCCAGGCTTGGAAGTGCCAGGGGCGATTTCGGTGAAGCGCCCGCCCAGGTAGCATTCGACCGCTTCGGGCGGGGTGCCATCGTCGGCCTGATAGGCGCCGGTCAGGCGAACGCGGACGCCATCGACGCGGGGCGTTCCGAACTTGCGAATCAGGGCGGCTTCATGCCCGCCCATCTTCAGCTTCGCTTCCATCGGTTCCAGACCCATGTCGATCTTGACCGACCCGATCATCCCGCCGCCGCGATAGTCTTCGGTGGCGATCGCCAGGTTCGGTTCTTCGAACTCCGAAGCGCGGCCCAGGTAGCCCTGGCCATCGACATGGATGTTCATGTTCTTCAGTTTCTTGGGAATGCCCATGTTCGCAGGTTCCTTTCGCGGGTTTCGGGGTCAGGCGCTGGCGCCGGTTCAATTCAGCTGGTCGGCGAAGCCCGCATAATAAAAGTCAGTGATGACCAGATGGACGTTCGGGTTTTCCAGCGGCGCGACCGGCGTGAACTGGACGCGAAACTTCGGGCGTCCCTGCGCCAGTTCCTGCGCGCTGTTCTGGTCGACATCGAAGAACATCTGCGCGCCGATCAGCCGGCCTTCGGCGACCAGCTGGCGGAAGCGGGCGTTGCCGGTTTCAAGCAGATCCTTGACCAGCCCCAGGGTCATGGGCTGGTCGATGAACGGGGCGACGATCTGTTCGATGGTTTCCTGCAGCGCGTGGCTGGTCCTGACCGCGCTTTCGAAGGCGAAGCTGGGGTTCTGTTCGTCGGCGCAGGTGCGATTGCCCCAGAGGCGGAAACCGCCCTGGCGGATGACAGTCGTGACCTGGGCGGCGTTGAGAACGCCCGCCGGCGTCGACGGGTCGACCAGATCGAAATGGACATCCTGCGCCAAGCCCGTAACGCCGCCCAGCGCGACGTTCGAAATGGTCTTGTGCCATCCGATCGATTCATCGATTTGGGCGCGCAGCCCCAGCGCGCGGGCGATGATGTCGCCGCCGCCCTTGGCCGTATCCGGCCAGATGATCATCAGTTCGCGATGGGCGAATTCGCCGCGATAGGTGATCGCTTCGGCTTCGGTTTCGGCAGGCGTGAAGCCATCGGCCTTCTTCGCGCCGGCATAGACGAAGCCGCGCAGCTTCTTCGCGACGCTGACCATTTCTTCGACGACCGGCTGACTGTCGAGCCCAGGCGCGCCGATGATGGTCGGCTTCACGCCCAGCTTTGTCGGCGCGGCCAGCAGCGCCTGCAGGCCGGTGTAGCTGCCGCCGGTCACGCTGCCGATGACGTTGTCATCGGTTGCGGCCTGGTCTTCGCCTTCGGCGACGCGAACGACGATGATGATCGGGCTGGCCTGGTCGCCGATCGCGGTCAGCGCGTCGGCCAGCGTGCCGCCGGTGCCAGCCTTGCCCGCCGCGATGTCGACGCCGCCGGTGATCAGGACAGGTTCATTCAGCGGGAAGGCTTCGTCGAGCGCGGCGGACGCTGCGCCGGCGGGCGCGGTCGCGGTGGCGATCAGCCCGATGACCGAATTCGACAGGGCAGCCAGAGCGCGCGGCCCGCTGGCGCTTTCGGTGATGGTGAGGCCATGATGAAAAGCCATTGCGTTGATTCCTTCAGCTGGCAGGCGCGCTTGCGCGGCCCTGGTTCAAGTCGATGGGGATGGTCAGGGTCTGCAGGCGGTTGGCTTCGGGCAGGTCGACCCGCTGGCCTTCGATGCGGATGGTCAGCTGGCCGGCCTGGGGCTCGCCGACCAGATAGACGCGGGTCAGCTGCAGGCGGGGTTCCCAGCGGCGCAGCGCGATCGCTGTCGCGGCATGCATCAGCATGCGGATTGCGCCATTGATCGGGCGATCGATCAGTTCGAACAGCAGCGAACCATAGTCGCGGCGCATGACGCGGCTGCCAAGCGGCGTGGTGAGGATGTCGGCGATCGACTGCGCCAGATGCGCGTCGCCCGACAAGGCCTTGCCCGTGGTGTTGCTGATGCCGATCATGCGCCCAGCAATCGTTCTTCGCGCGCGAAAGGCCAGCGGCGGGGCGGGTGAAAGGGGCTTCGACCCGCGCGCGCTGGCGCTATTCGGGTTTCGCGGTCTTCGCTGTTCCGCCCTGGACGCCGCCATGAATATGGTCGACCAGGCTAATGCCATCGGCGAAGACATCGGTCGCGGCGGTCACGGTCTGGCTGACATCGACCGCGCCCTGGATGGTGACATCGCCTTCGATCATGACCGGCCCGCGCAGGGTTATGCCGCCAGGGGCTTCGATTTCGGCGGTCGCGCCGGCGGGAAGGATGGCGGTCAGCGCGCTGGCTTCTGGGTCATAGGTGAGGCGGGCGCCATCGGCGAATTCGATCGCTTCGGCCAGCGTCGAGCCCAGCGGCGGGAAGGCGTTCTGGACCAGCCCGCAAAGCGCGACAGCCCCGCCGATCTGGCCATCAGGCGACAGCAGGATGACCTGTTCGCCGACGCTGGGCGGCGACCAGACGCGGGTCTGGCCGGCGCGCGGGGTCAGCCAGCGAATCATCGGGCTTTCGCCTGGGTCATCGTCATCGGGGTCGCCATAGCGGACGCGGCAGCGGGCTGCCGCCAGGTCAACCGCGGTGACGGTCCCGATGCGGATAAGCGTCGCCAGATCGGCGGGGATGTCTTCGGGCGCGGGCTGACCGATCATCGCTTCAATCCGCCTTCGCGCTGGCTTCCTGCAGCTGGGTCGCCAGCTGATGCCCCGCTTCGGCCTTCACGGTGTTGACGGTGCAGATGCGGACATCGGCCGGCGAAATCAGGACAAGGCCTTCGGCGGGCTCGAGCCTTGCGCCGGCATCGGGCTGGGCGCCGGTCGCGGCATCCAGCTGGGGCGCTCGACGCGGTCCAGCAGGATCTTCGGCGCGGTGATCGCCGGCGGCGGTTCCGGCGCGGCAGGGCGCACTTCGACCAGCTTCGGCGCGCATCCCGCCAGCAGCGATGAAATCATCAGCAGCGCGCAGGCTGCCATCCAGGTCGGCTTGTGCATTGTCTTCGATCCTTTCCGCGATGTCGCGATAGCGTTGTTCCTGGGCGAGCCTTGCAGCCTCGGCTTCCTCGGCAGCCAGCAGCTGCGCCAGGGTCATGGCATCGATCTGCGCCTGCAGCCGTTCGGCCTTCGGCTTCCAGCCTTCGATCGACAGCGGCCAGACCTTCAGCCCTTCCAGGCGGATGGTCTGGCCCGCGCCGAAGACGCCGATCGCGAGAACCAGCGCGCCGATCAGGGCAAGCCAGCCCGCCTTCAGCGCCATTTGGGTTTGGGTCCAGCCAGGCATCGATCGCGCTCCCTTCAGGCTTCGTTCGTCGACAGCTGCGCGCCAGCGCTGGACAGGCCAGGCAGCGGCGGCAGCGGCAGGGTGAAGGTCTTCGGCTTGCGCCAGCCCAGCAGGCGATCGGCGCCCAGCCATGCATCGCTCGCGCTGTTCGACTGGTTCCCGCCGCGGACCAGGACGCGACCGCGCGCGGCATCCCAGGCGGCGGCGAACCCGACATGACCCGAAAGCCCGTCGCGCGCGCCCCGCCAGAAGACGACGATGGCGCCGAAGGCGGGCGCGCAGGGCTCGCCCAGCAGCAGCCAGTTCCTCGCCAGGTAGGGATTGACGCCCAGCGCGCCAGGGCGCGGTTCATCCGGCAGCGTGAGGCGCAGCGCGGTGTCGACGAAGTCGCCACACCAGGGCAGCTTGCGCGGGTCGCCCAGCGTCTTCCCGTCGCTGCGCAGCCATGCGGTCAGGCGGGCGAAGTCGCGGGCTTCATGCGCGCCCAAATGCTTGGCCGCTTCGTTCATCCAGGGGACGCCGGCGTCAAAGACCGGCAGGGCATCGGCGCCGAACAGCGCCTTCAGCGTGACCGGCCCGACATAGGGGCGAGGGCGCAGGCCGCGCGATCGCTTGAAGGCGACCAGGGCGGCGTCGGTTCGCGGCCCCGGGATGCCATCGATCGGCCCAGGGTCGAAGCCCAGCTGGGCAAGGCGCCGCTGGATGGCTTTCCAGTCGGTCATGATCAGTTCCCCTTCAGCTTGGCCATCCGGCCCGTTTCCCGACCGACCCACATGACGCCGAAGATGATCAGCGCGACATGGCCCAGGTCGACCATCCATCCCCAGGACTCGAGTCCCGCGCCCGAAAGCGACAGGAAGCGCGCGAGGCCAAAACACATGACCGCGAAGGCGAAGGCGTAGAGCATGGCGCGCAGGACCGCGTCGCGGCTCGGGCTGTTCGCCGAATGCCAGAACAGCGTGATCGCCAGCGCCAGATCGGCGAAGGTCAGAAGCCAGGTCATTTCGAACCGCCTTTCCAGGGAAGCGACATGTCGCCGGCAGCGGCGCGGCGGGCGAGCCAGGGCGAAGCCAGCCCCGCGACGCCCATGACCAGCTGGATGGGCAGCGCCGAAATCCAGGCGAACAGCGCGCCGCCGCCGGCGAAGTGCGGATGGGCGAGCCCCGCGAAGATTCCGATGACCAGGGCGACGATGACGGTCAGCGGCAGCGCGAGGCGTTCGGTCGAAGGGGAAACCGTCATCCCGACGAAGCCCCCCGCGATCGCGAAGAACAGACCGGCGATGACATGCGGCCAAGGCGCGGCGAAGCCCATGATCGCCGACACGCCGGCCAGCGCGCCGCTAAGGGTTTGCATCTTCAGTTCATGCACCATGCGAAGCTTCCTTTATGAATTTGGCCTTCAGCGCCTCGCGGTCTGACTGGTTCACAGCGCGTAAGCCCCGCAGGCGCCGGTGCCGTCGTTCTGGCGGGAGGCGCGGCTCATGCTGCGTTACTCAGGTTGCCGAGATTGTACTTCGGATTGAGGTTGCCCTGGAAATCGACGATCCACTCGCCGCGCTCCCGCCCGAGGCGGAACAGCAGTTCCTTGTCCGCGTCGCGCAGCAGCGACCAATTGTAATTGAAGATGCCTTCCGCGCCGCTCCACACCCCACCCGCCACGCTGATCGGCTGTCCGTTGGTGTTGGCGGGGACATTGGCGATGGCAGGCAGGGCCGCACCCGAGAACCTGATCGGGTATCGGTCCGCCGCCACGTTGCCGAAGAAGCCGATATTCGCGAACGTCCCACCGCCTGCAGGGATGCTCTTGTCGAACAAGACCTCGCCGAAACCGCTGTAGTTCTCGAATGCCCCTTGCGGGTTGCCGTTGAGCCCGCCCGCCCCGAAGATGTTGTTCACATAGAAGACGTTGCGGTAGTATTGCGCACCAACAGCCGGCAATCCGATGTAGACGGTGTAATTCCCGCCGCTCAGGATGTTTCCGACAATGTGGACGCCATCGGACCGCGCCGTTGCCGCCGCGCCGATGATCGCAGTCGTGCCGACCGTCCCCTCCGAATAGCCGCTCGACGTGGCGGGCATGTAGAGGGTGCAGCCGACAATCGTGACGTTGTGCGGATTGAAGATCTGGACAACGTCCGCGTGCGGGTCTGCCGAAAGGAACGGGTGCCCCGTAGCGGCAGGCATGCGCATCAAAGTGCCTTCGATGTAGATCGCGCGGGACTGATCTGCCGCTACACCGTTTTCCCAACCCCCCGTCAGAGCGTCGCTGGCACTGTAATACAGATAGGAATCGATGATATCCGCGTTGGTGGCGATGATTTGAGAATTGACGAAACCCGTCACCGTCGCATTCCGGATCGTCATCTTGCCGGGCTGCACGGCCCCCATCGGCTGATTGATCCCCGTCAACAGGTTGAGACCATTCGCGTCGAGGAAGACGTCTTCGAACTGGAATGTGGTGCCGCGTTGGGCGGTTGCGTCGATGTAGCCTCCGATAAGCTTGGCATTGGTGAACTTGAAGCCGCCGGGCGCATTGCGCATGACGCTGTCGCTCAGTGCCAAGCGAGACGTTCCCGCCTGCCACCACTGCGTCGTCTTGAGATCAAGCATGTTGTCGGGATTGGTGCGGTGCCCGAAGTCGGTCCCCAGCACGCCGAAGGAAAAGCCCGAGGCCCAGCTCGCCGCGCCGAGCATGTTCGCCAGACCCTCGCGCCCGTTGAAGGCAGCGGTCGCGACGCCGGGATAACGCCAGTCGCCCCAAGGGCGGTTGCGCAGCATGAGCTTGACCGCATCCGAAAGCCGCGAAGGCTGGGCAGAGGCATACTCGCCATTCGCACTGGCCGCGACGGCAGCGACGGTGTTGAGCGAGTTGAACTCGGCCTCGCAATACCCGATGCACATAAGCCGCGTCACGTTGCCGTTCTGCCAACCCGCCCCCGTGTCGAAATAGCCCGCCAGTCGCTGTGCCACAGCAGAGCCGATCTGGTCGTAAGGGAAGGGCGTGCCGACATTGGCGAAGGCGGCCGTGCTGTCGCCGAATTCGGCCTGCAAGAGATAGGAGAAACCCGCGACCACCGGGACATGGCTGGTCGGGGGCAGGGGAACGGTGTAGAAATCCCAGGACGAAGTCAGCAGCCCGCTGTTGTGCGCGATGCCGACAGCGCCTTCGAGCACCCAGCCCGTATCCGCCACCAGCGTATCGCCCGCCACGCCGGGAAAGCCGTTCTCGGTCGTCGCCCGCCGATAGACGCGCACCCGCACATGCGTTGCAGCGGCCGGGACGCGCGCACGAAAGCTGATCGCCGAAATCGTGCGGCCAACCCTGATCGAGGTGTCGTTGTCGTCGGTGGCATGGGCGTCATAGGCCTTGGCCCAGCGCAAGGTCGAAGTGCTCAGCGACACTTCCGCTGGCGGCAGGAAAATCGTCTGGTGCCCGGTGATGGCCTGCGCGCCGACGCTGCCGCCGAGCCGTGCGCGCACCGTGTCGGTGGTCAGGTTCGCCGCAGCCGCAGAGGCGTTCGTTGCCTGCGTCGTGGCCAGCGCCACCTGCGCGGCAGAGCGCTGCGCGTCGCTGTCCCCGGTCCGCAGCCAAGCGCCCGCCGTCCGGGTGTAACGGCCCTCGTTCGGGATCTGAGCGCCGACAGTCGCCGCCGCTCCGCCCAGCGCGACCTCGCCCGAAACGGCGGTGTGCGTGCCACTGTCGGCGGTGACGATCGCGCGGTCGCCGTTCGCTGCGCCTGTGGCGGCGACCAGATCGGCGCGCAGCAGCCAAGGGACCGCGTTCGCGGCGCGCTGGCTGGCGGCGTCCGCCTGGTTCTTTGCGTCGGTCGCTTCAGCCGTGACCGCTTCGACGGTGTCTTCCAGAAACGCGCCCAGCGGCATGCGCTTTGTCGCGCCGTTCTGGACGACGACCAGCTGTTCGGCGCCGGTGATCGGTCCAGTCTGGGGAAGGTCGCTAATCTTCGGCATCAATCGAACTCCGGCCAGGCGGGATTGTCGGAAACGGGGAAGGCGGGAAGGTCGCGCGCAGCGACATCGGCCAGCAGCGCTTCGATCGCGTTCGATGCGTCGCGGATGGCATCGATCTGGGCGAAGCGGCGGGCGCCTTCAGCACTCGGCGAACGGGCATCGTTCAGCTGGCGCCAGATCGGGCTGACCTGGTCGATGCGGCGGGCGGCTTCGCGCTTGATCGCGGCGAACAGCTGGGCGCGCCGCGCGTTGGTGTCGACGCGGCGGGCGATGATCTTCGGGCTGCCCTTTGCGGATATGGCGATCGCATGCCCTTCGGCCAGGGCTTCGACCAGCTGCGCATGGCGCCGGCCGGAAATGGCGACCGCGCCGGCGGGCGCTTGCGACTGGCGCAGGAAGAACGCGGGCTGGGGCTCGCCGCTGGCATCGGGAACCATCGCGAAGAAAACGGTCATGACAGGTCGATCCTTCCAATCGCGAACCAGGTCATCGGTTCGGCAACATCGCGCGGGCTGAAGACCTGGAATCCGCTTGCCGTGATGCTGCCAGGGCGAAGGGCGGGGAAGTTGTCCTGGGCGTTTGCGTCAGTGCTGGCAGTGCCATCGCTGACAGCCGACCAGCATTCGGAAAAACTGATGGGAAAGCTGACCGAAGTCGAAGAATTCGCGGTCGCGGTCAGTCGCCCCCATTGCAGGCAAAAGGCGTTCGCAGGGTCGCCCAGCGCCAGGGCGATGTAACCGTTCTGGCCGAAGCTCTTGACGATAGGCCCGAAGGCGCTTGGCGTGATCGCCACATTGCTTGCGGTTCCGGCCAGCAGCTGCGCGACGCTGGCAGCGGCGACCGTGATGACCCTGTTCGCGGCCAGTGACCCGCCGCCGGTGGCGAGCCCAGAAGCCGTGATGGTGCGCGCTGTCAGTGCCGACAGCAGGTTGCCCAGGTTCGTATCGCCATCCTGGCGCGCGGTCGCTTCGGCGGTTATCGCGTTACCGCGCGCGGTGCTTTCGGCGGCGATCGATGCGATGATCGGGGCGAGGCGGTTGGCCAGCTTCAGCGCCGTGACAGCGCGCGCGTCATCCGTGCCGGCGTTCACTTCGGCCTGGGTCGCCAGTTCGATCAGACCCTGCGCCAGTTCGGTTGCCGACCCGAAGCCCCCGACCAGCGCCGTGATGATGGTCGCCAGCTTCAACGGCGTGACGATGCGTTCATCGTCCAGCCCCGCATCGACTTCGGCCTGGGTGGCGATTTCGGCGACGCCTTTGACCGTTTCGGTCGCCGGCGGGAACAGGAAGGTCGCATCGCCGAAGGTGATGTCGCCGCTGATGGCATCCTGAAACGCGATGTCGAAGGCCAGCTGAAGGTTTAGGATCGGCGCTTTCGAGACGATCGGGTCGGCCTGGCCATAGACCGCGAACAGGGTTCCATCGGCCAGGAACAGGCCAAAGCCGCGAACGTCATAGGCGTCCTGACTCGAGTCCTGCGCGGTCATGTGGATGATGGTTTCGCTGATGGCCGCGCCCGACACGCTGGCAATCCTCTTCACTTCGCCAGGAAGCGCGGTCAGCGTCGGGGCGACCGTGAAGACCTGGTCTGTGAAGCCGACTTCGTCGACCTGGATGGCAGCGGTCACGCCGTTCTGGGCGTCGACCAAGGCGTCGCGCCCTGCCGTGGTGATGGTCAGGGGAAAGATCATCAGGCGGACTCCAGGAAGGTGCCGGCTTCGTCCCGAAGCGGCTCGCCGATTTCGCTTTGCAGGTAGGACTGCCAGACAGGGTCTTCGGCGGCGGTCAGGTCGGCTTCGGCATCGACCCGCGCAAAGGCGCCGAAGGTGACGCCGGAAACGACGCCCAGCTGCGCCTGGGCATAGATGCGATAGGACGCGATGACATGGGCGCGCAGCGGCTTGACCGCGGCGATGTCGGTTAGAAGCTGGCCGATGGTGTCGCTGTCATATTCGATTTCGCTGGTGTTGCGGTCGGGCAGGTCCAGGCGAAAGGTGAAGGGCTCAAGATTGGCCGGATCTTCGAACCATTCGGTCACGCCGATCAGCGGGTCGATGCGGTCCAGGGCGCGGCGCACGGCCAGCTTCGTTCCCTTGCGGCGCTGGTCATCGATCGCGCTGGCGATCGCGTCGCGCTTGACCTGTTCCGGCCAGGCGGTGTCCCAGATGTCGATCGACACGCCCCAGCCCAGCCAGGGCAAAAGTTCGGCAGGGCAGCGCTCGGGCGACCAGACATCGCCGATCGGAACCGGCAGCGCGCCCAGCCTGTCGGCTTCGACCGCGTCCAGCGCCCGTTCGAAAGCGGTCGCGTTGGGGGGTAGCAGGGTCATGACCCGAAGCCCGCGACGCTGACCGCGCGCGCGCCGACATTGGCGATCTGGGTCAGGTCGACCGCGACATCGGAAACCGGCGAATTCAGAATGACGTTCTGGACGCCGCCGACATGAAGCGCGGCGATGATCGCCGATCGGGTGATGTCGCGCCCCAGGCGGCGGCTCGACTGCAGCAGCTGGTCAAGCGCGGCGTTCGCGGTGCCCAGAATCAGCTGCTGGTCAGGCCCAGGATAAAGGACCAGCTGCGCTTCGATGTCGAAGGCGACGCTGGCTGCGCCGGCGACCCTGACGAAATCGGTCAGCGGGCGGATGCCATCGCTCGACAGCAGGGTTTCGACCGCTTCCAGAACTTCGGGCGCGGGCGCGCCATCGGCAGCGCTGCGCGACAGGATGGTGACGGTCACTTCGCCAGGGCGCGGGCTGATGGCGCTCGCGTCCAGAACATCGGCATCGGCGCTTAGGGCGTGGAAGACATAGGCGCTGGCCGGTCCAGCAACGCTGAAGCTGTCGGGCGCCAGCAGAACGCGGCGGCGCAGGGCGGCGTCATCTTCGAAGACCGCAGGCGCGCCGGTGGCGGGGTTGGCCGGCGCGATCTGCTGGCGGGTGACGCCCAGCAGCGCGGCCAGATTGTCGAGATCGGCCCCGCCGGCATAGGCGACCAGCACGCTGCGCGCCGCGTCATTGATGCGGGCGCGCAGGACCAGTTCGCGATAGGCGAAGACCTGCATCAGCTTCACGATGGGGTCGCTCTCGACGTTCGCGGTGAATTCGGGAAAGCGCGCCAGGAAGTCGGCGCGGATCGCCGCGAAGATGGTTTCGAAATCCAGGACTTCGACGACATCGGGCGGCGGCAGGCGCGACAGGTCAACGGATGTTGCGGCGGCGGTCATGGGCTTGCGATGCCCGAACAGCGCCTTCGCGCGTAAGTGCGCGCGCGGGTGAAAGGGGCTTCGACCCGCCTAGCCTCTCGCCTTCAGCTAGGGGTCGATCAGCTGCGCGGCGATGTCGATCGCCAGCTGGTCATCGCCATCGCCGAAGCCCAGCAGCCGGCGGCGCGGGTAGCGGGTGAAGACCTTGCGGCCATCCGGCCCGCGCCCGACGAAGCCGCGCTTCCCGAAGTGGTGCGTTTCGGCGATGGTCGACCGGCCCTTCGGGCTGATTTCGACGCTGTCGGGGCGCGCATCAATCGACCAGCGACGCGCCAGGCGCAGCTTGCGGAACATCTTCCCGCCGGCGGCGCGGGTGACGCGCCCGCGCCGGTCCAGTCGGCTCTTGCGTTCTTCCATCGCCGCGCCATCGGGCTCGACATTCGCATGGATGCGGGCGAGGTTCGACCGGCGCAGCGCCTGCCCCAGCTTCATCGCCGCGCGCTTGCGCTTGGCCGGTGACAGCCCCGCCAGGATGCCGCCCAGCCAGTCGTCGAGCCCCGCCAGGGCGTCATCGTCATAGCGCGACATCAGTCGCCGACGATGGTTTCGACCGCGGTCAGCGGCGGGGTTCCCAGATCTGGCAGCATGGGCTGGGCGTCATCGAACAGCGGGTCGGGCTCGACCTGATAGTCGATCGACCAGCTGCCATCGGGCTGGGGCTCGACCGCGACATTTTCGGTCAGGGGGATAGTGAACAGGATGTCGGCGGTCGCATTGTCCAGGACATCGGTTTCGAACTTGTAGGAATCGCCCGACCCGCCGGCCAGCAGGTTGGGCTGATGCCGGCGAAGCCAGCGATTGATCGCCAGGGCGACGATGGCGATGTCGGTCGACACTTCGCGCAGCAGGACCGACAGCGGATATTCGAAGGCGAAGCCATGCGTTTCGGTCTGGCGCGCGCGAACCGCGCCATCTTCGACCCAGATGACCAGGCGATCGGGCTGGTCGCGGATTTCAGGGATTGCGGCGGTCAGGGCGGCGCGAAGGCTGGCGGGCTTTTGCATCGGCCATCAATCCCAAAGGCTGACCAGCTGGCGCTGTTCGGGCGCGCTGCGCGCGACCTCGGCGACATCGGTCAGGTCGACCCGCGTCCCGCCAGGCAGCGTCGGCCCCAGCTGGGCAAGCCCTGGATTGGCCGCGAAGGTTCGTTCGGTCAGGACTGCGGTCCTGCCGAGAACGCGCCAGACCAGCGCGTCGAGCGTTTCGCCATCCTGCGCGACCGCGATCATAGCAGAAGAACCCGATTGCGGCCCAGGTCGGCGACCGCGTCGGCCGGCGCGCCGATCGCCAGCAGGTCGGCGACCGCTTCATAGGCCTTGCGGCGGTAGTGATCGGCGGTCAGGCGCTTTTCGTCTTCGCGGTCCAGCGCGTCATCGGTCGCGGCGACATCGGTGTGACCGTCGATCAGTTCGGCGGCGGCGTAGAACATGACGACGCGGAACCAGAGCAATTCGGCCAGGTTCTTGCCCGCGACGCGGGCTTCGGTCACGCCGGCCAGATCTTCGACGCCGGCGGTCGCATGCATCGATCGCCAGTCGGAAAGGGCGCGCAGGCCGGAAAGGATGCCCGCGGTGACCGCTTCGGTCAGGCGGGCGGCGGTCACGGCCCCGTCGCCGATGCGGACCTTCGCGCGGACTTCGGCGGTGTCGATCGCAGGGAACCAGCCATCGGCTTCGACCAGTTCGCCCGCCGGCGGCGGTGCATTGTCAGGCGGCGCGGTGATTCCAGCCATGTCGAGCCCTTAACCGTTCGCCCGCCGCCGCCCTCAAGTAGCGCAGCGGTAGGGCATCAAAGAAAGTGGGGGGTGAGATTGAACCGGCGGGCGATGGCCGAAGCCATGCCGATCGGGTCAATCGCCCCCCAGCGCCGTGGGGCGTCCCTATGCGCCGGCGCTGCCGGCAGCGTTCTGTTCGCTGGCAGCCTGCAGATCGCGCAGGCGGCGTTCCAGCTGTTCGATGTCCTTCTTCACGCCCGCCTTGCTGTCGAGCTCGAGCGCGCGGCGCAGCTGCTGCAGGGCTTCTTCGGTGAAGGCAGCCTTGCCGCCGGCGGGCGCGTTTTCGTCGGTCGGGTCGAAGGCGTCGGCCTTCGCCGACCAGGCGCGGCCAAGCGCCTTGTGCATCTTCGCCTTCGCAGGGTCGGGCATGTCGGCGCCGGCGGTCAGGTCTTCGATCTTGACCAGCAGCTGCAGGTCGACCGCGCCAGGCTGCTGCAGGGCGATTTCGGCGATGTCTTCGCGCAGGAAACAGGCAACGCTGCGCTTGTAGCGACCGGGCATCTGCAGACCGTGGCGAAGGGCGAATTCGCCCAGGCGAACCGCTTCGACGAAGTCGCCGACATCGATCGCCCAGACCATGCAGGTCAGGACGATTTCGTCCTGGACAGGCAAGTCGGCGGCGATGACCCCATCGACCCAGGGGGCGAATTCCCTGATGAACTCGCCCTTCAGCGGCTTGCGCGCTTCATGGCTTTCGACATCGGCCAGCTGGCGCAGGTTGTCGTCCAGGCGAACCTTCAATGCGGCATATTCCTGGCCGGCGGCGGTGGTGACATCGGGCGCGGCGGGCGCGCCGATGATGATCGCTTCGCCTGCGAGGGCAGCCAGGCGGCGCTGGCGGTTCATCAGGAAAGGGCTGGTCATGGGCGGGGCTTCCTTGTGCTGGGGGAAGTCGCCGGCGGGTGAGACTAGGCCCGCCGGCGACCTTCGAAGCGGCGCGGGTCAGCCCCCGCGCCTCGCGGTCAGATCAGGGCGCAGGGCGCGCGGGCGCTTCGCCGATGACGATATTCTCGACCAGGACCGCGATTTCGTATTCCTCGACGACATAGGCTTCATTGACCGATTCATAGTTCGCGATGCGGTCGAACTCGGGTTCGTCGGTCAGGCTGCGCCGGCGGGTTTCTTCCTGCCAGTAGATCGACAGGTTCGACAGCTTCGTGATCAGGATCGCGTTCGCGGGGAACCCGCTGACACGGATGGCCTGCAGCCCGCCGATCATCTTCGTCGACATCAGGATGCGGTCGGTCGCTTCCTGTTCGGTCGCGGTGTCGCCGGTCTTCTGGGCGATGTTGAAATACTTGTCGTCGAGCAGGTCATGGCCGACGATGACGACAAGATCGGTGTCGCCGCGATGCCGTTCATGAATGCCGCGCTTCGCGTCGAGAACCAGCGCGTCGAGCGACGAATAATCGGCCTTCGCATTGACCGCGCTGTTCGCGACCGTTGCGTCGAACAGGGTCACGCCCGCCTTCACATAGATCTTCTTCAGCGCGGCGTTGTTCGCCCCGTTCGACAGGACGGTCAGGTTCCCGTCATCCATGACCTGCGCGGGCGCATCGGTGCGGATCTTGTGCAGCCAGCCTTCATTGACATCCTGCAGCAGCGGGTTCGCGACGCGATTGGTGGTCGCCGCCGCGCTGGTCCCGTTGAAGCCGATCATGATGCGGTCCAGCGCCTGCTGCTGCAGGATGCTGTCGCGCAGCAGGGTTTCGAAGTCGGGGCGATGGCGCCAGGCATCCAGCAGGGCATAGCGCATCGACCAGTCGTAATTGGTCTTGCGGCAGAAATACTGATGCTTGTCGTCGGGGTTGCCCATCGCCTGGGGCTGGCGGCGGGTGCCGCCGCTGGTGTCGGTGCGACCGGCCAGCGTCGAAGTTACGCCGACGCCCAGAACCGCCGCCGACTGTTCGGTCACAGGGACCATGTTGATCAGCTGCAGGAACTCGCTGGAATTCTGGATGCGCGATTCCAGCTTCTGTTCGACGTTCGGGTCGACGCTGAACTTCTTCAGCCCGTTCGACGGGTCGGCGGGCGCTGCGAGCCCGTTGACCATCGCGATCTGGCTGACATAGGCGGCGAACAGCAGGCGGGTGGCGTTCTTCATTTTCGGGTTCCTTCAGGCGGCGCGGGGCGGGTCTGGGCAGGGTTGGCGGGATGGGCGGCGATCAGCAGTCGGTCTTCGCGCGATCGCCGTTCGCGCCGGTGGCGGCGGGGCGGGCGCGATAGCTGTCGGCCGGCGTGGTTTCGACGGTGGTTTCGATCGCCTTCAGCTTGACCGCGAACCCGTCGACCGCGTCGGCGATCTTCGCGTCCAGGGCGGTGATCTGCGCGGCGAACTGGTTCCCCATTTCTTCGAACAGCGGGCGCAGCTGGGCGAAGTCGAGCGCGCCGCCCGCCTCGCCTTCGGGCTTGGCGGCGGGCTTCGGGTCGGCGGGCTTGGCGCCGCCGGTCAGCTTGGCGGCGAAGGCGTCGAACATCCCGCCCAGCTGGGTAAGGAAGGTCTGGCTGCCGGTGTCGCCGGTGGTTTCGGGGAATTCGATCGCGAAGGCCTGGTCGGGCGCATCGGCGGAAAGGGTCAGCGCGCCAGGGCGGGCGCGGTTGAACTGCAGCCGATCGGTCGCGATCGATGCGGGGCTGTCGGTCAGGGCGACGCCCATCAGGTAGGCCTTGCCGCTGCCGGCGAAGTTGGGTTCGATTTCGATCGACGGATAGACCTTCTGGCTGGCGCCGTTCAGCTGCTGGGCTTCCTCGGTCACGTCCAGGACGCCGAACAGCCCGCGGCGGCGCTCGGTCTTGCCGTGGATGGTGACATCGACATCGGCGGTCGACAGTTCCAGGACATCGCCATAGGCGCGGAAAGGCGACTGCGCGCCGATGCCGCGGACATGTTCGATGTTCAGGCGCGCGCCATAGACCTTCGGGTCATAGCCTTCGGCCATCTGGTTCAGCATTTCCGCGTCGATGACGCGACCGTCGACGGTGGCGCCGGCGGTGGCGAGCAGGAAGGGCTTCGTCTTCATAGTCTTCGGACTCCAGGGTCTGCTGCGCCGAACCAGGCGCGTCGGTTCTGGGTCACTAAGGCCTTGCCTGGGGCGCATCATGCAACGCCGCGCGCGGGTGAAAGCGGCTTCGACCGCGCGAGGCGATAGCCAAGCCCATGGGCGCGGGGTGCATGGCTGAAGCCATGCAGTTGCTGCCCGCATCCGATGGCCAGACCGAATTGACCGCCGCGTTCCTGAAGCGCCAGGCGCGGTCGCTCTATTGGCGCGGGTGGTCGCTGACCCAGATCGCCGCTGAATTCGCGCTTCCCTATCAGACGGTCGCCAGCTGGAAGAAACGCGGCGCCTGGGATGACGCGAGCCCGCGCCAGATCATCGAAGACCGCATCGAAGCGAAGATCGCCAGCTATCTCGACAAGCCCGATTTCAGCGAAGGCGACATGAAGCGGGTCGACTTCCTGATGCGGCAGATGGAGCGATCGGCGCGCATCGCGAAGTTCGAACAGTCGGGCAAGGCCAGCGACCTGAACCCGAAGATCGAACGCCGGAATGATGACGCTGCGAAGGCCAAGCGCGAGGAAAAGCGCCGGAACTTCCTGACCCGCGACCAGTGGCAGGCGCTGCTGGACGACTTTCATGAAAAGAACTTCGCCTATCAGGCGGCATGGTGGGAACAGCGCGACCAGCGGACCCGCAAGATCCTGAAGTCGCGCCAGATCGGCGCGACCTGGTATTTCGCGCGCGAGGCGCTGGCGAAGATCGCCGAAGCGGTTCTGGCCGGCCAGCAGCCCAGGAACCAGATTTTCCTGTCGGCATCGAAGCGCCAGGCGATGAAGTTCAAGCGCGAACTGGTCAGCTGGGTGAAGCGGGTCTGCGATGTCGACCTGGCCGGCGACCCGATCATGATCGACTTCGGCGGGCTGACCGATGACGATGGCGAACCGCTGTCGCTCGACATGGTCGGGCTCTATCCGATTTCGACGAATTCCAACACGGCCCAGGGCGAAAGCGGCGACTTCTATTTCGACGAATTCTTCTGGGTTCATGGCTTCGCCCAGCTGCGCAAGGTCGCCGCGGCGATGGCGACCCATAAGATCTTCAAGCGGACCTATTTTTCGACGCCTTCGACAAAGACCCATGAAGCCTTCGCCTTCTGGTCGGGCGAGGAATGGAACAGCGGCAAGGCCAAGTCGAAACAGCGGCCCTTCGACTGCAGTCACAAGAACCTGGCCGGCGGCAAGATCATGCCCGATGGCAGCTGGTGCCAGGTGGTCACGCTGCAGGACGCGATCGCCGGCGGGCTGGGCGAACTGGTCGACATCGAAGAACTGCGCGCGGAATCGAGCGAAGACGAATTCAGGAACCTTTATGGCTGCGAATTCGTCGACGATGCGGCCAGCAGCTTCCCCTGGGCGCGCCTCGCGCCGGCGCGGGTCGACAGCTTCTTCAGCTGGCGCGATTTCCGGCCGGCGCTGCTGGACATCCCAGGCGGGCGACCCTTCGGCGACAAGCCGGTCTGGCTGGGATATGACCCGAACAAGCAGGGGCGCGACGATGCGGCCCTGGCGGTGATCGCGCCGCCCGACCAGCTGGGCGTCGGCAAGTTCCGCATCCTCGACAAGTATCGCCTGAACGACCTGGATTTCCAGGGTCAGGCGGATTTCATCAGGTCGGTCGCCGACCGCTATAACGTGACCGACATTTCGATCGACACGACCGGCCACGGTCGCGCGGTCTTCGAAATCGTGAAGCGCTGGTTCCCGAACGTGCGGGCGATCGAATATTCGGTCGCGACGAAGACCGCGCTGGTCATCAAAGGCCAGTCGCTGTTCCGCTCGGGTCGCGTCGAATTCGACCAGGGCTGGTCTGATGTCATGCAAGCCTTCATGGCCATCCGCCCCGCGCTGACCGGCAGCGGGAAGGGCGTGACCTATACCGCCAGCAGAAACGGCCAGATCGGGCATGCCGACATCGCCTGGGCCATCCTTCACGCCTTTTCGAATGAACCCCTGGACATCGCCGCGGCGATCGATGCCGGCGGCGTCGACCAGGTGATCTTCTCCGACTGACCCGCCCGAAAGGAACCGACCCGATGACCGACCAGACCCTGATGACCCAGGCCCAGGCTAATGAACCTTCGAAGGCGATGGCCTTCAGCTTCGGCGATGCGGAAAGCGTCATCGATCGCCGTGAACTGACCGACTATTTCGAGATCTGGCACAATGGCCGCTGGTTCGAACCGCCGCTGCCGATGGACAGGCTCGCCCAGGTCTTCAACATGGCGCCGCAACATCGCGCGGCGATCGGGCTGAAGGTCAACCTGCTGACCGGCCTTCATGCGCCGACCGCCCAGCTGGGCGCGGCGGATTTCGAACGGTTCGCGCTCGACTTCCTGCAGATGGGTAACGGCTATCTTGAGGCGGTGCCGAACATCCGCGGCGGGCTCGCCCGCTGCAAGCATGCGCCGGCGCGGCATGTGCGCGCGCCGAAGGGCGGCGGCGGCTTCTATTTCGTCGGGCTGGGCGGCATCGGCCTGCAGCGCGAACATCGCTTCGACGAAGGCGCGATCTTCCAGCTGCAGCAGCCCGATGTCGCGCAGGAAATCTATGGGCTGCCCGAATGGCTGGCGGCGCTGCAGTCAGGGCTGCTGAACGAAAATGCGACCCTGTTCCGCCGCCGCTACTATCTGAACGGGGCGCATGCGGGCTTCATCCTTTACGTGAACGACGCTTTCGCCGACCAGGCGACCGCCCAGAAGATCGCCGACAAGATGAAGTCGGCGAAGGGCGTCGGGAACTTCAAGAATATGTTCCTCTATATGCCAGGCGGGAAGAAAGACGGGGTCCAGGTGCTGCCGATCGCCGATGTCGCGGCGAAGGACGAATTCAGCGGGGTGAAGAACATTTCGCGCGATGACATGCTGGCCGCGCATCGCGTCCCGCCGCAGCTGCTGGGCATTGTCCCGACGAATTCGGGCGGGTTCGGGAAGGTCGGCGAGGCGCTCGACACGTTCTTCCAGATCGAAATCGCGCCGATCATGCGGCGCATGCTGTCGATGAACGACTTCTTCGGCGCCGAAGTGCTGCGCTTCGATAACTACAGCGCCAGCGATGGAACCGAAATCACGCCCCAGGGGCGCCGCGTCCTGCGCGAAGGGTCATCGGGTCCGATCGCCAGTTGACCAGCCCAGCGGGCGAGCCCGAACCATGAAGCCCGCGACCTGACTGGTCGCGGGCTTTTGTCATGCGATGCGGCGAACCAGTCGCGCCGCCAGCGGGGAAGCGATGCGAATGACAGGTTCGGGCGGCGGGTCGGGCGCAGCTTCGAAGACCAGGCGCAATTCGTTTTCGCTGCTGAACTTCGGGTCTTTGTAGAACGGCCCTTGCGGCGGTATCTGGCCGGCGAAGGGGTTTCCCTCTCGGGCGACATAGGTGACTTCGCCGACATGCATCCGCCCCAGCTGCCGCCGGTTGTCGCGGCGCAGCCGCTTGCCGAAGGCGCGAAGGTCGGCGATTTCGAAGACTGCCATCCCTTCGGCGATCAGCTGCTGGTCGGGCTCCCAGGAGCAGCAGAAAAGATAGGCGGGCGGCAGGTTGGTTATGACGGTGACATCCTGCAGCTGGACTTCCATCCCAGCAGCGCCGCCCAATTCGTCGATGATTGGCTGGACCGCTTGCCAGCCAGGATTGTCTTCGAAATGGTTCGTATGGTCGATTTCGTAGCGAACCGCGCCTTCCAGATCATCGCGGCGGGCGAACTCCAGCTTCCGATAGTGTTCGAAGGTTGCCAGCTGGATTGATGCGCCGCCCGCGAAGGCGTCGGCATATTTCGGGTCGATATGCTTATAGCCGACCCATTTCACTAACCGCTTCGTCACCTGGTTCCCCCTATTCGCCGAACTGGCAGATCGCGCTGCGCCCAGAACTCCATCCAGTCTTCGACATCATCATCGACGATGCAACCTTCGCCCATCATGGCGCGCAGATGCGCGTCGATCGCGGCCAGCTGTTCGCGGGTTTCGACGCGGTCCAGATAGCGGCGCGACGCTTCTATGACGCCGCCTTCCAGGTCGCGGATGAACAGGCTGGGGCGGGGCTTCATGGCGAGCCTTCCGCCATGCTGGGCGTGATCTGGGCGCCGACGAAGCCGCATTGCGAGCATTTCAGCCGGCCTTCCAGGGCTTCGATCGCCTGACCGACGCGGCGCCGGTTGGCGATGATCATCAGCGCCCGCGGGTCGCTGACCGTCGCATGATCGCAGACGCGGCATGTGACCCGCGCGGCGTAGCCATAGCGGACGAAGTCGGACAGCCGTTCGAGAACGATTCTTCCCATCGCCCCGCAATAGAACAAACAAGGAACGGTGTGCAATGCCTCGCGCCCTACGCATCGCCCCTGATGCGAGCCCCAGCGCGCCGATCCCCCTTCGCCCGACCCCGCGCGCCGCGCTCGCCCCCACGCCTCGCCTTCGCCTTTTTTGCCTCTCGATATGCAAGGCAGCCGGTCGCTGATGCTGGCGCCGGTGGGGGGTGTATGCGGCGAGGGCATAACATCCATTACCTGCCCAGAATTGAGGGCGAGAAACCGCAGAAATCCGCCGTTTTTCAGGTTAGGGCAATGCCATTATGCGACATAATCTTTTTCGGCTCTCGGCATTACCTCATTGAAATTCCAGCGATTTCGAAAGCAATGATATTAGGGTAAGAAGACATAATCTGGTTATATCCATATTATAGAAATGTTATGCCCTAAGCCTTTGGAATTGAACGAATGTTAGGGATGTTATGCCTTTGCCGCGCATACCCTGAACCGTTGGGCGCTTGACGGGGTTCTGCCATTTTTCGACGAAAACAGCCCGATCGCGCTAACCTGCGCGTCGGGCTGTCGGGTAGATGCGGAATTATCCAGTGAAGCTAGGCGGCGATCTGCAATGTATGCTTGTGTGCAAATCGTGCTCCCGCAACCAACAACAAAAACACACCAGATCAACGCAAACAACACGCCCGCAGCCTCGCTGCAGAGCGCCAAATGCGTTGGTTCGGACATTGGAGAACCCGCGATCAACCAAACCCCCGCCACTGCCCAGCTTACCGATCGTTTCGATGACGCGCTGGCCTATGCCAGCAAGTTGCACCGGCTTCAGAAGCGCAAGGGCAATGACATCCCCTACATTTCCCACCTCCTCGCGGTTGCCGCGATCGCGATTGAGAACGGCGCGGACGAGAATCAGGCGATTGCGGCGCTACTGCACGATGCAGTCGAAGATCAGGGCGGTCTCGCGCAGCTCGAAGCGATCCGTGCCCGCTATGGTGACGATGTCGCGCAAATGGTCGCGGACTGCACCGATACCCACGAAGAACCCAAGCCCGCTTGGCGCCCCCGCAAGGAAGCCTATATCGCCAGCCTCGCCCACAAGCCCGCGCGCTCCCTCGCGGTGAGCCTCGCCGACAAAACCCACAATGCCAGCGCCATCAACGCCGATCTTCGCGCCCACGGCGAGGCGGTGTGGAGCCGTTTCACCGGCGGCAGGGACGGCTCCCTGTGGTATTACCGCGCGCTGGCCAATGCCTTCCGCGAGCATGCGCCGGGCATCGCCGCCGAACGTTTTGCGAGCGAGGTGGACGAGATGGAGGAGCTGGCGGTGCGGGGGTGAAGACGGATGCTGGTCCCCGTCGTCAGTCTGAATCAGGGGCTGGAACCTGGATCACGCAGTCACCGGCAACCGGTCGCAGTACGATGCCTGCGACGTAAGCTTCCCGGACGGCGCGCGTGTGGCGATGCCATTTCATTGGTCCGCTGAGGCCAGTCTTAGGATTGAATGCGATACCCCCCGACAACAGTACCGACTTCAGCGGCTTCGCGGACGCACGCCAACGGCGAACCAGATCAGGATCGCGGGTCATGGTCGTAAGCGGTGTTCTCAGCCCACGTGAGCGTGGGGCAGGAGGTCGTCGATCCGCG
>VFQM010000647.1_pt1 | contig 36623 bp, 29 predicted proteins | sample 3512391 | NCBI WGS metagenome assembly VFQM01 (sample SAMN10412369, study PRJNA504923) | tailings metagenome | isolation source: Replicate 1 from Balatoc abandoned mine | place: Philippines
TTAAGCGTATAACAGAATACTTAAACAAAGTTCTTCACCTACCCCTCGAATTGTATAAAAAAAGGGATGAATCGATTGATTCATCCCTTGAATTGAATGGCCACCCAAAATTATTAGCTCACCAAGTGAACCTTAAGCATATTGGTTTTGCCTTTTTCCTTCAGCGGCATACTTGCCGTGTTGATAATGAGATCTCCAGTATTTACATGACCATCGGTTTTGAGCGTCTGCTCGATATCCTCAAAGGTAGCATCGGTAGAGACCTGACTTTCGTAATGATAGGCTCTCACTCCCCAAACCAACGACATCTGAGTCAACAGCTTTTTATTTCTTGTAAAGACGAAAATATTAGCTAATGGACGATGTGAGGCTATTCTAAATCCTGTAAATCCAGACGAGGTGATGCCTACAATTGCTTTTGCTTTGACATTTCGCGAAAGTCTCGAGGCCATCAAAATCAGATTGTTGCTGATGAATGTTTCGTCTTCCTCAGAGATTTTGTACAGGTTATGATAGATTTCTGCGTTTTTCTCCAGATAAGTGATAATGCTGGTCATGGCTTTGACCGCATTTACGGGGTACTTTCCTGAGGCAGTTTCCGCCGAGAGCATGACCGCATCAGCGCCATCCAGTACTGCATTGGCTACGTCGTTGGTTTCTGCGCGAGTAGGTCTAGGGTTCTGGATCATGCTCTCCATCATTTGGGTAGCAATGATCACGGGCTTGCAGGCGATTTTACACTTTTCGACCATTTTCTTTTGCCACAGCGGTACGATTTCCATGGGGACTTCTACACCGAGGTCGCCCCGTGCTACCATGATGGCATCAGTCGCCTCGATGATTTCGTCGATATTTTCGAGGGCTTCAGGTTTTTCAATTTTTGCAACGATTTTACAGTGTTTTCCGGCTGCTTGAATTCTCTTTCGCAAATCCACGATATCCTCGGCAGATCGCACGAAGGACAGCGCTATCCAGTCCACATCTTGCTCCAGTCCAAATGCCAAATCCTCGATGTCTTTTTCTGTCAAGGAGGGAGCAGACACTTTAGTATTAGGCAGATTGATTCCCTTTCTGGATTTCAAAATCCCACCATGGATTACTGTACAGTTGACATTTTTTCCATCTGTACTGTTGACTACTACTTCGAGATTACCATCGTCTATCAGAATTCGGTCTCCCGGAATCACATCTTGAGGGAGGTTTTGATACACCGTACTCACCAGAGAAGCTGTCCCTACTACAGGGTCGTTGGTGATGGTGATAGGCTCGCCTGGTTTGATTTCAACTCCATTATTTTCTACTTCACCTACCCGGATTTTAGGCCCTTGCAGATCCTGAAGAATACCGAGATGGCAGTTGAGATCTTTATTTACCTGACGGATAATTTCGATTACCGATTGATGAACTTCATGGCTTCCGTGGGAAAAATTAAGTCTAAAAACATTGGCACCGGCCATAGCCAGACTTTTGATCATTTCATAATTATTGGAAGCTGGGCCTATCGTAGCTAGAATTTTGGTTTTCTTAAAGGGCAATTGGCTCATTGGGTCTTAATAAGTTAATAGGTTTTCTTTTGATTTTATTTTTGAAACGTCCAGTCGGACCACACTTTGAATAAGGTTGTTTTTCGAAAGGGCCTCGACAAATGTAGCAATATTGGTTTGTTCTGTCTCGTCTTGGAGCAAAAGGAAATAATCCATATTTCTCAGTTCGGGTATCAAATAAGAAAGCTGCTGAGAGGTATTGAGTGATTTGTTTTTGAGGAGTTGGATAAAACCATACGGCAAAGCAAGAAAATATTGGGAAATTTCCAAGGTAGGCATTGACACAAAATCCAACTTGATGTCTTCAGCTTTGGTCAGGTTGAGGTGAAGTTCCCGATTGATCAACCAGGCCATTTTATAATCTTTAACCGGCGAAACCAGTCCGATCAATTCAAAATCAAATGTGGGTTCTATTATTAATTTGGCCTTCTTCATAGAGGAAGAATAGAGATCAGGACAAAGGTAAAAATTTAAATTTAGCAGGCATTAGGTCTAAATCGAGTAAAAATTTACTTGAATCTTTTCTTTGCCAATTAGGCATTAAATATATTTCTTTGCGGAGTGTTATTAACTAAACTGATCACAAAATGTCTGAAATTGCACAAAAAGTAAAGGCCATCATTGTAGACAAACTTGGCGTAGAAGAGTCTGAAGTGACTATGGAAGCAAGCTTCACCAATGATCTTGGTGCTGACTCTCTGGATACCGTAGAGCTAATCATGGAATTCGAAAAAGAATTCAACATCTCTATCCCAGACGACCAAGCCGAACAAATCGGTACAGTAGGTCAGGCCATCACTTACCTGGAGGCTAACGTAAAATAATTACATAAATTCTTTTATGAATTTAAGAAGAGTAGTTGTAACGGGAATAGGTGCCCTCACACCAATAGGGAATACCAAAGACGAGTTCTGGAATGGACTCGCTAATGGTGTGAGTGGTGCTGCCCCAATCACCCGTTTCGACGCTTCACTTTTCAAAACCCAGTTCGCTTGCGAGGTCAAAAATTTTGACGTAGAGCAATTCATTGACAGGAAAGAAGCAAGAAAAATGGATCCGTTTACCCAGTACGCCATGGTCGCGGTAGATGAGGCGATGGCAGATGCCGGGTTGAATCTGGATACATTGGATAAAGCCAGGGCCGGAGTAATCTGGGGTTCTGGAATCGGAGGATTGAGAACTTTCCAAGAGGAAGTGACCGAATTTGTCAAAGGCGACGGTACTCCGAGATTCAATCCTTTCTTCATCCCAAAAATGATCGCCGATATTGCGGCGGGATTTATTTCTATCAAATACGGATTTAGAGGCCCCAATTTCGTGACCGTATCTGCCTGTGCTTCTGCTACCAATGCTTTGATTGACGCTTTTAATTACATCCGTTTGGGAAAAGCAGATGTGTTCATCAGCGGTGGTTCCGAAGCTGCTGTTACAGAAGCCGGAATAGGCGGATTTAACGCCATGAAAGCACTCTCTCAACGAAATGACTCTCCTGAGACAGCCTCCAGACCTTTCGATAAAGAAAGAGATGGATTTGTACTTGGGGAAGGTGCGGGAGCATTGATTCTCGAAGAACTGGAGCATGCGAAAGCTCGTGGAGCTAAGATCTACGCCGAGCTCGTCGGTGGAGGAATGACTGCTGATGCCAATCACATCACCGCACCACATCCAGAAGGACTGGGAGCTAGCAGCGTGATGCAGATCGCATTGGAAGATGCCGGACTGAATCCTGAGGACATTGACTACATCAATGTGCATGGAACCTCCACTCCACTCGGTGACGTAAGCGAGACCAAAGCGATCCAAAAGATTTTTGGGGATCATGCCTACAAGCTCAATATCAGCAGTACCAAGTCTATGACCGGTCACTTACTTGGTGCGGCAGGCGCTATTGAGGCCATTGCGTCCATATTGGCTATTCAGAATAGCCTGGTACCTCCTACGATCAATCACTTTACCGATGACGAAGTATTTGATCCAGGATTGAATCTTACCTTTAATAAAGCTCAAGCCAGAGACATTTCTTATGCGCTGAGCAACACCTTTGGATTTGGCGGGCATAACTGTTCGGTCATTTTCAAAAAATACAACTGATTCGAGTGAAACTCCTTTATAAACTAGGAATCCACACTCTTTTCTTTAACTCACAAGACAAAAGGCTTGCATCCTCGATCAAACTGATCATTGGGCGCAAGCCTTTAAACTTATCCCTTTATCGACTGGCTCTCACCCCCGCGAGTCTGGGAGAGGAAAGTGCCAAAGGGTTCCGTATCTCTAATGAGCGACTGGAGTTTCTGGGAGATGCGATTTTAGGTTCGGTGATCGCCGAGCATTTGTTTCAAAAATTCCCCTATCGAGACGAAGGGTTTCTGACCGAAACTCGCTCCAAGCTTGTCAATCGAGAGACGCTCAATGATATCGGCATCAAGATCGGATTAAAAAAGACCCTGGAGCAAGTGTTGGCCTCGCGGCAATTTACCGGTAACAAATCCCTCTATGGGGATATCTTGGAGGCTTTTGTGGGAGCGGTTTACTTAGATCGAGGATATCGATTTACACAGCGGCTGATTCTCAATCGCATCCTAATCCATATGGATCTCGATGGGATGATATCTACCGTAAGCAACTTCAAAAGCAAGATCATAGAATGGTCGCAAAAGGAAAATAAAGAAATTGAGTACAAAGTACTTCAGATCAATGGCAACCAACGCTTCAAGGAATTTGTTGTCGAGTTGCTGATCGAAGGCAATACGGTGTCTCAAGGAAAAGGACCTACTAAGAAAAAAGCCGAACAGGAAGCTTCCAAAAATGCCTGCGAACAGCTGCAAATTCCAATTTAATCACCAATCAAGCTATCCCTTATGGCCAAGCTAAAAATCGCAGGGGCAACTGTCAATCAAACTCCCCTCGACTGGAAAGGTAATTTTTCGAGAATAATCGCCGCCATCTCGGAAGCCAAAAACCAAGGCGCCGATTTGGTTTGCTTCCCCGAGTTGGCCATCACTGGATATGGTTCCGAGGACCTTTTTCTTTCCTATTGGTATCCAAAAAAAGCCCTTGCACAACTTGCAGCTCTCTTGCCCTACTGTGAGGATATAGTCGTAGCCATAGGACTTCCTGTGAGGCTCGAGGACAAAGTCTTCAACACAGTGGCAATCATCGAAAATGCAAAAGTGGCAGGATTTGTCGCCAAGCAATTTTTGGCCATCGACGGGGTTCACTACGAATTTCGATGGTTTACACCCTGGAAAGCTGGAAAAATAATCGACATTGATTTTGAAGGTCAAACCGTACCTTTCGGAGACTTAACTTTTCACCTGAATGGAATTCATTACGGATTTGAAATCTGTGAAGATGCCTGGAGAGGAGATGCAAGACCGGGGTATCGATTAAAGAACCGGAAAGTAGACCTCATTTTTAATCCAAGCGCTTCTCATTTTGCTATGGGCAAAACCCATGAGCGAAAAGAGCTGATTGAGCGAAGTTCAAGTATTTTTGATTGCTTCTACTGCTACGTCAACTTACTTGGAAATGAAGCTGGAAGAATGATCTTCGATGGTGAGATCTTAGTGACTAAGGATGGTAAAACCTTGGCTAGAAATCAGTTATTGTCATTCCAAGATTATCAGGTACTTTCATTTGACTTGGAAAATACCACTCCAGAAGTCGCTGCGATCCTATCCAAAGAATGGGAATTTGTACAGGCATCTGCTTTAGGGCTTTTTGATTATTTGAGAAAAAGCAAAAGCAAAGGATTTGTCCTTTCGCTATCGGGAGGTGCGGATTCTTCTACCATTGCCATCTTGGTCGCAGAGATGGTCCGGCGTGGTATTCAGGAATTGGGTTTGGATACATTTGTCCAGAAATTGGGCATCACTTTTACCCCAAAATCAAACGCCGAAAAGGAATTGGTCGGACTACTGCTAACCACGGCTTACCAAGGCACCCAAAACTCCTCCACGAAAACCTTTGAGTCAGCCAAAAATCTCGCTGAGAGCATCGGCGCCACCTTTTATTCCTGGACCATAGATGACGAAGTCAATTCCTACACCCAAAAAATAGAAACTGCAATCGGTAGAAAACTCACTTGGGACCAGGATGATCTCACGCTTCAAAACATCCAAGCTAGAAGTCGATCCCCGATTATCTGGATGCTGGCAAATCTCAACAATGCACTTTTACTCTCTACCTCCAACCGCAGCGAAGGCGACGTCGGCTACGCGACCATGGATGGGGATACGAGCGGAAGCATTTCTCCTATCGCCGCTGTGGACAAGCATTTTATTCTTAATTGGTTGAAATGGGCAGAACGCGAACTGCAAAGACCAGGCCTTGCTTATGTCAACTCCCTCACTCCTACTGCCGAATTGAGACCTCAGGAGCGAGTTCAGACAGACGAAAAAGATCTCATGCCTTATGCTGTCATCGTCGAAATCGAGCGTTTAGCCATCAGAGACCGACGATCACCGGCAGATATTTACCTGATGCTGAAGGATGAACTTGATCTTTCGGAGCAAGTTTTGAAAGAGTATATCAAGAAATTTTTCAGGCTGTGGTCACGCAATCAATGGAAAAGAGAGCGACTCGCACCATCCTTTCATTTGGATGAATTTAATGTAGATCCAAAAACTTGGTATAGATTCCCGATATTGTCAGGTGGTTTCGTCGAAGAACTGGAGCACCTAGACCAACTTTAATTTAAAAATCTATGATTTCATCTTTTCTTAGCTATGTAGTTTGGGATCCAAATCCTGCCGTTTTCGGCGGTTTTGAGCGTCTGAGATGGTACAGCTTATTATTTGCTTTGGGATTTATCATTTCCCAGCAGTTTATGGTTTACTTTTTCAGAAAAGAAAATCAAAATGTAGCGCTAGTCGATAAGCTGACCATTTACATGGTATTGGCGACCATTATCGGAGCCCGTCTGGGACATGTGCTTTTCTACGAACCTGACAAATACCTCAGCAATCCCCTCGAAATTCTTAAGGTATGGGAGGGTGGTCTTGCCTCTCATGGAGCGGCTATTGCCATTTTGATCGCATTATGGCTTTATGCTAAGCGCACTCCGGGACAAAGCTACCTCTGGGTAGTAGATCGAATCGTCATCGTGACGGCTATGACGGGAGCACTTATTCGAGTCGGTAATCTCATGAATTCGGAGATTGGAGGAAAAGACACACAGACAGATTCAGGATTTGTCTTTGCATACGATGCGGAGCAGATTTTAGAGTCCCTACGTGTACCTTTGATCTCTATCGACGCCTACAAGCCTGAGGATCGAGATGGCGAGCTTCAGGGAAATGGAATCGTCCCGGTAAATTTTGAATTGCTTGTTTCTAAAGGCAATTTCTCCAAAGAAGAGTTAGAGGCTATCCTTGCCAAAGACATCAAATACGCCCTTACCCAGTTTAACTCTTCAAAGGAATACTTAGCCGAACCGATCGAATCACCCTTGGCCATGGAAGTTCAGGAGAGGCCGGGAGATTTTCTTGTGACGGTCAAAACCTTTGGCCGAACCAAATATCCAACTCAGATCTATGAGGCAGTCTCCTATTTTGTTATTTTCTTAGTGTTGCTTGGGATCTGGGCCAAATACAAGGCCCGACTTCCCGAAGGGATACTTTTGGGGATTTTCCTGGTCACCGTATTCGGCATGCGGTTTATTTGGGAGTTTTATAAGGAAGTTCAGGTGGACTTCGAAAGCTCCATGCAATACAATATGGGCCAAATATTAAGCGTCCCCTTGGTTTTGGGTGGCGTAGTCTTGATAGCGATAGCCTTAAGAAAAGGATTGAAGCCAGAGAAAAATTAAGGCACTGGATCATGGCCCTGTCCTCCCCAGGGATGACAGCGGCCGATCCGCTTCAATCCCATCCACCCTCCACGCACTACCCCATGCTTCAAGATTGCCTGTTTCATGTAGTTGCTACACGTAGGAGTATATCTACAGCTTGATGGGAATAGAGGAGAAATAAGATATTGATATACCAAAACTGGAAATATGGCTATCTTTCTCAGTGAAGATTTGAGCATGATAGGGACCTTTGAGGCAAAGATGCAAGACCTAAACCGAATATACGTCAAGAGAATTCCAATCTGGGTAGTTTTTGGTTTTGTTGTTTTTTCTGTGGGGATTTTTGGACTTTTTAACCCTGCCAAAGGTCAGGATACCACCTCACAAGCCATAAGCCCAAAAGCGCCGGAGCGGGTGAAGGTGAACAATATTTTCATCATTGGAAATGAAAAAACACAGAAAAGTATCATTCTGAGAGAGCTGGATTTTACAACGGACTATTACTATGACTGGGCCACTTTTTTAGAAATTCTCAAAGCCGATCAGCAAAAAATATACAACCTCCGTCTGTTCAACGAGGTCTCTATCACACCGCTTTTTACTGAGGAGGATCAAGTCGAAATCCTCATTTCGGTCAAAGAGCGCTGGTATGTGGTGCCCTCGATCATTTTCGAACTCGCAGACAGAAATTTTGCCGAATGGTGGACCAATCAAGGCAGAGACTGGTCCCGGGTCAACTATGGCCTACGTGTCAATCACAACAACGTAGCCGGTAGAAATGAAAAGCTCCGATTTATTGGACAGTTGGGATTTACCAAAAGCCTCGATCTCCTCTACTCCAAGCCCTATATTGACCGCAAGCAAAAGCACGGACTCGCTGCACAGCTCACCTATGCAGATCAGAAAACCCTAGCTCTTCGCTCCAGTGATAACAGGCAAGTGTTTTACACCAATGCCAATGAAGAAGTACTTCGCAAAAACTTCTCTGCTGCTTTGCGCTACACTTACCGAAGGACTTTTTACAATTTCCACCTAGTCACACTTGGCCACTCACGTACCGAAGTCAACCCGGAGGTTTTGGAAGTTAATCCCAACTATTTCCAGCACAACTCCAACCTTTTGGATTATTCGTATCTCCAATATTCCTTCAGACATGACAAGCGGGACAATGTGGCCTATGCTACTGATGGTGAGTTGCTTCAGCTGACTGCTACCAAATATGGACTCTGGCAAGGTCAGGACGTGGACGAGGTAGAAATCAACATCGTAGCCAACAGATATATTCCACTTTCCTCTAAGTTTCACTTTGTCAGCGGATTGACTGGGTCTTGGTTTCTGAGTCCCAATCAACCCTATACTTTGGTCAGGGGAATCGGCTACAGTCCAAACTTTATTCGTGGCTATGAATTTAATGTCATCGAGGGGCAGCAACTCTATGTGCATAAAAACAGCCTGCGGTGGAAATTTGTCGATGTGGCCTATGACATATCCAATTTTATCCCCTTAGACCAGTTTAATACCATTCCATTTAAGCTATATCTCAGTGCGAATTTTGACCATGGCTATGTCAAAGACCGAAACCGAATCCCGGAAAATCTCCGGCTGACTAATCGATATCTGGTAGGATATGGATTGGGAATTGACTTGGTAGGCCTATACGATGCGGTGTTTAGATTTGAATATTCTTTTAATAATATGGGTGAAGGAAACTTCTTTTTTAATATCCGAGCTCCTTTTTAACCAATAGGCTTGACCTAAGTATTTTATTTTTAGTATCTTAATGCACTTTAGTTTTTATTTTTCAGATGAAAGCAGTGCCCTTTTTTCTCGTTTGGATTGGGTTGTTTTTAGAATCAGTTGCCCAATCTACTCTACCGCTCCAAAGTTTTGGAGCCAGAAGCATCGGTATGGGCGGTGTGAAGCACTATGTACTCGACTCCTGGTCGATCTTCAATCAAGTTGGTGCCTTAGACCGAATCGATAGATCTATGGTCAGTGCCAATGTAGATCAGCGATTTGGAATCAAAGAACTAAGCACTTTTGGACTTTCAGGTATTTACAAAACCTCGGTAGGAACAGCCGGGCTTGGTCTGGCTAGATTTGGCAGTGCACTTTTTAATCAGCAGATGCTGGGCCTGGGATTTTCAAATACCCTAGGGATCGTCAGTATCGGAGCAAAAATAGACTGGCACCAAACTCAAATCGAAGGATTTGGGTCAGGTCATGCATGGATGTTCACCTTTGGAGGTGTGGCCGAGTTGAGTCCGGAGCTATATATCGGAGCTCAAGTGACTAATGTAAATCAGGCACGATTTAGCCGATTTTCAGAAAATCGTCTTCCTTCCACTGTCCTACTCGGATTGGCCTATGTGCCTTTGCCTTCTACCAAAATTATCTTGGAAACAGAAAAACCACTGGAAGGGGATCCATTGCTCAGGCTTGGCCTGGAGCATAGTATCAAAAACATGTTTTTTTTGCGAACTGGAGCGGGAACCCACCCAACTCGAATCCATTTTGGAGCAGGACTGCGCAGAGATTGGTTTGGATTTGACTACGCCTTTGGTCAGCAATCTGCCTTGGGACATTCGCATCATTTTAGCCTAATCATACACTTGGATGAGCCATGATCTGTCGGGTGATTATTATTTGGCTTCTGACAGCTGGCACTGCGTTGGGGCAGATCAGCCCAAATAGCGACTTCGACCTGGATGCCTGGATCGAGCGTCTTTTTCCCGTCCAAGACGAGGAACTCGATTACGAAAGCATCTATGAACTCCTCAATCAACTTTACCTAGACCCAATCGATCTAAACCAAGTCAATGCAGAAGCACTGGAATCCCTTCAGATCCTTTCTCCGCTACAGATTCAGTCTTTTTTCAACTATAGAGCCGAAAACGGCACGTTGATTTCAATTTATGAACTTCAGTCTATCCCAAATTTTGATCTGGAGACGATCCGGTTACTGATTCCATTTGTGCGCATCGGCCTACAGAGCCTTTCCTTTCGCACCATACTCCAACAAATTGTAAGTGAAGAAAATGCCTATCTGATCATCAGGCACCGACGCACATGGGAGCAGCGTAGAGGTTACCGTCCTCAAGACCCGAGCAATCCAAGTACCCGATACTTGGGTGATCAAAACGACCTTTTTGTCCGTGGCAGGGTCCACCACGGTAGGGCATTCAGCGTGGGATTTACAGTCGAAAAAGATGCGGGCGAACAGCTGTGGTGGCGAAATCAGCAGGGAAACCGAGGTCCGGATTTCACTTCTTTTCATTTTTATCGGGGAAATACTCCCAAGTGGAAAAGCATCGCTTTGGGGGATTTTCGGGTAGGATTTGGCCAAGGACTTGTTTTTGGAGCAGGCTATTCATTGGGAAAAGGGGCCGAAACCATCACCACCGTTCGTCGCAGCGGCTTTGGTTTGCTTCCCTATACGGCAAGCACTGAGGCGGGATTTTTTCGTGGGGCTGGACTGACCAAAAACATCGGATCTTGGTCTTTTACTGGCTTTGTTTCAAGAGTCCGTCGCGATGGCCGAGTAAATTCCGGACTGGATTCACAGGAAAATTCCGAGGATTTTGCCTCGTCTTTGCCCTTGGCGGGATTTCATCGGACTCCCTCCGAACTTTCCACACGAAGGGCCATCACCGAGTCCAACGCCGGATTCAATACCACCTATCAACTGGAAAATGGAAAGGGGAATTTCGGAATAAATGTCCTTCACACTGCATTTGATGTTCCTCTAATCCGCAGACCCAATATTTACAATAGCTTCGAATTTTCAGGAAAGACCAATTGGATAGGGAGCATATTTGGAAACTATTATTGGAAAAATCTGCTCTTTTTTGGAGAAAGTGCCCGCTCACAAAGCGGAGGACAAGGAACTGTCCTAGGCATGATCACCAGTCTCAATCCCAAAGTTGACCTCTCGCTCCTATGGCGTAATTACGATCGAGACTTTCATAGCTTCTATGGAAATGGCTTTGGGGAAAATACCCGGAGCATCAATGAACGCGGAACCTATCTTGGAATCCAAATCAAGCCCAACAAACAATGGAAGCTAAACGGCTACATCGATGCATTTCGCTTTCCCTGGCTCAAGTTTAGAACTTATGCACCCTCAGATGGCTACGAATGGCTGGCAAGAGTCGCTTATCAGCCTCGAAGAGATCTTTTGATCTATGCGCAGGTTCGTGAGGAGGAGAAAGATCGCAACGTGACCGACTCCGGAGAGCCCACTCTCCCTTTCCTTTTGGCACCAGTTCGCCGACAAAATTTCCTCCTGAATCTCGAAACCAAGTTGAGCAGAAATCTATTTATCCGCTCACGAATCCTAACTAGCCAAGTAAGTATCGAAACAGGTCGATCTCAGGGATATATGATTTTTCAAGATGTAAAATACGACCGAGAAAAATGGCGATTGACGGCGAGAATGGCATTTTTTGATACAGATGATTTCGACAGTCGGATTTATTCATTCGAAAACAATGTGCTATGGACTTTCTCCATTCCGGCATTTTTTGGACAGGGAATGAGATATTACCTCATCGGAGAATACGCGCTGACTAATCGGATAAAAGTATACGCCAGATTTTCGCGAACCAGCTATACAGATCGGAATCGAATCAGTTCTGGTCTTCAGGAAATTCTTGGTTCACGCCAAACCGACTCTGCTGTTTTAGTGAGATATTCTTTTCGTTGATTTTTCCATTAATGGTGCAGCTTTGACCACCCTTTTTGATAATTTGCTCCAAAAGCCAACAAACCGATGAAAAAACATTACGCTATTTGGTCATTTCTATCCCTGATGTTGATTTCGGGATGGAGTTTTGCCCAGGATTTCACCAAAATGAATAAAATGGAGGGCTTTGTGCCTTTCTATCTTGATGAAGAAAAAGGCAAAATCTATCTCGAAATCTCCGCCTTGGACCGGGAGTTTCTGTACGTCAATTCCCTAACTGCTGGAATCGGCTCAAATGATATTGGCCTGGACCGAGGTCAGCTGGGCGATGACCGATTGGTAGAGTTTCGGCGAACTGGCAATAAAATTTTCCTAGTTCATAAGAATGTGGGCTTTCGAGCCTATACCGACAATCCCTACGAGGCAAAATCTATCCAGGATGCATTTGCAGAGTCTGTGCTGTGGGGATTTGAAATCATCAAAACAGAAGGCGAAAAGCATATCGTGGAGGGCACTAACTTTTTTATGCAGGATGCTCATGGCGTCAGCGAAACCTTATCCCGCAGTCGACAAGGAACCTACCGAGTAGATACGAGCAGATCCGGTCTGTACTTCCCAATGACCAAAAATTTCCCTAAAAACACTGAAATCGAGGCCACCATCACCCTGACTGGTACAGGTGCAGGCGGCAATTTGCGGTCGGTCACTCCCACTCCCGAAGCAGTGACGGTCCGAATGAGACACTCCTTTATCGAACTGCCCGATCTGTATTCCATGAGAGAGTTTGATCCGAGAGCAGGTTTTTTCTTTATCAGCTACCAAGATTACACCACCCCAATCGATGAACCTTTGGTGAAGCGCTTCATTTCCAGACATCGTTTGGAGAAAAAAGACCCCTCAGCAGCTGTATCCGAGGTAGTAGAACCGATCGTCTATTACCTCGATCGAGGCACACCTGAGCCAGTGGCCTCTGCGCTCATCGAGGGAGGCAACTGGTGGGCTCAAGCATTTGAGGCGGCCGGTTTCAAAAATGCTTTTCGGGTCGAACTAGCCCCTGAAGGCCTAGATCTACTCGATGTCCGATACAATGTCATCCAATGGGTACACCGCTCTACTCGAGGCTGGTCTTATGGGGCCAGCGTCCGAGATCCACGGACCGGTGAGATCCTCAAAGGTCATGTATCCTTGGGTTCATTGCGCGTGCGTCAGGATTACTTGATTGCTCAGGGACTGTTGCAACCTTTTGAGGAAGGGAAACCAGCTGATCCTCGTATGATGAAACTGGCCTTGACTCGTCTGAAGCAGCTTTCAGCACACGAGATCGGACATACCATTGGTCTGGCCCACAGTTACGCCACATCGGCAAATAATCGGTCATCTGTCATGGACTATCCGCATCCGTTGATTGTAGAAAAACCAGATGGAAGCTTGGACTTCAGCCAAGTATATGATTTGGGAATCGGAGAATGGGACAAATGGGCTATCAAATACGGCTATGGCACTCCTGAACCGGGTCAGTCCGAGGAGGAGTTTTTGGAAAAAACTCTGAGAGATACCTATGAGGCAGGCTATGAATTCATAACGGATTCGGATTCACGAAATCCAAGCGGAGTGCACCCCAGATCCCATCTCTGGGACAATGGTGAATCTGCAAGTGAGGAACTGCTACGTATGCTAAAGCTCAGAGCGAATCGAATGAAAACTTTTGGGCTAAATGCGATCAAAGACGGCGAACCTCAAGCCGTTCTCGAAGAGGTATTTGTGCCGCTCTACCTGATGCACCGATATCAGCTCGAAGCCACCAGTAAACTAATCGGCGGATTGGACTATACCTATAAAATCAAGGGAGACAATCAGCCCAATCAAAAATGGATTCCTGCTGAGGTTCAAAATGGAGCATTAGATGCACTATTGACTACAATTTCCCCGCAAAATCTAGAGGTACCAAAGCACATCCTTGCTCTGATCCCACCAAGACCATACGGATATGGCAGAAATAGAGAAACTTTCCCTTCAAGACTAGGACCTTTATTTGATCCTATTGCTCCTGCGGAAAATGTGGTAGATGCTACATTTAGTTTTCTCTTTGAAAGTGGAAGAGCCAATCGACTATACCTTCAAAACCTCCAAAACAGTTCACTCCCTGGATTAACAGAAGTTATTCGGACGGTATCCAAAGAAGTCTTTAGCAATAACATTCCTGATGGACTACAATCTGAAATCAAGCTAATGACTGAATCCAAACTAGTAGATCAGCTGATCAGCTTGGCCAAGAATCCTAATGCCTCTCAAACAGTAAGAGCGATAGTCCGAAACGAACTCAAAAGACTTACGACAGGATCTTCCTCTGTTTCATTTTTTGAGCATCGAGTTTACTTAGCTGAAAAAGTAAATGCCTTCCTGAATCTTCCGGAGGAGTTAACTCCTCAGGCCGCCCTTTCGATTCCCGATGGTGCGCCAATAGGAATGGAAGAAATGAGTTGTGATTTTGAATTTTAAAAAACTACGAGGGCTACCAAAATAATGATCTTGGTAGCCTTTTTTTATTTCATGGCCATGGGTTTGGCGACTTTGACCAATACTGCATGCTGATTTAAGAGTAGGAAATGGTTTTTAAAATTATCTGCATTTCCCAAAACCAAGAGTTTTCTACCAGAAAGCCCGGCGCTCAAAACCCCAAGTGTGGATCCGATAAGTCCTGCAAAAATGACCGTAAACCCACTAGGATATGGCTGGAGGGCAGACAACAAGATTCCCAAACTCACCCCTGAATAATAGCCAGTGAGGTAATTTTTGGACAAACTATAGTTTCGTTTGATTGAGATTTCTTGGATTTGACTAACAGAAAACCCATTGATCTCCAGCGGATATTGAGGATCTCTCCAAAATTTTTTCGCGGAGGCTTTGACATAAACGGAATCTTGTGTCACGGTCCAAAGCAGACCCTTTAGCTTAAATCCATTGACCATCGTCAGCTGAACTTCAAACGATCGTGGATTGTACATCGTCTCCTGAGCAGTTGCCCGATTCGAGCATATCGCCATCAGCAGGACCAAATTGAGCACTACTTTCAGCATCAATTTTTCCAATTGGGATGAAGCTTTAATTGGCTTCCAAGTTGATAATTCCATAAAATCGGGGTTTTACATGTGAATACTTCGTCATTTCTTGGAGTCTTTGGACATTCAGTTCCATAGCATCTGCTTGCCCATTGATTTGGATTTTCTCCCATTCACCTGATCCAATGAGCGCACCTATGAGCATCCCGCCCGCTATCGGTAGGAAAAAGAAAGGTGCAGCAGCCATGAATGACATCCCTCCTCCAATAGTTGCCAGCAGGCCAGAGGAGCTCCCCCAAAGGGAGCCGACTATAAATCCTGATTTGACCGAGTGATTTACACGGCCTTTTTTCTGCACCTTTATGATCTTGATCGACTGATAGCCAAATGCTTGGACCTTCGAAACAAGATCATTTTCGCTTATATCCACCCAAATGGAATCCTTGGTGGCCTGGTAGATTATTCCCCGATTATGAGAGTTGTCCATCAAGATCAAGTCAGTTTTAAAGGTCAAGGGGTTTTCAAATAATTCTGAATTTTGAGCGGCGACAGTTCCGGCTACGAGGTATGCTTGTACCAATACGAGTAGATAGAATGCATTTTTCATCTGGTTTGGGATTTAGGTGGTTGATGGGTATTGACTTTGGATGGGCTAGTCCAAAAGGATCTTTTATCGAGTTCAGCGAAGGATTTTTGAAATTCAGATTCAGATCCCTGAATTTGATATTTCTTGAATGAGCTATCCGCAATCACTCCACCGACCAAAGCACCGACCCCAACGCCGATCAGGATTTTGGCAATAACTGCTCCTGCATTTCGAGGTGGATCTTCGGTATACTGGTACCGTTCGCCAGGAATGCACACTACAAACAAGCAAAAGTCAGGTGATAGTCGGGTCTTGATGACCGGATCGGGATTTTCGGTAGTTCCAAAACCAACCCCAATGCCAACGCCAAGCCCAATCAAAGCACCGGTGAGCATTCCTTTTTGCCCAGCCCTCATGGGTTGAATTTTAATTCGATCGATTTCAGAAAAATGAAGTCCAGTTAATTTCAACCCTTGAACAGGAACTTTCAAAGTCTTCAGATCAGTCTCGGCAATAAACACTGAATCGCCAGTAACACGCCAAAGAAGGCCTCTGGGAGTTTCCTTCCCGTCTATTTTTTGAATCCAAATTTGATTCCCTTTGGGATTAAACTGCACAGCTTGTGCGTAGGCTCCTCCAGATTGGACATACCCAATCCATAGCGGAAGAGTCAACAGAATGAAAAGTGATGCTTTCATAGGGGGGGATTTTTCAGAAAGCTACACCCCATTTTTTCTTTTGATGTAGGGAAAAGTAAGACCCAAGACAAAGTCTTTATTAAAAAATCCTATTTTTATTAGCCACTTTAATAATATTTGTAAAATTCACTTATTGTCCCCTTTTAATTTTTTCTAAATGGAATCTGACAAAAAAAGATGCTTTGTAGTGATGGGTTTTGGCACCAAAACCGACTATATCAATGGTCGCAAACTGGACTTAAATAAATCCTACAGACTTCTAGTCAAACCGGTAGTAGAGGCTAAAGGACTGCAATGTATCCGTGCAGATGAAATCAAACACTCGGGCTCCATAGATGTACAGATGTATCGGGAGCTTCTCTTGGCCGATCTGGTGATCGCAGACCTCTCCACGCTCAATGCCAATGCCATCTACGAGCTGGGAGTTCGGCATGCCCTACGTCCCTACACTACCATAGTGATATCGGAGGATAAGCTTATGTATCCCTTTGACCTCAATCACATCCTGATCCATAGCTATCAACATTTAGGAGACGCTATCGACTATGAAGAAGTGGAGCGATTCCGTGCTTCTTTGGGTGATGTGATCCAAAAAGTGCTGGATAAAAAAGAAGCTGACAGCCCGGTTTATACGTATTTGAGTTCACTTATTCCGCCAAAACTTCAGGCTGAAATCGAGAAGGCCGTGGAAAACTCTGACTTCAAATCTATTGCTCCTGAACTGGGAAAAGCATTGTCCCGGATCGTAGAGGAGGCCGAAGATGCGATTGAAGTGAAGGATTTTTTGACAGCAAAGGGCCTTTTCAAATCGGCACTCACGATCTCTTCTCAAAAAGACCCCTACCTCATTCAACGGTTAGCCTTTACCACCTACAAAGCCGCCGAGCCTGACCTGGTCACCTCACTCTATGAATCGCTTCGGCTACTCGAATCCATCAACCTAGCCCACTCCAATGATCCGGAGACTGTCTCCTCAGCAGGCGGTATCAAGAAAAAACTCTACGAATGCGGAGAAGGCGCCAATCATCTTGAGGACTCCATCCTCTACTTTCAACGGAGCTACTACCTACTCAACAACCGATACAACGGGATCAATCTCGCATTGACTCTGGTCTATCACGCCACCTCCCCGATGGTACAGACCAATCAAGAACGGATCGCTGACTTGGTCTTTGCGAGAAGGACATGGAAAAGAGTCCTCTACCTCTGCGATCGGGACTGGAAGCTAATCAATGAAAAAGAAAAAAATGATCAAAGCCTCATCCAAGGTAAAAGTAGAGAAGGCCTCGATCTACAAGAATACTATAACACTCAGAAATACTGGATCTTAGTCAATCGAGCCGAAGCATCATTTGGATTGGGAGATTTTGCGACCTATCGATTAAGTCTGGAAGAATCCAAAATGATCCCACATCATCTCTGGCAGGAGGAGAGCTTTACTGAACAAATCGGTAAATTAGAGGCTGAAATGAAAAAAATCGGGCACGTACTCGAGCCCAAATGGGAAATGCCCGAAGAGTTTCCAGATTAACTGTCCCAAACCCTATGTCCAATCCGCTTTTGGCAGACTTTGCCACCCTATTTGCTACCCCGCCTTTTCACCTAATCACACCCGACCATTTCCTGCCTGCGATTCAATCTTCCATTCGACAGGCCAAGGAGGAGATAAATACGATCAAAGCTCAAGCTTTGCCTACTTTCGAAAATACCATCGAAGCGCTGGATCGATCAGGAAAAAAACTAGGTGTGATTTCCGCCATTTTTTTTAACCTAAACTCCGCCGAGACCAACGACCAAATCCAAAAACTTGCCCGCAAGATTTCCCCCCTGCTCACTGAGCATGCCAATGATATCTTGCTCGACCAGGAGCTTTTTCATCGCGTAGCTCAGGTCTTTGAGCAAAAAGAAAATCTAAAGCTCAGTCCCGAACAGCACACACTTCTCGAAAAAACCTACAAATCATTTGTCCGCAACGGGGCCAAACTGAACCCCGAGCAAGCAGCCGAACTTCGAAAAATCGATCAACAACTCGCACAGCTTAGCCTCAAGTTCGGAGAAAATGTACTGGCCGAAACCAACAAGTTTGTTCACTTTGTAGAAAATGAAACTGACCTAGAGGGATTGCCAGAGGGCGCAAAAGAAGCCGCCGCACAAATCGCTGAGGAGAAAGGTCAGCCCGGAAAATGGGCTTTTACACTCGACTATCCCTCTTACATACCGGCTTTGACCTATGCCAAAAACCGGGAACTACGGAAAACACTCTTTCTGGCATTTAATACCAAAGCCAGCAAAGGCGATATGCTGGACAATCAAGAAACTATCAAAAACATCGTCAATCTTAGACATCAGCGTGCTGAGCTACTTGGCTATCCCAGTCACGCGCATTTTGTACTCGAGGAGCGAATGGCTAAAAGTCCTCAGGCCGTGCAGGAATTTTTGCGTTCACTTTTGGAAAAAGCAAGACCTAAGGGAGAAGCGGACGTGCGAGAAGTCGCTGATTTCGCTGAGAAGCTTGATGGTATCGACAGCCTGCAGCGATGGGATTTTGCGTACTATTCCGAACTGCTCAAACGAGAAAAATATGCCCTGGACGACGAGCTGCTCCGGCCTTATTTCCAGCTGGAAAAAGTCATCGAAGGTGTGTTCAAAACGTCAGAAAAACTCTACGGCTTGACATTTTCTCCTAATAGCCAAATCCCGGTCTATCACAAAGATGTAACTGCCTACGAAGTCAAAAACCAAAAAAACGAGCATGTAGCTGTGTTTTATGCAGATTTTTTCCCCAGACCGGGTAAGCGGAACGGGGCTTGGATGACCTCCTACAAAGGCCAATATCGGGAAAATGGGATGGATAGCCGACCACACATCTCGATCGTTTGTAACTTTACCAAACCCACCAAAACCAAGCCCAGTCTTTTGACTTTCCAGGAAGTCACGACACTTTTCCATGAGTTTGGGCATGCACTTCATGGCATGTTAGCTAGTGGTACTTATGAAAGTCTTTCCGGGACTAGTGTGTATTGGGATTTTGTAGAATTACCCTCCCAGATATTTGAAAATTGGTGCTACGAAAAAGAATGTCTCGACTTATTTGCCCGTCATTTCCAAACAGGAGCAACCATTCCGGCTGATCTGATCGAGAAAATCAAAAATGCCGCGAACTTCCAACAAGGCTATCAGACCCTGAGACAAATAAGTTTCGGATTGCTGGACATGGCCTACCATAGCCAAAATCCAAGCCAAATTACAGACCTGTCAGCCTTTGAAAGTCAGATTATGAGTCAAACCGATCTACTTCCCAAAGTATGCGGCACAATGGTAAGTACCAGCTTTTCGCATATTTTCCAAGGGGGCTATTCATCCGGATATTACAGCTATAAGTGGGCCGAGGTTTTGGATGCAGATGCTTTTGAGCTTTTTCAGGAAAAAGGAATTTTTGATCCGGAAACTGCTCAGGCCTTCCAAAACCATATCCTTTCAGCTGGAGGAAGCGAACATCCGCTTGAGCTCTACAAGCGATTTCGAGGAAGGGAGCCAAAGCCGGATGCACTGCTCAAAAGAGCAGGTCTTCTGGCATCTTGAGAATTATAAATTTTTGATCAACCACCTATGAAAAAGACCTTCAACATCCCCTCCTACCTCAAAGCCTTGAGCGTGATGCTGTTTATCATCGTTTTGGTTTTCTTCCTGATCGTAGGAAAAGGATTGTTGATTCCGATTTTCATGGGTGGCTTTTTTGCCATTCTCTTTACCCCGTTAAGTAATTATCTGGAAAAATACCGGATTCCCCGAACGATCTCAGCGGTGATTTCTCTCTTGCTGATGATAGCTTTTGTGGCAGGTTTGATCAGCTTTATCATTGGCAATGTGGTAAGTTTCACTAACGACTTTGAAGACGTCACCGGAAAGCTGACTCAGGTCGCCAATGATTTTGACCAATGGACCTTGGACACCTTCGATGCCAACTTCAATGTATCAGAGCAACTTGATCCCTACCTGCTTTTGGATGTACTGAATAAAAACAGCAAAAGCATTTCCTCATTTGCCCTGGGAGCGATCGGTTCACTTTCGGGCTTGGTTTTGATTCCGGTTTTTATGTTTTTTTTGCTGCTCTATCGGGATCACCTCACTCAGATGATGGTCATGATCTATCGCGATGAAGATCCCATCGCAGTCAAAAACACCATCTCCAGACTGAGAAAAGTAATCCAAAACTACATCGTCGGTGTGGGAAAAGTGATGGTCATATTGGCGGTCTTAAACATCATCGCCTATTCCCTGATCGGTGTCAAGCACGCCGTTTTCTTTGGCGTATTGGGGGCTATTCTAAACATTATCCCGTATGTGGGTCCGCTGATCGGAGTGACTCTGCCGATCATTTATTCCTTTTTGACTATGGATGGAATCATCTATCCTATCTTGATCATTGGATGCTATCAGGTGATTCAGCTTCTGGAGGGCAACATTCTCACGCCAAAGATCGTGGGGGGAAATGTCAATCTCAATGCATTCATGACATTTTTGGGATTACTGGTAGGTGGATCGATATGGGGAATAGCAGGGATGATTTTAGTGATCCCAACTTTGGCGATTTTAAGAGAAATCTTTGACCTAAGCGAGCAAACCAAACCCTTCGCCCATCTGTTGGGAGAAGAGAAAGATGTCAAACCCACAGAAAATTCTAAACCTAGCGATGAACCTTCGTCTGATTAAGTACCTGATTTTATTCACTTTTATCACCCTTATTTCCTGCGATACTTTAGAAGACAAGAAGGGCCGTTTTCTCCTCAAGGGAAATGAAAAAATGGAAGAAAATGACCCCAAATCGGCCATCGATCTTTACAACGAAGCCATAAGTCTGGACTCAACCTATGCCGATGCCTACTTCAACAAGGCAATGGCTCACCTTAGGCTCAACCAATTGGAAGAGGCGATTTTTGATTTTTCAAAAGCGATCCAGTTCCAACCTGACTATCATGAGGCCATGTTCCAAAGAGGCTTGACCTTTTTGGATAATGGTGAATTTTACAAAGCACGGGAAGATGCTGATCGTCTCATAGCAGCCGACGGTGAAAACTGGAAGTCTTATTTCTTAGCAGGATTGACGCAGGAAAAACTGAAAAACTTCGAGGAGGCTTTGGTTCATTTTCAACAAGCAAAAACGCTGAATCCTACGAATTCGGATCTATACGTCAATGAAGCAACTATCCTTTACTACCAAAAAAAATTCCAGGAGGCCTTGTCCCTCCTCCTCGAGGCTGAGCAGATCAATCCCGCCGAGCCTAATCTTCACAATCTGAGATCCATGATTCTTTTCGAAGAAAAAAACTATGAAAAGGCACTTGAATCCGTCGAAAAGGCCATCACCCTAAATAATACACAAGCCTATTTTTACAACAATAAAGGTTTGTATTTACTGTTTCTGGGCAAAATGGATCAAGGTCTGGAGTTGATCAATCAGAGTATCCAGATGAATCCAAAAAACCCTTTTGCACTCAGAAATAAAGGAATCTACTATACGATGATTGGTGACAAAGTTTCCGCATTACAGTATTTGCCCGAACTGGCCAACGATTATCCAGACATGGATTTGGTAGCAGAGTACCTCGAAAAGGCTCAAGCCTTAAAAGACTGAGCGGAGATTACTTCGTTGATTTTCTTATAAAGTTCCGCTGCATCGATTGGTTTGGCTACAAATCCCTCGAAACCACAGGCATCGATCTGTTCCATGATTTCTTGCTTGGCAGCCGCAGTCAGTGCTATTACGGGTACATTTGAAAATTCCTTGATTGCTCGAGTAGCTTCAAAACCATCCATCTCAGGCATCTGAATATCCATCAAAATACAATCGTATCGGGCAGATTTGGCCGCTGAAACCGCCTCAAGTCCGTTGAATGCACGATCAAAAGTATAGCCCCATTTTTTGACGATTTTACCCAATACCAGAGCATTTACATCATTATCCTCTGCCATCAGCAGATGGAGGCCTTTATGATTTTCAATCTTATTTCCTGAATTGAATTGAGATGAAATCGATCCTTGGGCGAGGTCAAATTCAAGTTCAAAGAAAAACCGGCTTCCTTTACCGACTTCAGATTCGAGGGCAATTTTACCGCCCATGAGACCGAGTAGTTTTCGGGTAATTGAAAGTCCTAATCCAGTTCCTCCATATTTGGTCGAAAAGGTTGGTTTTACTTGGTCAAAATCGTTAAAAATTAGCTCTTGATGTTCAGGAGCGATACCGATTCCGGAATCTTTCACCTCAAAATAAACGCGAATTCTATCCACTTCCCTGCTCATCAATTCTACTTTCACATCCACAGTGCCCTCCTTGGTAAACTTGAGCGCATTGGTTATGAGATTATTCAACACTTGGGAAATCCTAGTTTTGTCACCTTTGACCGTGACATCTACCTCAGGAGAAGTATGAAGTTCCAGTTTATTTTTGCTGTCTTTGGCATGAAATGACAATCCCATAATCACCTGTCGAATCAAGTCCCCCAAATGGAAGGGAACATGTTCGATAGTCAGTTTACCAGCTTCTATTTTTTGGAAATCCAGCAGATCATTGATCATAATGATCAGATTATCCACCGCAAAGTTGATGGTATTCAAAGCCGACTTTTGGCCTTCAGTCGGGTTTTCCTGAATCAAAGAATATACTGAGCCAGAGATCGCATTGAGAGGGGTCCGCAGTTCGTGGCTAATCATAGACAAGAAATCCGACTTGATCTGGCTGGCCTTCTCAGCAGCCATTTTGGCTTCGTTGAGGCTATTTTCAAACTCTTTCTGATTAGTGATATCCGTGAGGTATCCATACCAAACCATATCGCCATTGTCCAAACTTTGAGGGCGAGCAGCACCGAGTACCCACCGGTATTCAGAAGTTTTGAGATCAGATTTCACTCGGAACTGGCACTGCCAAGGCTCCATTTTGCGGGCTGAAGCTACCGAGGTCATGACCACATTAGGGAGATCAAGCGGGTGCACTTTGGCTATCGCCTCAGATAAATCCGAAAGATCGGTAACTTTTTCCTGAGTGATACCAAGTACACTCTGTATGCCCTTGGACAAAAAGGAAAATTTCATCTGGCCTTCAGAGTTCAGTACGAGTTGGTATAATCCGCCAGGAACTTGCTCGGTGAGATTAAATAAAAACTGACTACTCTCCTCAATGGTCTTTTCGAGCTTTACTTTTTCTGAATTGTTTTTGAAAGAAAGCGAAATCAGGCTTTTGCCTACTCCTACTTCAATCTTGCGGGATAAAACCTCCAAGTGAAGTTGCTGACCAGACGCAGTTTTAGATAAGGCCTCAAATACTTGAGTCGTTTCAGTGGCCTTCAGAATCCATTCTCTCCAGTACAAAGTAGCCCCAAAATTGTCAATCAACTCATCCAAATGCCTGAGTTGATCCAACTCATCCAGTTCAAATAATCGGATAGCTTCCTTATTACAGGAAAAAACGGCCCCATTTTCACTCACCACGATGACAGCTTCGGGAAGATTTAGCCAAAGTACACGCTGCAATTCAAGTTCGGACTTGAGAACTTTATCCTCTGATTTGATGCTGAGCGTTCCCCAAACCTGATTTTTCACAGAAGGGTTAAATGCCTGAACGATTATGGAAGGCCACTCAGCATGATTCCATTGAAACTTCGCAAAAGGTTGATCACTCAACAAAGGGAGATTTTGTTTCATTCGCGAAACAAACCATGCTTTAAACTGATCAACATTTGGGCTTTTCTCATCTGATGCAAAAAACCAAGATGGGGCATACTCTGATTCCATCACATCCTCATCCAAATGCAGCTTAAACCATCCACTTCGATCTTCAGGTGAAAGTTTTCGCTTTAATTCAAGCAAGAAAAGTTCATCTTCTTTTCCTGCTATCAAAGAGGTCACATCCCTGGCAATCATAAAAAAAGATTCTCCCTGAAACTGAACGGAGATATCAAGAGACTTGACCTCGTTCGATTTTGTTTTTACTCTTAATCGATGCTGAAGTGTTTTTTGCTCAGTTTTGTGGGACCTCCAAACTGTCTGTACAAGTGGCAAATCATCCTCCAGGATGATCGGACATATATTCGTACGAATCAATTCCTCGGGATGGTAACCTAATAACGACTGAACTATCGGATTGACATAGGAAAACTGGTCACTCTGACCTATCGCCATCAACTCCAAACTTGAAGAAAAAAACTGATAAGCTTCTTTTTTACTCGGAAGTCCTATTGACTTGATTTCCTTTCCTTTATAAAATAGAAAGTAATTGGATCCATTGTCTTGTGGGAGCTCAAGCTTGAATGAATATTCCTTTTTGCTATGAGTCAGGACTAGTTCTTCTTTAAAAATATAAGCATTGATATCCAAGCCTAAGCCAACTAGACTACGATCACTAAGCGACTCTCCAATTGTTTCTTCAAAAGACTCATTCCCATAAAAAATAGAATAAGGGTACGTGTCATCAGCCAAAAACACCATCTCTGATGACTCATAAATGATCTTTTTAAATGTACTATTTATCCCTTTGTCCTGCATTTAGGTGCTGAATTGATCCGGTAAGGCTTGAAAATATCCAAACGGGATATTTATACCGTAAACATACAGCAAATTGTATTTCGTAACAAGTTTTTTACTTTTTGAATAAAAAGTTTTTCTAAAAATTATAGTAATAACTGATTTTACCCCACAGACGGGTACGAAATCCTTCTTGGATAAATCCATCTGTACGATAATCAATCCCCCACTCTAATTTTTCCTTCTTACTAAAAAATCTTCCTAAAGAAGCAGCCAAGCGGTTTTCAATTTCAAAATCCCCCCCTTGACGGCTGAAAATGGATTCTCCTGAAGTTAGCAAATAGAATTCTCCGGGATCTACCTCTTCACCTTCCAAGGGAATCTCGACAGAAAGTCTGTATCTGAATCTCAATTCTAGAGGTTGATTACGGGTAAAGGTTTGGTCGGTCCTGAATCGATGATTGATTCTCAACACTCTGGATTTTTGAAGCAAGGCAAACTGCTGAATAATTCGATTCCCGTCTTCATTTTCCTGAAATCGATGAAACAGACCTAAAGCCACACTCATCCCCGGCCTTAAACTTCGATCAAAAAATCCCATGATGTCTGTACGATAGTGAGTGAATTGTGGGTTTTCAAATTCAGAATCTCTATTGTCAAAAACCACGTGTTGATTTTCAACTTTGAAATTCACTTTGTATAACTCATTGACCTTTTTGGTCAGTGAAAGCTCCGGAAATAGGCCTGTGAAAAAGGTGGGTCTATCCTGCGCAAAGACTTGGCTTAGAAGGACTACTCCAATGAAACATAAGAGAATTAACTTTTTCATTAAAAAATCAGATTATCAAGCGAACGCTGCTGAACTTTGATAATAGAAATCAGCTTTCCATTTTCATCAAATAAGCCTTCCCAGAGCAACCAAGCATCATTTTTCCCTTCAAACACGATTTCATATCTGATGGTAATCCCTTCAGTCTCGTTCTCATCAAAAAAGTCTTCCACATCATCTTCTTTTCCTATAAGCTGCCTTTGAATCTTATCCAGTTTAATTTCAGAGAAATTTGACTCAAAGTATTCCTGAATTCCTTTCCAAGCTTGTTCAGGAACTTCTTTTTGGGAAATTTCTATTTCAACATCCATCAAAGCACCTAAGGAATCAAACTTGACACTGTAGAAATAGCCTTTTCGTAAAAACTTTGCTTCAAATGCTTTCCCATTTTGAGAATATTCCAAAAACCATCTGGGACGCTTGATATCCTCAAAAGCATCAAAAAGCCAATCTCGAGAGGATTTTGGGACTTGATTAGCTTTAGCTTTTACCTCGCGCTCTACTTTTTCTTGACTATAGGAAAGGAAAGAAATGCCGAAAAAAATCGTAAATAAGATGAGTTTTAAATCTTTCATACCATAAAAATAAAAAAGCCGCGGTCGAAGTTCGCCGCGGCTCCAATTAATTTGAAATTATTAATTAGCGGCTGCTTTGATCAAATTCAATGCAGAACCTGCCTTAAACCATTCGATCTGTCCTTCATTATAAGTATGATTTACAGCAATGGTATCCTTACTTCCATCTGCATGGTGGAAAACAACCTGTAGCTGCTTACCCGGAGCAAATTCAGTAAGACCAAGGATGTCAATGGTATCATTTTCCTGAATCAAATCGTAATCAGCCGGATTGGCAAAAGTAAGGGCGAGCATTCCTTGTTTCTTCAGGTTGGTCTCATGGATTCGAGCAAAGGATTTTACCAAAATCGCACGAACGCCCAAGAATCGAGGCTCCATAGCGGCATGCTCTCGAGAAGAGCCCTCACCATAGTTTTCGTCTCCTACCACAATTGATCCGATACCGGCGGCTTTGTAATGACGTTGAGTAGCCGGCACCTCACCATATTCACCGGTAAGCTGGTTTTTGACACGGTTGGTGGAGTCGTTGTAGGCATTGACTGCTCCGATGAGCATATTGTTCGAAATATTATCCAAATGACCGCGGTATTTCAACCATGGACCGGCCATGGATATGTGGTCGGTGGTACACTTGCCTTTTGCTTTGATCAGAAGCTTCAGATCTTTCAGGTCGGTACCCTCCCATGCAGGGAAAGAAGCTAAAAGCTGAAGTCGGTCCGACTGAGGATCTACGATTACATCCACTTTGGATCCATCTTCGGCCGGTGCTTGATAGCCAGCATCTTCGACGGCAAAGCCTTTTGTCGGTAACTCCAGACCTTTTGGCTCATCGAGTTTCACTTGCTGTCCTTCATCATTGGTCAAGGTATCAGTGATCGGATTGAAAGTCAAATCTCCCGCAATCGCCAAGGCCGTCACAATCTCCGGTGATGCCACAAATGCGTGGGTATTTGGGTTGCCATCAGCTCGCTTGGCGAAATTTCTGTTGAACGAGGTGATGATGGAGTTTTTCTCTTGTTTTTCAGCTCCATGACGTGCCCACTGTCCGATACATGGACCACATGCATTGGCAAGGACTACCCCACCCATTTGACCAAAAGTATCCAAAAAGCCGTCTCGCTCCACGGTAAATCTAACTTGCTCAGAACCAGGAGTAATGGTGTATTCAGACTTGGCAGTCAGTTTTTTGTCCACGGCCTGCTGAGCCAGAGATGCCGCTCTGGATATATCTTCATAGGAGGAATTGGTACACGATCCGATAAGTCCGACATCAAGCTTGGCTGGCCATCCGTTTTCTTTCACCGCAGCAGCAAACTTAGAAATAGGCCAAGCCAAATCAGGTGTAAAAGGACCATTCACGTGTGGTTCCAGCTCGGAAAGATTGATTTCGATCAACTGATCAAAGTATTGCTCTGGATTGGCATAGACTTCTTCATCACCTGTCAGATGCTCGGCAATACCTTTGGCCATTTCTGCGATATCCGCTCGACCAGTTCCCTGGAGGTAAGCGGCCGATTTTTCATCATAACCAAAGATAGACGTGGTAGCACCGATCTCGGCACCCATATTACAGATCGTGCCTTTGCCGGTAGCAGAGAGTGAACGAGCACCTTCTCCGAAATATTCAACGATAGCACCAGTTCCTCCTTTTACAGTCAGGATACCGGCGACTTTGAGGATAACGTCTTTGGCAGAAGTCCAGCCGGACATTTTTCCGGTCAATTTTACTCCGATCAGTTTTGGAAACTTAAGCTCCCAAGGTAAGCCAGCCATCACATCGCAGGCATCCGCGCCACCGACACCGATAGCAATCATACCCAATCCACCTGCATTTGGCGTGTGAGAGTCAGTACCGATCATCATTCCTCCGGGAAAAGCATAGTTTTCCAAAACCACCTGGTGGATAATTCCAGCTCCTGGTTTCCAGAACCCGATACCATACTTATTGGATACGGATGCCAAAAAGTCATAGACTTCACGGTTTTTTTCTTTTGCCTTGTTGAGGTCTTTTTCAGCTCCTACTTCTGCTTGGATCAAGTGATCGCAGTGTACAGTCGAAGGTACGGCTACTTGGTCACGCCCCGCTTGCATAAACTGCAAAAGAGCCATCTGTGCAGTTGCATCTTGCATGGCTACTCGATCAGGCTGAAAGTCCACGTAAGACTTGCCTCGATCATAGGCCTGACTAGCAGGACCTTCTGTAAGGTGAGCGTAAAGGATTTTTTCAGTCAATGTAAGCGGACGACCTACAGCCTTCCTTGCCGCGGCTACGCGTTGGGGAATTCTGGCATACACCGCCTTGATCATTTCGATATCAAAAGCCATCGTTTGGATATTTATGTGGATAAAAGGTTCGATTTTTTCGAATGCGAATATAGAAAAAAGCCCTCAAAAAGGTAAATTTTGATCCAGTACCAGTGAGAGTTAATCCTTGTTTAGAACCATTCAAAAAATACTCAGAACCAAAGCCAAATCCCTAGAATCAAAAAAGAAAAGCCTCCTACGAAATAGATAATTGTGTAGGGGAAAATCTTTCGGATAGGCACTCCAGTGATCGACAAAAGCGGCAAAGCCCAAAATGGCTGTAATAAATTGGTAATCTGGTCTCCATAGCTGAAAACCATTACCATCTTGCCCAAATCCAGATTCCAGCTTTGAGCAGCAGTCATAAACACCTCACCTTGAATTGCCCATTGACCACCACCCGAGGGAACCAATAGATTAGTAAAAGCTGCCGCAAAAAAAGAAATCAGGGGAAAGGTAGTAGGAGCTGCATACTCCTGAAGAAAAAGTGAAAAATCCCGAATAAGCCCAGTCGAGGACAACAGGCCCAAAATGCCTGCGTAAAAGGGAAACTGTACAAAAATGTCGACTGAGGATTGAAGGCCTCGACTGACAGATAAGATCACTCGGTCACTACTACGGTAAAAGATCAAGACCAACCCAAAAAATAAAAAGATCACCCAATTCAAAGAAAACCGTTGAAGCACAGGACCATTCAAGCCAAAGGTGACCACTGCAAGGGTAATCAAAATCAAACTGCCCGCTAAGGAGCCTAATTTATCTTGATCCCCAGCATCCACAGGCTTGAGAGATACACCCGATAAAGTCCGATCAAAAGATGAGTTAGTCTTAGCCATTAGATAGGCGAACACTAGAAAAACCACGACCAATCCACTGGTAATCCATCCATTAAAAAGAGAAAATAGGGTCGAGTCAACCGCAAGTACCCCGATCTTTTCCAAAAGAAAATGAGATGGATCCGCTACAGACAAAGGAGCCGATCCAGAAAGTCCCCCATGCCAAACAGCCATGCCCAAATATCCTGTGGCAGTCAGCAGACCGGCATTGGATTTACGATTCTTATGGACCAGAGAATCATGAACCAGCTTGGAAAATACCGCCCCTATCATCAATCCAAATCCCCAATTGAAGAGTCCAGAAATCATGCTAAGGCCCGCGACCATCAACACGCCTGAAGGCAGAGTTTTGGGAAATTCGGCGAGAAAAATTAACATCCGATTCAGCGGCCCATAGACGGATAGCGCATACCCCAAACTCAAGATCATCATCATCTGAAGTGTAAATGCCAAAAGCCCAAACATCCCGTTAAACCAAAAATCGAATAATTGGCTAAGCGTAGCCGTGGCCGTAGACTCACCGATTTTGCTCACAAATCCCAAAATAAAGGCAATCAAAGTCAGCAAAATCACCAAGCCAAATGGTGTCGTCAATCCAGCAGAGGAATTTTTAATCTTATTCAAACCCGTTAATTCTTTAAGTTGGTTGTTTTGGCTTATTATTTACTTCCCAATATTGTTATTTAGTAGTATTTCGAATAGCTTCCGAAATGGATTTTGTACCCAATTCTTATTCTCTGGTACTTTTGGTTTCTAGTCTGATCGTATTCGGCTTGTCTGGATACATTGTTTTCAGGATAGATTCTACCTTGAGATGGATTGCTTATGCTATGATTTGCTTTTCCATTTGGGGGTTTTTCTACGGGGTAGAATTGACCGTCAATACCGTAGATCAGATGCTCATCTGGAGTAAAGTCCAATACATCGGTCTGGTTTTGGCCCCACCTTGTTGGCTTATTTTCACCTTGAAATATACCGGATTTGACGATAGGAAAAACATGTGGATCTACCCGGTAGTATTCATTATTCCCTTCATCACTTATCTGATCGTATTGACCAATAGCTGGCATGGATGGCATTATAAAAATACTTGGCTGATTACTGATGGTCCTTTTCCACTTTTGGGGATCGAAAAAGGCCCTTATTACATCATTCAGGTAGTCTTTTCTTACAGTTGCTATGCCCTGGGGACGTGGATTCTCTGGAAGACTTTCAAATCTGCCAACCTGCATTTCAAAACTCTCACCAAGCTTCTTATCGCGGCGGGATTCTTACCCATAGTGGTCAATATCTTGTATCAGCTGGCCTGGGTCAAACCCTTCGAAGGTTTAGATTTTACGCCTTATGCATTTCTTTTTACATACACCCTATTAGGTATCGCGATTATTCGGTTCAATTTTTTGAATATCAAACCCATCGCGAGGGATAAAATACTTGAGGTCATGACCCGAGGAGTTTTGGTTTTTGACCATAGGAATAGATTAATCGACTTCAATCCCATCATCAAAAAATACCTCAACCAATCGAATAAAATCTTCCTCGGACAGGAAGCCGAAGTCATTTTTGAAAATCACCCAAGTTTATTGGAGTTGCTCAATAGCGTGCATTCACCGGAATTGATCCAACGAAACCGTGTCAAAAGCAACGAGCGGGTTCTTGAAGTGGAATTGGTCAGGCTACTCAATGACCGCTCCCTGGTCTCCGGCAGACTAATGCTTTTCGATGACGTGACCAAAGCAGTCGAAATTCAAGAAAAACTAGAAAAACAAGCCAAAGAACTTAAGCAACTTAATGAACTGAAGGACAAATACTTCAGCATCATTTCGCATGACCTTAAGGGGCCTGTTTTTGGCGTAAAGGAATTGATCTACCTGACTAATTCCGGGGTGATATCAGAACAAGAATTTATGGAAATGCTACCTGAAGTTTCCAAAAACATGGAGCATGTGGCCATCCTTCTAGAAAATCTCCTAGCCTGGACCAGCAGTCAGCTAAAGGGAGAATACGTGCAGCTCCAGTCGATTGACCTCCAATCTATAATCAGAAATCAAAAGAGTCTACTCGAGCGAATCGCAAAAGACAAAAACATAGAGATCATCCTGAATGGTGAAAAGGAGATTCAGGTCAAAGCAGATAAAAATATGATGGAGCTCGTATTTAGAAATCTGATTTCAAATGCGATCAAATTTTCCAATCCAGACTCGAAAGTGGAAATAAGCTGCAAACCAGAAAGTGAAAAAATCGAAATAAGCGTCAAAGATCAAGGTATAGGAATCCCCGAAGAAAATCTGGCAAAGCTTAATTCAGGAATTTCATTTTCCACCAGAGGTCAGAGCAACGAAAGCGGAACGGGCCTAGGCATGCTGATGGTAAAAGAGTACATCAAGAAAAACGGAGGCTCTCTCGAAATTAAATCCAAAATCAACGAGGGATCCGAATTCATCGTCACGCTTCCGCTCGATACACCCTCATATTTAGAGACTTAGTAAAAACTCCAAGGTATCCACACCATCGGCATAATCCCATGGACCGGGAGTCTGTGCCTTGCCAAAACTCACGCTTTTCGGGCCCTCACCCTCCTTGCTAACCACACACTGGATCTTGTTTTCGAGCTCGGCAAGTCGATTTTCCAAACTAGCTACATCTTCATAAAGCTCATAAAATAACACACCTATCGGAGACACTAATTCCTGGCTTTGCTTCAAGATCAGGAATCCGTTGTCTAAATGGGGCTCCCTATTGACCAGGTAAATAGACTTATTGTATTCGTAATTATTCAGGTATTTGTGGTGCGCACTTACCCATTGATAGGATTCCAAATTGTCGAGAAGTCGGATCAAAATCTCCTCTGAGGGTACAAATAGCTTGGAGACATTTCTGCATCCAAGTCCGAAATACAAAAAAATATCCAAGCCCAATTTTTCAAGCTGCTCATCAGTTTCTTTGCCATCCAAGATCGCCACTGAAGTTCGATTGGACCGAATGATACTCGGATACTTTCCAAAATAATAATTGAAATACCGAGAGGAATTATCGCTACCGGTGGCGATGTAGGCATCTTTTTCCTTGAGAAAATCCGAAATCAAAATCCTTGACTCAAAAGCCGGTTGGATATCGATCAGTTTTCCGATGAGCCAATTCATAAGAAATGTATCTCCGGAACTGAGCTTGACATGGGCATCATTCCCAGAAATCAGGACACACATCAAATCATGAAATCCCACCCCAGGAATATTTCCCGCCATAAGGACTCCTACTTTTTTCCTAGCCTCTGTTTCAGAAAAATCATAGTTGGAAAGCCACTTTTGGAGGTTTGCCTGCTCAGTCAATACGGCAATTCCATCAATCGCCCGCTCGATAGCTAGTGGGGTAAACCAATTGTTTTGATTTTGAATTCTGCGAAAAAGGGTCTCTCTTTCCTCCTCGCTGAGGTTCAAAATCTGTAATCCAAGCTGCTCAAAAGCATCCCTCCGCTGAGACAATGAAAGTGACTGATCCATATTGCAAAGGTAAAACAATGGCTTAAAGCTTGGAATTAATTTAAATTAATTAGTATGACAACTTTTTTTTGTCAGTAAAGTACGGAGATTGTACTTTTGACTATCAAATCGAACGAACTATGGCAATCATGATTACAGACGAATGCATCAACTGTGGTGCATGCGAACCTGAATGTCCAAATACAGCAATTTACGAAGGCGGAGTCGAGTGGACTTGGAGTGGAGGCACGAGCCTAAAGGAAGTCACGCTCGAAGATGGCAGTGTGGTGGATGGTAGCGCAAAACAAACGCCTGTCTCCGATGAATTTTACTACATCGTCACTGCAAAATGTACCGAGTGCAACGGATTCCATGAGGAGCCTCAGTGTGCGGCTGTGTGTCCGGTAGATTGCTGCGTGGATGATCCCGACCATCGCGAAACTGAGGAAGAACTATTGGCTAAAAAGGCCTTCCTACACGGAGAATAAGAGTGGCGAGAGCCACTTTTATTTTGTTTAATCCATTCAGTTGATTGCTGATTTTTAACTTTTTATCCCAGTTTTTTAATCAAATTTCAAAAAAATTAAATTCTACTTTTGAAAATTACCTTGTAATTGCTTTATCTTAGAATCCGATAAATCATCAACCCAAACCAGAAAGCACCGTGGAAGAGCATCGAGGATACGATAGAGATGAGATATTCTCTAAAAAAGTAAAAGCCGGAAAACGCACTTATTTTTTTGACATTAAGACCACCCGAGGTAATGATTATTACCTGACCATCACCGAAAGCAAGCGTCGCACAAACGGTGATAATTTCAGCTATGAAAAACACAAGATCTTCCTTTATAAAGAAGACTTTTTCAAGTTTGTCCAAGCACTCAATGAGGCCGTGGATCATGTCAAAAACGATTTGATGCCTGATTTCGATTTTCAGCAATTTGAAAATGAAGAACCTGAAAATGAATTGAACGATGAATTGCGATGGGAGTAATCCATAGGTTTCAAAGTAGGTAATATCAACTATATTTAGGGAGGCTTTGGCCTCCCTTTTCATTTTCAGGTTATGCAGCGTTTCTTCATTTACCTTCTTCTGTTTCTGATCACCTTCCTGATTTTTGGTTGGTATTTTTCCAATATCACCTTGTATCTGGTGATCTCATTGATTTTGGCGGCTTTGCTCCGACCTCTCACCAATCGGATCAGTGAAGTTCACGTGCTGGGTCAGCATTTACCGCGATGGTTTGCGATTTTGGTCTCTTTTGGAGCGATTGTTTTCTTATTGTTTTTACTCGGGATGACGTTTATCCCGCTCATCAGTCAGCAGGTTGTGATTTTGAGCAAGTTGGACCTAGAGGGAATTTATTTTCAAATCCAAGAACCTATCTCTCAGCTGGAAAGATTCCTGCTTCGATATCAATTAATCGATCAGAGACCCGGAGAGCTTTTCATTCAGATTCAAAACTCCGCATTGGAGATGATCAAAAAGTTTGACATTGGTGGGTTCATTGGTGGTTTGATTGGGATTACCAGCGGTGTGGTCATTGGCACGATGGCAGTGGCATTCATCAGCTTTTTTCTGTTGCTCGAAAACGGCCTCCTGCGTCGAAACATCCTCAATCTTATACCCAACTCCTACTTTGAACTGTCCGTGGCCACGTTTACCAAGGTGGAAAAACTCTTATCCAACTACCTTTTTGGCCTGCTGATTCAGATTTTGGCAATTTTTTCCATAGCGGGATTGGGTCTTACCCTAGTTCAGGTCGAATATGCTTTGACCATTGCACTGTTTGCCGCGGTAGCCAATCTGATACCCTATGCAGGTCCAATTCTGGGAGCGGTATTTGGAATTATTGTCGGGATTTCTACCGGTACATTCTCCTCAGACCAAGAGTACACGTATTTTCTTTTTAAGATCATGTCGGTATTTGCGGTGGTACAGCTCACAGACAATGTATTGCTCCAGCCTATGATCTTTTCCAAATCCGTAAAAGCTCATCCCCTTGAAATATTTGTTATTATCTTTGCCGGGGCAAAAATCGCCGGAGTAGTAGGGATGATTTTCGCTATTCCTGTGTACACCATTTTCCGGGTATCGGTGATGGAGTTTTACAAGGGATACAAATCTTATCGCATTTTCAAAATTAAAGCATCAAGTTAATGGCATTACAATGTGGCATTGTGGGTCTCCCAAACGTAGGGAAATCCACATTGTTTAACGCGCTTTCCAGCGCCAAAGCCGAAGCGGCAAACTTCCCTTTTTGTACAATTGAACCCAATGTAGGTGTCGTATCAGTTCCGGATAATCGACTACAGATTCTGGAAAGCTTGGTAAATCCCAATCGAGTGGTTCCCACCATCATTGAGTTTGTAGATATCGCAGGCTTGGTAAAAGGTGCCTCCAAAGGAGAAGGTCTCGGCAATAAATTCTTGGCAAACATCCGCGAAGTAGATGCCATCATCCATGTGATTCGTTGCTTTGATGACAGCAATATTGTGCACGTGGCCGGGGGAGTAGATCCGATTTTTGACAAAGAGGTCATCGATACGGAACTTCAGCTAAAGGACTTGGAGTCCGTTGAAAAGAAAATTCAACGCATCGAAAAAATCGCCAAATCCGGTGATGCTAAAGCCAAAAGAGAACTAGAAATTCTCCTTCTGTTTAAAAACGGTCTCACTTCCGGGCTAAATGCCCGTGCGATTGAGGTAGAAAAAGAAGATCTGGAGGCTGTGCGTGACTTGCACCTACTGACGATCAAGCCTGTCTTGTACGTAGCCAATGTCGATGAAGGAAGTATCTTGACGGGAAATAAATACGTTGATCAGCTCAAAGAAAAGGTTAAGGAGGAAAATGCAGAAGTCATCATTCTCTGTGCTGCTATCGAATCCCAAATTGCGGAATTTGAGGATCCTGAAGAAAAGGCGATGTTCCTAGGTGAGTATGGATTGGATGAAAGTGGACTAAACAAACTGATCTCGGGGGCCTATTCATTGCTCAATTTGATCACTTACTTTACAGCTGGAGTGCAAGAAGTGAGGGCATGGACTATCAGAAAAGGGTGGAAAGCTCCCCAAGCTGCGGGCGTGATCCATACTGACTTTGAACGAGGCTTCATCAAAGCCGAAGTCATCAAGCTGACGGATTATCAACAATTCAAAACTGAAGCCGGCTGCCGTGAAAATGGAAAAATTGCCATTGAAGGAAAAGAATATGTCGTTCAAGACGGTGATATTATGCATTTCCGCTTCAATGTTTGAGAAAAATTAATTTTAATTTGTAGCTTTACGTGCTTATTCACCCAAACAAAGCATTTTATTAAACAAATTGTCTCATTTTATTTTTAATCACCGTGAGAGTTAGACTAATATTTTCACTAAAAAACAAAGGCTCTTATCTGCCTTTCCACCACCAGTATCTATTGGCTCAGTTCCTGAAAGGATTGATCGTCAAAGGTGGTAGAGAAGATTTCTACAACTATCAGTACTTCAACTTCTCCGGCCTCAAAGGTCAGACGAAGGTGAGTAGAAGTGGTCTTCACTATTATTCAAGCCTTGTAACTCTTGTACTCTCATCCCACGATGAAGAGTTTATGGATTATTTGTTAGAGCAGGTGTTTGCCACTCCTAAGATTGAATTAGGTAATTTGATTCTTTCTCCCGAGTACACCGAACTTGAAGTAGAACCAACTTTGGAGACTTCTAACAAGTTTGTCTGTATTTC
>VFQM010000648.1_pt1 | contig 36611 bp, 34 predicted proteins | sample 3512391 | NCBI WGS metagenome assembly VFQM01 (sample SAMN10412369, study PRJNA504923) | tailings metagenome | isolation source: Replicate 1 from Balatoc abandoned mine | place: Philippines
CAGCCGGCAGGGTAAGAGTCTCGCTCATACGGATGCCTTTCGAATGCGTGTTTGAAAAGTAGTCACACGGCGCAAACCGCCTCCAGGGATGACCGGAAAGCGCCGAAGGGCGGCCCCTTAGAGAGAGAACGCCCGATTGGCAACCGCTTTAGGGCGGAGAGAGCCGCCGGATGCGGTAGCCCTGCGCCTCCAGCAGAGCGGCAAGCCCCTCGGGCCCGACTAGATGGGCGGTGCCGACTGCGATCAGCGGCCGCGGGTCGTCGGCAAGCACCGGGCCGAGTGCGCGCGCCCAGCGGCGGTTGCGGCCGGTGAGCAATGCCTCGTGCAGGGCAGGGTCGGCCAGGATGCCCTCGCGCGTCGATGCCTCGATCGTCGCCGCATCGCCGGTGAGCCAGGCCCGCTGGAGCCTCTCGGGGTCCTTCCGGGCACGCTCGCTGTCACGCACCACGGCGGCCAGCATGGCGCGCTGCTGCGGCTCCGGCAGGCGATCGAAGATCGAGAGCTGCCCGCGCAGGCCCTCAAGCTCGCGGACCGGGCGCTTGCCTGAAAATTCCTCGATGAGCGCGGAATCCACACCATTGGCCGGCTTGCCGGGCGCATCGATGCGCGCAAGCATCAGCGCCGCAGCCCATGTTTCCTCCACGCTGAAATCGTGGGACTCAAGGTCCCCGCGTTCGAGCAGGTTGGCGAGTTTTGCGCGCAGTTCGGCAGGCACGCGCTCGGCAAGCGGGGGGTTGCCGGGGCTTTGAGCCAGGCTGAAATAGATCGAAGGCCCCTCGTCACGACCCTCGAGTTCGCCGACTTCCACCACGAGCAGATCGGCCTTGCCCGCGACCGCGTCGATCTCGGGCGTGCGCCAGTCGATGCCGTCGGGCAAGGCGTGTATGGTGCCAAGCATCCAGCCTTCCACCACCCCGTCGGCCGAGGCGACCTCGTAGAGCAGGGGGGTGGGTGGGCCACTCTGCGCCGCGCTCTCACCGGGCGCATCGCTGCACCCGGCGAGTGCCAGAACTAGAAGGGGTGCGAGGATCGCCGCGGCGCGCCGCATTGCCCTCATCGCCCCGGTGCGTCCCTGCATCACTTGACCCGCGTGACCTTGATGCCCTTCTTCGCGAGATAATCCTGCACGCTCTTCTCTCCGGCAAGGTGGCCTGCGCCAACCGCGATGAAGACCGAACCCGGCTTGTCGAGGCGCGTATCGATCCATTCGGCCCAGTTGGCATTGCGGTTGTAGAGCAGCGCCTCGGCGACGGCGGGATCGCTCATGCCTTCGTTCATCACCGCGGCGAGCTGTTCGGGATCACCCTTGGCCCATTCGGTGACCATCCGGTCGAGCGTCGGCTTGACCTCCTCGATGCCATTGGCGGCCTCCATCATGAAGGCGATCTGCGCCTGGCGGGTCATGCCGTCAAAGATGCCGAGCTGGAATTCGGCCGTCTCGAGCGCACCTTTCTCGATCTGCGGGACCTTGGACAGCAGCACCTTCTCGACGCCGCTGTTGGGGTCATAACCCTCGAGCGTGAGCGGCAGGATCGACAGGGTCAGGCCGACCAGCCACGGCTTGAGGGGATCGAAGCCGTTCGCCAGCGAATCCGCTGGTGAAGGCACAAGGCCGCGGGCCTTGGCAGCCTCATACTGGGTGCGGGCCTCGGGCGGAGCGGCAGCAAGCTGCTGCGCCTCGATCTTGCCTCCAAGCTTGGCGAGGGCCGCGGCATACTGGGCCTTCTGCTCAGCGCTCAGGAGCGAGCGGAGCGTGGTCCCTGCCTCCAGCGCGCCGCGCTGCTGGGCGAGCTGCTGCATGGCGCTTTCGCTAGCGGGGTCCATCGGGATCTCGGTCACAAGGGTTTGCGAACCTTCGAGTGCCCTGGCGATGGTGGCGTCATACCAGTCCATGCCCTGCGGCAGAACGTGAACCGTGCCGAACAGGTAGATGGTGGTGTCATCGTCGGCGACTTTCCATAGCGCCGGTCCCTTGGGAGCGGAGGCGCCGGCATGAGCGGTATGACCAGCATGGGCGGCGTGGTCCTGCGCCAGCGCCGGATGGGCGGACAGCAGGGCGAAGGGTGCAGCGGTCAGGGCCAGCAGGCGTGCAAGCGTCATGGGTAGTCTCCTCGGGGAAATTCGGGTTGAAGGCGGAGTACGGAACAGACGGATCAGAGGTAGCGCCGGTAAAACCAGACAGCGGACCAGACGGAGGAAACAAAAAGCAGCACCAGCATCGGCTCCTGCGCGGGCAGCCAACCGGCGCGGGTCGCCATCCACCATGCCGGGGTGACCAGCAGATAGGCATGGGCGGCGAACAGCGCGCCGTCGCGATAGGCGTCCGCCTCGTGCTCGTCGATTGTGCGCCACCAGACCAGCGTGAGGGGGAAAACGGCGAGCCACAATGCGATGTAAAGACCGGCGAGGGCGGGAGACACGGGGCCGTTGGACATAAGGCTCTCGAGGCCGCCGTCGGTCATCCCGATAATGAAGCCGAGCGGCAGCCCGATTGCAGCCGTCGCGAGGAGCACGTTACGCGCCGAGCGAACCCGCCGCGACACCGGCTCCGGGACTTCGCGGGGCCAGAACCGCCACATTGCGTAGCCGACCAGTCCGGCAAGCAGGACAATTCCGGCAATGATGCCTGCCTCGGCCAAGCCTGCCTCGCCGCGATCTATGACAGCGCTCGCATAGCCTGCCGCAATGCCTGCAAGGAACACCAGCACCAGGCCGCCGCCCACACCGAGCAGCGCCCTGCGAAGGACGATCGCACCATCCGGCAGGCTACCGGCGGCTTCGTCAAGATCATGATTCGTCATCGAATATCTCCTCGATCTTCATGTCGAACAATCGCGCGATGCGGAAGGCGAGGGGGAGGGAAGGGTCGTGCTTGCCGGTCTCGATGGCATTGACCGCCTGACGCGAGACATCGAGATGCGCGGCGAGTTCGGCCTGGCTCCAATTGCGTTCGGCGCGCAGGACCTTGAGGCGGTTCTTCATTCAAGCCCTCTCAGCCAGCGGACGTGAAAGCCCACATAGAAAGCGCAGATCGTGGCGAAACCGGCGAGATGGGCGGGTATTGCCTGCCGCGAGGGGGTGCCGGAGAAGCCATCATAGAACCCTTGGAGAAATGGAAGGAGAAGGTAGCCGATCACGAGCACCGCAAAGGCGAGCGATGTGCCTGCGTTCCACAGCGTCTCGATATATTCGTCGCGAAACCGGCGGAACAGCATGACGGCGAGGGGCACAACCATCAGGCCGATGGTCAGACCTTTGACGAAATCAGGCAGGCCCATGGCAAAGGCCAGCGCCACGCCAACTGTCGCAGCAGCGCCAAGGTGGGCCTGCGTGAGATAGAGCTTGGTGCGTTTCTCGGCAGTCATAGGTTTTGGCCTTGTGTCAGGTATGCCTGACTTTCTGTCGCGATTCGTCGTTCATGTCAAGCGTACCTGACTTTGTGTCATAGACACATGACTGTGAGTTCTCGCAGATGTGCCGCTTTCCGTAGCGCAGGGCGCCAAGGCCGGCCTATCCCACGCCATGCTGCGCTGCGGCATTGACGCTCGGAGGGTGTTCGGCCATGGCGCCGCCATGAGCGTAGCACCTCTCTTCGTCCCGCCTGCCCGCGATCCCGCGCGCTCGTTTCAGGACATGATCCTGACGCTTCATGACTTCTGGAGCTCGCAAGCGGGCTGCGTCATCCTCCAGCCCTATGACATGCGGATGGGCGCGGGTACGTTCCACACGGCGACCACGCTGCGCGCGCTCGGGCCCGAGCCGTGGAATGCGGCCTTTGTCCAGCCCTGCCGCCGCCCGACGGACGGACGCTATGGCGAGAACCCGAACCGGCTCCAGCACTACTACCAGTATCAGGTGATCCTGAAGCCTTCGCCAGCGGACATCCAGGAGCTCTACCTGAAGAGCCTCGCAGCGATCGGCATCGACCCGCTTGCCCACGATATCCGCTTCGTCGAGGACGACTGGGAAAGCCCGACGCTCGGCGCATGGGGGCTCGGCTGGGAGGTCTGGTGCGACGGGATGGAGGTGACCCAGTTCACCTATTTCCAGCAGATGGGCGGCTTTGATTGCAAGCCGGTCGCGGGTGAGCTCACCTACGGCCTCGAGCGCCTCGCCATGTATATCCAGGGCGTCGACAACGTCTATGACCTCGCCTTCAACTCCGCGGGCGTGACTTACGGCGAAGTGTTCCTCGAGAACGAACGCCAGATGTCGAAATGGAACTTCGAGGTCGCCGACACCGACGCGCTGTTCGACCTGTTCGCCAAGGCCGAGGCAGAGTGCCGCAACGCCCTTTCCGCAGGCGTGCCGATCGCCGCTTATGAACAGGCGGTCGAGGCGAGCCATGTGTTCAACCTGCTTCAGGCGCGCGGCGTGATCTCGGTGCAGGAACGCGCCAGCTACATGGGCCGGGTGCGCGATCTCGCGCGCTCCTCCTGCGAGGCCTATGCCGAGAAAATGACGCCTGAATGGCAGGCCAAGTATCCCGGGTGGAGTCTCGTCTGATGGCCGACTTCCTGCTCGAACTGCGCTGCGAGGAAATCCCCGCCCGGATGCAGCCCAAGGCCAAGGACGATCTGGCGCGGCTGTTTGCCGACATGCTCGCCAAGGCCGGGCTGACCGCAGGCTCGATTGAAACCTTCGCGACACCGCGCCGCCTCGCCCTGATCGCGAGGGACCTGCCGCTTGCGACAGCGGCGGTGAGCGAGGAGACCAAGGGGCCGAAGGTCGGCGCCCCCCCGCAGGCGCTGGAGGGTTTTCTCCGGAAAGTCGGTCTCACGGAAGAGCAACTCACCGAGCGCGATGGCGTCTATTTCGCCGTGGTCGAAAAGCCCGGACGCGAGACCGCCGCTGTGCTGGCCGAGAGCATCCCGGCGGCCATCCGCGCCTTCCCCTGGCCCAAATCGATGCGCTGGGGCGCAGCATCGCTCAGCACCGGATCGCTGCGCTGGGTTCGTCCGCTATCGGGGATCATCGCTCTGCTAGACGGCGAAGTCATTCCTTGCGAGATTGACGGTATCGCGAGCGGGCGGACGACGATGGGGCACCGCTTCCATCACTCCGGGCCGGTCGAGATCGCCGATGCCGGCGCATACATCGAAACCCTGCGCGCGGCCCATGTGATCGTCCACTTCTCGGAACGCTGCAACCTGATCCGCGAAGGCGCCGCCAAGGTCGCCACGGAGGCGGGGTTGACGCTTGTCCCCGACGAGGGCCTGGTGATCGAGAACGCCGGTCTCACCGAATGGCCCGTGCCGCTGCTCGGCCGCTTCGACCAGAGCTTCCTCGACGTTCCGCCCGAAGTGATCCAGCTCACCGCGCGGGTGAACCAGAAGTATTTCGTGTGCGAGGACAGTGCGGGCAAGCTCGCCAATGCTTTCGTCTGCACCGCCAATATCGAGCCCAACGATCCTGCCGTGGTGGTCGACGGCAATCGCAAGGTCCTCGCCGCGCGGCTTTCGGATGCGCGCTTCTTCTGGGAGCAGGACCAGAAGACCCCGCTTGGCGTGCAGACCGAGAAGCTGTCGCGCATCACCTTCCACGAGAAGCTCGGCACCGTTGCCGACAAGGTCGAGCGGGTGGCAAAGCTGGCGCGCTGGCTGTGCGAGGAGGGGATTGTCGCAGGCGATCCCGCGCTGGCCGAACAGGCCGCGCGGCTGTGCAAGGCCGATCTCGTCACCGAGATGGTCGGCGAGTTCCCCGAATTGCAGGGCCTGATGGGTGGTTATTACGCCGCCAGGGAAGGTCTGCCGGACGGGGTCGCCGCAGCGATCCGCGATCACTACAAGCCCGTCGGGCAGGGCGACGACGTACCGACCGCTCCGCTGACGGTGGCGGTGTCGCTGGCGGACAAGCTGGATACGCTCCGGTCGTTCTTCGCGATCGATGAGAAGCCGACCGGATCAAAGGATCCTTTCGCGCTGCGCCGCGCCGCGCTCGGCATCATCCGGCTGGTTACCGAGAACGGCCTGAGGATGGGCATCGCCGAGGGCGAGCTCCTCGACTTCTTCGCCGACCGCCTCAAGGTCCAGCAGCGCGAGGCAGGCATCCGTCACGATTTCATCGACGCGGTCTTCGCGCTCGGCGGGGAGGATGATCTCGTCCGCCTGCTCGCCCGCGTCCATGCACTGCAAGCCTTCGTCACCACCGAGGACGGCGCGAACCTGCTTGCCGGATACAAGCGTGCGGCGAACATCCTCAAGAAGGAGGACTGGCGCGGGGTCGAGGGCGAGATCGCGCGGACCGGCGAGGAAGACCCGCTGGCGTTGGTCGACGATCCCGATCTGGCGCCGGTGATCGCCGCAAAAATGGCCGAGCGGCACGCCGCCGAGACGCAGCTTCCCTACACCCCCGAAGCGGCCGAAAAGGTGCTGATCGACGCGCTTGATGCCGCCGCTCCGCGTGCCGCGCAGGCGGTCGAGGGCGAACAGTTCGCCGAGGCCATGGCTGCGCTCGCCACGTTGCGCGGGCCCATCGACCGGTTCTTTGAAGAGGTGACCGTCAACGACCCCGACGCCCAGAAGCGTGCCTCGCGCCTCGCTCTGCTCGCCCGGTTCCGCGACGCGGTTCATCGCGTGGCCGATTTCAGTCGTATCGAGGGATGATGTCGCCCCTAACCCTTTTGTCCGTCACCTTTGAAAATGGTGCACCAGGTCAATGAATTGAAGGCCACTTAGAAGCTGGCAGGATAGTAACTCCCGTCAACTTCGCAACAGAGCGCAGGAACAGCCATGACATTGAAGACGGTCTATGTATTCGGAGGCAAGGCAGACCACTCCGATCCGCGCCAGAAGGACAAGACCGTCGCGGGAGGCAAGGGCGCCAACCTCGCCGAAATGGCGAGCATCGGCCTGCCCGTTCCCCCGGGCTTCACTATCACCACCGAGGAATGCGTCGCCTATTTGCGCGGCGGAGCGGGTTTCTCCGATGGCCTGCGCGACGCGGTGACGGGCGCGCTCGCCCATGTGGAGGCCACCGTAGGCAAGCGGTTTGGCGATGCGGGTGATCCGCTGCTGGTCTCGGTCCGCTCGGGCGCGCGCGTGTCGATGCCCGGCATGATGGACACGGTGCTGAACCTCGGCCTCAACGATGCGACCGTCGAGGGGCTGGCGGCCTCTTCCGGTGATGCGCGCTTCGCCTGGGATTCCTACCGCCGCTTCATCCAGATGTATTCGGACGTGGTGCTCGGGATCGATCACGGCCTGTTCGAGGAAGCGCTCGAGATCGCCAAGGAAGACAAGGGCTTCTACAACGACACCGAAATGGCGGCTGAAGACTGGCAGGCGCTGGTCGGCGAATACAAGGGGATCGTCGAAACCGAGCTGGGCCGCCCGTTCCCGCAGGATGTGACCAAGCAATTGTGGGGCGCGATCCGCGCGGTGTTCGACAGCTGGGATTCGGACCGCGCCAAGGTCTATCGTCGTTTGAACGACATCCCGGGTGACTGGGGGACAGCGGTCAACGTCCAGGCGATGGTGTTCGGCAACATGGGCGAGACAAGCGCCACCGGGGTCGCCTTCACCCGTGACCCGGCAACCGGAGAGCGCGCCTATTACGGAGAATATCTCATCAACGCGCAGGGCGAGGACGTGGTCGCGGGCATCCGCACCCCGCAATATCTCACCAAGGCAGCGCGCGAGGCCGCCGGGGCCAAGCCGCTCTCGATGGAAGAGGCGCTGCCCGATGCCTATGCCGAGCTCGCCCGGGTGTTCGATCTGCTCGAGCTGCACTACAAGGATATGCAGGACATCGAGTTCACCGTCGAGCGCGGCAAGCTCTGGATGCTCCAGACCCGCTCGGGCAAGCGCACCGCCAAGGCGGCGCTGAAGATGGCGGTGGACATGGTCGCCGAGGGTCTGATCGACGAGCGCGAGGCGGTGCGCCGGGTCGATCCGATGGCACTGGACCAGTTGCTCCACCCGACGCTCGATCCCGATGCCGAGCGCAATGTGCTGACCACGGGCCTGCCGGCCTCGCCGGGCGCGGCTGCGGGCCGGATCGTGCTTGATGCCGACACCGCCGAGCAATGGGCCGGGCGCGGCGAGAAGGTCATTCTGGTGCGGGTCGAAACCAGCCCCGAGGACATTCACGGGATGCACGCGGCGCAGGGCATTCTCACCGCGCGCGGCGGGATGACCAGCCATGCGGCGGTGGTCGCTCGCGGCATGGGTCGGCCTTGCGTCTCGGGTGCGGGCGCTGTCTCGATCGACCGCGCCACGCGCTCGCTGCGGATCGGCACGACCGAGCTGAAGGAAGGCGATGCCATCACGCTCGACGGGGCGACCGGGCAGGTGATGCTCGGCATTGTCCCCACGGTCGAGCCCGAGCTGGCAGGCGATTTCGGGACGCTGATGGTCTGGGCCGACAAGCAGCGGCGCATGAAGGTGCGAACCAATGCCGAGACCCCGGACGATTGCCGCATGGCACGGCAGTTCGGCGCCGAGGGCATCGGGTTGTGCCGCACCGAGCACATGTTCTTCGAGGCCTCGCGCATCAGCGCGGTGCGCCAGATGATCCTTGCCGATGACGAGGCAGGGCGTAGCCGTGCCCTCGACAAGCTGCTCCCCGAACAGCGCGCCGATTTCACCGCAATCTTCGAGGTCATGGCCGGGCTGCCCTGCACGATCCGCCTGCTCGATCCGCCGCTCCACGAATTCCTTCCCCACGCGGACGAGGAATTCGCCGAACTTGCCGATGCCACCGGCCTCGGTGTCGATCATTTGAAGCGCCGTGCGGGCGAACTGCACGAATTCAACCCGATGCTCGGTCATCGCGGGTGCCGTCTGGGGATCACCTTCCCTGAAATCTACGCCATGCAGGCCCGGGCGATCTTCGAGGCGGCCTGTGCGGTCAAGCAGGCCTCGGGCGAGGCTCCGCTGCCGGAAATCATGATTCCGCTGGTTGCAACCAGGCGCGAGCTCGCGATCCTCAAGGCGCTGGTCGACCAGACCGCAGAGGCTGTGTTTGCCGAGGCCAAGACGCGGGTCGATTACCTTGTCGGCACGATGATTGAACTGCCGCGCGCCGCGCTGATGGCGGGCGAGATTGCCGAGGAAGGCGCATTCTTCTCGTTCGGCACCAATGACCTTACCCAGACCACCCTTGGCGTCTCCCGCGATGACGCGGCGCGGTTCCTCTCGGTCTATGTCGAGAAGGGTATCTTCCCGCGCGATCCCTTCGTCAGCCTCGATATCGACGGCGTCGGTCAGCTCGTCGAACTGGCGGCCGAGCGGGGCAGGGCGACCCGGCCCGACATCAAGCTCGGCATTTGCGGCGAGCATGGCGGAGACCCGGCCAGCATCGCCTTCTGCGAGAGCGTCGGTCTCGATTACGTCAGTGCCTCGCCCTACCGCGTGCCGATCGCAAGACTGGCCGCCGCGCAGGCAGCCTTGAAGAAGGCCTAGGTTCCGGCGAGGGAGCGTCGCCCTGTCAGGGTGACGATCTCGAAGGTCTCGGTCGCCTTGCCGTCGGCATCGGCGCGGGCGGCAAAGGCGGCATTGGCCCGGGCAAGAGCGGCCTTACCAAGCGGCGCTGCGGGCGCGGCGAGGGCATTGCCAAGCCCCTGGTCGCGCAAGTCGCTCACAAGACGCGCGAGGGACGGGAATCGCACCCGCAACTCGTGGGTGTCCACCACGGGATCCTTCCAGCCAGCACGCTGGAGCAGGGACGGCGCCGCACGGGCATCGACGAGCGGGTGAATGCGGGCGGCGGGGCGGTCCGGTTCGGCCGCGAGCATGGCGGCGCGTAATAGCGGCAGACTCTGGCCGCCGATGAAGCTGGCGATAACCAGCCCGCCGGGTGTCAGGGCCGCGCGCAAGTGGATCAGGGCCCCGGGTAGGTCGTTGACGGCATCAAGCTGGCCAAAGACACCGATGAAATCGAAAGGCCCGACCGCCAGCGGCTCGGAAGGGTTCGCGGCGGCATCGACGATCACCTCGGTGCCTGTGCCCTCGAGAAAGCTCGCCAGCGCCGCCGTGCTGCCACCGAGAAGCAGGGCCCGTGCAGGCCGATGGCGGACGAAAGCCAGGCGCTCGATCATGTCCTCGGCCATGTCGTCGATGAGGTAGGTCGCCCGGTCTGTGCCGCCGTCCTGCCGCCTGGCCGAGCGCAGGCTGCGAGCCACACGGCGGGTTTCGGAAAAGATGACGGGGACACTGTAACCGCTCATGCTCCGTGCCCTGCCGCGCTTGCCTGCATAGTGCAAGCCGTGCGACACTGCGCTGCGATGGCAGTGGTCGCTCAGCTTGCCCGGCACCTCGCACCCGTGGTGGATTTCGTCTATCCGCCGCGCTGCCCGGCTTGCGGCATCTCCATCGCCCGGCAGGCGGGGCTGTGCACCGATTGCTGGAGCAGCCTCGAGGTGCCGGAGGATGCCGAATTGTATGGGCAGACCGTCGCGGTCCATGCAGCGACCTATTACAACGAGACCTCGCGCAAGCTGGTGCTGGCCTACAAGCACGGCGGCAGGATCGCGCTTTCGAAGCTGCTGGCGCGGCTGATGGCGGCGCGTCTGCCAGTGTGTGCGCCCGGCGAGGCTCCGCCGCTTCTGGTGCCCGTCCCGCTCCATCGCTGGCGCTTGTGGAACCGGGGTTTCAACCAGGCGGCTTTGCTCGTCCGCGATCTTGCGCAGATGGGGAAGGGCGAGGCGGCGGTGGGGGCCCTCGTCAGGCACAGGCGGACGCCGAACCTCGGCCGGCTCGGGCGCGAAGCGCGCGCGCGTGAAGTGGCAGGGGCGATCAGGCTTGGCCGAGGCGAGGCGAACCGGCTTGCCGGGCGCCATATCGTGCTGGTTGACGATGTGCTGACCAGCGGCGCGATCAGTCGGGCCTGCATAGCAGCCCTTGCTGCAGCAAAGCCTGCGTCGATCGCGGTAGTTTGCTTTGCCCGCGTGGAAGAGGATCACAGGGTGGCACAGGGCCGGGAAGCCCGGAAAACATAACGCCCGGGGCCTTTCGACCCCGGGCGCCACGTGACGAAACGGTGCGGATCCACTCTTGCGAGCCGAGGCAGCGACCCCCTAATTTCGCTGCCGTGATCCAGTCCCTATCGTTCAACCGGTCGCGCTGGCACCCCGCTGCCAGTCCTGCGGTCCGGTCACCCCCTGAAGCTGACACCGGGCGGTGCCATTGTTCGGTGGAGAACCCCTTGCGAAGGCTCCGGTGACGTTCTTCCACCGAGTTGCGGAGTGCGGAAGATGAAACCTTCCAGTTTATGATTTTTTGTCACCCCCTGTTGTGTGCGTGCAACAATCATCGCATGAGCGCGCCGTGGGTCAGCATGGAGTGCGTTCGTGACCGAATTCGTCCTTTCCCCGGAAGAGCGCGAGACCGGCGCTTGCTTTGCGCCCAAGTTTGATGAGGCCGGGTTGCTGACCGCTGTGGTCGTGGACGCTGCTCGCGGCGAGGTGCTTGTGGTGGCACACATGAATGCCGAGGCGCTGGAAGCGAGCCTCGCGACGGGCAAAGTGCATTTCTGGTCCCGATCACGCCGATCGCTGTGGTTGAAGGGCGAGACCTCGGGCCATTTCCTTGCGATCGAGGACATCCGCGTGGATTGCGATCAGGATGCCTTGCTTATTCGTGCGACGCCTGCTGGCCCCACCTGCCACACGGGGGCGGCAAGCTGTTTCTACCGCCAGATCGTGATGCGTGACGGGGGGCCGGTGCTGGAGCGCGTGACAGCTTGACGCTCACGTAAACGTAAGGTAGGGCGCGGACATGGCTACCGCACCCGCTCACCCCGCCGCCGATGCTCACAAGGATCTGGCCAACGAGCCGCGCCGCAATGGCGCCCATCTCGACCGGCCGGATGTCCACGAGCGCGAACAGTTCACCATCTCCGATCTCACTTCGGAATTCGGCTGCACCGCCCGTGCGCTGCGGTTCTACGAAGACGAGGGCCTGATCAGCCCTGCTCGCCTTGGCCTGACGCGGGTCTACTCGAAGCGTGACCGCGCCAGACTTGCCTGGATCATGCGTGCCAAGAACGTCGGCTTTTCGCTGACCGAAATCCGCGAGATGATCGACCTCTACGATCTCGATGACGGGCGTGTCGAACAGCGCCGCGTCACTGTCGAGAAATGCCGCGCCCACATTAACAAGCTGAAGGCGCAGCGCGACGATATCGATTCCTCGATCAAGGAACTCACCGATTTCGTCGCCGAGATCGAGAAGCTCGAACTGCGCTGACGCGCCCTTACGTTCACCCCCGCTCCAACCACGCCGCTCACCCAAGGGAACAAGTGATGCCGACCTACACCGCGCCCACCCGCGACACGCGCTTCATCGTCAACGAAGTGCTCGACCTTGCCAGCTACGGCAATCTGCCGGGCTTCGAGAACGCCACGCCCGATATGATCGAGACGGTCATTAACGAAGCCGGCAAGTTCTGCGCCGAGGTGCTTGCGCCGATCAACCAGGCCGGTGACGAGCATGGCTGCACCCGCCACGAGGACGGCAGTGTGACCACCCCTCCGGGGTTCAAGGAAGCCTATCAGGCCTATGTCGAAAGCGGCTGGGGCACGCTTGCCCAGCCCGAGGAGTTCGGCGGGCAGGGCATGCCGCACGTCCTCGGCTTCGTGCTCGAGGAATATACCGGCACCGCCAACCAGGCCTTCGCCATGTATCCGGGCCTCACCGCAGGCGCGATTGCAGCGATCATCGCCAAGGGTTCGGACGAGCAGAAGGCCGCCTATGTGCCCAAGATGATCTCGGGCGAGTGGTCGGGCACCATGAACCTCACCGAGCCCCATTGCGGCACCGATCTCGGCATGATCCGCACCAAGGCCGTGCCCAATGGTGACGGCACCTATGCGATCACCGGCACCAAGATCTTCATCTCGGCCGGCGAGCACGATCTCACCAGCAACATCATCCACCTCGTGCTCGCCAAGACCCCGGGCGCGCCCGACAGCGTCAAGGGCATCTCGCTCTTCATCGTGCCGAAGTTCATCCTCGACGAGAACGGCAACCCGGGCGAGCGCAACGGCGTGACCTGCGGCTCGATCGAGAAGAAGATGGGCATCCACGGCAACGCGACCTGTCTGCTCAATTATGACGGCGCGACGGGATACATGGTCGGCGAGGAGAACAAGGGCCTTGCCGCCATGTTCATCATGATGAACGCCGCGCGCCTCGGGGTCGGCATCCAGGGCTATGCCCAGGCCGAAGTCGCCTATCAGAACGCCGTCACCTATGCGCTCGACCGCCGCCAGGGCCGCGCGCTAACCGGCCCTGCCGATCCTGCGGCCAAGGCTGACCCGATCTTCGTCCACCCTGATGTGCGCCGGATGCTGATGGACGCCAAGGTTTTCACCGAAGCGATGCGGGCGCTGTGCCTGTGGGGCGCGCTCCAGGTCGATCTGAGCCACAAGGCGCAAACTCCCGAGGAGCGCGAGGCGGCCGATCTGCTGATCGGACTGATGACCCCCGTCATCAAGGGCTATGGCACAGACAAGGGCTATGACATCGCGACCAACATGCAGCAGGTCTTCGGCGGCCACGGCTATGTGCGCGAATGGGGGATGGAGCAGTTCGTGCGCGATAGCCGCATCGCGATGATCTACGAAGGCGCCAACGGCGTGCAGGCGATGGACCTGTGCGGCCGCAAGCTCGCTGCGGGCGGCGGCAAGGCGATCCAGGCTTTCTTCGCCATGATCGACGAAGAGATCGCCTCGGCCAAGCAGGTGGAGCAGCTCGCCCCCGTCGCCGAACGGCTCGAGAAGGCACTTGGCGAGCAGAAGGCGGCGACCATGTGGTTCATGCAGCACGCCATGGCGAACCCCAACCACCTCGGCGCGGGCGCGCACCACTACATGCACATCATGGGCATCGTGACGCTCGGCCACTTCTGGCTCAAGATGGCCAAGGTCGCAGTCGCCAAGCTCGCCGATGCGCCCGCCGATGCGGCTTTCTACGAGGCAAAGCTGGTCTCGGCGAATTACTACGCCGAGCGCTTCCTGCCCGATGCGGGCGCATTGCGCCGCAAGCTGGAAGCGGGCAGCGAATACATGATGAAGTTGCCGGCAGAAGCCTTCGCAACGGCAGCCTAAGCCGCGGGGCTTATTGCGCTTTTAAGCCATTTACGGGGCCGCCATGTTGCTGCATGGCGGCCCCGGTGCATTTGAAGGCAGCGGGGAGACTGGCGATGGGGAAGTGGTTTGCACCTTGGGCAGCGTCATGCTGCCTGGCCGTATCGGGGTCGCTCGCCGCTGATGACACGCCAGCCATCGCAGAGGTGGCGCAGACAGGCCATTTCGTGTTCACCGGCTGGGCCGGCCCCGCGCTGCCGGTCTATTATCAATTGCCGGACGCTGTGACGGCCGACACGCCGGTCATCTTCGTGATGCACGGCGTCAACCGCGATGCCGACCGCTACCGCGACGAATGGGCCGCGCTTGCCCGCAAGCACCGCTTCATTGCCGTTGTCCCACAGTTCGCCAATGCCGACTTTCCCGGCTCGCTGGGCTACAACACGGGCTATTTCACCGAGAATGACGGCCGGCCGCGCCCGCGCGAGCGCTGGTCTTTCGCCGCGATCGAGCCGCTGTTCGACGAAGTACGCACCCGGTTCGGCACGCGCGCCGCGCGCTACAGCATCTATGGCCATTCGGCAGGCGCGCAGTTCGTCCACCGCTATGTCCTGTTCATGCCCGAGGCACGGCTCGCGAGAGCTGTCGCCGCCAATGCCGGGTGGTATACCATGCCTGACCGGAGCATCGGGTTTCCCTATGGTCTGGGCGACACGCCGGTCAGCGATCGCGACCTTGCCGCCGCGCTCGGCAAGCCGCTGACGGTGCTGCTCGGCACGGCCGACACCGACCGGGCGGACACCGACCTGCGCAAAACGCCCGAAGCCGACGCGCAGGGACCCCATCGCTATGCGCGGGGCCAGACTTTCTTTGCACGCGGGCAGGCGGCCGCAACCAAAAGCGGCGCGCCTTTCGGGTGGACGCTCGAGCGGGTTCCCGGCATCGCCCACAGCAACGCCGGCATGGCCGAGGCGGCGGCGGCATTGATCGCGGGACGCTAGGCCCTACTTGCCCGCTTCCTCTGCCAGCACATGGAGGTAGTCGACATAGGCCATCGTCGCCTCGTCGAGGCCGAACACCTTCGGATCGCTGCTCTCGATCAGGAACCATTCGTTGGGCGCATGCGCGCCGCCGCCGCGACCGAGCCCGAATTGCGACGCCGGCAGGTTGAGCGGCGGGCCGTTGAAGATCACGCCCGGCCAGCTTCCCGCATTGCGCGGGCGGATGGTGTAGGCGATGCCCTGCCGCTCGAAGAGCTTCTTCTGCGCGCGGACCAGAGCCGAGTTCTCGTCAGTCTCGTTGGGGCCATATCCGCCCGAGACAGTGACCCGCACATCATCGAACCCGCGGCGCGCGAGGTGCGCCTGAAGCTTGCTCACCGCCTCGGCCTTGGTCATGTTCGGAACGAGGCGGAATTCGAGCTTCGCCTCGGCGCGGCCGGGGAGCACGGTCTTGCCGCCTTCGCCGGTATAGCCTGAAACGAGGCCCTGGATATTGACTGTGGGCTGGGAGAAGAACCGCTCGAGACTGGTGACGTAGTCCTCGTCATTGATCCAGCGCCCGACGCCGAGCAATTTCTTCTCGCCTTCCTCCGCACCGGGTTTGACGCTTTCGGCGATCAGCTCCTTCTGACGCACCGTGAGGGGCTGGACGTTCTCGAACCAGCCATCGATCGTCGGGGTGTGGCCGTCATCGGCAACCAGTGTGTCGAGCGCCTTCACAAGCCGCCACGCGGGGCTTTCGATGCGTGCGTGGTTCGAGGAGTGGATGTCGGTCTTGGGATACTTGTCCGAAGTCTCGCCGCCGACCACGAGCTGAAACTCGACTGCCCCCTTGGCCCCGAGCGTGATCCCGGCGCTCCCGTCACGGTTCTGGTTGGCCGCGGGAATGAAGACACCGATCGCCTTGGAGAGCACTGCCTGCACCTCGGGCACGGCAACGACCTGGTCAAAGTGGGTCGAGGCGACCTCCTCCTCGCCCTCGGCCACGAGCACGAGGTTGACGGGAAGCGGACGGCCGCTGGCGCGGATAGCCTTGAGGGCCGCGAGGAAGGCCATCTGCGGCCCCTTCTGGTTCACCACCCCGCGCCCGACGATGCTCGTCCCTTCGCCCGGACGATCGACCAGCGTCGCCTCTAGCGGCGGCGTGTTCCACTCAGCCGGATCGAACTGCTTCACGTCATACATGAAGTAGATGCCGACGGTCGTCTTGGCACCGGCATCGAGCGTGGCAAACACCGCGGGCACGCCGTCAGTGGGAATGACCTTGGCCTGCTGGAACCCGGCATCGAGCGCAAGCTTGCGCATATATTCCGCGCCCTCGGGCGTTCCGCGCTTCTCGGCAGCGATGGTGGGCAGGGCAACCCAGTCCCGCAGCGCCTCGACGGTGGCGTCGTGCTGGGTCTCGACCGCAGCGGCGATCGCATCGCGCTTGGGCGTCTCGGCCGCGACCGGTGCCGTAACCAAGGCAATGGCCGCCGCCATCGTGAGCCCTGCAAGTGCGCGCTTCATGTGATCTCTCCCCTGTCTGTTTCGGAAAGACCTATCAGGCGCACAGGCCCGCGCAACGGCTTTTGCGCCAACCATGAGGTCAGCGGGCCGGAGCGACCTTATTCGACCGGCAGGAAGTCCGGGACCGACAGGTAACGCTCGCCGGTGTCGTAATTGAACCCGAGCACCCGGCTGCCCGTCGGCAGGGAAGGCAGCTTGCTGGCGATGGCGGCCAGAGTGGCACCCGAGGAAATGCCGACCAGCATTCCCTCCTCGCGCGCGGCGCGGCGGGCCATTTCCTTGGCTTCCTCGGCATCGACGGTGATGGCCCCGTCGATCGCAGCCGTGTGGAGATTACCGGGAATGAACCCGGCACCGATGCCCTGGATCGGGTGCGGGCCGGGCTGGCCGCCGTTGATGACGGGCGAGAGCGCCGGCTCGACCCCATAGGCCTTCATCGCGGGCCAGTGCTTCTTCAATTCCTCCGCGCAGCCGGTCAGATGCCCGCCGGTGCCGACGCCGGTGATCATCACGTCGATCGGGCTTTCCGCAAAGTCGGCGAGGATCTCCTGCGCGGTCGTGCGCGCGTGGACGGCCGGGTTCGCGCCATTGTCGAACTGGCTCGGCATCCAGGCCCCCGGGGTCTGCGCGACCAGCTCCATCGCACGCTCGATCGCGCCCTTCATACCGCGTTCGCGCGGTGTAAGATCGAAGCTGGCGCCATAGGCGAGCATCAGGCGCCGCCGCTCTACCGACATCGATTCGGGCATGACCAGCACAAGGCGGTAGCCCTTGACCGCCGCTACCATGGCAAGGCCGATCCCGGTGTTGCCGCTGGTCGGCTCGACAATCGTGCCGCCGGGCTTCAGCGCGCCGCGCGCCTCGGCATCCTCGACCATCGCAAGCGCGATGCGGTCCTTGATCGAGCCGCCGGGGTTGGAACGCTCCGATTTCACCCACACCTCATGGTCGGGGAACATCCGGGCAAGGCGGATGTGAGCGGTGCCGCCGATGGTGGCGAGGATGTTGTCAGCCTTCATGTCGATACCTCTCGTTTGAGCTCATGCGGCTCGAAGCTGCGGGCGCGGCGCAACTCGGGGAAATACCACGCCCAGACCAATGTCACGACTATCGCACCCGCGCCGCCGAATACAACCGCGCCGACAGCCCCGAGCAGGGCGGCGGCAAGGCCCGACTGCATCTCGCCGAGCTCGTTCGAGGCGGAAATCGCAAGGCCCGAGATCGCAGACACGCGCCCGCGCTTGTCGTCGGGGGTGAAGAGCTGGACGAGCGAACTCCGGATGAACACAGAGACCATATCGACGGCCCCCATCGCGGCAAGGATCGCCAGCGACAGGAACAAGTCGCGCGAAAAGGCGAAGGCGACCGTCAGCGCCCCGAAGGCTGCGACGGCCCAGAGCATCTTTACCCCGACCTCGCGCTGGAGCGGACGGAACGACAGCCACAAGGCCACAAGCGCCGCGCCGAGGGCGGGCGCTGCACGCATCAGCCCGAGTCCCTCGGGGCCGACGAAGAGGATGTCACGCGCGAATACCGGAAGCAGCGCGGTCGCGCCCGCGAGCAGGACCGCGAAAAGGTCGAGCGTGATGCAGCCCAGCAGAAAACGCTCACGCCAGACATAGACCAGCCCTTCGGCAATCTGCCTAAGCGGCTTGAGGCGCGGACCTTCATGCTTGGCGCGGATCGGCCGGACCGTCAGGATCATCGCCGTTGCCGCGATGAGCAGACCCGCCGAGATGGCATGTGGCAGCCACTCGGAGCGGGCAAAGATCAGCCCGCCGACAGCGGGGCCGGCGACAGTCGCGCTCTGCCACGCGATCGAGGACAGGGCGATGGCGCGTGGCAGCAGGGCGGGCGGGACAATGTTCGGCGCAATCGCGCTCATCGACGGACCGACGAAGACCCGCGCAGCGCCATGGGCGGCGGACAGGGCGAAAAGGATCGGAAGATTGAGCCCGTCCGCCCAGGTCAGCAGCGCCAGGGCGACAGCAACGCAGCCGTCGATCCCGTTGGCAAAGGCCGCGACATGGCGCCGGTCAAAGCGGTCGGCAGCGAGCCCCGCAACAGGTGTCAGCAGAAACAGCGGCACGAACTGCGCAAGCCCCAGCAATCCGAGCTGGAACGAGGCCTGGGCCACGCTCATCCCGTAATCGTCCCGCGCCACGGCATAGAGCTGGTAGCCCAGCAGGACCACCATCGACATGGTGGCAAACACGCCCATGAAGCGCGCCAGCCAGTAGCGCCGGTAATCGCCGATATGGAGGGGAGACGCGGGATCGGTCACAACTTGGCTCACCTGCGCGCCATGGCAGGTGAAAGCCGCGCTGCCAAGAAGCCGAAACTTGCCGGCCTGTCAGCCCGCCTTTGCCCTCAACGCGGACGGCGCAGGCGCGGGTTGGGCTGGAGTTCGTCGATGATCGCGACGAAATCGTCGAGACGGATGATCCGCTCGAACTGGAACCCGGCACGCTCGTCCCGCGTCCAGATCACGTAGGCCTCGATCCGCCCGACGACGGGCAGGCGAATGATGATCCGGTCGCCGCGCTGGAGCTGGCCCGCGTTGTCGACCATGAAGCCGTGGGCGGAGAGGTTGCAGATATGCAGGTGAAGATCGCCATGCACGAAGTGCTCGACAATCGCCGGGAAATCGACCGGATGCCGCGCCGCGCGGCGCATATCGGTCACACTGAGATTAGCTCCAACAGCCACGGTGCGCGATCCTTCCCTCGGACTGGGGTTATGCGCAGATAATGCCGAGGAAAGGCTGACAATTGGTAAATACGCGTAGTCCCGCGCGGAGGCCGGAGAAGCGCCTCGCGGCCTAGCGGGTGACGAGGGCGTGGCGCTTCTTTCCGAGGCTCAGGCGCAGGGTCTGCCCCTCGCCGGGAACGACAAGCTGCGCCGGGTCGCCGACGGTCTCGCCGTCAAGCTTGACCGCGCCCTCGGCGAGCTTGCGCTTGGCCTCGCCGTTGGAAGCGGTCAGTCCGAGTTCGGTCAGGAGCGCGGCAAGGCGCATGCCTTCGGGGCCGACAGCGATGCTCGGCAAATCCTCGCCCGCACCAGAGCCGGCGAAGGTCTCGCGCGCTGTCGCCTCGGCGCGGATCGCAGCATCCTCGCCGCGCACCAGCTTCGTCACCTCATTGGCAAGGACGATCTTGGCCGCATTGATCTCCGCGCCTTCAAGGGCTTCGAGGCGGCCGATCTCGTCGAGCGGCAGATCAGTGAACAGGCGCAGGAACCGGCCGACATCGGCATCGTCGACATTGCGCCAATATTGCCAGAAGTCGTAGGCGGGCAGCTGGTCCTCGTTCAGCCACACAGCTCCGGCGGCCGTCTTGCCCATCTTGGCGCCGCTGGCGGTGGTCAGAAGCGGGGTGGTGAGGCCGAACAGCTCGGCCCCGTCCATGCGGCGCCCGAGTTCGATCCCGTTGACGATGTTGCCCCACTGGTCGCTGCCGCCCATCTGCAGGCGGACGCCAAGGTTGCGGGACAAGTGCCTGAAATCATATCCCTGGAGGATCATGTAGTTGAATTCGAGGAAGGTTAACGGCTGCTCGCGTTCAAGCCGCAGCTTTACAGAATCGAAGGTCAGCATCCGGTTGACCGTGAAGTGCGTGCCGACTTCCTGGAGTAGCTGGATATAGCCCAACTGCCCCAGCCAGTCGTGATTGTTCACCATCACCGCGTCCGTGGGACCATCCCCGAATTTCAATAGCTTGTCGAATACTGTGAAGATCGACTGGATATTGGCCTCGATCGTCTCGTCGGTGAGCATCTTGCGGCTCTCGTCACGGCCCGAGGGGTCCCCGATGCGAGTGGTGCCGCCGCCCATCAGCACCACGGGCTTGTGGCCCGCCTGCTGGAGGCGGCGCAGCATCATGATCTGCACGAGGCTGCCGATATGGAGCGATGGTGCGGTAGCGTCGAACCCGATATAGCCCGGCACGATCTGCTTTGCGGCAAGGGCATCGAGCCCGGCCGCATCGGTCAGCTGGTGGATGTAGCCACGCTCGTCGAGCAGGCGCAGGAGGGCGGATTCGTAAGTGCTCATGGGGCGCGGCCCTAACAGCGCGCGTCGCCTACGGGAAGTGGCTTGCCGGAGGCGGGGGGAGGCGGCACACAGGCACCATGCACCCGCTGATGCTCCATGTCACCTGCGACCTCGGCCCCGTGCGCGCCGTCACCGCCTCGATTGTTCCGACGCCGCAGGGCTGCGAGGCCGAGTTCCGGCTCGACGGGCCAGTAGAACACGTCGCGCTCCCCCCCGTCGCTACGCAGGCAAGGCGCGACAACCTGTGGCAGACGACCTGCTGCGAGATTTTCTGGCAACCGCTCGGCGAGACGTCCTATCGGGAATTCAACCTCTCGCCTTCGGGGCAATGGGCCGCTTACGACTTCGACTCCTTCCGCGAGGGAATGCGCGACGCGGCGGTCGAGGCCGTGGTCATTGCCTGTTCACAGGATGACGCCGGGATGACCCTCAAGGCGAGCATCGCCGCCGATCTCCCCGGTCCTGCCCAGGTCGCCCTGAACGCGATCGTCGAAAACAAGAACGGATCGAAGCAATATTGGGCGCTCGCCTTCCCGCCCGGCAAGCCCGAGTTCCACTCGGAAGCCAACCGCGCGCTGATAGTCGAGCTTTAACCGGCCCTGACCTTCCGACCGAAGGGCCGGTTGAGCTGCACGATCTTCCAGTTGAGAACGAAGGCGAAGCTTACCCAGATGAAATAGGGTACATTGAGCCAGCCCGCAAAGCTGTCACCCACAAGCCGGGGCAGCACCACCATCAGGCCGACCACCGAGAGCCACAGGAACACGTTCTCGACCAGCGCCCAGTCCGGACGGCGCAGCTTGAAGAACAGCGGCGACCACAGGAAGTGGAGCAAGAAATTGGCGATGAGCAGCGCCCAGACACCGGCGCGCGCCACGGGCGAGGGCGCTTGGGTGAGGCCGATATATAAGCTCCACCCGGCAAGGCCGAGGATCACGGTCCAGGCCGGACCGAAGAGCCAGTCGGGCGGCTGCCACGGCGGCTTACGGAGATCGCGATACCATTGCCCGATCTCGGTCAGCGCCCCGCCGGCGCCGCCAAGGATGATAGCCCATGCGGCGGCGATGAGGGCGTTGGTCCAGTCCATGTCGTGGATATAGGCATCCGCCGCGCAAATGCCATTGCCTTTGCGGCAAGCCTGCTTCAACCCTCCGGGTCATGAAGACTGGTATCGACCGGCTGCTCGCCGACCCCGAACTCCTCAGGCAGCTCAAGGGCAGGCGCGTCGCGCTGGTGGCGCACCCGGCGAGCGTAACGGCCGACCTCACCCACAGCCTCGATGCGCTGATTGCCGCCGGGGTGCCGGTCAACAGCGCCTTTGGCCCCCAGCACGGCCTCAAGGGCGACAAGCAAGACAATATGGTCGAGACCGCGGACGAGATGGATCCGCGCTACGGCATCCCGATCTTCTCGCTCTATGGCGAGGTGCGCCGGCCGACACCGGCGATGATGGACAGCGCCGATGTGTTCCTTTTCGACCTCCAGGACCTCGGCTGCCGGATCTACACCTTCGTCACGACGCTGCTCTATCTGCTCGAGGAAGCAGCCAAGGCCGGCAAGGAAGTCTGGGTGCTTGACCGGCCCAATCCCGCAGGGCGCCCGGTCGAGGGCACGCTGCTGGTGCCGGGTCAGGAAAGCTTCGTCGGCGCCGCCCCGATGCCGATGCGTCACGGGCTGACGATGGGGGAGATGGGCCACTGGTTCATCGAGCATTTCGGCCTCGACGTCGCCTATAAGGTGGTGGCGATGGAGGGCTGGCGTGCCGACGAGGCTGACGGCTTCGGCTGGCCGGCGTCACGCCTGTGGATCAATCCCTCGCCCAATGCCGCCAATCTCAACATGGCGCGATCCTATGCCGGGACAGTGATGCTCGAGGGAACCACCCTGTCCGAAGGACGCGGCACCACGCGCCCGCTCGAGGTGCTTTTCGGCGCTCCCGATGTCGATGCCAGCGGAGTGCTCAAGGTGATGCGCAAGCTCGCGCCCGAGTGGCTGGCGGGCTGTGCGATCCGCGAATGCTGGTTCGAGCCGACCTTCCACAAGCACCATGGCAAGCTCTGCAATGCGCTGATGATCCACGCCGAGGCGGGGTTCTACACCCACGATGCCTTCCGCCCGTGGCGGATGCAGGCGCTCGCCTTCAAGGCGATCCGGATGCTCTATCCCGATTACCCGCTGTGGCGCGATTTCCCCTATGAATACGAGCTCACGCGCCTCGCGATCGATGTCATCAATGGCGGCCCGGGCTTGCGCGAATGGGTCGATGATCCGGCAGCAACCCCGCATGACCTCGACGCCATGACGTCAACCGACGAGGCCGCATGGGTTGCCGCAGTGCGCCCGCACCTGCTTTACTGATTGGCATCACCCCGGCACCATCGCGCCGGCGTATGGATGGCTGAACAAGGCCACCGATGGGAGAGATTACGAATGGCAACCGCAGCTGCGAGCGGCACGGGCGTCCAGTCCGTCAGGCTGACCTTGTGGATTCTGCTCACGGTCTATGTCTTCAATTTCATCGACCGCCAGATCGTCAACATCCTCGCAGAACCGATCGCGCGCGATCTTGATCTGTCCGACACCCAGATCGGCCTGATGACGGGCCTCGCCTTCGCGCTGTTCTACACCGTGCTCGGCATCCCCATCGCCCGCTTTGCCGACCGCCCCACGACGAGCCGCCCGCGCCTGATCGCGGTCGCGCTCGCCCTGTGGTCGGCGATGACGGCGCTGTGCGGGCTGGCGCAGAACTTCTGGCAATTGCTACTCGCCCGGATCGGGGTGGGCGTGGGCGAGGCGGGCTGCACGCCGCCTGCGCATTCGCTGATCAGCGACATCGTTCCGCCCGAAAAGCGCGCATCGGCGCTGGCCTTCTACTCGCTCGGCATCCCGGTCGGATCGCTGCTCGGGATGGTGATCGGCGGGCTGCTCGCCGACTATCTGGGATGGCGCGAGGCCTTCGTGGTGGTGGGGCTTCCCGGCGTCGTGCTGGCGCTGGTGGTATGGTTCGTCCTCAAGGACCCGCGCCGCTCCGACGCCGCGGCGGTGCTGCACGCCAAGAGCCAGCCCGCCGCAATGCCGCTCGGCAAGGCGGTGGCCGAAGTGATGCGCTCGCGCGCCTTCGTGCTGCTGGTGTGCGCGGGGTCGGCGGCGTCGTTCCTGTCTTACGGCAAGACCACCTGGACCACGATCTTCTTCCAGCGTACCCATGAGATGACGCCGGGGCAGGTTGGACTGTGGTTCGGGATCATCGGCGGGGTGGGGGGCATTCTGGGCACATGGCTCGGGGGCTATCTCGCCGACCGCTTCGGGGCGACCAACCGCCGCCATGTCCTGAGCGCACCTGCCATCGGCATGGCGCTCGCGGTGCCGCTCGCGATCGGCGCCTATCAGGCACCAAGCTGGCCGATGGCGCTGGTGCTGCTGTTCATCCCGACGGTGTTCAACTCGTTCTACTACGGCCCGTGCTATTCAGCCGCGCAGGGCCTTGTGCCGATGCGGGCGAGGGCGATTGCTGCAGCGAGCCTGCTGTTCTTCCAGAACCTCATCGGTCTCGGCCTCGGCCCGCTGTTCTTCGGGATGCTCTCGGACTGGCTGCAACCGGCCTACGGTGCGGACTCCGTGCGCTATGTGCTCTACGGCGCGGCGGTGCTGGGGCTGGTGCCGGCGTTCTTCTTCTGGCGGTGCAGCCTGCACCTCGATGCCGAGCTGGACCGGAAGGGCTAGGCCCCGTGCTTGCGGGATAGCTCCCGCATCGCATCGTCCAGTCCCTCGAGTGTCAGCGGATACATCCGGTCGCCGACCAGTTGCTTAATCATCTTGGTCGACTGCGAATAGTTCCACTGCTTCTCGGGCACGGGGTTCAGCCACACCGTCGCAGGGTAGGTATTGGCCACGCGCTGGAGCCACACCGCCCCTGCTTCCTCGTTCATGTGCTCGACCGAGCCGCCCGGATGGGTGATCTCGTAGGGGCTCATCGCGGCATCACCGACGAAGACGATCTTGTAGTCGTGGCCGTATTTGTGGAGCACGTCCCAGGTCTTGGTGCGTTCCTGCCAGCGGCGCTTGTTGTCCTTCCACACGCCTTCGTAGAGGCAGTTGTGGAAGTAGAAGAATTCGAGGTTCTTGAATTCCGCCGTGGCGGCGCTGAACAGCTCCTCGACGAGCTTGATGAAGGGGTCCATCGATCCGCCGACATCGAGGAACAGCAGCAGCTTGACGGCATTGCGCCGCTCGGGCCGCATGCGGATGTCGAGCCAGCCCTGCTTGGCGGTGCCTTCGATGGTGCCGGGAATGTCGAGCTCGTCCGCCGCGCCCTCGCGGGCGAAGCGGCGCAGGCGGCGCAGCGCCATCTTGATGTTGCGGGTGCCGAGTTCCTTGGTGTTGTCGAGGTTCTTGAACTCGCGCTTTTCCCAGACCTTGATCGCGCGGCCGTGCTTGGCCTCGCCGCCGATGCGCACGCCTTCGGGGTTGTAGCCCGAATTGCCGAAGGGCGAGGTGCCCCCGGTGCCGATCCACTTGTTGCCGCCCTGATGGCGTTTTTCCTGTTCTTCCAGACGCTTCTTGAGCGTTTCCATGATCTCGTCCCAATCGCCCAGGGACTTGATCTTCTCCATTTCTTCAGGGGTCAGGAATTTCTCGGCGACGGCCTTCAGCCAGTCCTCGGGAATGTCGACGGGGTTCTGGCCGTAATCGGTCATGATCCCCTTGAACACCTTCTGGAACACCTGGTCGAAGCGGTCGAGCAGGCCCTCGTCCTTCACGAAGGTGGCGCGGGAGAGATAGTAGAACGCTTCGGGGGTCTGCTCGATCACATCCTTGTCGAGCGCCTCCAGCAGGGTGAGGTGCTCCTTGAAGGAGGCGCCGATGCCGGCCGCCCTTAGCTCGTCGACGAAATTGAAGAACATGGAAGGGTGCTTAAACCGCGCCGGTCAGGCTGACCAGCCCCCTTTCTTGGCAGGCAGGCACCACCCCTTAACCCTTCACTTACCATCCCGGGTTAGGCTCGGAGCGTCAGGAAAACAGGGCCGCAACCGCACATGAACAGCCTCGCGATCGATACCGCCAATGCCCACGCTCTCGGAATGATCCCGGAAAGCTGCGGGGCCGTGACTGTCGGCTGCACCGATGTTGCCGGTGTTGTGGAGGCGGTGATCCAGTCCTCCAAGACCCTGCGTTCCGAGCACGAGGCGCTGGCCGAGACCGTGCGGGCGCTCGAGGCCGACCAGACCAAGGTCGCCGAGGCCAGCGACGAGGCGCGCCTGCTGTCCGAACGCGCGATCGAGCGCCTGTCGGAAGGCACCGCGCTGATCCAGTCCTCGCTGGGCCAGATCGCCTCGCTGATCGAACTGGTCGACACCCTCGGTCAGCACGTCACCAGCTTTTCCGCCGCGATGGAGCAGGTCCGCCGCTCCGCGCAGGACATCGGCGAGATCGCCGAGACCACCAATATCCTCGCCCTCAATGCCACCATCGAAGCCATGCGCGCCGGTGATGCCGGTAGGACTTTCGCCGTCGTCGCCTCGGAGGTGAAGAGCCTCGCCAACGACACCCGCAAGGCGACCGAGGAAATCGCCGCGACCATCGATGCCCTCGGCGGCGAGGCGGCGGTGGTGATCGGGCGCATCGAGGCCGGATCCAGGGCGAGCGGCGAGGCCCGCGCCTCGGTCGCCCGGATCGAGAGCACCATCACCAATGTCGGCGCCCTCGTCGAGGAGGTCGACAAGCAGAACGACGTCATCGCCCGCTCGACCGGGACCATCTCGGGCCATGTCGACAAAGTCCAACGCGTTCTGACCAGTTACGACGCTGCATCGCGGAAAAACGAGGATCGCCTACACGGCGCCCATCGCAAGATGGAGGAACTCGAAATCACCGCTTCCGAGATGTTCGACCGCATCGTGCACGCTGGGCTTTCCCCCGAGGACAGCGCGATGGTGGCGCAGGCGCAGGCGATGATGCAGGAGCTTGCCGCCCATACCGAAGCCGCCCTCGCACGCGGCGCGATCACCCAGGCCGCGCTGTTCGACTGCGACTACGAGCCCGTGCCGGGCACCAATCCGCAGCTCTACCGCACCCGCCTGACCGACTGGGCCCATGCCGAATGGCGCCCCTTCCTCGACCGCGCCAAGGCGAGCGATGCGCGCGTGCTGGCCGCTGCCTGCACCGACATGAACGGCTTCCTCCCGACCCACCTCACCGAGCGCAGCCGCACTCCGACGGGCGATCTCAACCACGACACCCAGTTCTGCCGCAACGGGCGCATCATGCTCGAGGCGATCGACCGCAAGGCCAAGGTCTCGCAGGATCCCTACATGATGGCGGTCTACCGGCAGGAGGGTGATGGCGATTCCTACGTCGTGGTCCGCAATGTCTATGTCCCGCTCTATTTCGGCGGGCGGCGCTGGGGCGATTTCGAGCTGGCTTACAGCTTCGATTGAGCCGCCACAGGTGCAATGTTTCACGTAAAACATTGCTCTGGAGCCCCGAAAGCGGGGGTCTGGAGGGGGTCTGGAGGGGGTCTGGAGCGGTCTGGAGGGGGTCTGGACCCCGGCAAGCCCCGCCTATTCCGAGGGGACCGTAAGGGTCGATCCCTTGTTTTCGGCCAGCAGCCCGGCCGAATAGACCGGCCCGACATTGCCCGGCAGCCCGAGCGCCTGTTCTGCCGAGGGCATCCGGTCGAAGGGCGGATAGACCTTCTCGGTCACCCCGTCCGACTGCGTCACCAGAAAGCCCTTTGAGGGCTTCATCAGCGGACCGGCATCATAGCTGCCGACCGACAGGCTGGTGCCGGTATCGCCGAGCGCGATCAGGTAAAAATCCGACTTCCCCTCGCGCCGGTAGATACCGAATTGCGGCTGCGAGGCAGCGTCACGGCACCACAGGGGCTCGTCTGCCGAAGGCTGCTCTGCCTCCTTGTCGCGCGCCACACCGAGCAGCCCGCCGATCATGATCGACCCCATCATGTCGAGCTTGACCAGATTGGCCTTCCTGCCCGGCTTCATCGGCGCGGCGCAGTCCTGGATCTCGGCGAAGGGCGGGGCGGGGCGGGCCGCGGCCGGCAGCGAGAGCCCGGCGACGAATTCGGCGATCCGCTTTTCCAGCGCCGCTGCATCCAGAGTGCGCGAGCTCATCCGCAGCTTCACCAGCCAGCCATCGTGGAGATAGAGCGCCAGCCCGCTTGAAGTCAGATCGCCCCTGGTCGGCGTGACGATCCTGAGACCGCTCTTGTCGCCCGCGCCGCCCGGCGGAGTGAAGCGCGCCACCTTGACGGCGTTGACATCGACCTCCACCAGCATCGGATTGGCGAACATCCCGGCCGCCGCGCGGTCACCCCACACCGCCACCGAGGCGGGCGCGGCGCGGTAGATGAACAGATCGGCCCAGCTTCCCGAGGCGGTGTCGCGGAACGAGACCCCGATATTGTAGCCGTCGGCATCGAACTGCTTGCTGTCGGCGCGCACAAAGCCGGCCAGCGTCGCGGGCAGGGTCAGCCCGCTGCGATCATGGCTCCAAGTCGCCTGAGGCCGGGCAACGGGCGCTGCATCCTGCTCCTGCGCCATAAGCGACTTGGCGGGGCCGAGGCCCAGGCTCGCAGCCAGCACAGCCAGCACGGCGACGCGGTCAATCTTTCGCATATAGTCCCCTCTCCCCTAAGCGCGCCATCATAGGCACAGGCTCCGGTCAGGCAAGGGGGCGGGCGCTATCCGGCCGGAGGTAGCGGCGCTGATCCCGGCCCTTCCTCGAGCACCGTCATGCCGGGCGGCAAGGGCGCCCAGCTCGGCGCGCTCCGGCCCCAGATGATCATGGTGGGCGGGCAGATTTCGGGATCGTCGAGCGTGCCGGCGCGCACCCGCATGGGCTGTTTCGGGCCCACAATCGTGCGGCTGAACATCTGCGCGCCGCACAGCTTGCAGAAGCCGCGCTCGACCGTGTTGCCGCTATCCGCGACGAGGCGCAGCAGCGTCATCTCGCCCGAATAGGTCACGGCCTCTTCGTCGAACAGGACATTGACGGTCGCCATGCCGCTCGCGATGCGCTGGCAATCGCGGCACCAGCAGAAGCGCGCGCCCTGCGGCTCGGCAGCGGCGGTGAAGCGGACCGCTCCGCAGAGGCATCCGCCTTGGTGAGTCACTGCGCGCGGCCCGTCCGGCTCAGGTGGGGTTGCGCCGCGCCATGAACGCAAGGCGTTCGAACAGCATGATGTCCTGTTCGTTCTTCAGCAGCGCCCCGTGCAGCGGCGGGATCGCGCTGGCCGGATTGCTGTTCTGGAGCACATCGAGCGGCATATCCTCGTTGAGCAGCAGCTTGAGCCAGTCGAGCAGTTCGGAGGTCGAGGGCTTCTTCTTGAGGCCCGGCACTTCGCGCAGGTCGTAGAAGATATCCATCGCCTTCTTCACCAGCGTCTTCTGGATGCCGGGGAAGTGGACGTCGATGATGTCCTGCATCGTCTCGCGGTCGGGGAACTTGATGTAGTGGAAGAAGCAGCGGCGCAGGAAGGCGTCGGGCAGCTCCTTCTCGTTGTTCGAGGTGATGACGACGATCGGGCGTTCCTTGGCCGTGATGCGCTCCTGCGTCTCGTAGACGTCGAAGCTCATGCGATCGAGTTCCTGCAGCAGGTCGTTCGGGAACTCGATGTCGGCCTTGTCGATCTCGTCGATCAGGAGGACGGGAAGCTGGGGCGAAGTGAAGGCCTCCCACAGCTTGCCCTTCTTGATGTAGTTGCGGATATCGTGGACGCGCTCCTCGCCGAGCTGCCCGTCGCGCAGACGCGCCACGGCGTCGTATTCGTAAAGGCCCTGCTGCGCCTTGGTGGTGGACTTGATGTTCCACTCGATCAGCGGGGCATTCAATGCCTTGGCGATTTCATGGGCCAGCACGGTCTTGCCGGTGCCGGGCTCGCCCTTGACCAGCAGCGGGCGGCGCAGGGTGACAGCGGCATTGACCGCGACCTTGAGGTCCTCGGTCGCGATATAGGATTTGGTGCCTTCGAAACGCTGCTGCTGGTCGGCCATTCGGGTTTTCCTGTGAGACTGAATTTTGTGCCGCCAGCGATAAGCGGCACGCTGGCGCCGCGCAAGAGGCTGGGGGCTGGCGGTTTAGCGAGGCTCCGGCCTCGCACTCTTGCGCCGCATGGTGGACAAGGGCCCGCGCCGGCGGCACAGACGCGCTATGGGGCTGGATTTCCTTCGCAAGGCAGAGTGGCTCGGCGCAGAGCGGGCGCGCGGTTACCTGATGTTGCTCGCGCTTGTCCAGGTCGCGACGATCCTTGTCCTGCTGGCAAGCGCGCAGGACGGCGTCGATCTCAACGGCTTTCTGATCGGCACCGATTTCATCAGCTTCTGGACATCGGGCCGGATGCTGGCGGCGGGCGCGAATGTCTATGACAGCCTCGCCCATGTCGCCGCCCAGCGCGAGTTCTTTGCGCGGGAGGGCGAATATACTGCCTTCTACTACCCGCCGGGCTTTCTGCCGTTTGTTTGGCCGCTGGGGCTGATGCCTTATTTCCCCGCGCTGGCGGCATGGCTGGCGCTGACCGGCGCGGCGTGGCTGGCGGCGGTGCGGGGCTGGTTCGCCGCGCTCGGGCTCAAGGGTCCGGGAGTGGTGCTGGCCCTCGCCTTTCCGCCGGCGGTCATCACCCTGACCCACGGGCAGACCTCGTTCCTGCTCGGGGCGCTGCTGGGTGGCGGGCTGCTGCTGGTGGACAGACGGCCATGGCTTGCGGGCGTGCTGATCGGGCTTGCGACGGTCAAGCCGCAGCTCGGCCTGCTGGTGCCGGTCGCGCTGCTGGCGAGCGGGCAATGGCGCACCGTCGCCGGCGCGGGCCTCGCCGCGACTGCTCTGGCGGGGCTGGCGGCAATCCTGTTCGGCCCGCGGATGTGGAGCGACTGGCTGGCGATCACCCGCACGGCCGGAAGCGCGGCCGACAGCGGCACGATCGGCTTCGCCAAGATGGTCAGCGTCTTTGCCGGGCTGCGCCTGATCGGCATTGCGAGCGAGGTGGCGCTGGCTTTGCAGGTCGCCGTCACGCTCGCGGTGGCTGCGGGGATTGCTGTTGCGGGCTGGCGGCGCGCCTTCACCCCCGGCCTCGGCGCGCTGGTGCTGGCCGGAGCACCGCTCGCCACGCCCTTCGTGCTCGATTACGACCTGGTGCTGACCGCGTTCCCGCTCGCATGGCTGTTCGCCCGTGCACGCGACGAAGGCTTTGCCGGGTGGGAGAGGGTCACCATTGCCGCAGCCTTTGCAGGCGCAGCCTTTGCCCGTCCGCTGGCGGTCAATGCAGGCGTGCCGATCATGCCGCTGGTCATCGGCGCGCTGTTCGTGCTGGTGTGGCGACGGGTCAGGACTGAACCCGCGCGCTGAATCACGCGTCGATCAGATCGCGGTCCACATCGCTGGCGCGGTTCTGGATGAAGTTGAAGCGGTGTTCCGGGTTGCGGCCCATCAGCTCGTCGACCAGACGGGCGACGCCCGCGCGGTCCTCGAATTCCTGCGGCAGGGTGATGCGGATCAGCCCGCGCGTTTCGGGCGCCATGGTGGTCTCGCGCAATTGCTGCGGGTTCATCTCGCCCAGACCCTTGAAGCGGCTGACCTCGACCTTCTTGCCCTTGAAGACCGTGGCCTCCAGTTCGGCGCGGTGCGCGTCGTCGCGGGCGTAGCGGCTCTCCTTGCCGGCGGTGAGCCGGTAGAGCGGGGGCTGGGCGAGGAACAGGTGACCGCGCCGCACGATGTCGGGCATTTCCTGGAAGAAGAAGGTCATCAGCAGAGTGGCGATGTGCGCGCCGTCCACGTCCGCGTCGGTCATGATGATGATGCGGTCATAGCGCAGGTTGTCGGCGTTGCAGTCCTTGCGGGTGCCGCAGCCCAGCGCGAGCGTGAGGTCGGCGATTTCGGAATTGGCGCGGATCTTGTCGGCGGTGGCCGAGGCGACGTTCAGGATCTTGCCGCGGATCGGCAGGATCGCCTGCGATTTGCGGTCGCGCGCCTGCTTGGCGCTGCCGCCCGCAGAATCGCCCTCGACGATGAACAGCTCGGTCTCGCGCCCGCCTTCGCCCGAGCAATCGGTGAGCTTGCCGGGCAGGCGCAGCTTCTTGGCGTTGGTGGCGCTCTTGCGCTTGATCTCGCGTTCCTGCTTGCGCTTGAGGCGCTCGTCCATGCGCTCCATCACCTCGCCGAGCAGCGCCTTGCCGCGCTCCATGTTGTCGGCGAGGAAGTGGTCGAAATGGTCGCGCACCGCGTTCTCGACGAGGCGCGCGGCCTCGGGCGAGGTGAGGCGGTCCTTGGTCTGCGACTGGAACTGCGGATCGCGGATGAAGACCGAGAGCATCACCTCGGCCCCGGTCATCACGTCGTCGGCGGTGATGTCCTTGGCCTTCTTCGCGCCGACCAGCTCGCCGAAGGCCCGCAAGGCGCGGGTGAGCGCGGTGCGCAAGCCCTGTTCGTGGGTGCCGCCATCGGGGGTGGGCACGGTGTTGCAATACCAGCTTGTCGAGCCGTCGGAATAGAGCGGCCAGGCGATCGCCCATTCGACCCGCCCCTGTCCCACGCCGTCGATCACGGGGAAGTCCTGCGATCCGGCAAAGGGCTGCGCGGTCACGCATTCGCGGGTGCCGATCTGTTCGGCGAGGTGATCGGCGAGCCCGCCCGGGAACTTGAACACCGCCTCGGCCGGCACCTCCTCGGAGGCGAGCGAGGGAGCGCATTTCCAGCGGATCTCGACGCCGGCGAAGAGGTAGGCCTTGGACCGCGCCAGCTTGAACAGGCGCTTGGGGTTGAAGCTGCGCTCGCCGAAGATTTCGGGATCGGGCACGAAGCTCACCGTCGTGCCGCGCCGGTTGGGCGTGGGGCCGAGGTTCTGGATCGGGCCTTGCGTGACGCCGGCCGAGAACTCCTGCGCGTAAAGCTGCTTGTCGCGCGCCACCTCGACCCGGGTATGGACCGAGAGCGCGTTGACCACGCTGATGCCGACCCCGTGCAAGCCGCCGCTGGTGGCATAGGCTTTCCCCGAGAACTTGCCGCCCGAGTGCAGGGTCGAGAGGATCACCTCGAGGGTCGATTTGCCCGGGAACTTGGGGTGCTCGTCAACCGGAATGCCGCGCCCGTTATCCGCGATGGAGAGGCGGTTGCCCTCGTCCAGACGCATCTCGATCCGGGTGGCATGGCCCGCCACCGCCTCGTCCATCGCATTGTCGAGCACTTCGGCGGCAAGATGGTGATAGGCGCGGTCGTCGGTGCCGCCGATATACATCCCCGGACGGCGCCGCACCGGCTCCAGCCCCTCGAGCACCTCGATCGCAGAGGCATTGTAATCGCCGCTGGAGGTGGGGGTGTTGGCGAAGAGATCGTCGGGGGTCGGCTCTGACATGGGCCGGGATATAGGACCGCGCGCGGCGGGCTCACAAGCCACCCCCGGCGCTTTTACGCATTTATGCCGGGGGCACGGGGCCCGCTACTTGCCGAAGCCCGCCGGCGCGGGATCGACCGGGACAACCTCGCCGCCCCTGATCTCGCGCACTTCCAGCGCCCGCTCGACCACGCCGCTGCGGCCAAAGCGGAACGCGCCGTCGACCCCGAGGAAGCCGCCGCGGTCGTAAAGCTCGTTCTTGGGGAAGGGCGTTCCCACCTTCCAGTCGCGCGCGATCCGCAGCGTCAGCAGCACCGCATCATAGCCAAGCGTCGCCAGACGGTAGGGCTGGCCGCCGAAGCGCGCCGCGTAGCTGTCGGCAAAGCGGGCATAGCGCTGGTCGGACACGGCGGCGAACAGCGCGCCTTCAAGGCCCTTGGCCCGGGTGATCGCCGCCTCGCCGCTCCACAACTCGGTGCCGAGGATGCGGCTGCGGTTGCGGGTCGACTTGTTGAGCTCGGCCCCGGCATCGACTCCCATGCGCGCACTGTCGGCGACCAGCACGGTGTCAAAGCCGCCCGCCGCCCGCAGGCGCGAGGCAGCGCTGACGACCGAGGTATTGCCGCGGGCATAGCTTTCCTTGCGGACCAGCGAGCCGCCATAGTCGCGCAGGGAATTTTCGAGGGCCGAGACCGCGCGCGTGCCGTAATCCCCCTCGGGCGCGAGAACGGCGAACTTGGCCGCGCCCTTGCTGCGAGCATAGGCGACCGAGCGCCGGATCGATTGTTCGGGCAGGTGGCCGATCACGAAGACATCGGCGCTGGCAACGCCGGGGTCATTGGCGAAGGCGATCACCGGAACGCCGGCCGGACGCGCCGCGGCCTGCACCGCGGGCACGGCATCGGCGGTGAGCGGGCCGAGGATCAGGCGGTTGCCGTCGGCAATCGCCTTTTGCGCCGCGGTGCCGATCCCGGCGGAGGTGTCATAGGTGGTGATGCGAAGGCTGTCGGCGCCGGTATCGAGCAGCGCCATGGTCGTTGCATTGGCGATCGACTGGCCGACCGCGGCCGTATCGCCCGACAGCGGCACCAGCAGCGCGATGCGGTGGCGGCCGGTGTCGGTGGGCAGCGCGGTGGCCGAGGGTTCGGGGGCAGGGGCGGGCGGAGCGGTGCTGGCCACATCGGTCTTGGGCACGACCTGACACCCGGCCGCAAGCAGCGCCGCGCCTGCCAGCGCCATGTTGCGCGCTCTCGCCTGACGCGCCGCCGCCACGCGCCATGCGTTCAAATCCGGCTTTTTGCGAAGCTTCATCCTTGCCGACCCCTCAGTCGTGCTCCATGACCCGGTCCGTGAAAACCCTGGAGCTTCCATCCCTTCCTGCGTGGGACCCCGTAGCCGGGCTCTACATCCTTGCCACCCCGATTGGCAATCTCGGCGACATCACCCTGCGCGCCCTTGCCGTGCTGCAAGGCGCCGCCCTGATCGCCTGCGAGGATACGCGTGTCACCGGCAAGCTGCTGAAACATTACGGAATCAAGGCAAGGCTCCAGCGGCTCGACGATCACGCCCCGCCTGAAGTGCGCGCCCGGGTTCTCGACGAAGCGAGGCAGGCAGCGGTTGTGCTGGTGAGCGATGCCGGAACGCCGTTGATCTCCGATCCGGGCTATCGTCTGGTGCGCGAGGCACGGGCGGAGGGGATCGTGGTGACGAGCATCCCCGGCCCCTGCGCGGCGGTCTCGGCGCTGGCGATGGCGGGGCTGCCGTCCGACCGTTTCCTGTTCGCAGGCTTCCTGCCGGTCAAGGACAAGGCCCGGACAGCGGCGCTTGAGGAGCTGGCGGGGGTGGCGGCAACGCTGGTGTTCTACGAGACCGCGCCGCGGCTCGAACGCTCGCTGCTGGCGATTGCCGAGCTATGGCCGGAGCGCGAGGTGGCGGTCGCGCGCGAGCTGACGAAATTGCACGAGGAATGCCGCAGCGGCACGGCCGCCGCGCTCGCGGCGCATTATGCCGCGCACCCGCCCAAGGGGGAGATCGTGCTGCTGATCGGCCCCCCTGCCGAGGGAGAAGCCCCGGTGCTCGATACCGACGCGCTGCTGCGGGCGGCTCTGGCGCAAAGCGGGCCGGGCAAGGCGGCGGGGCTGGTCGCCAGGCGGACCGGCATCGACCGCGCCGCGCTCTATGCCCGGGCGCTGGAGCTGAAGGGCCAGTGACAGCCCGCACGCCGGAGCAGCGCCAAGAGGCCGACCAGCGCGGCCGCGAGGGCGAGGCGGCGGCGGCGATGTTCCTTGCTCAGGCGGGTTGGCGGATCCTTGCCGAGCGGGTCAAGACCAGGGCGGGCGAGATCGACCTGATCGCCAAACGCAGCGGGCTTGTCGCCTTTGTCGAGGTCAAGTGGCGGGCGCGGGCGGCCGATCTTGCCGATGCGATCGACGAGCGGCGCCTGGCACGGGTGGCACGGGCGGTGGAGATGGTGTGGCAGGACTATGCCTGCAAGGGCGAGGACATCCGCATCGATGTCATCCTGCTTGCGCCGGGCCGCAAACCGACCCACATCGAAAATGCGTGGATGCCCTTTGGGTGATCCTAATGGAGTTCGGACAATGAGTTTGCGCGTAGCTGTCCAGATGGACCCTCTCGACAGCATCAAGATTGCTGGCGACAGTTCCTTTGCGCTGATGCTGGCGGCGCAGGCGCGGGGCCATGCGGTCTACGAATATCACGTCGAAAGCCTGACCCTCGACGAGGATGACCGCCTGTTCGCCCATGCCTTCCCGGTGACGGTGCAGCGGGTCGAGGGCGATCACTTCACCCGCGGCGAACAGGTGCGGCTCGATCTGGGGCGCGATGTCGATGTGGTGCTGATGCGGCAGGACCCGCCGTTCCACATGGGCTACATCACCGCCACCCACCTGCTCGAGCGGATCGCCCACGAGACGCTGGTGGTCAATGATCCGGCAAACGTTCGCAACAGCCCGGAAAAGGTGATGGTGCTGAACTATCGCCGCTTCATGCCGCCGACGCTGGTGACGCGCTCGGTGGACGAGGTGCGGCGGTTCATGGAGAAGCACGGCGCGGTGGTGGTCAAGCCGATCCACGGCAATGGCGGCAAGGCGATCTTCCGGGTGCCCGAGAACGGCGAGAACCTCACCGCGCTGTTCGAGGTGTTCAACCAGATGTGGCCCGAGCCGCACATGGTCCAGCCCTTCCTCCCCGAGGTGGCGCAGGGCGACAAGCGCATCGTGCTGGTCGATGGCGAGGTCGCGGGCGCGATCAACCGCATTCCGGGCGAGGGCGAATTCCGCAGCAATCTGGCAATGGGAGGGAGCGCGCAGCCGACCGAGTTGACCGCGCGCGAGGAGGAGATCTGCGCGGCGCTCGGCCCGGATCTGAAACGGCTCGGCCTCACCTTTGTTGGCATCGACGTGATCGGCGGTAAGTGGCTGACCGAGATCAACGTGACCTCGCCGACGGGGATCATGGCGATTGACCGCTTCAACCAGACTGATACGGCGGCGCGCATCTGGGACGCGATCGAGGGGCGCCTCGCCGAACGCCGCGCCGCTTCCGCCACCGCCTGACCGCTGCCCGCTCCTGCCAACGAACCGGACACCATGACCGCCTTCCTCCTCGAACTGCTCAACAAGGGCGGCTACATCGGCATCTTCCTGCTGATGGCGGCCG